>WNEY01002840.1_pt1 | contig 20309 bp, 17 predicted proteins | sample 5400531 | NCBI WGS metagenome assembly WNEY01 (sample SAMN13153338, study PRJNA577476) | soil metagenome | isolation source: 200 cm saprolite under Douglas fir tree site 1 | place: USA:California | collected 2015-04-18
GGGGCCGCGCCGGCGTCGCCGGTGAGGCGCTGCCGAAGCAGATTCGAGAAGCGGGTTGTCCTGAGCTTTGAGGCGGCGCTTTCTCGTCGGGATTGATGAATGTCGCTTGCACCTCGACTGAAGCGAATTTCAGCGGGCCACCGGCCATTCCTTCTGGGAGCGGATCGGGGCGACGCACCTCGTCATCCACACTGAGCCCACTGTGCAGAAGCCCTTCTGACACGGCGTCCCTTGACTCTCGAATCAGCGGAGGAATAGCGGGCTGGGTCTCCAAAGCGGAACGGGGGAACACATGCTCGCTCGCACGAGGTGGATTTACGCCGCGCTCGTCGTGCTCGCCGTTCTGGGCACGTCGAATCGGGCGTTCGCTGGCGACGATCGGCAGGACAGCGATGAGCGGCAGGACCGCGACGACCGGGAGGACAAGTTCGGGATCCGTACGCTGTCGACTCGCCCGGATCGCGTCAGCGGCGGCGATGTCCTGGTCGAGGTCTCGTTTCCTCACGCCAATCCGCGGCACCCGCTGATCATCTCGTTGAACGGGCGCGACGTGTCGGCCGCATTCCGCCCTGGCGATTCGGCGAACACGCTGGTGGGCCTGGTCACCGGGCTCGCCCTCGGTAAGAACACGCTGAGGGTAGAAGGCAAGGGCTGGGGGCTTCCCCAGGAATCGCTCGAGCTCACGGACTATCCGGTGACGGGTCCCATCGTTTCTGGGCCTCACCTTCAGCCGTTCATCTGTCAAACGGCGACCTTCGCGCTTCCCGACGGCACGAAATTGGGTCCCTCCCTGGACCCGGATTGCTCCGCCGCGACCAAGGTGACCTACGTCTACATGTCGACTGCCGGCGGCGCGTTCAGGCCGTTGCCGAGCACGACGAGCCTGCCCGCCGACGTCGCAATGACGACGACGGCCATGGGAGCGACGGTGCCGTTCGTCGTGCGCGTCGAGACGGGCACGATGAACCGTGGGATCTACCAGAACTCGATCCTCTTCGACCCGACGCGCGATCCTGCGCCGAGCCCGTTCTCGCCACCGAGGGGATGGAACAGGCGCCTCATCGCCGTGCACGGCTCGGGCTGTCCTGGCGGCTGGTACATCCAGGGCCCCGTCGAGGGCGCCAGCGTGCTGGATCCTGCGCGGCTCGCCGAGGGCTACGCAATGTTTACCAACACCCTCAACCACCCGACGAACAGCTGCAATGCCTTCCTTGCGGGTGAAACGACGATGATGGGCAAGGAGCACTTCATCGAGACGTTTGGGGTGCCCTCCTTCACCGTGAGCACCGGCGGATCAGGAGGCGCGTACACCAGCCTGCAGGTGGGCGATGCCTTCCCGGGCCTGTTTGACGGCGTTCTGATCAACGCGACGTTCCCGGATGCGCTGTCAATTGCGGAGGCGGGGCTCGATGGGCACCTGCTGACGCATTACTTCCTGACGATTGACCCCGCCGGATCCAGCGACGCCCAGAGGGTGGCCGTGACGGGCTACAAGGGTCTGCAGGCTTGGTACGATGCGGCGAACCAGATGGGCCGCACCGATCCGGTCCCTGGCCGCGTCGACCCAACCCCGCCGAGCCCGATCCTCGGCCGTTACGCGTCGGCCGTGTGGAATCCCGCCGTTCCGCTGGCGCTCCGCTACGACCCCTCGACCAACCCGACAGGCGCGCGCCCCACCGTCTTCGACGTCGCCCGGAACGTTTACGGCAGGGCCCCTGGCACCGGGTTCGGGCTGCGGCCGTTCGACAACGTGGGAGTGCAGTACGGCCTCGGCGCGCTCAACTCAGGCGCCATCAGCGCGGCGCAGTTCCTCGACCTGAACGAGCGCATCGGAGGGTACGACAACGACGCCAACTTCGTCGCATCGCGCACGGTGGGCGACCTTGGAGCGATCCGGCGCGCCTATCAGAGTGGCGTCACGCTGAGCGGTGGTGGAGGGCTCGCCTCGATCCCCGTGTTCGACACTTCGGGCCTGTTCGACGACGATCAGCTCTACCACTACCAGCACCACCACTTCGCGGTGCGCGAGAGGATGCGCAAGGCGAACGGTAACACCGAGAACCACGTGATGTGGCGTGGCGGCCTCAACATCTTCGAGTTGCTTGGCACCCCTTCTCCGGCCGGCGCTGCCCTCAGCGCGGCCGTGACCACCCGGAGCTGGGACGTCTTCATCCGGTGGGTTGAGGCGGTCAGGACCGACCATTCCCGCGCTTCACAGCGCGCCAAGGTGATCCGCAACAAGCCGGGCGATGCCGTCGACGGATGCTGGACCTACAGCGTGACGCCGCAGTTCATCCCGGAGCCGCAGACCTGGAGCAGCCAGCCCGACTCGCAGTGCAACCGCCTCTGGCCCTCGTTCTCGTTCCCGCGCAAGGTCGCAGGGGGACCTCTCGACGAGAGCGTCCTGAAGTGCCAGCTCAAGTCCATCGACGTCCGCGACTATGCGGTCTCCTTCACCGCAGCCGAGTTGCAGCGGTTGCATGCGATCTTCGCCGGGGGCGTGTGCGACTGGTCACGGCCCGGCGTGAACCAGACGCGCGTGGTGACATGGGCCTCCTTCGGCCCGGCACCGGAGAACCTCGTGTTTGACGTCACGCGCCCGTAGAAGCCCGGGCGCTGGTCGAAGGGACACGAAGATCATTGGCAGCCGGGCGATCAATTCCCGTTCGCTTACAATGTGATCAGGGACCCGCTTTCCCACGCGACTGACGGGATCCTGAAGAAGTGCCTGCGCAGCGCAAGCGCAGACGGTATTGCCCTAGACGCGAGGGAACAGCTCCCGCAGACGACCGCAGAACTTGCGTGAGCGGATCCGCGCGGCGGCGTCCCCGCGCGATCCTCCTTCCTCGCCCTACACGGCGCGCGACTTCCCTACGTTCGCCGAACTGGAAAGGTCTCGGTAGCCCAGGTATCGAAATGAGATGGATCAGCTTCTCAAGCCGGCAGGCGACGTGGTCGCGGAGCACCGCGCGAGCGTGGCGTGGCGGATCGTGTCGGTCGTTCTCCTCGGAATTCCCGCCGCGACCTGGCTCACCGCCGCCTGGTCCGGGCCGCGCGAGAACGCCGCGCTTCTCTCCATCCCTGGCGCGGTGCTGATCGCGCTTTGCGTGCTGGTCTTCGTCCAGCAAGGCAAGGTCGGCGTCGTCTTGCGCACGGACGGCGTGGAGCGGTGGGGCCTTCGCGGCGAGCTCTGGACGCTGCGCTGGGAGGACGCGACGCAGCTTCGTTACCAGGCCACGCGCGTGCATGCCGTCGGTCTCGACCTGATGCTGCTCCTCAAGCTGTTCCCCGGCCTCGGCAAGAGCGTCAAGATCAGCTTCGTGGACGTCAACGGGAAGGGGCGCAAGCTCCCTTCGAGCCTGAAGGCCATGGACGTCCTCGCGGAGCGAGTCATCGAGCATCACACGGCGGCGCAGTTCCCGGCCCTGCGCTCGGCGCTCGACCGCGGCGAGGAAGTGCGCTTCGGCAACTCTCTGTCCCTCGACCAGGAGCAGGTCTCGGTGCGGAAGCTCTTCGGCGGCACGAAACGCTGCCTGCTCTCGGACGTGGAGAAGGTCAGCATCGACGACGGCAAGCTCAAGATCCGCCAGAGAGGCAAGACCTTCGCATTCGCCGGCTTCGCCGTGGGCAAGGTGCCGAACGCCTTTCTCTTCGTGAAGCTCTTCGAGTCGGCGCGGCCGGGCAGCGGCGCCGCCGCGCCGGCGAAGAGCGTGACGCGCGCAGGCATACGGAACGTCGGCTGAGCGTGCCAAGCGAACGCGTTCTTGCTTTCTGGGGCTTGATGTTGCTCGTAGTCCCTCTTGCGGCCGCCCGACTCGCGCGGGGCGGGAGCCGCGTGGACCGTTATTTTTTCGGAACCTGCGTACTCCTGACGTTCCTGCTGATCGGGTTTGTGCCGCGGAGGACTGTCGATCCAGCCCTGGCCACGATGGCCACGTTCGGGTTTAGCGGATTGGTGGCGCTTGTCTATCTGGTACTCTCGCCTTTCGCGCGGAGGGCAACGCCCGGCTTGCTAGCCGTGCTCGGGGTCATCGATATCGCGGGGCTTGCGGTCGTTCACTTCAGCGCGGTCACACGCCGTGGCCAATTGGGCTTCTCGGTGCTGCTGCTGGCGGTGACGATCGGAGCAGGGATGGCGACCGTCTGGGTCGTCGAGCGCACCGGGCGAAAGGGCGCCGCCGGAGTGCGCTGAATCGACGGATACGCTCGAATCGATCAGCACGCAGGTGCGCGCCGATGCGGCGGCGCTGCACTTTTCAGAGCGCGGACGTCAGTGATGCACTCAGGCGGTCACCTTGGCGGCGAGGACGTCGACTTGCTCGATCCGGGGCGGCTCGGCCAGCAATTCGGAAGCCTTGGCCATCAGCGCGGCGGCGATCTGGCCCGACAGGTGCGCCTTGCGCGCGGCGTCGTCGGGGAACGCGTCGAAGATGCCGAACTCCCGGGGCCCGAATCGCAGGGCGAACCACACCGGCGTGCGCGTCTCGGCCTGCGCAGCCGGCAGGGCGCCTTCGAGGAACTTCGCGACTTCGTTTTCCTTTCCGGACTTCGCCAGCAACCGGACCAGCAGGGCGACTCGGACCATGACGCGACCTCCCTCAGGCGAGTTGAGCCTCAGGTTCGATCGCCCGGGCGTCGAATCGGATTCGCGTTCCTCGCCCAGGACGGCGGCCCAGGCCATGTCGTCAGATCGGGCCAGCAGCCCTTGCTCGAGCTTCGCGCAGAGCTGCCTGGGGAGATTTCGCGACGTCCGCGCCGGCTGACGTACACTGTCTCCCGTGCATGGGCGAGACCAGCTGAATCTCGACCAGGCCATCGCGCGGGCCGCGCCCGCAGGCACGCTGGTCCGCCACGAGGCCGTTTCCGTCTTCCTCGAAGTGCTGCGCCTCGCCGCCGAGTCGCAGGCCGCGCCGGACGCCGCGACGACCCTGCTGGAGGAGGACGGCACCCTCACCTTGGCGAAGGGGCCCGCGACCCAGGCTCACGATGCCGCGGAGCCCATCCGGGCCGCCTGCCGGCTGGCGACCCGGCTGTTTGGCGCGGCGAAGGTCGAGCCGCCGCTGGCGCTGGCGGGCGCCGCCGAGACCGCGCCGGAAAGGTTCCCCACCCTCCGGCACCTGCGCGACGCGTTCGAGCTGGAGCTGCTGCTGTCCGGGACGCCGCCGCCGACGCAGGTCGAGCGCCGGATGGCCATCGCCGCGCTGATGGCCAAAGCGCGGCAGCTCCGCGGAACGAGCGCCAGCCCGCCCGCGCGCCGCCCCCAGCCGGTGCCTGCCGCGCGGGACCCGTCCACCCAGGACACCGACCCCCCGGCGATTGCGGCGCGGCGTGTGCCGCCGCGCTGGGTGGCGATCGCCGTCGCGGCAGGGCTGGGGCTCGCCACGGGATTTCTCCTGGACCGCGACCGGTCCGGGCGTCCTCCCGCGGCCCCGGCCCCCTCGCCCGCCGCCTTGGTGGAGATTGCGCTCCCGCCGCCGGACGTGCGCCCGCCCGCGGTCAGCGATCCTCGCGCCGGCGCGCGCGAGCGCGTCGCCCCGGCGGCAGCCGCGCCGTCTTCGGAGGCGGCCCCCCGGCCGTTGCGGAAGCTGCGCAGGCGCACCGCCGCGGTGGCGGATGCGGGATCGGCGGCGCGCGCCAAGCTGCAGCTCGGAGACGAGGCGCTCAAGCAGGGCCGGTTCTTCGAGGCGCTGATGGTCTTCCGCGAGGCGCTGGAACACGATCCGCCGCTGGCGGCCGCCGCGCGCCGGCTCGGAGACGCTTACCGGGCGCACCAGGACACGGAGCTGGCGGTCGCCGCGTACGAGCGGTACCTGGAGCTGGACCCTTCGGCGCCGGACGCCGACGAGGTGCGCGCTGCCGTCGAGCAGCTGCGCTCCTCCACCCCGCTCGCGCGGTGAGGCCGAAGGCCACTTTGTTTTGTTGCGCACGCTGGATCCGCCGGGGTAGGGTGATCTGCGGTGGCGGCGCACCTCCCGAACAGACAGGCTCGCCCGACCCTCCCTCTAGAATTGCCGTCCCCGCGCGCCGCCGGCGCCGGGATCCTCTACCTGTGGTTCCCCGATCCGGGCCTGCGCGCCAGCGCGGTGCGGGTGCTGCGCGGGGCGCGCCGGAAGCTCGAGCTGTCGGCCTCCTGCGTGCGCGTCGCCCTGCGGGAGGGCGAGCTGGACGGCTGCCTGCTCGAGCTGGGCGCCGGCATCTCCCTGCCCGGCACGCGCCGCACGCGGGCGCTGTTCGTCTCCGGTCAGGAAATACCTTGCCTGGACGACTTCGGCCGGATCGCCTCGCTGCACGAGCTGCACGTCCTGGCGCAGACCGGCTGGCTCCTCGACCAGCTCGAGCACGGGCGCGTCACCAGCCACTTCCATCCCATCGTGCACGCCGGCGACATCTCGCGCATCTTCGGGCACGAGGCGCTCCTGCGCGGCCTGGGGCCCGACGGCGAGCCCCTGGAGCCGCTCTCCATCCTGCAGCTCGCGCGCGAGGCGGGGCTGATGGCCGAGCTGGACCTCGCAGCCTGCAGGTCCGCCATCCGCGAGGCGGCGCTGCTCGACGCGAACGTCACCGTGTTCATCAACTTCTCGCCCGGGGTGATGGAGGACGCGGAGAGCTGCCTGCGAGCTACGGTCGCCGCGATCGACGCCGCGGGGCTGCGGCACGACCGCTTCGTCTTCGAGGTGATCGAAGCCGACCGCATCGAGGACGCCGCGCACCTCAAGCGCGTGCTCGACAGCTACCGCCGGGACGGCTTCCGCGTGGCCCTCGACGATCTGGGCGCCGGCTGGTCGACGCTCACGCTCGTACACCGGCTGCGTCCGGACTTCATCAAGCTGGATCGCGAGCTGATCCGGCAGGTGCACCGCGATCCGGTCAAGGACCTCATCGCCAGCAAGCTGCTGGAGATCGGCCGCGGCCTGGGCATCCAGACCATCGTCGAAGGAGTGGAGCACCGCGCGGAGCTGCAGTGGGCGCGGGCGCGCGGGGCCGACTTCGTGCAGGGGTTCCTGATCGCGCGGCCCGCGCCCGGCCCCGGCCGTCACCCTCCGGGATGAGCATGCACCGGCTCCTGCGCCGCCAGCTCGAGACGCACTTCGGCTCGAAAGGCGAAGCGCCGCCGCGGATGGACAAGCTCCTCCGCGAGATCGACGCGGAGTACCGCCGCGCCGACCAGGACCGCGAGGCGCTGCAGCGCTCGCTGGCGCTCCTCGCCGACCTGGCGCAGCGGCAGTCGGTCCGGACGGAGGCCGGCAGGGCGCCGGCTCCGCGGCCCGCCTTCTCGAAGTCGATGCACCGGCTGTTCGAGCAGGCCCCGTTCGGCGTGGTGGTCTGCGACACCTCCCTTCAGATCACCTCCTGGAACGCCGGCGCCGAGCGGCTGTCCGGATTCCCCTCTTCGCAGGCCATCGGCCGCGACATCGCCGCCGTCTTGTTGCCGGAGGCGGACCGGGCGGCGGGGCGCGACGAGCTGCGCGAGATGATCGCGCGGGGGGACCCGCAGCGCTGGCTCCGCTCGGGGGTCACGCGCGCGGGCGAGGAGTGGAGCTGGGAATGGACCCTGGTGCCCTTGCGCGATCGGCGGGGCACGGTCGCGGGGCTCGCGGCCCTGCTACAGGAACCGCTGGCGGGACGCGACCGTTTCGCGCTGGCGCTGGAGGCATCGGGCGACGGCGCGTGGGATTGGGACCTGCGCACCAAGCGGCTGTGGGTCTCGGACTCCTGGCGCGGCATCGCCGGAGTGGCGCAGCTGGGCGACGAGCCTTCCGCGTGGAGCGATCGGATCCACCCGGCCGACCGCGAGCACTTCGACTCGGCGTTCGCTGCCCACGTGGAAGGCCGGAGCGAACGGTTCGAGAACGAGCACCGGCTGCTCCACCGGGACGGCTCGTGGAGATGGGTGCTCGCCCGCGGCGCGGCGGTCAAGGACCGCGGCGGCAAGCCGATCCGGGTGGCCGGCTCGCTGATGGACGTCACGCAGCGCAAGGCGGTCGCCGACCGCATGCTGCACGACGCGCTCCACGACCCCCTCACCCGGCTGCCCAACCGGGCGCTGTTCCTCGACCTGGTGAAGCGCGCCTTCTCCCGGGCGCGGCGGCGCGAGGGGTACCGCTTCGCGGTGCTGTTCCTCGACCTGGACCGCTTCAAGGCGGTGAACGACGGCCTGGGCCATGCCGCGGGCGACGAGCTCCTCGTGCAGATGTCCGCGCGCCTGCACACCTGCCTGCGCGAGGGCGACACCCTGGCGCGCCAGGGAGGCGACGAGTTCACCATCCTGCTCGACGACGTGCGCGAGGCGAACGACGCAACGGTGGTCGCCGATCGGATCCACCAGGTCACGACCAAGCCGTTCGCCATCTCGGGCCACGAGGTCTTCGCCACCGCCAGCATCGGGATCGCGCTCTCCGCGCCCACCTACACGCGCCCCGAGGACCTGCTCCTCGACGCGGACACCGCCATGTACCGCGCCAAGGCGCAGGGTCGCGCGCGCACCGTGCTGTTCGACGCCACCATGCGCGAGCGCGCGCCGCAGCTGCTCGACCTGGAGGCCGACCTGCGGCGCGCGCTGGTGCGCGAGGAGTTCCGCGTGCACTACCTGCCCATCGTCGAGGTCGCGACGGGCCGCATCCAGGGGCTCGAGGCGCTCATCCGCTGGGCCCACCCGAAGCGCGGGCTGGTCTCGCCCGAGCACTTCGTGCCGTTCGCCGAGGAGACGGGGCTGATCGTCCCGATCGGGCGCTGGCTGCTCGATCAGGCGGGGCGGCAGTTCCAGGAATGCCGCCGCGTGGCGCGCGCCAACTCGCTCACGCTGAACGTGAACCTGTCCTCCAAGCAGCTCCTGCAGAACGACCTGCTCGAGCACATCGACCAGGTGCTGGAGGCGAACGATCTGCAGCCGCGCGAGCTGGTGCTGGAGCTGACCGAGAGCACCTTCCAGTTCAACGACCAGGCCGCGGCGCGGCTCGCGCAGCTGCGCGCGCGCGGCGTGCGGCTCTACATGGACGATTTCGGGACCGGTTATTCGTCGCTGAACGCGCTGTACCGGTTCCAGCTCGACTCGCTGAAGATCGACAGGTCGCTCTTCAGCGGCGGGTCGCCGAGGGGCCAGGCGCCGGAGCTGGTGCGCACCATCGTGTCGCTCGCGCGCGAGCTGGGCAAGGACGTGGTCGCGGAGGGCGTGGAGACCGCCGAGCAGTTCGGCTTCCTGCGCGAGGTGGGCTGCGGCGCCGCCCAGGGATTCTTCTTCTCGCCCCCGGTGGACGGGGCCATGGCGCGGGCGCTGCTCGAGCGCGGCGCGAGCTGGTGAGAATCTAAAGCCCCGCGCGCACCGTCCGCCAGGGTTGCGCCGGGGCGGCCGGCGCGAGCCGTTCCGCGAAGTCCGCCAGGGCTGCGTCGGCGTCAGCCACCGCCGCCCACATCGACGGCAGCGCGCCTCGGGCGCGCCAGGCGAGCAGCGCCTGCGCCAGCCGCGCGCCGATCTCGCTCAGTTCCTCGAGGGCGAACGATCCGGCCGTCCCGGCCAGCTCGTGCACCGAGTTGCGGGTCTCGCCGAACAGGGAGGCGTCGTGCGGCCGCTGCCGCAGCTGCTCCAGCGCCCACCGGAGCTGCGTCAGCCGATCGGACAGGCCCGAAGTGAACTCAACCCGGGCCGCGTAGCGCTCCTTCAACATGGGATCCCTCCCACGGACTGCGATCGGCGCGTTCACCCGGATGTTGATGTGTGCGCATGGGAGATGCGCTGCCCGCGTCAGCGCGCGCTGCGGGCGGGGGCGCGATCGACGCCGGCCTGCGGCTCCCGGCGCCAGGAGCGGAACAGGCGATCCGGACGGATCGCATCGAGAAGGGCGTGCCTGGGCGATGCGCCCGGCGGGACGCGGCGGAAGAGCAGGCTGGTGCGATCCGAGACGTTCCCGGAGTTGGCTGCGGCGAAGAACGAGACGAAGGCAGTTCCGTCCCACCCCAGCCCCTGGCACCTCGGTGTTCCCATACAGCGTGCCTCCTTGCAAAGGCCCCTGGCACGAGGGCGGGAACGTTCCGCCGGACAGGCGCGTCGGAAGCGTGCTTACCTCGGGATCGCAAGACGACAGCAGGAAGATGGCGGCGAGCAGCGCCGAGCGCCGGAGCGTCCGCGAGGCTTGCGGCGCCTGCATTCCCCTGGCTGTAGCAACGATCGCGCAGCGGGTCCACCCGCGCTGCTCGGAAGCGCTACTGCGGGAGGGCCAGCCTCAGGTTGAACGTGTAGTAGACGTCCACCGGCTTCCCCTGCGTCGTGGCTGGGCGGTAGCGCCGGCGCTCCAGCGCGCCGACCACGGACGCGTTCATGAAGGGCAGCCCCTTCAGCACGCGGCAGTTGCGCACCGACCCGTCGTGCGCGATCACGCATCGGACGGTCATCTGCCCCTGCACGCCCCGCTCGACCGCTTCCTGCGTGTACTCGGGCTCTGGGCCGGAGATCATCGCCGGACCGATCATCGTGGCTTGGTCGAACTCGACCGCGACGGGAGCTGGAGGAGGCGGCGCGGGGCGCGGCTCCGGCATCAGCTGCAAGCGGACCTTGATGCGGCGCCCGCGCACGGCCACTCCTTCCGGAGAGAAGGGCAGGAAGCCGTCGTGCTGCACCGCGAGCGCATAGGTGCCCGGGGGCAGCAGGGTCATCTCGAATGCGCCCGCGTCGTCCGTCACCGCGATCTGCTCGCCCATCAGCGCGGGGCTGCGGGCGGTGATCAGCGCTCCCGCCAAGGGAGCCTGGGTGGTCGCGTCCAGCACCACGCCCGAGATGATCCCGCTCGGCTGCGCTCCGGCGCGCGCGGCGAGGACCAGGATCGCGATGCCCAGCGCGCGGGCGGCGCGGCGGCCCCGGCGAGCTTCGGCGAGCGGGTTTCCCACGGGGTTCATGCTGCAGGACGGCGTCCGCCGCGATCAAGAAAACCGTCCGCCAGGAGCGGCGGGGAAGGCGGGGGACTGTACGTTTTGCAAGGCGGAGGTAGGATGCGCCTCCCTCACTCGAGAGGAGGTCCACAGATGGGCCAGACGCGAAGGAACTTCCTGAAGTTGGCCGGCGCGGCCGGGCTCGGGGCCGCCGCCGCGCCGCGTGCTCTCCAGGCCGGGCAGAAGGCGCGCACCGTGGCGGCGCGCGGGAACGGCAACCCCGGCCCCAAGGAGCTGCCGAGGAACATGACCTTCTGCACGCTCCGGCGCGACGGCCGCTACGTGCTGGGCGTCCGCACCCCGCGCGGCGTGCTCGACGTGGAGAAGGCGGGCAAGGCGCTGCGCCGCCCGGCGCCGTCCACCATCGACGAGGTGCTGCAGGGCACCGACGTGCAGGCGCTCAAGGCGCTGGTGGACGCGGCGGTGGCCAACGGCGCGGTCAAGGCCGCCTTCGTCCCCGAGGAGCAGGCGCCCTTCGGGCCGTGCGTCACCAATCCCGAGAAGATCATGATGCTCGGGTACAACTACAAGAAGCACGTCATCGAGACGAAGCGCCCGATGCCCGATTCGCCGGTGCTCTTCAACAAGTTCAACAACGCGCTCAACTGGCACGGCGGAGTCATCAACCTTCCCCAGAAGGTTGCGAAGAAGTTCGACTACGAGGTCGAGCTGGTGGTGGTGATGGGGAAGACGGCGCGCGACGTGTCCAAGGAGAAGGCGCTCGACTACGTATTCGGCTACTGCGTCGGGAACGACTTCTCCGCGCGCGACCTGCAGTTCAAGACGCCCCAGCTGATGTTGGGGAAGACCTCCGACGGGTTCGGACCGATCGGGCCCTGGCTGGTCACCGCGGACCAGATCCCCAACGTGCAGAAGCTCGGCCTGCAGACGCGCGTCAACGGCGAGATCAGGCAGAACTCGAATACCGACGACATGATCTTCGACGTCGCCACCATCATCAGCTACACCTCGCAGGTCTGGACGCTGAAGCCGGGCGACATCTTCTTCACCGGGACCCCGGAAGGCGTGATCCTCGGCAAGCCGGAGCCTGAGCAGGTCTGGCTGAAGGCGGGCGACGTGGTGGTCACCAGCATCGAGAAGCTGGGCGATCTGCGCATCACGCTGGCGCCGCAGCAACAGGCCTAGCGGTCCTGGGCCCCGGGTGCCGGAACCTGACGGGTCCGGCACCCGGTGCAATCCCCGGCGAATTGCGGTAGGCACGCCCGCATGAGCGCAGAAGCCAGGTTCGCGTGGGACGATCCACTCCGGGTCGACGACCAGCTCTCCGACGACGAAAGACGCATCCGCGACCTGGCGCGCGACTACGCCCAGGAGAAGCTCATGCCGCGGATCCTCGAGGCGAATCGGCACGAGCGATTCGACCGCGAGATCCTGCGCGAGATGGGCGAGCTGGGTTTTCTGGGCTCGACGCTGCAGGGGTACGGCTGCGCGGGCGTGAACTACGTCTCCTACGGGCTCGTCGCACGCGAGATCGAGCGGGTGGACAGCGGGTACCGGTCGGCGATGAGCGTGCAGTCGAGCCTGGTGATGTACCCGATCCACGCCTACGGCACGGAGGAGCAACGCCAGCGGTTCCTGCCGCCGCTCGCGGCGGGCGAGCTGGTCGGGTGCTTCGGCCTGACCGAGCCGAACCACGGCTCGGACCCGGGCAGCATGGAAGCTCGCGCGCGCAAGGACCGCGGCGGGTACGTGCTGCGCGGGGAGAAGACGTGGATCACCAACTCGCCGATCGCCGACTTGGCGGTGGTCTGGGCCAAGGACGACTCGGGCGAGATCCGCGGCTTCCTGCTCGAGCGGGGCATGCAAGGCCTGTCGATGCCGCCCATCCAGGGGAAGTTCAGCCTGCGCGCCTCCAGCACCGGACGCATCGTGATGGACGAGGTGCGCGTGCCGGAGGCGAATCTGTTGCAGCGAACCAGCTCATCCAGCTGAAGCTGGCGGACATGCAGACGGAGATCGCCCTGGGGCTGCAGTCGGTGCTGCGGCTGGGGCGCCTGATGGACGAGGGGCAAGCCGCGCCCGAGATGATCTCGCTCTTGAAACGGAACAACTGCGGCAAGGCGCTGCAGATCGCGCGGGTCGCGCGCGACATGCACGGCGCGAACGGCGTTTCGGACGAGTACCACGTGATCCGCCACTGCATGAACCTGGAGGCAGTGAACACGTACGAAGGGACGCACGACGTGCACGCGCTGATCCTGGGGCGCGCGCAGACGGGGATCGCCGCCTTTTAGAGGAATCGCATGCACGAGCAGCGCGCGCGCAGCATCCATGGCCTGCTGGTCCTCACTGCGTGGGCGGACGGCCGGATCGTCGCGCCCGAGCTGCTGGTCGAGCACGCCATCCTGGCCGAGGTGCCGGAGCTCACCGTCCTCAACGACAAGCGGGGCCTGGCGGACGCAGCCAAGCGCGCGCTGGACGAGCTGGGGCTGGATGCCGCGGTGGCGCAGATCGCCGAGCCACTCCGGACCCGCGAGGACCAGGAGCTGGCCTTCCTCTGCTGCGTGCGCATCCTGGAGGCGGACGGCGAGATCGCGCCGGAGGAGTTCCGCGTGCTCCGCATCCTGCGCCGACTGTTCGGCTTCACGCGGGACGAGGTGACCCGTCTCATGTCACGGTGACGGGACCGCGGTGCTCGGGCTTGGCGCGCCGGCGCGCCGCCCAGGCCCGGAACTGCTCCATGTACGTGTAGGTCACGGGCGTGACGAACAGCGTGAGCATCTGCGAGAAGAGGAGGCCGCCCACCACGGCGAGGCCCAACGGCCGCCGTGACTCGGCGCCGGCGCCGTAGCCCATCGCGATCGGCAGCGTGCCGACCAGCGCGGCCATGGTGGTCATCATGATGGGGCGGAAGCGCACCACGCAGGCTTCGTAGATCGCCTCGGCCGGCGTCTTCCCCGCGCGCTGCGCCTCGATGGCGAAGTCGACCATCATGATGCCGTTCTTCTTCACCAGGCCGACCAGCATGATGATGCCGACGAACGCGTAGATGGACAGCTCGACGCGGAAGAGGAGGAGCGTGACCAGCGCGCCGAACCCGGCCAGCGGCAGCGCGGACAAGATGGTGATCGGATGGATGAAGCTCTCGTAGAGGATCCCGAGCACCAGGTAGATGACGAGGATGGCCATGAGCAGCAAGACGCCCAGGCCTTGCTGCGAGGACTGGAACGCCTGCGCCGTCCCCTGGAAGCTGGTGCTCACGGTCGCGGGCAGCGTCTGGCGCGCCAGCCGGTTCACCGCGGTGACCGCCTCGCCGAGCGAGACGCCCGGCTTCAGGTTGAAGGAGACGTTGACCGCCGGCAGCTGCCCCAGGTGGTTCACGGAGAGCGGGCCCACCGTGCTCTTGAGGGTCGCCACCGAGCTGAGCGGCACCAGCTGCCCCGCCGAGGAGCGGATGTAGAGCATGCCCATCGCGCCCGGGTCGCCTTGGAACTCCGGCTTCAGCTCGAGGATGACCTGGTACTCGTTGTTGGGTGCGTAGATGGTGGAGATCTGCCGCGAGCCGTACGCCGAATAGAGCGCGTCCTCGATCGCCTGCGGCGTGATGCCCTGGGTGGCGGACTTGTCGCGGTCGATGTCGACGTTGACCTGCGGGTTGCGGATGAGCAGATCGCTCGTGACGTCCTGGAGCCCGGGCAGCTGGCGCATGCGCGCTTCCATCTCCGGGGCGACGCGGTACAGCTCCTTGGTGTCGGCGTCCTGCAGCGTGAATTGGTAGAGGCTCTTGGTCAGCGTGCCGCCGATGCGGATCGGTTGCAGCGGCTGCAGGTAGGTGTTCATGCCGATCACTTCGCGCATGAGCTTGGGCCGCATCTCCTGCACCACGCCGTCGGCCGACAGCTTGCGCTGGTCGCGCGGCTTCAGGCGGATGAAGATGAATCCCTGGTTGCCTCCTGCGCCTCCGCGCGAGCCCGCGCTGGAGAAGAACGATTCGACGTTCGGGTCCTGCTTGACCGCCCGGTTCACCTGGAGCTGGTGCTCGACCAGGGCGCGGAAGGAGATGCCCTCGCGCGCCTCGGTGATGCCGAAGATGCCGCCCATGTCCTCGCTGGGCATGAACCCCTTCGGCACGATCATGAAGAGCGGGATCATCGCCAGGAAGACGACGAGCGAGAAGACCATCACGGTGAGCCGGTGCCCGAGGGACCATTTCAGGCCGCGCTCATAGACGTGCAACATGCCGTCGAACCAGCGCTCCAGCGTCAGGTAGGCCTTCCCGTGCTGCTTGCTCTGGTGGCGCAGGAACCGGCTGCCCAGCATCGGCGTCAGCGTCAGCGAGACGAATCCGGAGACGAGGATCGCCGCGCCGATGGTGACCGCGAACTCGTGGAAGAGGCGCCCGACGATCCCGCCCATGAACAGCACCGGGATGAACACGGCGGCCAGCGAGATGGTCATGGAGACGATGGTGAAGGCGATCTCGCGAGAGCCGTTGTAGGCCGCCTCGAGGATCCCCTCGCCCATCTCCATGTGCCGGACGATGTTCTCCAGCATGACGATGGCGTCGTCGACGACGAAGCCGACCGAGAGCGTCAGCGCCATCAACGACAGGTTGTCGAGGCTGTACCCGAGCAGGTACATGACCACGAAGGTGCCGACGATGGACATCGGCAGCGCCACGCTGGGGATGGCGGTCGCCGAGACGTTGCGCAGGAAGAGGAAGATCACCAGCACGACCAGGAACAGCGTCAAGAGCAGCGTGAACTTCACGTCGTTCACCGACGCGCGGATCGAGTCGGAGCGGTCGAACATCACGTGCAGCGAGAGCGAGGCCGGGAGCTGCTGGCCGATGACGGGCAGGAGCCGCTTCACTGAATCGGCGACGGCGACGGTGTTCGTGCCGGGCTGCTTCTGGATGGCCAGCACCACCGCGCGCTCGTCGATGTACCAGGCGGCGGTCTTGTCGTTCTCGACGCTGTCCTGCGCCTGCGCCACTTCCGTCAGCCGCACCGGGCGGCCGTCGCGGAACGCCACGATGATGTTCTGGTAGCCCTTCGCGTCCTGCAGCTGCCCGTTGGCCTGCACCGTGTACGCGGTGTGCGGCCCCCACAGGGTGCCGGTGGGCAGGTTGACGTTGTTCGCCCGCACCGCGTTGGACAGCTCGTCGATGCCGATCTGCCGGGCGGCCAGCGCGCGCGGGTCGGCCTGGATGCGCACCGCGTACTTCTGCGAGCCGAACACCTGCACCTGCGCCACCCCGCTCACGGTCGAGATGCGCTGCGCGATGAAGGTGGTGGCGTACTCGTCGATGGCGGAGAGCGGCAGCGTGGGCGAGGTGAGCGCCAGGTAGAGGATGGGCTGATCGGCCGGGTTGACCTTCTGGTAGGAGGGCGGCGTCGGCATCTCCGGCGGGAGCTGCCGCTGCGCCTGCGCGATGGCGGCCTGCACGTCCTGCGCGGCGGCGTCGATGCTGCGCGACAGGTCGAACTGCAAGGTGATGGTGGTGCTGCCGAGCTGGTTGGTGGACGTCATCGAGTCCAGCCCGGCGATGGTGGTGAACTGCCGCTCGAGGGGAGTCGCCACCGCGCTGGCCATCGTCTCCGGCGACGCGCCCGGCAGCGAGGCGCCGACCAGGATGGTGGGGAAGTCCACGTTGGGCAGGTCGGAGACGGGCAGCAGCCGGTAGGCCTGGATTCCGAAGAGCAGGATCCCCGTCATGACCAGCGTGGTCATGACCGGCCGCTTGATGAAAGGCTCGGAGATGTTCATGAGCCGCTCCCCGCCGCTCCGCCCTTGATCTGCACCCGCGAGCCCGGCGCCAGGCGGAGCTGTCCGTCGGTGACCACCACCTCGCCCGGCACGAGGCCCTTCTCGATGACTGCCTGCCGCTCGTCTTGCGTCGCGACGACCACCGGCCGCGACTCGACGGTGCCGTCCTGCTTCACCACGAAGACGTACTGCCCCTGCTGGCCGCGCTGCACGGCCTGGCTGGGCGCGACCGTGGCGTCGCGGATCTCGCCCAAGGTGATGGTGGCCATGGCGAACGACCCGGGCCACAGCGCCTCGTCCTTGTTGGCGAACGTCGCCTTCAAGAGGATGGTGCCGGTGAGGCTGTTCACGGCGTTGTCCACGAAGGTGAGCACGCCCTGCTCGGCCTCTCCCCGGATGGCGCTCGACTCGGGAACCTCGCCGGGCTTCTGGTCGGAGAGGCGGGCGGCGACGGGGAGCTGTTCGCCTTGCTTGGCGCGGATCTGCGGCAGCACGCGCTCGGGCACGGCGAAGCTCACGTAGATGGGCTGCATCTGGTCGATCACCACCAGCGTCACGTCGTTCGCCTTGATCACGTTGCCGGCGTGCACCAAGAGGCTCCCCGTCCGGCCGGTGACCGGCGCGCGGATGGCGCAATAGGCGAGGTTGAGCTTGGCCTGCTCGACGGCCGCTTCGTCGGCCCTGACCGTGGCCTGCATCGCGGCGGCGTCGGCGCGCGCGCTCTCCGCCTGCTGCTGCGTGACGTATTCCTTCTTCGCCAGCTCCTCGTAGCGGCGCGCGGTGGATTCGGCGTCGACCATCTTGGCCTTGTCGCGCTGCACCGCGCTCTGCGCCTGAGCCAGCGCAGCCTGGTACGGGCGCGAGTCGATGGTGAAGAGCAGGTCGCCCTTGCTCACCTCCTGCCCCTCGCGGAAGTGCACGCCGTCGAGGGCGCCGCCCACTTGCGTGCGGACCTGAACCGTGTGCATCGGCTCGACGGTCCCGATCGCCGTGACCTGCTGCGGCACCGTCTTCCTCTCCACCTGCGCGACGGTGACCGGCACGCCTTCGCCCTGCTGCGGTCCCTGTTGCTGGCCGCCGCGCTTGCAGGCGGCGATCAGCGCGACGAGCACCAGGACCTTCCTCATGGCCGCCCCTCCGGCCCAGGGGGGCCGAGCGTGCCGGTGTCGTGCGCCAGGCTGGCGATCGCGAGCAGCCAGTTGGCCTTCGCCTGCACGTCCTGCGCACGCGCGTTCGCGAGCGCCGACTGCGCGGTGAGCAGATCCAGGATGCTCCCCACCCCTGCCTTGTAGCGGCCTTGCGCGACCTCCGCCGATTGCTGCGCGGCGGCGAGCAGGTCTTGCGCCGAGCCGATGCGCTTCTCGGCCGTCTTCACCGCCTGGTAGCTGGTCCAGACCTGCAGGATGACCTGCTGCTCGAGGCTCTCCGCGTCGGCCACCGCGGCCTTCGCCTGCTCCCGCGCCTGCAACAGGTCCGAGGTGTCCTTGAAGCCGTTGAACAGCGGGATCTGGAGGGTCACGCCCGCGCTGTAGTTGTCGCCGTGCACCCACGGTTCGTCGAGGTAGTAGTTGCGCGACGCATTCCCTCCCAGGACGAGCTTGGGGAACCCGCGCGCCCGGATCGAGTCGGCGCGGCTGGCGACCGCCAGCGCCTGCGCCCGGGCGCGGGCCAGGTCGGGACGCTGCGATCCGGCGCGCTCGATCAACTTGTCCACCGTCTCGCCGAGCGGCAGCACGTCGAGCCGCTCGGGCAGATCGGCCACGTCGACCGGCAACGTTGCCGAGACCCCCAGCGAAGTGGCCAGCGCTCCGCGCACCGTCGCAACATTCCCTTCCGCCTGTTGCTCCGCCAGCACGGCCTGGGAAAGCTGCGTCTTGGCCTGCAGGACATCTGCCACGGTCGCCACGCCGGCGCGGCGGCGCTCCTCGGCGGCCCGATACGCGGTCTGCGCTTCCTTGACGCTCACCTGCGCGGCGGTGAGGAGCGCCTTGGCGCCCTGGTACTGGAAGTAACCTTGCTCGACCAGCAGGAGCAGGTCCTGGATTGCCGCCCCGTGGTTCAGGTTGGCCGCCTCGAGCAAGCGGTCCGCCTCCTCGACGTCGGCGGAGCGGCCGCCCAGGTCGAGCAGCAGCCAGGTCAGCTGAGCGCTCGGCGTGAGCGCCCACTGCTCGAAGGTCAGCGCTCCCTTGGCGAAGCTCTGGTGCGTGAACCCGGCCTGGGCGTCCACCTCGATGGAAGGGTAGTACGCGGACCTTCGCGACGCCGCCCCGGCAGCCGCGGCGCGCGCGTTCAGCCAGGCAGAGCGCGTCTGCGGGTTGTTCGACAGCGCGTAGGCCAGGAGCTGCTGGAGCGAGATCTGCATCCCGGGCTTGATCTGCGCGATCAACGCCGGATCCGGCACGGGCGGGCGCGGCGCCGGCACGGGTTGCGGAGGGATCCAGCGCTGGGCAGGCGATGGCGCGACGGAAGCATCGACACGAGCGCCGGGGAGCACGGTCGCGCAGCCCAAGGAGGCCAGCGCGAAGAACATCGCGGTGCGGATCATGGTGGCGGTGTACGTAGCTAATGTACGGCGCGAATGAAAGCCCCGACCGCGCAGGAAGACGACCTCGGCGCAGTCGCTCCTACATCGACGCACGGGCGCGCAGCAGCGGCCCTTGCGCCCTCCCTCCGCCCCGGTGCGCAATTGCACAATGAAGAAATTACTCCTGGCTTCCCTGCTGCTTTCCTTGGCCGTCCGCGCGGAGGACACGCGCCTCGAGGCCGTCCGGGTCGACTCCGCGCCGACGGCGGCAACCGCTCCGGCGCCCGTGGACGTGGCTGCCGGGGACAAGGCGTCCGCGCGGTCGGCGGTGCCCTACGAGGCGCAGGAATCCTCGGGGTCGGGACTGCCGGTGCACTTTGGCGCGACCGTGGGGCTGAGCCTTCCGCGGCCCCTGGACACGCAGCTCTACGTGCGCGCCTTCGGCTTCGTCTCGGTCGGGTTTTCCTACAGCGACTTCCCCTCGTTCGTGGCCGACCCGCTCCTCTCCGCCGCGGGCCTCAAGAACGGGCAGACGACGGTGCGGCTCGACCAGTTCTCGGCGTGGGAAGCGGATGTGCGCGTCTTCCCCTTCGCCGGAAATTTCTTCGTGGGATCGGGGCTCGGCCGGCAGTCGTTCAAGTCTTCGGTCACGCAGTCGACAACCTTGGGGAACTTCGACGGATCCGTGGCGGTCAGCACCACGTACGCGACGCCGCGGGTCGGATACCTGTGGACCGTTGGTCCGGGAGTGGTGCTGGGCGTGGACGCTGGCGTGCAACTCAAGCTGAGCTCCGACGCGCAGGTGACGCTCCCGCCCGGCGCTCCGTCCGACATGCAATCGCAGGCCGACCGCGTGGTGGACGTGTTCGGCCACTATCCCCTTCCCTCGATGCACTTGCGGGTGGGGTGGCAGTACTAGGGAGCGCGCCATGGACAGCACGGTCGCAACCCCGCGCGAGCGCGGATACCTCGGATCGGCGTTCCGGCTGACCCTGGACCTGATCGAGAAGAAGGGCTGGCGCGAGGCCATCCGCGCCGAGGCCTCGCCCGACACGGCCCGGATGATGGACAAGCCGCCGAGCCCGCTCAGTTGGATCGCCGCCGCCCGCCTCGAGGACCTGGAAGAGCTGGTGGC
>WNEY01002994.1_pt1 | contig 20281 bp, 21 predicted proteins | sample 5400531 | NCBI WGS metagenome assembly WNEY01 (sample SAMN13153338, study PRJNA577476) | soil metagenome | isolation source: 200 cm saprolite under Douglas fir tree site 1 | place: USA:California | collected 2015-04-18
CGGGACTCGAGATGACCGCGCGGGACATGGACGGCGCCCGGGATGTGACCCTCGTCCCACTCTTCCTGCTCCCGGACGTCGACGACGACGGGCTCGCCGGACTCGATCTGCTCACGGGCCTGGGTCGCATCGATCTCCGAAATCTCGGACCTGGCTTGCTGCAGAAGCTCTCGATAGTTCGGCATCGCTATAGGAAATATAGCTTTGCTCAGTTAGCTAGCGTCGCCTGGGATGAGCGCGCGCGCCAGGGTCTGGATCATCGTCGCGCTCGCCGCCGCCGCTGCTGCGGCGACCGTGGTCGGAGTGACGCTCGCAACGCGGAGCGATGTCCAGCGGCAATCGAGCAAGCGGCCGCCCTTCGCACCGGATCCGACGGCTCGGCCCGAGGTGACGCGGCAGGTGCGCGAGGCGCTGCAGGCCTGGCCGGCCGGGACGGCCCGCCGGCTGCGGATCCTCGCCGCGCGTTACCCGCACAGCGCCCTCGTGCAGCTCGAGCTCGGCCTTGCGCTCGCGCTCTCCGGCCAGCAGGCCGATGCGACACGGGCCTGGCAGGCGGCGGAGCGTGCCCAGCCGGATTCCCCGTCGGCCGTCAGGGCTCAGGATTTGCGGCATCCCGGCACCCCACCGGGCCTGCCGCCGTTCGTGCCGAGCTTCACCCAGGTGACGAATGCCGTCCAATCCCAACTGCTGCAGGGCGCGGCCTACCAGCAGGTCCTGCGGCCCGTCTCCGCCGAACGCGCGTTTCTCGCGGCGGCGAAGGCTGCCCCGAACGACCCCGAGGCGCTCACGGCGGCGGCCGTGGGCCTGTACGACAAGGACCGGCCCGCCCTCGCTTTCTCGCGCCTGGGCCCGCTCGCGCGCCGTTTTCCCCATGCGCAAACAGTGCGGTTCCACCTCGGGCTCCTGCTGATTTACTTCGGAGACATGCCTCGTGCTCGTCGCGAACTGGCACTCGCCCGCGCGCAAGGCCCACGGACACCCCTTGGAAAGAGGGCCGAAACGCTTCTTAAGGCAGGTCGAAACCCCTAGCTAGGACCATCTCACACAAAGATGAGCCGTTCGGCCTATAGCGCCCGTCCGATCTAGCTGGCACAGTGCGGCATCGCTAAAACGCCGTCCCGGAGGGGGGAACGGAGTGAGCGCAACCGAGGTAGCCGCAGCACCACCCAAGACCGTCACCGATCTTTTGGAGACGGATGACGCAAAAGCACTCCTGGAAGCCGGGCGCGAGCATGGACGACTCAGCGCCGACGAGATCGCCGTCGCGCTCGACGAGCTCGATCTCGAGCCGGCTCAGATCGACGACTTCTACCACGCTCTCGAAGAGCTCCAGATCGAGGTCGTCGCAGTCGAGGCGGAAGAGGAGCGGCCGGTGGAGGAGCCTCGCGAGGTCTCGACCGACGCGCTCCAGCTCTTCCTGAAGGACATCGGCAAGGTCGATCTCCTCACCGCCGCTCAGGAGGTCGAGCTGGCAAAGCGGATCGAGCGCGGCGATCACTGCGCGAAGCAGGAGATGGTCGAGGCGAACCTTCGCCTCGTCGTCTCGATCGCCAAGAAGTACCGCAACCAAGGCTTGCCCTTCCTCGATCTGATCCAGGAAGGAACGATCGGTCTCGTTCGCGCAGCCGAGAAGTTCGACTACCGCAAGGGCTTCAAGTTCTCGACCTATGCGACGTGGTGGATCCGCCAGGCAGTCGCACGAGCGCTCGCGGACAAAGCGCGCACGATTCGCATGCCGGTCCACGTGGTCGAGAAGCTGAACAAGATCGTCCGCTCCGAGCGGAAGCTGCGCGCCGAGGTCGGCCGCGAGCCCACCGCCCTCGAGATCGGCAAGGACCTCGACCTGACGGCCGAAGAGGTGGAGCACATCCGCCGCAGCGCGCAGACACCGGTGTCGCTCGAGAAGCCGGTTGGTGACGAGGACGAGTCCGAGTTCGGTCACTTCCTCACCGACGCGAACCTGCCGCTGCCTGACGAGGAAGCCGAGATCACGATGCGCAAAGAAACCCTGCGCAAGATCCTCGGCACGCTCTCGAGCAGGGAGCGCCAGGTGCTCGAGCTCCGCTACGGGCTCGACGGCCAGCACCCGAGGACGCTCGACGAGGTCGGCCGGACGTTCAACGTCACGCGGGAGCGCATTCGACAGATCGAGAACCAGAGCCTGAAGAAGCTGCGTGCCCTCGCGGACGCGGTCAAGCTGCGCGACGTCGCGTAGCTGGATTATCGAATCGGTATCCAATAAAGGGGGTCTCATGATGAAGTTTTCCGTGTTGTTCGCGGGGCTCGGCCTGGCGCTCGCCGTGGCGGGAGGCGGAGGTGCTGCGAACGCGAATTCGGCGGCGCGGGTCTGTCCCGGCTCGCCGATCGGAACTGCGTCGTGTCACGCGCTCGTCGTGACCGACGGAGTAGGTAATCCGAATGCAACGACGTCGCCGACAGGGCTCTCACCGGTGACGATCAAGTTGGCCTACAACTTCCCGACCAGTTCGACAGGTGCGGGGCAGACGATCGCGATCGTCGACGCGTACGACGATCCGACAGCTGAAAGCGATCTGAACGTCTTCAACAGTACGTACGGGCTGCCCGCGTGCACGACTGCGAACGGGTGCTTCACGAAGGTCAATCAGACGGGCGGCACGAACTATCCGCGCAAGGATGCGGGCTGGGCGCTCGAGATCTCGCTCGACATCCAGTGGGCGCATGCGATCGCGCCCGGAGCGAGGATCCTGCTCGTCGAGGCCTCGTCGAACAGCTTCGCGAACCTGCTGGCGGCCGAGGACTACGCGAAGGCTCATGCCCAGTACGTCTCGAACAGCTGGGGCGGATCGGAGTTCAGCGGCGAATCGTCCTACGACTCGCATTTCGCACAGTCCGGTGTCAGCTTCTTCGTCTCCTCTGGTGACAGCGGGTTGCCGGCGCAGTATCCGTCGGCTTCGCCGAACGTCATCTCCGTCGGTGGCACCACGCTGAACTTCGACTCCTCGGGCACGTTCACGACCGAGACTGGTTGGAGCGGTTCCGGAGGTGGTTGCAGCCTCTACGAGACCGCGACGAGTGCCCAGTCGTCCTTCTCGGAGTACGGACAGGTCAACTGCGCCGGCAAGCGTGCGACGCCGGACGTCTCGCTCGATGCCGACCCAGCCTCGGGAGTGTCGGTGTACGACACGACGCGGTACCAGGGCCAGGAGGGCTGGTTCAGGGTCGGTGGGACGAGCGCGTCCTCGCCGATGTGGGCAGGCCGCTCTGCTGTCGCAGGAACGGTCGTCGGCTCCACGTACGTGTACGGGACCGGCATCCCGTTCCGCGACATCACCTCCGGGAACAATGGCGCCAGCGCCCTTCCCGGTTACGACCTCGTCACTGGTCGCGGGAGCTGGGCCGGGTAACGCTTCGCTAGCCGGGCCGCCTCGCGCACGCGGGGCGGCCCGCTTTCCTTAGACTCCGCGCGCGTGGAGCAGACCTGGCTCGAGGAGCTGCGCGAGTTCATCGCCATCCCCAGCGTGAGCGCGGATCCTGCTCATGCGGATGACGTGCGCCGCGCGGCGGAGTGGGTGCGCGATTTCGTCAAGCGCGCAGGCGGCGAGGCCGAACTCGTCCGCGTCGGGGAGCGAGAGTTGGTCATCGGCGACATCGCGGCGAACGCGAACGGTGGCGGCGAGGCGCCGACGGTGATGATCTACGGGCACTACGACGTTCAGCCGCCCGCCCCGCTCGACCTGTGGGAGACGCCGCCGTTCGAGCTCTCCGAGCGCGACGGCTGGTACTACGCGCGCGGCATCGCCGATGACAAGGGCCAGCTCTTCACGCTCCTGAAAGCGGCCCAGTTGCTCCGGGAGCAGAATGCGCTCCCCGTCAACATCAGGGTCGTCTCCGACGGTGAAGAGGAGATCGGCGGCCACACCGTCGTCGACTTTCTCGAAGCCGACGAGCGCGGCGCTGACGCCTGCATCATCTTCGACGGCGGCATGACACGCGCCGAGCAGCCGGAGTTCGGGCTGGCAACACGCGGTGTCGTCGCCTTTCAACTGAAGGTGAGGACGGGCGAGCGCGACATGCATTCCGGGTACTACGGTGGTGCGGCGCTCAACGCCATTCACGTGCTCATGCAGGGACTGTCGGCTGTGACCGCGCGAAACGGACTGTTGCCCGACCAGCTCCGCGTCGGCCGCGCGCCGTTGAACCAAGCCGAGGTCGACAGCCTCAAGAGCCTGCCGAAAGGCTGGGAGCTGCTCGACGAGGCGGGTGCGACGGCGCTCGATCCGAAGGCTGCTGAGGACTTCTACGATCGCACCTGGGCTGAGCCCTCGCTCGACGTGAACGGCATTCGCGGTGGCAAGCCCGAGTTCATGAACACGACGCTGATCGTCGAGGCCGAGGCGCGGTTCACCATTCGCCTTGCGCCGGGTCAGGATCCCGAGACGATCGCTGAGACGGTGGAGAAGCTCATTCGGGCGGCGATGCCCGATACGGCCGAGGTGGAGCTCACCCGCGAGAACTCCGCGGCGCCCGGCGTCTTCTCGCCGGACTCGCCGGCGATCCAGCTCGGCATGGAGGCGTTCAAGAAGGCGACGGGCGTGCGCCCGTTGCTCGTGCGCGTCGGCGGCACGCTGCCGATCTATCCCGCACTGGCCGCGAAGGGGATTCCGACGATCGGCACCGGCTTCGCTCTGCGCGAGAGCAACGTGCATTCGCCGAACGAGCGGCTGCGCGTCCAGGACATCGACCGTGCTGTCGCCGCCGCATCGGAGCTCTACCGGGGGCTGGCCGCTCTTGGCTGATCCGCGCTATCCGACGCCGATCGCTGCCGAGCTCTCGGACGACGTGCTCGACCGCTTCCTGCGCTATGTCCAGGTCGACACGCAGTCGGACGACGACTCCGAGACGTACCCGAGCACGGCGAAGCAGCTCGACCTCGGCAAGATGCTTGCCGACGAGCTGCGCGAGATCGGGGTCGAGGACGTCGAGCTCACGGAGCACGGCTATGTCTTCGCGACGGTGCCCGGCTCGGCGGGCCCGACGGTCGGGCTGATCGCTCACATGGACACCAGTTCCGACGAGTCGGGCACGAACGTGAAGCCGCAGGTCATTCGGAACTACGACGGCGGCGACATCGTGCTGCCGGGCGATCCGCGCAAGGTGCTGCGTCCGAGCGAGAACCCGATCCTCGCGGAGCGGGCCGGCCACGACATCGTCACGACCGACGGGACGACGCTGCTCGGTGCTGACGACAAGGCCGGCGTCGCCGAGATCATGGGCGCCGTCGCCTACCTCGCGGCCCATCCGGAGATCGAGCATGCGCCCATCCGCGTCGGCTTCACCGTCGACGAGGAAGTGGGGCGCGGGGTCGACCACTTCGACATCGAGGAGTTCGGCGCCGACTTCGCGTACACGCTGGACGGTTCCGAGATTGGACGCATCGACGACGAGACGTTCTCGGCGTCCGAGGTGCGCATCCGGATCGAGGGTCACAGCGTCCATCCCGGAACGTCAAAAGGGAAGATGGTCAACGCGATCAAGCTCGCCGCCCGAATCGTCGAGCGGCTGCCGCAGGAGGATCGCTCGCCCGAGACGACGGAGGGACGTGAGGGATTCGTTCATCCGACGCGGATCACCGGCACGACCGCCGAGGCCGAGGTGCGCTTCATCGCGCGCGACTTCGACGTGCAGAAACTCGAGCAGCACGAGCAGCTCCTCCGCTCACTCGCTGACGAAGTTGCCGCGGAAGAGCCGCGTGCCCACGTGACGGTGACCGTGGAGGAGAGCTACCGCAACATGAAGGGTTTCCTCGACGCGGATCCTGCCGTGACCGAGGCCGCGGACGAAGCTGCGCGGCGTGCCGGTATGGAGCCCTGGCGCGAGCCGATCCGAGGCGGCACCGACGGTTCGATGTTGAGTGCACGGGGATTGCTGACGCCGAACATCTTCACCGGCGGACATCAGTTCCATTCCGTGCTGGAATGGGCGTCAGTTCAGGACATGGCGGCGTCAGCCGCGACGATCGTGGAGCTCGTGAAGCTCTGGGCGGAGCCTGAGTGGCTCAGTCGGTCAGAAAAGAGTGACCGAACCGCCGCATCTCCTCGATGATCGGCAGCAGCGCGGCGCCCTTCTCGGTCAGCTCGTACTCGACGCGCGGCGGCGACTCCGCGTAGCTCCGGCGCAGGACGAGGTCTTCGTCCTCGAGGGCGCGTAGTCGCTCGGAGAGCGTGCGTGGGCTGATCCCGGCGCAGGAGTGCTCGAGCTCGGAGAACCGGCGTGCACCCTCGGAAAGGTCGTGGACGAGGAGCGCCGTCCACTTCGCGCCGATGATCTCGGCGCAGGCCGCGACGGCGCAGGAGGTCGACTCGTGGACAGGGTTCATCGTGCGCATTGCTTTCCGAATTGTAGTCACGCGCTGAAGGGGCGAGGAGTCGCCTCGATCTTAGGGATGGCGAAGCGCGCGATCGTGCCGAATCCCGGGGCGGGCTTGCAGGCCTGGGCCACCCCTGCGTCGCAGGCCACGGACAGAAAGATGAAGGCATCCTCCGGCGAGAAGCCCCACTCGTCGACGAGGAACCGGGCCGCCTCCTCCGAGACGAGCCTCAGCGCTTCGTCGTAGTCGTCAGCGGTCGCATGGGGAACCCAGCGGTCCGGGAGCTCCGTCACCGGCCAGGTGCCCTGCTTTCCCTTCAGCAGGTCGAAGCGGATGTCGACCTCGCCGGCGATCTCCACTCCCGTGAAGCAGACTTCGCCGTCGCCCATCGAGGCGTGCATGTCGCCGACCGCGAACATGCCGCCGGGTTGACGCACCGGGAAGTACATGCGGGCGCCCTTACCGTGCAGGTGGTCGTCGAGATTGCCGCCGTGGCGTCCGGCGAGGCCGTTGCCCTGTGTTTCCCCGTCCGTGGCCACGCCGACGACGCCGACCATCGGCCGAGCCGGAAAGCGCACGCGCTCGTTCATCTGGATCCAGCCGTCCTCGACTCGGAACAGTCGAGTCACCGGCGCTTGGACCTGGTCGATCAGCTGCCCGAAGCCTGGGATCAGGCAGGCGAAGCCAACCTCGATCGGCCGCACGTCCAGGATCTCGGCGACGAGCGAGTCACCCGGCTCGGCGCCCTTGACAGCGACCGGGCCCGTCGCGCTGTTGACGCGCTCGAAGTCGATCTTTGTGACGAGGTCGTCCTCCGAGGTGATCTGCCCGGTGAAGCAGTCGTTCGTCTCGAACGTGACCGTCGCGCCGGGCTCGACCTCGAGCACAGGCTCGAGGTCGGGCCCGAACGCCCAGATGATCTGGTCACGGCCGATCCTGTGGTCGACCGCGACCGCCATTACGCCGGCGCGCCTTGCGCCACCGTCTCGTCCTCGACGTAGACGCGCTCCATGTCACGCAGCCGATCGGGATACCGGGCGTACAAGTAGATCGTCAGCACGATGCCTGCCGCGACCCAGCCGAGCGCAACCCAGTTCGCATATTTGATCGGGTAGGTCGGCGGGAACTTGACGTACTCGTAGTAGAGCGGGAAGAAGAAGAGCACGGCCCCCGCAGCCGGCACGATGCCGTGCAGGAACCAGTTGAACTCGGTGCGTCGCTTCGTCCAGTAGTGCCAGATGCAGCCGATGCAGATGAGGATGTAGACGACCACGACGACGATCACCGCGAGGGTCGCGATCAGGGCGAACCCGACGAGCGGCCCCCACTTCCAGCCGAGCAGCAGGGCAAGCACGACGGCGAAGACGCTCATCCAGACGATTGCGACATACGGCGTCTTGTACTCCGGATGCGTGCGTCCGAGCGGCCGCGGCGCCAGTCGGTTGCGAGCGAGTGCGTAGAAGACTCGCGTGGCGGCGTTGACTGCGGCGTTCGAGTTCGCCGCGATCGAGTTGCAGATCGCGAGGAACACGAGCACCCAGGCCCCGGCCCAGAACGTCTTGCCGAGTGCACGCCAGGGGTCGGCGCCGGTCGCCTGGTCGACGAAGCTGTTGAAGCCTGCGCCGAAGACCCACGCGTACGCGGCGAGCACGTAGAAGAGGCCAATCGCGAGGGCCGAGCCGACGACCGCGCGCGGAATCGCGTAACGGGGGTGCTTCGCTTCCTCACCGAGCGGTGCAGCGGCCTCGAAGCCGATGAAGGCGAGGATCGCGAAGACCATGCCACGGAAGACGCCGTTCCAGCCGCCGACCGCATGGTCCGGGTTGAACGGCTGCAGGTTGAGGTCGCCCGCATTCGAGATCAGCATCCACACGGCAAGTGCACCGAAGACCGCAATCTCGAAGGCGCCGAGGATGACCCCGGCCGTCGTCGAGATCCGGATGTCGCGATAGGTGAGCAGGAAGACGATCACGGCCATCAGGAGCGCCCAGATGACCCACTGGCCGGACCAGTGCCAGCCGGCCTCGCTCGACATCACTTCGCGCATCGCCCAGCCGAACTCGAGGTAGAGAAAAGGTGCAACGAGCGGCTCGAAGAGGATGAAGAGCCATGCGACGTTGAAGCCCGCCCACGGGCCGAGCGAGCGGGCCGCATATGCGTACAGGCCGCCTGCTGAGGGCTCGAGCTTCGCGAGTTGGCCGATTGCGGTCGCCGCGCAGAGGCACGCGATCAGTGCGAGCAGTACTGAAAGTGCAAGCGCCTGTCGCGAGAACGGGACCGAGATGTAGATCGAGTAGGCGACCGCCGCAGCGGGTGCCATGTGGGTGATCGACTGGAACAGAACCTGCGGTAGTCCAATCGAGTGAATCCGCAACCGATCGAAGGATGAGGAAACTGAGCCAGCCTCCACGAGGACGCCCTCCTGACGTTGGATTTACCCCGGGCGATCTTCCCATGGCGGCGGATTGTGTGTCCAGCGGCCACCGAGCATCGTGGCGACGACGTTGACTTCCGGAAGCTGCTCGGGCTCGAGCTCGTACGGGTCGCGGTCGAGCACGACGAGGTCGGCGAGGTAGCCCGGCAGAAGCTTGCCGCGGCGGTGGTCGTCGCGAGCGAGCCAGGCGGGATTGATTGTCGTAGCCTGCAGGGCTTCGTCGAGGGTCACACGTTGTTCGGGATACCAGGGCTCGCGCTCGTCGATGGTCCGCAGGACGCCGGCGCAGACGCCGGCCCACGGGTCGAGCTCCTCGATCGGCGCGTCCGAGCCGTTGGCCAGCAGGGCGCCGGAGTTGCGGAGCGAGCGGTAGGCGTAGGCACCTTCCGTTTTGCCGGCCCAGAAACGGTCGGCGAGATCTCGGTCGGAGGGGGCGTGGCTGAACTGGACCGACGCGGCGATGCCGAGTGCCCCGAAGCGGGGGACATCTTCAGGTGCGAGTACCTGTGCGTGCTCGATGCGATGGCGTAGGCCGAACGGCTGCCACTCGGCACGAGTCTCCTCGAACGCGTCCAGAGCTTCACGGTTGGCGAGATCGCCGATCGCGTGGACCGCGACCGGGAGGCCTGCGACGACGCCGCGGCGGATGATCTCCGCAAGCTGTTCCTTGCTCGTGATCTGGACGCCGGTGCCGTCGAGCATGCGCGCCGTTTGCGACCCAAGGGTTCCGTCCATGAACGTCTTCAGGTAGCCGATGCGCACGAGGTCGTCGCCGAAGCCGCTGCGGATGTGCAGGTCGGCGAGCTCGTCCACCTGTTCCGCCGGCATCGATTGCCAGACGCGGAGGTGGAGGGAGCCTTCCTCGCGGAGGCGCTGCCAGACGCCAAGCGCGCCGAGCCAGCCGTCCTTGTCGTGCACGGCTGTGACCCCGCGCGCAATTGCGATGCGGACGCCCTCGCGTGAGGCCTCGACCATCTCGTCCTCGGTCGGCCTCACATGGGTGTCCCGGAAGTGCCAGGCGCATTCCTCACGGAGCACGCCGGTCGGCTCGCCCTGCTCGTCGCGGACGACGACACCGCCTTCGACCTCGAGGTCGCCGTTCGCGAGCGCGAGTGCAGCCGAGTTCAGCCAGAGCGAGTGGTAGTCGCGCGCCGTCAGCGCGGTCGGCGTATCGCCGGTGACGCGGTCGAGCGCTTCCTTTGTCGGCTCGGTCGGCGGTGACCAGTCTCCGGCGCGCCAGCCCAGGCCGCGGAGCCAACTTCCTGCCGGGACTTCCCGCATCGCAGCCGCGACGCGCTCCAGCGCCTCGTCCAGCGAGGCCGTTCCCTCCAGCCGGATCTGTCGTTGCGCGAGCGCCCAGGTCGGGAAGTGGACGTGCGCGTCGTTGAAGCCGGGGAGGACGCAGCGTCCGGCGAGGTCGACGCGGTCGGGGCTCGCGAGCGCCGTCTCGTGTGTTCCGACGCCGCCTGCGATCCGGTTGCCGGCGATTGCGAGCGCGCGGGTTACGGGCAGCGTCGGCTCCATCGTCCGGACGACCCCGTTCTCGAGGATCACCCAAAGGACTGTAGACGCCACAGAAACTAGACTCACGGCGTGGCGTACGAGCCGCTGAGCGAGGAGCAGCGCGAGATCCGCGATCTCGTCCGGCAGCTCGCGCGGGACCGCATCGCGCCCAGGGCGGCGGAGATCGACGAGAGCCACGAGTTTCCCTGGGACGTCGTCGAGCTCTACCGGGAGAACGACCTCTTCGGGCTTTTTTTCGACGAGGAGTACGGAGGACTCGGGACGGGGACCCTCCTGGCGCTCGTCGCGATCGAGGAGGTCTCGAAGGTCTGCGCCACGAGCGGCCTGATCCTCGCGTCGCAGGAGCTCGGGTCGCTCGGCCTCAAGCTCGCGGGTAACGAGGAGCAGAAGCAGCGCTATCTGCCGCGGCTCGCGTCCGGAAAGTGGCTCGGCGCATATGCGCTCACGGAGTCGGGTTCCGGCTCCGACTCGGCGGCCATGCGCTCGACCGCTCGGCGCGAGGGTGACGTGTACGTCCTGAACGGATCCAAGCGGTTCATCACGAACGCCGGTGTGGCGCAGCTGTACACGGTGTTCGCGAAGACCGATCCCGACGCCGGGCACTCGGGGATCTCCGCGTTCGTTGTCGAGGCGGAGACGCCCGGGTTCGAGGTGGCGCGCATCGAGCCGAAGATGGGAATCAAAGGGTCGACGACGGGAGAGCTCGTCTTCGAGGACGCGCGGGTGCCGGCGGCCAACCTGCTGGGCGAAGAGGAGGAGGGGTTCAAGATCGCGATGCGCATTCTCGACCGGTCGCGGCCGGGCGTCGCGGCACAGGGGTTGGGCCTGGCACAGGGCGCGACGGACTACGCGGTCGACTATGCGAAGACGCGGGAGACGATGGGCAAGCCGATCGGCGAGCACCAGATCGTCGCCGCGATGCTCGCGGACATGGAGACGAAGTGCGAGGCGGCGCGCGGGCTCCTGTACAAGTTCGGCGCCGCCGTCGACGAGGGAATCGAGGGGCCGGAGTTGACCAAGCTCTCGGCAATGGCCAAGCTCTATTGCACGGACGTGGCGATGGAGGTGACGACGGACGCCGTGCAGGTGCTCGGCGGCTACGGATACATCTCCGAGTACCCGCTCGAACGGATGATGCGGGACGCAAAGATCACGCAGATCTACGAGGGGACGAACCAGATCCAGCGGCTGGTGATCGCACGCGAGATGCTGAAGGAGCAGCGCGCGTTCTTGCTTGCCGGCGTTGGCTAATTAGGAGGAGCCATGAAGCGCAACTTCGGCCCAATCAGCATCCCCTGATCGCAGCTCTGGCTGTGGCCGGGACAGTTGGGGCAGCCTCGCCCATCAAGGGCTCGTTCAAGTTTTGCGGCGATCCGACCTTTCCGCCGATGGAGTACAAGACGGCGGCCGGCAGGGCGGTCGGGTTCGACATCGACCTCGCGAATGCGATCGCGAAGAATTGGAAGATCAAGGCGAAGTTCGTCGAGACGGGCTTCCCGGTCTGCTTCCGGGCCTCGCCGCCAAGAGGTGCACCGTCGTGATCAGCGGAATCTTCATCACGCCGGACCGTCTCGCGCTTTCCGGAGACCGACTCGTTCGGAATCTATTACCGGAAAGGGGAGGCCAAGCTGGGCACCGCGCTGAAGGCGACGATCAAGACGCTGAAGAAGAACGGGACGCTCAAGAAGATCGCCGCGAAGCATCAGATCCCGGCTACTGATGTGAAGTAGGCCGCAGAGCGGGTGCTCGCGCGCTTCGACACCCACATCTTCGGGGAAGCGCTCACTTCGAGGCCGTACTGGCATGGGGCGCCTCTCGCGCTCGAGCTGACGCTCGTTTCGTTGGCGGCTGCCTGCGTGATCGGGTTCTTCCTTGCGTTGGGCCGCAGCAGCCGCTTCAGGTCGGTGCGCGGCTTCGTGTTCTTCTACAGCTGGATCTTCCGCGCCACGCCGACGCTTCTGCAGCTCTCCGGCGGTCAGCAGCAGCGGGTGGCGATCGCGCGTGCGCTGGTCATGCGTCCAAAGGCGATGTTGTTCGACGAGCCGACGTCTGCGCTGGACGTGGAGCTCGTCCGGGAAGTGTTGGATGTGATGGAAGGGCTGGCACGTGACGGGATGACGATGGTCGTCGTCAGCCATGAGCTGCGCTTCGCGCATCACGTGGCGAGTTCAATCCTGATGATGGACGAGGGCCAGGTGATCGAGGAAGCCCCACCGGACCGTTTCTTCGCATCGCCAAGCTCGCCCTTGTCGAGTAACTGTTCCCCTTTCGACGCAACGCGGTCACGTTCGAGTCACACCGCTCCCAGTAGCGTGACAATCCCGTTGTCCAAGCACAACGGGCCCTGTTCAATCGAAACAAGTCCTGGGGTCTGACCCCAAGACAGCGCCCCGAAAGGACATGAGTGCCTCGGCCACTGCGCCCGCAAGTTGCAGGGGGGATCTACCACCTCGTCAGTCGCGGTGTGCGGAAGCTGCCGATCTACACCGACGACACGTCTCGCCGGCGGTTCCTCGGTCTCCTCGACGAGACCATGGCTCTGTACGAATGGGAGCTGCACTCCTGGTGCCTGATGACGAACCACTTCCACATGCTCGTCACGACGGTCGAGCCGACCGTCTCGGAGGGAATGCAGTACCTGAACGGGTGCTACGGCCAATGGTTCGACTGGCATCACGGCTACGAAGGACATGTCTTCGAACGCCGCTTCTGGTCTGAGCTCATCCGGACCGATTGGCACTTCTTCGAAGCGGCGAGATACATCGTTCTGAACCCGGTTCGTGCACGTCTTTGTCGGACTGCCGAGGACTGGGAATGGAGCAGCTATCGCGCGATGGTCGGGCTCACCACCAAGGGCCCGAAGCTTTCACCATCGCTGCTCAGCGAATTCGGACCCGGGCTCAACAATGCGCGCACGAACTTCGCCGCCTTCATACGCGCGGCGGAATGACACGCTGAAGCCACCCCGCGACATCGAGGACGAAATCCGGGTCGATCTGGTGGTACATCGGCGTCTCGCGGTAGAGGACTTCCGCCCCGGCGGCTTCGAGCACCTCGCGCCCCTGCCGGCCCCACTCGACTCCGATCACCGGATCCAGCGTTCCGTGCCCGATCGCGATCGGCGGCAGCGGCGGCGACAGGTCGAGCTCGAACCCCTCGACGGTCGGGATGAACGAGCTGAACACGGTGAGCGCCGCCGGCCGCGGTCGGCCACGACCCAGGCCCAGCGAGTACGTCATCACGCCGCCCTGCGAAAACCCGCCCAGCACCAGCCGGTCGTACCCGACGCCGTGCTCTCCCAGAAACCCGTCCAGCCACTGCGAAGCCGCCGCGTAGCTCGCCTGAAACGTCGTCGCCTCGGGTGTGCCGATCCCCCCGAGCACGTACCAGTGCGCGCCGCCGGGCGGGAGTGACAAGGGCGCCCGCGTCGTCGCGCCGACGAAACGGCCCTCCGGATCCAGCGCGTCCAGCAACGGAAAGAGATCGTTCTCGTCCGCACCTCGCCCGTGGAACAGGACCAGCGCTCCGTCGGGCTCCCCGGCGGCGGGCCGCACACGCGCAGTCAACGCCATGCCTAGATCATGACCGCCGCGATACAGTCCAAGCGGCGATGCGCTTCGAGGGGATCCACCACATCACGTGCATCACGGCCGACGCACCGGGAAACGTCGACTTCTACGTCCGCGTCCTCGGCCTCAGGCTCGTCAAGAAGTCCGTGAACCAGGACGACCCGACCGTCTACCACCTCTTCTACGCCGACGAGAAAGGGAGCGCGGGGAGTGACCTGACGTTCTTCGAGTACCCGCACGCCCGCCGCGGGCGCGCCGGCGCAGGGATGGTGCACCGGATCGTCTTCCGCGTCGCCTCAGACGAGGCGCTCGACTTTTGGGAGGAGCGGCTCGCCGCGGAGGACGTTTCGACACAGCGCGCCGACACCGGCCTCCGCTTCGAGGATCCCGAAGGCCTGGCCTTCGAGATCGCCGTCGTCGCCACCGACGACGAGCCGCTGATCGCAGACCATCCCCAGATCCCGCGAGAGCTCGCGCTGCAGGGATTCGACAGCGTGCGCGCGTACGCCGACCCGGAGCTGAGCCGCCGCTTCCTCGAGGAGACGCTCGCCTTCGAGCCGAAGGGCGACAACGCCTGGGAGGTCCGAGGCGCGAAGCGCGGCTCCCGGTACGCGTACGACATCCCGCCCGGAGACCCGGGGATTCCCGGCGCCGGCACCGTCCACCACGTCGCGTGGGCCTCACCGCCGGAGGAACACGAGGCCTGGCAGGAGCGAGTCGCCGCGTCCGGCGCGCACCCGACGCCCGTCATCGACCGCTTCTACTTCAAGTCCGTCTACTTCCGTGAGCCGAGCGGCGTCCTCTTCGAGATCGCGACAATCGGCCCGGGCTTCATCGTCGACGAACCGCTCGAGACCCTGGGCGAGCGCCTGTCGCTGCCGCCGGACTACGAGCACCTCCGCGAACGCGTCGAGCCGCTGCTGACGCCGCTGCCGAATCCGCGCGAGCTAGTTCAGCGCTAGCGCCGGATACCGCGCGCGGATCGAGTCGACGAAGCCGGCCATCCGTTCGGCGAGCGCCGCATCTTCGATTTCGAGCACGTTCTCGGCGTTCGTCTCGCCCGAGTGCGACAGGTTGAAGCTGCCGATGAACACCGTGTCGTCGGCGACGGTCACCTTGGCGTGCATGTAGTCGTGCACCGTGCCGGGCCCATACGGCGTCGAACGTTTGCCGGAGAACGTCGCGCGTTCGAGCAGGAACCGCAGCGACGGCCCCTTCCAGGTCACGTTCCCGTTCCGCCGCCATTGTTCGAGCACCTCCGCGATCTGCGTTGCATCGACGACACCCGCCAGATCGACCTTGCCGTCCGCAGCCACCTCGGCCAGCGTCCCCAGGATCGGCCCCGACGAAATCACCGGCGAGGCAACGCGCACCCGGCGCTTCGCCGCGCCGATGCGATTCGCAATGCGATGCGCGAGCTTCTCGCCGCGCTTCGGCGAGAACCACGTGCCTACCTGCGCGTCGCCAACGCGAATCGGATCGCTTGCGACTTTGCCCGAGCCCTCGACCTTCCGCTTCCTCCACAGCTGCGCGAAATCCTCCTGGAAACGGATCGCAATCCCAGTCGACTCGACGACGACGATGACGTTCTCCTCTCGCGTCCACGAATCGTCGGTCCAGTTCGTCGAGCCGCTCCAGACCGCGTCGCGGTCGCGCACGACGTACTTGTGGTGCATCAGGTCAGGCCAACCAGGCACAGCCGCGGTCTCGAACGGCAGCGACTCGACCAGATCGGGCTCGGTCTTCGGCGGCGGCGGGACGGGGGGACGATCGACGACCTCGTCCACGTTGTAGACCAGCCGGACGTGGACGCCGCGCTCGTGTGCGCCGACGAGTGCGCCGCGGACGATGTCGCCCGTCTCGTCCTCCAGCCTGATGTCGTACAGCGCCAGTTCGAGGGTCTGCCGCGCGCCGTCGACGAACGCCGCGATCTTCCGCGCGACGTCCAGCGCCGTCTGGCCGCCGTCGGTGAGAGTGTGAACGTGGATCAGGGCTGCTGCTTCAGTCACAGGCCGATCAAACTTCGTCCGTCACGTTCGTCGATTCGGCTTCGTCGAACGTCGCCGTCCAGCTCGCGAGCAGATTCAGCGCCTCCGCGGACTTCGAACCGGGCTCAGCGGTGTACGTGAGGATGGTGAGACCGGTGTCGGCCCTGAGCTCCATCATCTCGAACGTCAGGCTGAGATCTCCGACGACCGGGTGGTGAAAATGCTTGACGCCGGTCTGGTGGATGCGGACGTTGTGCGCGGCCCAGCGGGTGCGGAACGTCTCGCTTTGGGTCGACAGCTCTCCTACGAGGTCTGATAGGCCTCGGTCATATGGATCCCGGCCGGCTTCGGAACGCAGGATGGCCACGGTGTCGTTCGCGGCACGCTCCCAGTCGCCATAGAAGTCGTGCGCTCGCGGGTTGAGGAAGACGAACCGGGCGTGGTTGACCGGCCGGACCGGGTCGAAGTACATCTCCGAGTACAGAGCATGCCCGAGCGGGTTCGCGGCGAGGATGTCCAAGCGGCCGTTCTGCACGAGCGCGGGCGCGCCGGTGATCACGTCAAGGATGTGCTGCACGCTCGGCCGCACCCGCTGCTTCGTCGGCCGGCGACCGGTTCTCGCCGTAGTGCCCGCCGCCCGTGCGAGGTCGAAGAGGTGCGCACGCTCCGCCTCGTCAAGCTGAAGGGCACGGGCCAGCGCCTCCAGAACGCTTTCGGAAACCCCGCTCATGTTCCCGCGCTCAAGCCGGGTGTAATAGTCGACGCTGACTCCGGCGAGCAGCGCGACTTCCTCCCGGCGAAGCCCTGGAACGCGGCGGTTGTCGCCGTAGACGGGCAGATCCACTTGGTCCGGCGTGATCCTGGCTCGCCTGGAGGTCAGGAACTCGCGGATCTCGCTCTTGGTGTCCACGGACATGAGGGTAGTTCCGCCCGGCCCACGCTGGGGGGTCCTGTCAGTACCTGGATCAAGAGGGACTCTCACTCGACGCCGTCGCGTGCTTATCTGGAGGAGCAATGACCGACAAGAAGATCTGGTTCATCACGGGCGCCGGGCGCGGCATGGGCGTGGACTTCGCCAAGGCTGCTCTGGCCGCCGGGAACGCGGTCGTCGCCACGGGCCGCAACACAAACGCCGTGGCAAAGGCTGTCGGCGAGGCGGACGACCTGCTGGTCGTCAAGCTGGACATCACGAGTCGCGCCGACGCGGAATCGGCGGTGCAGGTCGCCGTCGAGCGCTTCGGGCGCATCGACGTGCTGGTCAACAACGCCGCCAACTCGCAGATGGGCTACTTCGAGGAGATCAGTCCGGAGGCGTTCGAGCGGCAACTCGCTACCAACCTGCTCGGCCCGTTGAACGTCACGCGCGCCGTGCTGCCGGTCATGCGCAGGCAGCGCTCCGGCCACGTCATCACGATCTCGTCGACAGCGGGGATCATCGGCTGGGAGTTCACCTCCGCCTACGCCGCCTCGAAGTTCGGGCTCGAAGGCTGGATGGAGTCGCTGCAGCCCGAGGTCGCCCCGTTCGGCATCCGCACCACAATCGTCGAGCCCGGCTTCTTCCGCACCGAGCTGCTCGAGGACGCGTCGGTCTCCTACGGCGACCTGTCGGTGAAGGACTACGCCGACCGCACCGCCGAGCAGCTGAAGTGGTGGAAAGCGCAGAACGGCCAGCAGGCGGGCGACCCCGCCAAGCTCGGCCGCGCACTGGTGACGATCGCCAATCAGCAGCAGCCACCGCTGCGGCTCGTCGCCGGCGCAGACGCGGTCGCCGTCGTCGAGCAGAAGGCCGCCGATCTGAAGGAGCAGGTCGAGGCCTACCGGAAGCTGTCGACGTCGCTCATTCTCGACGAGCTCGAGCTCGTTGGAACCACGAGGTAGCTGACGATGCGCGCAACTGTCATGTACGGCGCCGGCGAGGTTCGTATCGAGACCGTTCCGGACGCCGGCCTTGTCGAAGCGACGGACGCCGTCGTCCGCGTCACGCGCGCCGCGATCTGCGGCAGCGATCTCTGGCCCTACAAGTCGATGGAGCAAAGCGAGACCGGGCGCCGCATGGGGCACGAATTCATCGGCGTCGTCGAGGACGCCGGCAGCGACGTCCGCACCTTGAAGGCTGGCGACCTCGTCGTCGCGCCTTTCGTGTGGTCAGACGGCACCTGCGTCTTCTGCCAAGAGGGGTTGCAGACCTCCTGCCTCCACGGAGGCAGGTACGGCTTTGACGGCGTCGACGGAGGACAGGGCGAGGCGGTTCGCGTCCCCCAGGCAGACGGCACGCTCGTGGTCCTGCCGGTCGGCGCCGACGATGCGCTGATGCCCTCCCTTGTCACCCTCACGGATGTGATGGCGACAGGCCACCACGCGGCCCTCGCCGCCAGAGTTGGTCCCGGCAAGACAGTCGCCGTCGTCGGCGACGGCGCCGTCGGCCTGTGCGGCGTGATCGCCGCCCGGCGACTCGGCGCCGAGCAAGTCATCCTCCTCGGCCGACATTCAGATCGCATCTCACTCGCGAGGGAGTTCGGCGCAACGGACATCGTCAGCGAGCGAGGCGATGAGGGGGTTGAGCGCGTGCGCGAGCTCACCGACGGGCTCGGTGCCCACTCCGTCCTCGAGTGTGTCGGCCTCGAACAGTCGACGGTCACAGCTCTGAGCATCGCGCGTCCGGGTGGGGCCGTCGGTCGTGTCGGTGTTCCGCAGGAAGAGTCGATCCCGGCAGGGCTGACAACGTTCATGGACAACGTCGCCATCGCGGGTGGTCCCGCACCGGCGCGCGCCTACATCGAGGAGTTGCTGCCCGATGTTCTCGCAGGCAGGATCGAACCCGGTCGCGTCTTCGATCGGGTCGGCCCCCTCGACGACGTGCCAGGCGGGTACCGCGCGATGAACGAACGCGAGGCGATCAAAGTGATGATCGAGTTCTGATGGCCACGTGGGCGAGCGACGAGCTCAACAAGATCGGCGCAGCCGAAGAACTGGAGATCGCGTCCATGCAGCGCGACGGCACGCTGCGAAAGCAGGTGACCATCTGGGTCGTCCGCCACGGCGACGACCTCTACGTCCGCTCCGTCAACGGGCGTGGGTCCTCATGGTTCCGCGGCGCCCAACAGCGTCACGAAGCCCACATCGAGGCCGGCGGTCTCGACAAGGACGTTCTCCTCGTCGAGACGGACGACATCAACGACGAGATCGACGCCGCCTACCGCGCGAAGTACCACCGATACGCCGAAAGCATCGTCGGCAGCGTCGTCAGTCCGCAAGCGCGAGCCGCCACGCTCAAGCTCGTGCCACGCTAGCGAGCGGGAGAACCCATGCACATCACCAGGAACTCCATCGACACGAACACCGGGCCGAAGGAGTGGTTCACCGGCACGGTCTACATCGACACGATCGCGACGCCGTCAGGTCCTTCGCGCCTGAGTGCGAGCAGCGTCCACTTCACGCCCGGCGCACGCACCGCGTGGCATACGCACCCGAACGGCCAGACGATCTACGTTCTCGAGGGCGTCGGCCTCGCGCAGCGGCGCGGCGGCCCGGTCGAGGTGATCCGTCCCGGCGACCGCGTGTTCTTCGAGCCCGGCGAGGAACACTGGCACGGCGCTGCGCCGAACCGGTTCATGACCCACCTCGCCATGCTGCAGGTCGACGAGGAAGGGAGCAGTGCGACGTGGGGCGCGCACGTCACCGACCAGGAGTACGGGGCGGCACCCGCGATCGACAACTGAGCCAGCCCGCAAATGCGCCTTGCTCAGGACGACTTTTTCGCGCGCATCTCGGCTTTGTGAGCGCGCTTCTTCGCCTGGTAGTCCTCGAGTGCCTCAACCGAGTCGACATCGCCAAGCGTCGGATGGTTCGGCGCTTCGCGAGCACCGCGCCTAGTGACGTCACCTTCATGTTCCCGAAGCCGGGGAGCGCGCCGATGCGCCGCCGAAGGTCGTCGCCGTCCGCGGCGTCGGTCCACACGCGCTCCGCCCGCCCGCCGTACTCGTCGTCGATCACGGCCGCGAGCTCCTGCACCCGCCTCGCCATCGACCCCGGGAACCGGTGAATCGCAGGCTTCTCTCGAAACGACTGCTCGAGCTGGCCCGGGTCTGCGGTCGCGATCGCGCGCGCGTCGAGCGTGCCGAACCGCTGCTTCAGCTTCAGCGGCCCGGAGAAGGCGGTCTGCACGGGCACCTGCTGGTCGAGCGCAAAGCCGATCAGCAGCGCCAGCGGCTCCTCGGCCAGCAGCGCCGTGCCGGGTAGGTGAGAGTGATGCCTGATTCAGTCGAGAGAGCGAAGGATGTCGTCCACGCGGTCGAGCACCCCGTCGAGACCGTCAAGGCACTCGAGCACGAGGCCGCAGAAGGCAAGAGCGCCCGCACGCCGCTGATCGCGGTGACCGGCATCACGCTCATCCTCGCCGTGATCTTCGCGATCCTCG
>WNEY01000853.1_pt1 | contig 20277 bp, 27 predicted proteins | sample 5400531 | NCBI WGS metagenome assembly WNEY01 (sample SAMN13153338, study PRJNA577476) | soil metagenome | isolation source: 200 cm saprolite under Douglas fir tree site 1 | place: USA:California | collected 2015-04-18
ACGCTGAAGGAAACGTCGTCGAGGGCCCTGACCGCACCGAAGCTGTGGCGCAGTCCCTCAGCCAGCAGCATCGATCGCGGCCGCGAGCTCACTCAGTTCGTAGGGTTTGACGAGATACCGGCTGTGCCCGAGGTCGAGCACATTCATCAGCGGTTCCATACTCACGTACGCGGTCGTGACGACGACCGGGAGCGTGGGCCGAGTCTCGCGGATACGCTGCAGCAACGCGATCCCGTCCGTGTCCGGCAACCGCATGTCCAGGACGAGGACGTCCGGGTCGAAATTGCTGAGCTGCCGCATGGCCTCCGCGCCGTTCGGCGCGTAGGCCATGGTGTATTTACCTTCAAAGAACCGCTCGTAGGAGTATTGCAGTGCGGCTTCGTCTTCGACGAAAAGGACCTTCCGCGGCGCCATGCGCGCCAATTTACCTCAGGAAACGCCAGTCTCCAATTCGAAGAGGTCGTCCAGCTTGGTGAGAACAAGAAGGAAACGCAGCTCCTCGTTGGCACCGCGCAGGCACACGGTCTGGCGGCGCTCGGCCGCCTTGCGCTGGATCAGCATCAGCGCGCCAAGACCGGCGCTGTCGACCGAGCGCGTCCCCGACAGATCGATCACCAGGCGGCCGGCTCCCTCGGCGAGCAGGTCCAGCACCTCCCCGGCGGCGCGGCGAAACGCGGTGCGGGACTCGAGATCGAGCCGCTCCGGAGCCGCGATCGTCTTCTCCATCGGGCGCGTCGACATCAGTGTGTTCTCCACGGGCATTGGTGACATAATTCCTCCGACACCGACTTATGCCACTCCAATGCCACGCGATCTAAACCGCTCTACATCATGCGGTTGTCCAAGACCCGTGAGCCTGCTCACGCTCCCTCGTTGCCGCATAGCGAGCGGCGCGGTGCAACTTGCTAGAGTCCCCCCCTTCCTTAATATCCAGAACCATGGCGACTGACCGGATCGAAACGCTCCTCGACGAGCAGCGGCGCTTCCCACCCCCCGACTCCTTCAAAGCCCAGGCCCACGTGCGTGACACCACCCCGCACGAGCACGCTCGCCGGGACCCGGAAGGTTATTGGGCGGACTGGGCGAAGCAACTGGAATGGAGCCGTCCGTGGGACCGCGTGCTGGAGTGGAAGCCACCGCACGCCAAATGGTTCCTGGGGGGCAAGCTCAACGTGTCGGTGAATTGTCTCGACCGACATGTGCGCGCCGGCAAGAGCGGCCGCGTGGCGCTGATCTGGGAGGGCGAGCCGCCTGGTCAAGTGCGGCGCATCACGTACGGCGAGCTGCATACCGACGTCAACAAATTCGCCAACGTGCTGAAAGGCCTGGGTGTGCGCCGCGGCGACCGCGTCGCGATCTACCTGCCCATGGTCCCCGAAGTCGCGGTCGCGATGCTCGCGTGCGCGCGCATCGGCGCGGTGCACACGGTGGTGTTCGGCGGCTTCTCCGCCGAGTCGCTGCGGGACCGGATCAACGACGCCGGCGCGAAAATCCTGATCACCGCGGACGGCGGGTATCGCCGCGGCGCGATTGTGCCGTTGAAGCAGAACGCGGACGACGCGATCGCCGGTACGCCCGGTATCGAGCACGTCATCGTGCTGCGGCGCACGGGCCAGACCGTGACGTTCAAGATCGGCCGCGACCTCTGGTGGTCGGAGCTGATGGCGCGTGCGCCACGCGACTGCCCGCCCGAAGCGATGGATGCGGAGGACCCGCTGTTCATCCTCTACACCTCCGGCACGACCGGCAAGCCAAAAGGGATTCTGCACACCACCGGCGGGTACTTGACGCAGGTGTATGCGACGACCAAATGGGTCTTTGATCTCAAAGATTCAGACGTGTTCTGGTGCACCGCGGACGTCGGCTGGGTGACCGGGCATTCATACGTCGTCTACGGACCACTCGCGTTAGGGATTACCGAGGTGATGTACGAAGGCGCCCCAGATCATCCGGGCAAGGATCGGTTGTGGTCGATTTGCGAGCAGCACGGGGTGACCGTCTTCTACACCGCACCGACCGCGATCCGCGCGTTCATGAAATGGGGGACCGAACTCCCCGCACGCCACAACCTCTCCTCGCTCCGGCTGCTCGGCACCGTCGGCGAGCCGATCAACCCGGAAGCATGGATGTGGTATCAGGAGCACATCGGCGGCAAACGCTGTCCCATCGTGGATACCTGGTGGCAGACCGAGACGGGCGGGATCATGATCACGCCGCTGCCAGGTGTCACCGCGACGAAGCCCGGCTCGGCGACCGTTCCCTTCCCCGGCATCGAAGCGGTGCTGCTGGACGGCGAGGGCAACGAGGTGAAGGTCGGCGGCGGCTATCTCGCCATTCCCAAGCCGTGGCCCGGCATGCTGCGCACGATCTGGGGCGACGACGAGCGCTACGCCCAAGTCTATTGGAGCAAGTGGAAGAACATCTATTTCCCCGGTGACGGCGCGAAGCGTGATGAAGAAGGCTACTTCTGGATTCTGGGCCGCGTCGACGACGTGCTCAACGTCGCGGGGCACCGCATCGGCACGATGGAAGTCGAGAGCGCGTTGGTGGACCATGCGGCCGTCGCCGAGGCCGCCGTCGTGGGACGGGCGCACGACCTGAAAGGCCAGGCGCTCGCCGCGTTCGTCACGTTAAAGGAAGGACGTCAGGCCAGCGACGCGCTGCGCGAAGAGCTGAAACAGCACGTCTCCAAGAAAATCGGTGCGCTCGCAAAGCCCGACGACATTCTTTTTTCGGCGGACCTGCCGAAGACTCGGAGCGGGAAAATCATGCGTCGCCTGCTCAAGGACATCGCCGAAGGCCGCGCCCTCGGCGACACCACTACGCTGGCGGACCCCGCAGTGGTTGCGAAGCTTCGGGATCAATACGAGTCGCAAGAGACCTGAGCGAGAGTAGCGACACGATCCAGATCAACGTGATGATGACGGCGGATCCTACGCACCAGCGGCAGATCGCATGGATGAGGAAAAGCTCGACGTACGTCAGATAAGCGGTGAAGAGTAGCCCGATCGTCGCAAGCAAGAGCAACAGCATGTTCCAGCCGTTTTGCACCAGCGCCGCGGGTCGCAGGGCGAGCAGTGCGACAATCAGTAGCGCGAGATACCCGACCACGCCGTAAAACGCCACCGGCAATCCGAGAAAGATCGCCCAAGGGCTCGTTTGCACGGTCTCGCACGAGCCCGTTCCACACTTGATCGGCCCACCAAAGCCGAGTGCGTGCAGCCAGAGGTAGAGGGCGACGAACAGGCCGACGAGCGCGAACAGCGCGATCGCCTGGCGATGGCGCATCAATGCCGGCGATGTTCGCGTTCTTGTTGCGTCGGCGGCTTCCGCGGCGAGTGTGCGATGATGCTGTCGGCGACGGCCTTGAAGTCGTCGGAACTCGGCAGGCGCCGGAGATTGGTGAACAACTTCTTGCCGTTCGCGTAAAAGGTCGGCGTCCCGTCCACCAGCACCTGCTCGCCTTCCTGACGGCTGAACTCGATGCGCTGGGCATATCGGCCCGCCTGCATGCACGCATCATACGCCTTGAGATCGACCCCGGCGGCTTGCGCGAAACTGCGAAACAGGTCCGAGGGATCTTTCCCCGTCTGCGCCCACTGGTGGTGATTGAACAGCTGATCGTGCATCTCGAAGAACCGGCCTTGCGCACCGGCGCATTGCGCGGCGTGGGCGGCGAAGCGCGAGTACTTGTGGATGGCGAGCGGAAAGTCGCGGTAGCGCCACCGCACTTTACCGGTGTTGATCAGCTGTTCCTTGATCGTCGGCATCTGGATGGTGGCGAATGACGCGCATACGGGACACTCGAAATCCAGATACTCCACGATCTCGACCGGGGCGCGCCCCTGACCAAGCGAGTAGCCCCGAAAACTGTCGTCGACGACCGTGGGAGGCGGGCCCGCCGCCGCGGCCGGGGCCGTACCGCCGCCCGCGCGCAACAGCGCAAACACGCTGACGCCCAGTACGACCGCCAGGACCGCCACCATCGCATAGAATCGATTCATGCCTGCGTATCCCCTCGCCAAGGCTCGTCGTCGTCCGGATCGTCCAGCGACAAGTCGCCACCACCCATCGCCTCTTCAACGATGCGGCGGCTCTCCGCGACGTCCGGAGTGTCGTAGGTGCTGCGCACTTCGTAGTGAAACAGCTCGCTGCGCGCATTGCCCAGCAGCTTCTGCAGCTCCGGCGCCGCGTCGAGCAACCGGCCCGTCCCGTCCAGGTCCTGTATGCGCTCGGCCAAAGCCCGGAGCAGCGCGACGAGGCGCTGCGCTCGCTCGGGGCCGTAAACTTCTTCGCTCATTGCTTCCTCCCGGAACGCGGGAACCCGCGTCCCTGCTGTGGCATTATACCACACAACCAATTATCTTGCGGCGCCATTTTTCACGCGGTCCTCAGCCGAAAGGAAACCCCCTGCATGGCCAAAAAGCGTGGTGAGCCCAGGAAGTACGCGATTCCCACGAGCTTCGAACAGGCGCGCGACGAACTGTTCTCCCACATACTCCGCTGCGGAGTGCTGGAGGCGAGCCTCGAGCATCAGAAGGAATGGTTCGACGATACGTTGCTCTACCTTGCGGACCGCTTCCCCGACCTGACCGAAACCGAGTTGAACGAGCTGCGCGTGCTGGGCGAGCGCTATTGCCGCCCCGTCGTTGCTCGCGCCGCTCCCGTCGGCGCGACCGCCTGACGCTGGTTGTCTTCGGTCGGAGGGCGCCCTTTCGGGCGCCCTTTTTCGTTTCTAGCGTTCGCCCCACCACGGCGGGAACCACCGCCTCCGCCAGCCCGCTGCCGCGCGCACTCCGCCGGCAAGCCCCAGCTCCACGTACCAGCCCTCGCGGCGTCCCGGGGCGCTTTCTAATCCGAGCAACACCGCCAGGAATCCCTGGCCCGGAGAGCCGCGACGCGCGGTGAACGCACCACCCACGCCGGCATAGAGGCCAGGTCCTGAGCGGGACCCCGGGTTCACGAGCAGCTGCAGCGTCAGCTGCGCGCGTGCCGCGGGTCGCGCAGCGAGCGTACCACCCGCGAGCGTCAGCGCGATGCGGCTGTCGGCGCTGGGACGATGGCCGAGGCCGAGCTCCGCTCCGGTGAACGTGCGGCGCGCCATCGCGGCGGAGGCGCCGAGGCTCAGCTCCGTCGCGGTGAGCTGTTGTGCCTGCAATGCCAGGACGGACGCCAGGAACACCAGGCTAGGCAATGGCGACGTCGTAACTGATCGCGATGTCGGGCGCGAGCGACGCGACGACGGAGCAGTACTTCTCAAGCGACAGATCGACCGCGCGCCGGACCTTGACGTCGTCGGCCCCCTCCCCGCGGACGGCGAAATGAAACGCAATCGCGGTGTAGCGGCGCGGCTCCGTCTCGCGGCGCGTACCGCGCATGGAGATCTCGAGCGCCTCGAGCTTGACGCGCTGCTTCTGCAGAATGATGACGACATCCGACGCCGTGCAGGTCGCGGCAGCGAGGAGCAGCAGCTCGACCGGCGATGTGGCGGCCGTCGAATCGCCGTCCACGAGAATCGGCGGACGCTCCCCCCCGGTGCCGCTCCCTTCGAACTGCAACTGCCGCAGCCAGCGCATCGTCACCGCGGCGGTCAGCGCCATGCTAGTTGCCCCGTCGCGTCGTAAGGCCGATGAACAGACGGTGCACGCGCATCCGGTCCATGCCGTGGTACTCGACGAGCCAGTTGAATGTGGAGCGGTAGTGCAGCTCGAAACCGAATGCCGTGTTGAGCCAGAGACCGGGGCACCCCGGATCGGACCCGCACCCATCGCGACCTGCGACGCCGAGGCCCAGTCCGATGTACGGCGTCGCGACCTCTTCATCGTCGGTGAAACGCCACAACACTTCGAAATTCCCGACGTAGGTATTCGGCCCATTGAACACACCGATCTCCGCCGAGGGGCGCAGCCGCACGCGATTCGAGAAGAGATCGCCGAGGTCGAGGGTGGACCCCAGGACCAGCTGGCCGGAGCGGCGAAAGTCCACGCCCCCGCGCACACCGAAGCCGAACATTCCGATGCGCGTGCCCCCGTGCCTCGCGTTCTTCGGCGGCTGGAACTGCTGCGCCGCCGCCTGGTGTGCGGCAAGTAACGCGACGAGCGCCAGCACCGCGATTCGCATCCGTGTCCCCGCTCCCAGGTTCAGTGTGAGGCCCCCGCCTGAGCCGTCTTGCGCGCGGCCGTGCGCCCGTAGTCCCAGATTGCGTACACTGCAATGGCCGCGGTGGCCCATGCGAGGTGACGAGTGTAGGTCCAATCGGCGATGGCCGCCACCAGTGTGAGCAGCTGCGCGATCGTGACCGCCTTGCCGCCGGCGCGGGCCGGCACCGCGACCGGCCGGTGCAGCAGCCAGGTGGCCAGGAACCCCAGCACCGCCAGGATGTCACGCAGCAGCACGCCGATCAACTCGTACCAGGCGAGCAGCCCCCGCCGCGCGATCGTCACGAACGCCACCGCCATGAAGACCTTGTCGGCGACGGGATCGAGCACCGCACCCGTGCGGGACGCGCCCAGACGCCGCGCCAGGAAGCCGTCGGCGACGTCGCTGGCGGCGGCGGCCGCCACGATCGCGAGCTGCCACGCGGGCGAGTGGACCAGCGGGAACAGGGCGGCGAGCGGAAATCGTAGCGCCGTCGCGATGTCGGCGGCGGTCACCCACGGTTTCACTTGCCCGGCATTATCACGCGTCGTACCTTCACCCCCGTGGACGTCAAGCTGCTCAAACAAGCGGCCATCTTCCAGGATCTCGACGACGGCGAGCTGGCCCGAGTCGCGGAAGTGTGCCGCGAACAGAAGTTCACCGTCGGCCAGTACGTCTTCAAGGAAGGCGAGCCGGGCAACCGGCTGTTCCTGATCTCCGAAGGCGAGGTCCGGATCTCGCGGACGATTCCCGGCTCCGGTGAAGAAGCGCTCGCGGTGCTGAAGCCGGGATCATGCTTCGGGGAAATGTCGATTTTCGATCGTTCCGAGCGGTCCACCGACGTGATCGCGAATACCGCCTGCACCCTGATCACGATCTCGCGATCCGACTTCGAGCTCCTCCTCGACTTCAACCGTGACGTCGCCTACAAGGTCCTGTGGTCGGTCGTGCGGCTCCTGTCCGCCCGGCTGCGCGTGACGAACGACAATCTTCGGTCGTTCCTCGCGATGTCCATGTTCTAACGGAGACCTCGTGAATGCATTGACGCCGTACGCGGCCTTCTTCATGCGCCTGGCGGTGGGTGGGGTGTTTCTCTTGCATGGCATCGCCAAGTTCGAGCGCGGCATCGGCGCGACCGCGCACATGCTTGCGGGAATGGGCTTCCCGTTCGCGACGATCTTCGCGGTGATCCTCCTGACCATCGAGACCGTCGGCGCTCTCTGCGTGCTGTTCGGCATCCTGACGCGGGCGTGGGCTGCCGTGATGGCCGTGGAGATGGTCGTCGCAATCCTGGCCGTGAAGGTCCGCGGCGGGGGGAACTTCGAGCTCGAGGCGCTGCTGCTTGCCGGGGCCGTGACCCTGGTGGCGTTGGGCGACGGACCGCTCTCCGTCGCCGTCCGATTCAAGCAGAGCCCGAGCTAGTGCAGGATCCTTAAGACCCCGGCATCCGCTCCCGCGCGCAGGAAGCTCTCCGGATCAGTCGCGGGAATCGCGACGCCCGTCTGCTTGCGCCACCGCTTGGCGCTCGCTTCCATGTACTCTTCGAGCGATCCGGCGACCCACTCGGCGGCATCGTCTTTCATCTGCCGCACGATCTCTTCCCACGTACCGACGTAGGTCGCTCCCGCGACGGTGCTCACGCGATGCACCTCGAAGCTCTTGTTCTTCATTCCCTGCAGCTCGGTGAGCAGCGTGCCGAACAATTCGAGCTGGCGGGGATCGCGGATCTGGCCGTCCGGCGTCATCGCTTCGATCTCCGACAGCAGGAGGTCCTCAGGGGCGGCGTCGCCGGCGAGCTCGTTGAGACGTTCGTTCCACGGCACCAGCTCGGGATCTTCGTCGGGGAGGCGATACACGCTCTTCTTCAGCTCGACGAGCCGCCAGATCGCGAGCGCATCGTAATGCTCCTCGGGGCCCGTCCGCTCCAAATGAAACAGCGCGGCCTCATACTCGCCGCGGTCGTACAGCAGGTTCGCGAGATAGATACGCGCTTCGCCGAGGCTCGGGTCGAGCTCGAGCGCGCGCCGCAGCCAGTGCAGGCTGCCGCCTTCATCGGCCAGCCGGTGCGCGGCGTAGCCAACGCAGGCGGCGGCGTCGGCGGAGTCGGGATGCGCTCGCAGCGCCCCTTCGAAGAACCGGCGCGCCTGATCGAGCACACCCTCGCGGAATAATGCGCGCCCGATCTGCAGCATGAGGTCGTGATCGTCCTGGAAGCCGAGGGCCAGCACCCGCTCGAAGCACGCCAGCGCGGCGGCGCGCTCACCGAACTTGAGCAGGACCTCGCCCAATCCGGCGAGCGTGTCCTCGTGATCGGGATCGAGACCGTGCGCTTCGTCGAACGCGCGCCGCGCCCACGCGAACTCCTCGCGCGCGAGACGCGCATAGCCCATACCGACGTGCAGCTCGACGGAGTGGGGATACAACCCCAGACCCTCGCGCAGCGTGTCTATGGCCTCGTCGTATTGACCTTCGTTGTAGAGCTGATGTGCACGTTCGTCATATTCGTCGGAACTGAGGAACGGATCCGACATCGAACGGGTCCCCCCTGGAAGGTTGTGCTATGATAAGAAACGGGGCACTGTTACACAAGCGACTATGACTTCCGCGATTTCCACAATAGACGCAGGCTCGGCGACGTCGCCCGGCGGGTTCACGGCCGCCGCCGCCCACGCCGGTCTCAAAACGAACGGCGCGCTCGACGTCGCTCTGCTCGTGAGCGCGACGAGCTGCGCGACTGCCGGCGTGTTCACGCGCAACGCGCTGCGCGCCGCTCCCGTCATCTACGACGCCGATCTGTTGAGCGAGCGGCCCGGACGCATGCGCGCCGTGGCCATGAATGCGCGCGTCGCGAACGCATGTACCGGCGCCGCCGGGCTCGAAGCCGCGCGCGCGATGGCGCGCTGCGCCGAAGAGGCAGCCGGCCTGCCACCGCGGACGGCCCTGGTGCTCTCGACCGGCGTCATCGGTGTGCCGCTGCCTGTGGAGAAAGTGGGACGCGGCCTGCGCGAAGCGGCCACGAAGCTTTCTCCCGCTGGCGGCGTGGATGCGGCACGGGCGATCATGACGACGGACACCCGTCCCAAACACTGCGCGGTTCGTCTCGAAACCCCTGGCGGACCGATCACGATCGGCGGCATGGCCAAGGGCGCCGGCATGATCCACCCCGACATGGCAACGCTGCTCGGCGTGCTCACTACGGACGCGGTTTCGGAACCCGGCGCCCTGCGGCCGTTCTGGAAGCGCGTCGTCGACCGCACCTTCAACGCGATTTCCGTCGACGGCGACACGAGCACCAATGACACCGTCGTCATCCTCGCCAATGGCCACGCGGGGATCGATCCGTCGCGCGACGGCACCACCTGGAAACTGTTCGAGGAAGCGGTGACGGAGGTGGCGCGCACCTTGGCGCTGGCGGTCGTGGAAGACGGTGAGGGGGCGACGAAGCGCCTGCAGATCGACATCGTGGGCGCGCAGACCGAAGCGCATGCGCGCGAAGTGGGACGGGCGATCGCGCGCTCGACGCTCGTGAAGACCGCGATCTACGGCGGCGACCCCAACTGGGGCCGGGTCTTGGCGGCTGCGGGCGTCGCCGGCGTGGCGCTCGTCGCGGAGCGCATCACGCTCGACGCACGGTCATCCAACGGCTGGCTCACCCTCGCGACCGGCGGTGCCACAGCGCTCGCCGATCCGGCGCAGGCACGCGCCATCTTCAAGCAGAAAACCATCCGCCTCCGGCTCGACCTTGGTCTTGGTCGATCGGAGGCGGTGGTATGGACATGCGATCTTTCCCCGGACTACGTCCGGATCAACTCAGACTACACGTCCTAGTTAGGGCTTCGACTTGGTCGTGTCGCGCGCAGCTGTGTGCGCCTTGCCCTTGCGGGAACGGCGCGCGTGTTTCGCCTTGGCCTTCGAGGTATCAGCCTGCTGCGACGCGTTGACGGTCGGTTTGGCCTGGGCAGCCGCCGACTGCTGTGTCGGCTGTTGTACAGCGAGTGCTAGGAGGAGGAGTGCGGACGAAAGCATTAAAGCCTCGGGTTTAGGGTCGTTCTTACGACCCGTTCGTTCCACCTCGCGTCACGGCCGCCTTGGTGCCGGGACGTTGGGCAGGATCGCGCGCACGTGAGCCAGCGCCTCGGAGGGGGTCCGGCCGCCGGGCCGCTGCAGCTCGTGATCGGCGGCTACGGCCACATCGAGTAACCGCACGCCCCGCAAGCCTTTGTTGTGCGCCTCGACCAGCAGATCGGCAGCGGAATCAGGGTCAAAGTGATGCGCGATCAGGTCGGCCGCCGCATGCAGGGCCGGTCCCGGGGGCTCGGTCGGGGCGACTGTGAGGAGCCGCTCGACGATGGGCCCCGACAGACCGCGGGCCAGCGCCGCAGCCACCGCCGCGATATGGCCCTCGGGGGGTGACAGTCCCGGGATGGCCTGGGTGAGGACGGCCCGCGCCTGGCGCAGCTGCAGCAAGCCGCGGCGCACGCCATTCACCAGGCGATCGACCGGGATGTTCTTAGCGCTGCCTTCCAGCGCTTTCTGGACGAGTGGCTCAGTCGGCAGGCTCTCCGCCACAGCAGCGGCAATGATCGAGTCGATCGCCGGCAGGGCGGCCGCGGGCACCCGGCCCGGAAGTCGCGTCACGCCGTTGCCGCTCTGCGCCACGAGACCAACCGGCGTCGCAAGGAGCGCCAGCGTGACGACCTGCATCCACCTCATGGCTGGGCGGCTACCGGACGCACGATCAGCAGCGAGTTTTGCTGGCCCGCGCCGAATCCGTCATCGACGTAACGGCCCGCCAGAGGATCGGGCACCCACCGCTCGCCGTCCACCACGAACATGTACTCGTGCTGGCCCGCGGGCAGCACCGCCCCGCCGCGCCAGACACCGTCATGGTCATCGTCGCTCAGGTGCAGCGTGCCGCGGCTCCAGTCGTTGAACGAGCCGACCACTTCGACCGACCGGGCTCCAGGAAAGTGCCCTACGAACTTCGCAACGCCTTCGGCGGCGCCCGGTGTGTGGCCGGGACCCGGCATCAGCAGAATCGCGGCGAGTCCGACCGCCAGCGCCAGTGTCCAGGCGGGGCGGAGGCGCACGGTGACCGCGCGCGGCCGCGCGAGCCAGCGGACCATGCGGCGCATCGGGCCTGCAGTCTGCACCTGCACTGGGGTCTGACGGATCTCGGCCATAACGCGCACGGCGACGCTCGCGGCCGGTGTCGCCGCGAGTAGCTGGACCGCCGAGATCAGCCGGCCGTACGCCTCCCCCAGATCCACCGGCAGCTCGCCGGGATCACGCTCACCATCGAGCGCTTCCTGTAACCGAGGATCAATTGGGCTCATCGCACGACCTCCTCCAGCGCTGCCAACAATGCTTCCCGGGCACGATGCACACGCATCTTGAGCGTGGGAATTCGCGCACCGGTCACTGCCGCCATCTCCTCGTAACTCATCCCCTCGACATGCTTCAAGACAAACGCCTCACGCTTTTCGGCCGGCAGCGCTGCCAGCGCGCGCTCGACCAGCGCCACTTGCTCGTTTCGCTCGAGCACCGCCCAGGCATCCGAGCCGTCGGCCAATGGGGGCGCATCGCTCAGCGAGATGTCGTTCGTGTGCCGCCGAGCGAGATGACTGCGGCAGCGATTCCCCGTAATCCGGTACAGCCAGCTGCGCAGCCGCGACGCATCCCGACATTGTGCCAAATGCCGATAGGCGCGCACGAGACTCTCGGCAACCGCATCCGCCGCGGCATCGGGATTCCCGAGCATGCGCGTCGCGAAGCGAAGCAGACCCGGCTCGTATCGCCGGATGAGAATCCCAAACGCCTCCCCATCGCCGCCCAAGACCTGGGCGACTACATCAGCATCCGCCGGGGCCCCGTCATTCACCATCACAGTGACCCCCCCGCTGGGGGCTTGGTCACGGTATTTCAAGGGTTGCGCGGGTGGCAGCCAGGAACGTCGAGGCACGGACACCGGCGCCACTCATGGCGCCCGCGAACGCCTCCAGCGTCGCCTGGGCGCGGCGCCGGTACGACGGGTCACCCGTCACGCGTGCCAGGTGAGCCAGCAGCAGCGCCGTCGCGGCATTGGCACCGGGGAGCACGTCGTCGAACACGTGCTTGGTCCGATCGCCCAGCGCCGGCTGTGAGGAGGGAGACGGATCGGTGGGCGCAACATCGTAGTAGCCACCGAGGGGATCGGCGTAGCCGCGCTCGACGATGGCGACGAGATCGAGCACGACATCGAGGTAGCGGCGCTCGTTGCTGAGCTGGTGGGCCGCAAGGCACGCCGACGCGACCTGGACCTGGTCTTGGAGCATCCCCTGCGGCGTCGTGACCCCGGCCGCCGGAGCGACGGTCGCGTGCCGGACACCCCAACCGCGCGCATAGGTCCGCTGCAACAGCGCATCGAGAGCGGTGCGCGCTCGACTCGCCACCGCGGGCTCTCCGAGCGTCGCGGCAGCCACCATGACGTGCTCGATGACGTACGCCTCCTGATCGACGAAGACCGCCTCATCAGGAGACAACTCGGTTACCAGGCTGCGGACCAGAGCACGGCCGGACTCCCGATAGCGCGGCTCGCCGGTCACGGCCCACGCCTTCGCGAGGGTTCCAGCGAGCGCCGCACGGACCAGTCGTGGTGGATCTTCGCCGGCGGTGCCGACCGCGGTGTCGAGCATGAGGTCCAACGCGCGAACGGCAGATGCCCGAGCCGTCGTGTCTCCCGATAGCACCAGCGCCGTGGCCTCGACGTGCATCACGCTGCCCGCGGCGGCATGAGTGCGGACCGCATCGTCCAGCTCGCGCGTGACCGCGACCATCCCTTGCTGCACCAGCGATGGCCGCAGCGCGCCGCGCGATTCGCCGCTGCCCGTGAGCACCAGCTGTTGCAGCGCCGCCGCCTGCTGCAGGATGAACGCGCGTTGATCGCGGTATCTCTTCGCGACCTCGGGCAACAATTGCTTCAGCCCCCGACCCGTGATCGGATCGTCCGCGGGGAAATAGGTGCCGCCGAAGAACGGCGAGCCATCGGCGGTCAGGAATACGGTGAGCGGCCACCCATGCAGTCCCGCCAGCCGTTCGACGGCCGCCTGGTAACGCTGCGCGACGTCGGGTCGCTCGTCGCGGTCGACGCGAATCGGCACGAACAGCGCGTTGATGAGCGCGCCGATCTCCCGGTCGGTGTAGATCTCGCGATCGGTTTCGGCGCACCAGCGGCAGGCATCGCTGCCGATGTACAGGAGGACGGGACGATCGAGCTTCGCGGCGAGCGCGAAGGCATCGCGCCCCCACGGTTGCCAGTGGACAGGTTGGCGCGCCGCGCGCGAGAGGTAACTCGTCCCCGAGTTGGCCATCCGATTGGTAAACGGCCCACGCTCGCCGAGACATGCCGATTGGACGGCGCAGAAAACGAGGACTGAAAACCGGGGGTGCAGCACGCTGCGCACGCGGAGAATACCCCGGCTGCCGTCCAGGCGTGCCGCTATATTGCCGGTATGACCCACGTGACCATAACCCCCAAGTCGAACGGCCCCCTCATCATCGAGGGCTCGGTGCGGATCGTGACGCCCGACGGGAGGGAATTGACGCCCCCGCCCCGGAAAGACGGCAAACCGGCGGAAGTCGTTGTGCTGTGCAGATGTGGGGGCTCTGCGACGAAACCGTTTTGTGACGGAACGCACAAACGCAATGGGTTTCAGGACGGTTCGGTTCCCCCCGCCTAGCTCAGCCTTATTATGTTGTCTGGCGCTGCAGACTTCCCGTTCCCCCCTGTGCCCCCGAACTGGAGGAGCGACCGACAATGGCTAAGGGAAAGAGCCCAATGGCCGCGGATGAAGGTTACTGCGTGAAGTGTAAGGCGAAGCGGAAGATCTCGAATGCCCAGCAGGTCAAGATGGCCAATGGCCGCCCCGCGCTAAAAGGTGTCTGTCCGGTATGCGGGACGGGGATGTTCAAGATCCTGCCGCCCGCCAAGTAACCGCCCGGTCCATCCAATTCATCCGCACGCCCCCGGCACTTCAAACCCGGGGGCGTGCTTTTTTATAGCGCACCGTGTAGCAGGCGGCGCCCACCTCCCGGCAGTAGTAGGCCAGAATCTCGAGCTTGGCGAACTCGCCGGCGGCGGTACGGATGGCATAGACGTGATGCTTGGACGTCAGCAGGTGCGACCACATGCTGTAGTCGTACCACTTCCCGAAGCCCGCGTTCGTGGTGTCGGCGCCGAAGCTGGTCGCGACATACCCGTCGCGTGGCAGCTCTGCGACCGAATCGAAGTTCACGAGACCGAGGTCGATGGCTCCGGCGCCGGGAGCGGTAATGACGTGATTGCGTCTAAAGCCGATCTCGCCCCACCAGCGCCACTCATCGCCACGCGAGGCATCGAGTGTGTACGTGCTATCGGCATGCGGCCCGATTGCATAGGGCGGAAACTCTGGCTTAGTAAACGAACCGATCAACAACGACGCCACGAGCAAGAGAAACGCCCCCGCCATCGCCCACACGAGTAGCGGAGCCTTCAAGCCTCCGCCATGAACGGATACCATGGATCGCGCGGCGGGACGAAGTTCTCCTTGACCGCGCGGGCGCTGGTCCAGCGGATCAAGTTGAGCAAGCTGCCCGCCTTGTCGTTGGTGCCGCTGGCACGCCCGCCCCCGAACGGCTGCTGACCGACGACCGCCCCTGTCGGCTTGTCGTTCTTGTAGAAGTTGCCGGCGGAATAGCGGAGCGCCGCGTCTGCCTCGGCCAGCGCCGCGCGGTCCTGCGCAAAGACACCGCCGGTCAGCGCGTAGGGCGAGGTGCGGTCCACGAGCGCCAACGTTTCCTTCCACTGTTTGTCCGGATAGACGTACAGCGACAGCACCGGTCCGAAAATCTCTTCGCACATCGTCTGGTAGGCCGGATCCTCGACCTGAATCACCGTCGGATGAACGAAGTAGCCATCTGCATCGTCGCACTCGCCGCCGAACAGGACCCTCGCTTTCGGATCACTCTTCGCCTGCTCGATGTACTGTTTGATCTTGTCGAACGATTTCCGGTCGATCACCGCGCCCATGAAATTGCGGAAGTCGGCAGGGTCGCCAACGCGCACGTCGGCCAGCATGCCGAGGACCCGCTCGCGCAGCTTGGGCCACAGGGACTCCGGCACGTAGGCACGCGATGCCGCACTGCATTTCTGACCCTGATACTCGAAGGCGCCGCGCACGATTCCGGTGGCAAGAGCGTCCACATCGGCGCTGGCATGCGCAAGGATGAAGTCCTTGCCGCCCGTCTCGCCGACGAGGCGGGGATAGTCCGCGTAGCCCGTGAGATTCGTCGCGACTTGCTTCCAGAGCGTCTGGAAGACTTCCGTGGACCCGGTGAAATGGATTCCGCCGAGGTGCCGGTCGGCGAGCAGCCGCTCGCTGATCACTGTTGCGGGACCCGGCAGGAAGTTGATGACGCCAGGGGGAAGTCCCGCCTCCTGTAACAACCGGAAGACGAGATAATTCGAGTAGGACGCCGTCGCGGCTGGTTTCCAGACGACTGTGCACCCCATGATCGCCGGCGACGTCGGCAGGTTGCCGCCAATCGCTGTGAAGTTGAACGGCGTGATGGCGTAGACGAATCCTTCGAGCCCGCGGTAGTCCAGCGCATTCCACATCGCGCTCCCGGCGGGCGAGAGCGGCTGCTCGGCATGGATCCGTTCGGCGTAATGGATGTTGAAGCGCCAGAAGTCGATCAACTCGCACGCCGCATCGATCTCGGCCTGGAACGCCGTCTTGCTCTGGCCGAGCATCGTGGCTGCGTTGAGCATGGCGCGCCAGCGCGTCGCGAGCAGGTCGGCCGCCTTGAGGAAGACGGCCGCGCGGTCGACCAGACTCCAGCGCGACCAGTCACGCCACGCGTCGCGCGCCGCCTTGACCGCCGCAGCGACTTCCTCGGGGCCGGCCTGATGAACCTTGGCGAGCACGTGCCGATGACAGTGCGGCATCACCGCATCGACGGTCTTGCCGGTTCGGATTTCCTTACCGCCAATGACGACGGGGATCTCGATTTGTCGGCTACTGAGGTCTTTCAGCGACTGCTTCAGTTCACTGCGTTCGCGTGAGCCGGGCGCATACGCGAGGACCGGCTCGTTGACCGGGGTAGGAATCTTGGCTGCGTTCATGTCCGGAAATGTAACCGGGGAACCCGTCCGTGTTCTGGAGGTGACATGACGATCGATCCTCGAACGAGAATCGGCCACGTTCACCTGACGGTGAGCGACTTGGATAGCGCGCTGCAGTTCTACCGGGACGTCTTAGGCTTTGAAGTCACGGCCCGTTACGGTGCCGACGCCGTCTTTCTCTCCGCGGGCGGCTACCATCATCACATCGGTCTCAATACCTGGGCCGGCCGCGGCGCCCCGCACCCTGCCCCAAAAACAACCGGTCTCTACCATTTCGCGATCTTGTTTGCCGACCGTGCCGCCCTTGCCGCCGCCGTGCGCCGCGTGCTCGAACACCGCATCCCGCTCGAAGGCGCTTCCGATCACGGCGTGAGCGAAGCGATCTACTTGCGCGATCCCGACGGCAACGGCATCGAGCTATATCGCGACCGGCCCGAAAACGAATGGCCGCGTGGTCCGGAAGGCGGTATCCGGATGCTCACGCGGCCACTCGATCTTCAGGCGCTACTCGCTTAGGGACCTCGACGGTCCGCCTCCCGCTGCGGCGGAAGCGGCAGCGCGATCGTGAGTGTGGTCGTGTCGCCGGAAGGGGAGTCGACCTTCACCGTGCCGTTGAAGCCATTCTCCGCCACGCTGCGCACCTTCGTGAGATCCCCGAGTGTCCGCCCACCGCGGACGACAAGCTCCAGCTGCTTTCCTTTCTGTTCCAGCTGGACGCGAACCGGCGTCGGCTGGCCGGCACTCGTTTCGGCCGCGTTGCGAACGATGCTCACGAGCATGTCGAACAGCGCATTCGAATCGCCTTTGACGTACGTCGTCTCGAGCGCCGTCGTAAAGTCGAGATCGACACCACGATCGCGCAGCAGGCGCCGCTCCAGCGTGAGGCAGGAGCGCACCACGCGCACGGCGTCGAAGCGGCCGCCGCCGCGCGCCGTCAGCGTGCCGGCGCGCGCGCTCTCACGCATCGCGCGCAACATCTCCGACGTGCGATCGAGGTCTTCCAGTACCTGACCGAGGTCGTCCAACAACGCCAAGCGTCGATCAGCCGCCAGGTCCACCCACCGGCCGATCGATTCCATGGAGAGCTGCAATCCGGCGCGCGCGGCAGTCAACGGATTGCTCGCCTGATGGACCATCATGCCGGGTGAAGCAGCGGTGGGTTCCTGTGACGTCGTGGGGGTCCCGATCAGTCCAAGCGCGAGACCGGCCAGCTCGAGCGCGAGTCGCTCTCGACTGCGCCGCTCGCGGCCGCTGGGCGGTGGCGCGGGAGGACGGGACCGGACCGGGGCGATGACCCAGGCGTCCGGTGTGGTACCGGGCGCTGTGACCCAGCGAGATCCCACGGGAACCGGGATGCTCCAGCGCTGCAGGATGGCGGCGAGATCGAAGCCGGGAGGACGGGCACCGACGTCGGGGCCGCTGCTGGCGCGAGGCACGGCCTGGTGAGGCCCGATGACCTCCCAGAGGACGACCGGGCGTCCCACGACGGCGCTTGCCTGGCGCAACACCTCACCTTCGTCGCCGCGAAACACTACTGCACTCAACATGTCCTCCATCGGCATCCCGATGTCCATCAGGGTGTCGTGTGGGGGGCGCACCGTAGAATTGCGCCCCCTTGCAGCCCCGTCAAGCGGAGACTAGCGTGGGCCCAATGACGACTCCCCCTGGTTTCCCCGCACGCCCGTCCGTCGGCCGGTCGTCTTTCGCGGTCGCGATGAAGGATTACACGTTCATCCGGCCGGGGATCGCCGTAACCATCAGTGCCGTCACGCTCGCCCTCGCCCTGGTCATCGGGTTGTGGCTGATTCTCTCGTTGAATGAGGCCGCCCAGACGGTGGTCCACGGCGCCCGCACCTCCGAAATGCTGTATCGCTACAACGCCGGGCTCGAGGTATGGCGCCAGATGGCGACCGGAACCGACCCCCGCTTCCGCCGCGTCGAAGCGGTGGCGCAGCGGGACAGCCTGGGGCGCGGGCTGCGAGTACAGCTCGCCGATCTCGGGAGCTCCATGACGGACGATCACGAGCGGGAGCTGGTCCAGACGGTGCTGGCCGGCTTGACGAGCACGGGTACCGGTGCCGGCACCGGTGCCCGGGAAGCGATGATCGTCCTCTTGGCCATGCAGGACTCGGCGATGTTCCAGGCGGCCCAGACCTCCCAGCAAGCCGTTCTGCTGGCGGCGGTACTGCTCGCCCTCACGATCATCGCCGCAGGTATGCTGATCGTGCCCATGGCGTGGCTCTACGTGCGCTACAAACGCGGTGCGGCGATCGAGCTGAAGGTGTAGATGGCCCGGGCCGCCACCCAAAGGGGGGGGGCACCCCCGACCACCATCGAGAGCTCGCGCGACCGCGAGCGGCTACGCACAGTCGTTTTCCCCGAGCACTCGAACCTCGCTGCGGCGGTCGCCGAGCGCATCGTCGAGGTCATTCATCGCGAGACCCGCGCCAAAGGGCGCGCGGTCCTCGGCCTCGCCACAGGCAGCACCCCCCTGGGCGTCTATGAGGAGTTGATCCGCCGCCATCAGGCGGGGGATCTCGACTTCGCGCACGTCATCACGTTCAATCTCGACGAATACTACCCGATGGCGCCCGACAGTCCCCACAGCTATCGCCGGTACATGTGGGAGAACTTCTTCGCGCAGGTGAACATCGCGAAGGAGAACGTCCACATCCCCGAGGGCGTGACTCCCCGCGAGCGGGTGGCCGAAGCCTGCGCCGCCTATGAGGAGGCCATTCGAGCGGCGGGCGGCATCGATTTCCAGCTGCTGGGCATCGGCAAGACGGGGCACGTCGGATTCAACGAGCCCGGATCGGACGCGACGTCGCGCACCCGCATCGTCACGCTCGATACGCTGACTCGGAAGGACGCCGCCGCCGATTTCTTTGGCGTGGAGAACGTCCCGCGCGAAGCGATCACGATGGGCGTCGCCACGATTCTCGACGCCAAAGAGATTGCCTTGATGGCGACCGGCGAGCACAAGGCGGCGATCGTGGCGCGCGCCGTCGAGGGCGACATCTCGACCGACGTCGCCGCGACGTTCCTGCAGCGCCACCCCAGCGTCACCTTCTACCTCGACCTGCCCGCCGCCGCCGAGCTCACGCGCATCAAGACGCCGTGGATTCTCGAAGGCGTCGAGTGGACGCCCGCGATGGTCGAGCGCTCCGTCGTGTGGCTCGCGGAACGGAGCGGCAAGGCGGTGCTCAAGCTATCCGCCCGCGACTACGCTGAGAACCAGCTGAGCCCGTTGCTCGCCCGCGCCGGGTCGGCCGGTCCGATCAACGGGCAGGTCTTCAATCGGCTGCGCGACAAGATTCGTGGCCGGGCCAAGCTGCCGGCGCACGAGCGCGTGCTCGTCTTCTCGCCCCATCCCGATGACGATGTCATCTCGATGGGCGGCATTCTCCGCAAGCTGTGGGAGAACGAAAATCAGATCGTCGTCGCCTACATGACGAGCGGCAACATCGCGGTGTTCGACCACGACGTGACGCGCCATCTCGACTTTGTCGAGCGCGCCGCCGGATCGCTGGGACTGGACGGGTCCGTGGTGCAGCGCGCCCGCGACACCGTCAATGCCGGCATGGAGCAGAAGGCGCCCGGCGAGATCGACATTCCTGTCGTGCAGAACCTGAAGAAATTCATTCGGGAATCGGAGGCGATTGCCGCGCTCGCCGCGGTCGGGATTCCCGCGAGCGCCGCGCGATTCCTCGATCTGCCGTTCTATCGCACCGGCGAAGTCCGCAAGCGGCCGCTGAGCGATGAGGACATCACGATCGTGCAGCGGCTGATCGAGGAGGTGCGCCCCGACCTCGTCTTCGTCGCCGGCGATCTCTCCGACCCGCACGGTACGCATCGCACCTGCAAGGCGGCCGTCGAGCGGGCGCTCGAGCGTTCCGCCGGACAGAAGCCGGAGGTGTGGTTGTATCGCGGCGCGTGGCAGGAATGGTCGCTGACCGAAGCGGATGTCCTCGTGCCGCTGTCGCAGGACGAGTTGAACG
>WNEY01000855.1_pt1 | contig 20255 bp, 19 predicted proteins | sample 5400531 | NCBI WGS metagenome assembly WNEY01 (sample SAMN13153338, study PRJNA577476) | soil metagenome | isolation source: 200 cm saprolite under Douglas fir tree site 1 | place: USA:California | collected 2015-04-18
CTGGACGATTATACAGACGCGATAAGATTCGTTCTAGAAAAGCCCGAACTGAGCAAGTTACAGATCGATATGGCGAGGGCCATCAATCCGGGTTCGACCATGGCGTCGCTCTCCGCAGATGACATGACAGTTCGAAACTACCTCGTACTACTGTACGGCCTTTTCGAGAGAACGCATCTCCTCTATAGGAGAAAGTGGATTGACAGCGACACCTGGAATCAGTGGTCTGCTTTCCTAGAGGCCATAGCGAAACATCCAATGTTCAAGGATGTTCATCGAAGCTCGGAAGGAATGTACGACAAGCCGTTTATGGACTATGTCTCCAACATTCTGAACACCAAGAGCAAAGACTAGATACGGGATGGGCCTTTCCCGATGCAGCAGAAACGCACGTTCTAGCTGAAGAGCGGTCCTTCGACCCTCATTCTCGGATTCTTGACACTTAGAGCAATCAGCAGTCCTATTGCGCTGATGATGGTGGAGGCTAGAAATGCGTACTGGAATCCGGTGACCACGCCTGTCAATGATCCTAACTGGCTTGCGGCTCCAGCTGGCGGCGGGTCCGTGACAGTTGCGATAGTCAGCAGTATGGCCAGGCCAAGTGGGAAGCCGACTCGTTGAGACGTGCCAATTATCCCTGAGGCCAGTCCCTCTTCGCCGCGCCTTGTCCCGGCCAGTGCGGCAATGTTCAGTGCTGGAAAACCAATGCTCGCCCCAAACGACCAGATAAGCATCCCAGGTAATATTCCGAGGTATCCGCTGGTCACTGAGATCTGGGTTAGGAGAGCAGAGCCCAAGGTGATGAGCGTCATCGAGATTACCAAAACCTGTTTCAAGCCAAGACGGTTCACGAGCCATGATGAGCCCCAACCTCCCACAAAGAAGAATATCAGTGCAGCCGGGACGAATTCGAGGCCTGCAGCTAATGGCAGGTAGCCCGATACTCGCTGAAGATAGATCGTCAAGAGGAAAACTACTCCTCCAGCAGACGAGGTTAGTATCAGAGCGAGAACGTTTGCGCTAAAGACTGTGCCGCGGCGGAGAAACGCTAAGGGCATCAGGGGGGACTTTGATCGGTATTCTATTGCCACGAACCCGGCCAGGACTAGAGCACCTAGCCCTAGTGGTAGGATCGTCTGGATGGATGTGAAGCTAGCATTTGCGGCGTTTGTCAGTGCGTATACGAGGAGTATGAGCCCGCTGGTCACGGACAGGGCTCCCGGTAGATCCAGGTGTTTGTCCATTGCTCGTCCGGGATTATTTGCTAGATACTTCTGGGAGAGGATAGCCGCAACTGTGCCGATCGGGACGTTGACGAAGAGGACTGACCTCCAGCCGAAAGCGCTAGTGAGAATGCCTCCGGAGATGGACCCGGCGGCGAAGCCCGCAGATAGTACAGAGACGAAGATGCCGAGAGCGCGGTTTCTTTCTCTCCCTTCAGGGAAGGTCGTTACGAGAATTGCGAAGGCTGTGGCAGTCGAGATTGCTGCTCCTATGCCCTGAATGGCCCTGGATATGATCAGCGAGAGAAGGGATGGGGCCAGTCCTCCGGTAAAGGATGCGACAGTAAACAGGACTATTCCGAAGACGAACAGTTTCTTTTGACCGTAGATGTCTCCTGCTCTGCCGCTGAGGAGTAGGAAGCCTGCCAGCGTGAGCCCGTACGCTCCAATGATCCACTGACTTTCTGCTAGCGAGACGACTAGTTCCGTTTGTATGGTGGGTAGAGCCACTTGGACGATTGAGAAGTCTATGACGTCGAGGAACCCTGCGGTGATGATTAGGGCGAGAATTAGTCGAGTGCGAGTTTTGACGAGAGACGCGGCCTGAACGAGAGCGTCTTCGCTCTTCTCGATAACCAGTTGTTCCATGCCCGTTTCACTGAATAAGTTCTGTAGTCTTAGTTGAATCCTGTAGTGTCCGCTGGACGTGGACTCTGCTCAGCTGGATCCTCTTCAGTTAGAATTCTTCTGAGTTTGGATATGATTGACTTCTTCTCCGTTAGATCGTTTCTCTTGTGGAGGAAGGAGTGGTAGTTCTTAGCTGATTCCTTCACGACTGTCAGGTGTAATGATTCGTGAGGCTCTGAATGTTCAGACATGCAAGGCTATGTGTGCGGTAAACATATAAACGTATTGATGAACGTCTATGCACGCTGTTACTTCATTCTTGGAGCAACCGCTATTGCTACCACGCCTAATCGTTTCTGCAGCTCTGTAACGTAGGCTGACAACACATCCGCCTTCACCTGGTAGAAGCAGAATTGACCTTGTTTTTCCTTATCCAAGATCCCTGCTATCGCAAGTTCTTTCAGATGGTGTGATACTGTGGGCTGTGAAACGTTGAACATTGCATGAACGTCTGAGCAGTTCATCCGCCTTGCGACAAGTTTCTGGAGAATCTCTCGGCGCTGAGGGTCCGCTAGTGCTTTGCTGATTCTGTCAAATTCTTCGGTTGCGAGCTTCATTACCGATATCTAGGGCGAGCGTGCGTATTAACATGTCGATATGTATCTATGCGCTCGGAATAGACGTCTCGTTCTATGAACATATCCCCCCAATCATATAGATGTTCATCAATACGTTTATATCCAGACCAGCCCAATCATACGTGCATGAACAAACAAGCAGTTAGTGAGAAAGTCATTCCGGTCAACGAGACCGAGTTCGACTCCGCTGTCCTCCAGTCAGAGGTTCCAGTGTTCGTCGACTTCTATGCTGATTGGTGTGGACCCTGCAATATGATCGCGCCTACCATCGAAGCCCTATCGGAAGAGTATGCAGGCAAGGTCAAGTTCGTCAAGATCAACGTGGACAATAACCAACAGCTAGCAATGAAGTACGACATCCTAAGCATCCCCACAAGCATGCTGTTCGAGAATGGAACAGTCAAAGACAGCCTCATAGGTGCCTATCCCGCCGCCGCCTACAGACAACGCATCGATCACGCGCTAACTCCAAGCCGTCTGGCACAGGAAAACCCGGAAGCGAGGCGGTAGAAATGAGCCATACCTGCCCTGTTTGCGGAAGTATCAGCCCCTGCATCTTCCCAGGACCCGAATCTAACGCTGCATTCAGGTACCACGACTGCCGCTACTGTGGATCAACCTGGAAGGAAACAGTCAACTCCAAATAGGCTCCACCGAATTCCCTCTCGATCTACCACGAGAAAATTCCCGAAGAAAAAATCGCCCATAATCAGCCCCGATCGCGAATCCAAGCCAGCGATTTCCAGAACCCCACTTTCCACGCTTATCCCTAGGGGAATACACGGGGATCGAAAACAGCCGGACAAGCCCGTTACCAACCCGTCTTCAAGAAACAAGTCTATAATCCAGTCCAGACAGAAACCGGCCCCTCGGAAAGAATGGATCCCTCGGGCGCCTCGTGTGGCATGAGTGGTCCCCGCGGACCCACCCGAAGTGGTAACTTTCCCCAAGTTTCGACAAGACAGGTTAGATTCGTAACCCTTCTTTTCCGCTAACTATTTTTCCCTGTAACTTTTTCAAAAAATAAGCATGCTTTTCTCGACCCCCCGGGGTGGTCGATTTTCCCGCGCCGCTTCCTTCGTGAAACGCCGAGTTTCCCACGTTCACCGACTCCTAGCAGTGCCTCCTTCCTTCGTGAAACCATTGAAGCCTGCCCGTAGCCTGCGCTTCTGAACGTGTAACCCTGGTATCAGAACCCCTTTCTTCACGGATTCCCGGAAACATCCTTCCGAGATGAGGGACGCGTGGCCCAGCCTCTGCCCTACATGGCCCTGAAGGACGCGCCGGTCGAGATCCGCCGCGCCGCCACTGTCGCCCAAATCTCCAGCAGCATGACCCGCGCGCTCGGAATCCTATTCACCACCCTGATCATAGCCACCCTTCCCACATGGGTCCCGGGACTCCTCGCCTACCAGACCATACCAGTCGCCCTACTCGTCCTCGCAATAGGCTCCGTACTCGTCTCACGAAAAGGCGACCGGATAAGAGAAGAGATCGCTGAGAGACAGTTCAAGAAAGCCCGCAGCAGCACATTCACCGCCGCCATCCTCGGATTCATAATCGGCGGCATCATCCCCGGCATCTTCTACCTCTACCTCTACACCCGTATCGGCGACTTAATGGTCAAACGGACCCCCGACGATCCCAAGACAGTCTACCTCCTCCCACATCCAAGCGAGGGAATCTTCCTCGGCCGATACCTCGGATGGATAGCAGCATACCTCCTCGTCCTATACATCGGCTACACCCAGCTATCGCCAGGGCTCCGCGAGGTAAGCGACTGGCTCTCCCCAGTTCTAGGCGTCCATTTCAACACGATGATCGTCGCCCTATTCCTCGTCTTCACCAACCCACTAACCTACCCACCACTACTCTACCTCTGGAGCTTCGCCGGCTTCCTAGGCGGCCTAATCGCCGGCGGAAAAATCCGGCGAGGCTTCCTAGTCGGCATGACAGTATTCCTCTCAACCCTCGGCGCACTAGGACTCGCAGCCCTCGCAATCTACCAGAACACCAACCTCTCAGCATTATACAACCTTCCGCCTCCACCACCCGGTTTCTCGATCATAAGCGCGACCACCGGACCGGTAGCAGGCGACATCATCCCCATCTTGATTCAAGGATCATCTCCGACAAGCCAGATGGTCATCCAAGACATAGTCCTGACCATGATCAGAAACGCTGGCCTCGTCTTCGCCGTAGCCACAATCTCCGGCCGCGCCGCCAGCCTCTTCTGGCAAGGAGACGTCTTCGTCCTCAAAACATTCTGGAGAATGATCAAGACAAAGAACCCCACCCTTCCACGGAACAATATCCCGAAGAAGGGAATCCTCCTACTCGCACTCGCAATCCTCCTTTTCATCCCAAGCCCGCCCACAACCCAACCATCAACAATCATCCAAGCCCCACCAAGCGGACCCTACCAGCAGAACCTGGCCATCGGATTAGACATGCTCGGCGCCCCGAGCGCGAGCCTGAGAATGATAAACCTCGATCTCTTAAGCAGAGGCCTAGTCCTCGACAACAACTACGCCGGAAACAACCTCTCAATCTTCATAATCGACAACAACTACTCACAACCCCTCGGCGCCAGCTCCTTCCTCGGCGTCCCAAGTTTCATCCTCGGACTATTCTCACAACCCGCCCTGATCACATTCTACACAGGAGACCCAGCCACTACCCGGGGAGAATCCGATAACGTCGCAGCCCAGTTCTCTCAAGCACTAGGCGTTCAGTTCACCAAAGCCTTCGCCATTCCTTATGGAGGGAGTTCAATCACAATCTACGCGCCAAACCCCGAACTCACAAACAACGACGCCCTCACACGCGTTCTCGGGCTTCTACCCAGCTCCAGCTTCTCAACCCTGATCAACCCCGCCAACCTACAAAACGTACAATACTTCGCGGCGATAGGTCTCGCAACAATAAGCCTCCCGCCTCCACTCAACACAGCCCCGACTCGAGCCTTCGGCTTCCTCCTCAACACCCAGTTTACGCGAGAATTCTACAAGGCCGGACAACACGATCTCAGCCTGAAAACACTTCTCGGATTCCAAACCGGAATAGTAGGAGACACCAATTCCAACGCGTCTATCGTCTCCATCAGTTTTCAACGAGGAACAGTTCTCTACAGTCCGCTCGGCCTAACTCCGCCCTACAACCCGCTCTACGACAACCTCACCGCGACATACATCTACAATGCCACAATCACGCCGAGGGCGGACTTTGCCGCGAACTTCACCTATCCCTTCGCCCCAAACATAACCGTACAGAAAACCGTGACCCCGTCAAGCGGGCCCCTTGGGACCAGCCACGACGTCGTTGTTATGATCCAGAACCTCGACAATGTCACCGTCACCAATCTCAACGTAACCGACGACCAGGCGCCGTCCGTGTATCAGAAGACGCTCCAGATCTCGCCCGGCGGCGTACAAACCGGCCGGTTCGCCAGCTTCCCTCCAGGCCAGACACAATCGCTAGGCTATACGGCGACCACGGAAAGCAGCGGCACCTACGTCCTATCACCGGCAACAGCAGATTTTGTCTGGCAGGCACCAAACGGGACAAAGATACAATACTCGATTACCACTGAGAAGCCTCTAATCTCGTCATCAAGTGGACCCTGGACACAGTTTACCAGAACCTTCACCGACCTCCAACCTTTCTCCTATCTTCTCCTACTTCCCCTTCTCCTGACCCCAGTCATTGAGACCCTAAGGCTTGTCAGTAGACATCGAAAGAAGAAGGCTGAACCATGGGTCAACACGCCGGCAGAGCCTCAAACCATTTCTCCGGCCGCACCTCCTCAAGCAGGCCCTGACAAGGTCACTGATACCCCGAACTCGGCAAATCCTTGAGTTCGCTTCTTCACAACCTGTAGAACTACAATTCCAACCGCAAACGGAGTGCCATCGGACTCGTTACTCGAATCTTAGTCTCAGAATGGCTTCACTACTTGTGAAATAGTCCGGAGACCCCTCTGTTTCCACTGGAACCTATGAAACATCCCTTGATCGATCATTCGATACATTCACAATTGACATGAATCATGATGCGTGAGCCTTTTCTACATGTGAACTGCAAGCTGTGAAGCCCTCAATTCTTCCCGAGGAAAAATAGAGATGAGACCACGGCGATTGAAGATGGAATTCTACGACGCTGAAGGAGTCCGACATTCCATCGCCATCGACGGTCCCGTGACAAAGGAAAAGGTGAGCAAGATACTCGACCTCGTAGAGTTGATGTCGGGAACACCTCAGGCATCGGCGACCGCTCTCGGACTCTCTCCCAGAAAATTCGACAGGCTAGCCAGCACGATCATGTCTCAGCTAAAAGGCAGAAGGTTCACCTCGGCTGAGGCGAGGAAGGCGTTTGAAACTGCCTTCAAGGAAAAGATACTTTTGAGCACAGTATCCACCTATCTAACCAGGTTAGCAGATCGCGGAGTACTAGAGAGACAGCAGGAAAAACTCGGTCTAACGTATTGTGTCAAGCTTGAGGAGCAGAAACCGTCTCCCGCTCCCGGTCCTTCCCTTCAGGCCTCGTGAAACTCTGCTTCACACGCTCAACGGTCGAATACCGAAACGGAATCCGAGTCTGGTCTCGCCGAACATATCCCTCATCAAACAGCTTCTTCATCAGGCGAGCCGTATGTTCCCTTGAGCGCCCGACAAACTTTCCTATTTCCGGGGCCGACTTTGGTCCCTGGTTCGCCAGAAGAGTTAGAACCTGAAGCTCAGTGGGAGTCGTGATGGAGTTCAAAGAACCCGGCTGGACAACTGAAGGGTCCGTACGGATTGAAGACTGATTCACAGCCGGTTGCACAACAGATCTTACCATCTCAGGAACCTCTCCGACCGCGCTGGCCGTCACAACGGTTGCCTGCGGAGCCTGGAGAACTGAATCAGCGATCTGCTTAATCCAATTTAGAGATTCGCCCAGGAGCCTCTCGGTTTTTTGGAGACGCTCAAGCAATACGAGATCGGATAACTTGGACTGATCCCCTGAAATCTTGAGCCTTCCAACCACAACAGCCAAGTCCTTCAAACTCGTCTCGAAGGAACCGAGCCTTTTCGAGAAAGTGTCGAAGAACAGTTTCGCAACATCATGGTTTTCAAATGAAGAATCGCTACTGGCATCACTCGCTCGCTTCCTAATTCCCAGCATTTCTGTGATATCACGCTCTCTGTAGCCGTGACGTCACGTTAGGCCCGGCAAACGCATTTAACACTACCCGCTGTGACGCAGGTTTCATCGTAATCCCATCACGAGTGACAAAGACGTGACTTTTCTGTTGCGTCATGACGTCAAGGGCATGACACCAGCTATCTACCTCATTCGCGATTCAGATGTGTTGCGCCCACCGGTCTTCGCGCATGCATGTCGCGTGATGTACGTGATGCGTGGTCACTTGTGTGACGTCACGTGTCACGGTTTCTACCGAACATTGCTCTAAATGCTTGGTCTAGATCGTCAATTATCGACTCCACCGTTCTCAGATAGAACTCTGGATTATTTTGTGCTGCATCTCGAAGTTGGGAGGTTTGACCTTTGAGGCGCTCGGACGCTTCCAGAAATGGCGCGATGCTTGGAGACTCCGTCAGGCCGCTATAGCCTAGCAGTAGAACGGTGTGAATTGCCTCGACAACGTTTTCTCTTGCCTGTCTTAGGGTTCTATTGAACGATCCGCGGCTTATTCCTTTCTTATCTCTCCGTAAGAGAGCCATATCATTCCTTGTTAGCCGTTTGTTCGCCATATCATGACCAAACTGGTCTACGAGAAGCGTTTCGAACTGTGTTACGGTCAGATTGCTACGCTGTAACAGCGCTAAGAGTATTCGATCGCGAAGTGTTTCATCGATGGCCGAGCGCGTTCCCTCGTGCCAGCCTTTGAAGACACCCAAATTCTCCATGGATACGGTTTTGTATCCATCGCTATTGAGTCTTGCTTAGCCCACATGTAGCGACCGTGCTAGGTTACACCACGCTTATTCCGCAATTTTCACACCTTCGAATTGAATACACGCGGGTCTCACATGACCACGAATGCAAGAGCAGAGTCAGGCAATTTTGTGGTGGACATGGTCTGCGATGTTTGCCGAGTCGAGGGTTTCGAGGTTGAGAAGAACGCGCAGACTGGAGATTCGCCGAGCTACTTTGTAGACATTCTCGCCTCTAGGAAGAAAGGAAAGAAAGTGCAGAAGGTCGCCTTCGAGTGCTGGGAAGGAACCAGTCAAGTTGACGGTAGAGAAGTCGAGAAGTTTGCTGCTCGCTTGAAGAGTCTAGGCATTCAAAGCGGAATCTATGTTTCTCCCAAAGGGTTCGGGGGCAACGCGGAGTTCATGGCCCGCAAACTTGGAGTTGAGCTCTGGGACCTGGCCAAGCTGAAAGAAAGAGTTGAAAGCATCAAGGCCCCAGAGAGACACAAAGTTCCTGGAACGCTACCAGTCGCTAGGGCAGCTGCATCCCGAATCTTGGCTCATGGCCTAGTGAACGGTACCTTCCTCAAACTGTCATCCATGCCTAGGCTTGAATTTCGACCGTATTTCTTCTCCAGCTTCCAGATCGATGATGGACGAAAGAAACTGGCTCAGGGAGTTGTCGTGTTCGACGGAGTAGATGGGCGCGTCTGCGATGCCGCCCTTTTCGAAGGGCACGCTGAGGATCTCCCGTCGACGGGGTTTTTTGTCGATTGCCTCGAGATAGAATCATCAACGGGGTCCATGCCCAAGTTGCCTCCGGAGCTTGAGATGAAGAATACGGTCACGGTCGCGCCTGCTGGGGTTACAGAGGACATGGTCCGAGCCAAGACCAAAGAGATTCTCAGTGGTCGCGACGAACTGACGGTAACTGGCGTTCAATTGTTGCACATTCCGATTGTTACTGTTGAGATGCTAGCCGCAGGCAAGTCCTACCGAAAGATTCTCCAAGCGGCTACTGGAAAAATGATCTGGGATGACACTCAGAAATGCTCGGTTTGTGATCATAAGCCCAGAGCGATCTGCGAAGTCTGCGGGGGGACCGTTTGTGCTGAGCACGAACGAATGTGCAGTTCATGCCGCAAGCCCCTCTGCACCGACTGTGTTGTTACAAAGGGGATCGTGAACAAGATTCCGCTCTGCCCGACGTGCAAGAATGCATAGATGACTGACGGACGGCGAAGAGCGTAAGGAACAATCGGACTCGCTCGGAGCCTATTCCGCCACAACTAGGAGTTGTAGTTTTAATCGTTCGTAATGCCGAGGGACGGGTAGCTATCTTGGAATGTGGTCTGCAGCCAGTGCAGCCTTTGCCAGCCGCTGAATAGTCTCCTCGTGCCTGCTGATATGAGCCATCATGTCCAATCGTAGTCTTTGCATTGCCATTCGCGCGGCGTCTCGTGCAGCCTGCTCCATTAGAGGGGTAAGCCTTTCTTCCATCTTCTTCAGAAGCGCCTCCTCAAGTCGCAGAACCTCCTCTTCTCTCAAAGTCTCCATTTCGATTCACCTCTTCCGAGTTGTCAAAGTAGTCGACTCAATCTCATCCATTATTGGCTCAATCTTCACGGATTGGCGTGCGCACAATGCGCATTCCCATATCCGGTCGCAGGTGAAGTTCTCGTAATTGCAACATCGTCTGCGGAAGTAGTCGTTAAGCTGGTTCTCACGATTCGCCTTTTTCGCTGTCATACCCAAACGCACCAACATAAAATCCATGAAGTGTTCCGTTGACTGTCCACAGCAACCTCAACGGGACGACTAAAGCATCCTGTAACCTACAAGCCTACAAGAGAGGTTTCGGCGAAAACAGGCCCCTAGCGAGGATGCCTGCCACTCTCAACGGCTCAGGAACCCGTGAGACGAAGGCTGATGCCTTCAAGATCAAGGCGGCGTCTTGTGTCGAACATCCGAACCGTTCAAAGAACACTGGACCTTCACTGGCTATAGTCCGGACCTGGTGCAAGGGTCCTAGTGACCTGATCAGATCCCACCTCTCTTTCCAATCGGGAAAGTGTCTGGATAGGGCACGCTTCACAGCACTGTTATCTGGCCGGGATCCGATGACCATGATTACCGGTGCCTTGGTGTTCTTTTGGATCTTCCAAGGGTCGATGAGATTGAACCCGCCAAACGTTACTCCTGACAGCAAGACAGGAATATGTTGGGAGCCTTTGAGGAGAAGCTCAGCTTTTCTGGTCGCGTCTAGTCCATCAACCGTAATCCAGTGGGTTCTGAGGCGTTGTAGATGAGCTTCTTTCAACCAGACTGCTATGAGAGGAGCGTATCTGACCTTGTCATCAGTTTTCGGTGGAAACGGGCCGTCGTCTATTCCGATAAGTCTAGAGGCTGGTTTGATGTTTGAGGACGCTCCGTGGAGCATAGCTAAGCAGTCCTCGAACCATCTCGTCCTGGTGGAAGGATGCGGTTACTGATCGAGATTCTACGCCGAGCCGTATCTTCTTTGTGCGACCGTATCTTCCGAAGCTTACTACGCGGGCGTTTAGGACGCCCATGATGTCTAGCTCGTTGAGCAGTCCGCTGACTCTTCTTTGAGTGAGAGGTTCGACAGACCCTGCGGCGCATAGTTCTCGATATACCTCGTAGACGTCGCCTGTTACCGAGCTTTCTTTCCTCGTATTCTCAAGCTGCATGACAGAGATGAGGAGGATTCGGGAGTGGAGGGGGAGGGATGTGAGGGCTTCTGTGACGCGGTCATGTTCGACTTTCTGTTGTGCCTCCCGGACATGATTCTCCCTGACCTTTAGCTCACGGGATCTCTCAGCGATCTCAGCGGCGACTCGGAGTAGATCAAGGGCGCGCCGCGCATCACCGTGTTCTCCTGCGGCCAGGGCTGCACACAAGTGTAGAGCTCCTTGGTCGAGAACTCCGGATCGGAAGGCGAGCTGTGCTCGTTCGTTCAGAATGTCGTACAGTTCGTCTGATGAGTATGGTTTGAACACGACTTCTTCCTCTCCTAGCGAGCTGAGGACTCGCGGGTCGAGGAAGTCTTTGAAGTGGAGGTCGTTGGATATTCCTATGAGCCCGATCCAGCCGTCGGTCAGCTTCTCGTTTATCCTCGTCAGCTCGTAGAGTAGACTATCGTCCTCGCTTCTCTTAACGAGGGCGTCTATCTCGTCTAGGACGACGAGGAAGGCAGAGCCGCGTGATTGGAGGGCGTTTCTGAACCGGTCCAGGAGCTCACCGACTGCCAATCCAGTGAATGGGACTTCTCGGCCGAGAGCTCTGCAGAGATCGGCGATGACTCTGTAGTTTGTTCCTGAGAGACGGCAGTTGACATAGCTCGTGTCAAGTGCTCGTCCGTGTTCGCGAGCTTTTCGCTGTAGCCGATCGAGGACAAACTTGGTCACGATTGTCTTTCCGGTGCCTGTTTTGCCGTAGGCGAAGAGGTTTGATACTCGATCTTTCGTTAGGGCGGGAGCGAGCACGGATCCGAGTCGTTTGATTTGTTCTTCTCTGTGTGGAAGTGTTGCGGGCATGTAGTCGTGTCTGAGGAGGTTTCTGTCGCGGAAGACTTCTCCTCCTGAAAGGACTCTTTCGAAGATTAGATCTAAACCCTGTTGCGACAAAATCTGAAACCGGTCCGGTTTTCTGCGAGCCGGCTTCCAGTGGAATTAAGGGTTCTCGTACAATGATTTCAACTGGACAAACCAAAAACTCGATCATTGTCCCGTGGTTTACTTTTACAGGGTCCGCGGAAACTTCTTACGCGACGCGAGGTCTGGTCGCTTAGACTCCCTATTTTCCGGAAACCATTTCCTGTCTGGTAGTGATAATGGGCGAGACAGGTGATTCAGGGCACGGTCTGGGCTTTGGTGAGATAGCGAAACTACGGGGTCTACCGCCCTTTTGGGAACGTTTTGCTGGGTGCAATCGGGGCGACCTCACAGATTCGAGATCAGGGCTGATAACTGGCGATTTTACCGGTGATTCCTATTGTACCCTGATTTCCACGCCTACAGTTCTCTTGATCAGATCAGCTAGTAGGTCAACCTGGGACTTGCCGCCGCGCCTTGTCGGAATCGATACAACCAGTGGCAGTTCGATCTCCTTCTTCCCCTGTCCAACCTTGTCCTTGATCCAGTCGAAGACAGTGTCTGTAACGATGACTAGGGAGACGGTCTGTTTGCTCTTGATTTCTTCAAACGTCTTCACAGCCTCGTCTTCGGATTTCACAACCCAGCTGTTCTTGACCCCACCGAGCTTGAAGTATATCGCTGTCTCCTTGTCCGCCATGACACCAATTTTCCCCATAATTCCTCTACCTACTTGAATATCCAGCCTGTCTCGCGCGACCAGAACAAGAGATCAAGATCGGCCAACGGTATTCGTATCTCACGCGAGAAACGACGAAGCTTCTCCTCTATCTCAAGATAACGCTTCTTCGTGATCGAGACCGGCACCTCAGAGATAACCTCCATCCTCTTGAGGTTTCGCAGAATATGCCTGTCAAGAATCGCAAATTCCTCCCCGAGACCGACATTCCGGAGAAAATGGCTCGCCTCCTTGTACCCCAATCCCTTCACGTTCTCCACCATCCACTCCCTCAACTCGAACAGGTTAGTGAAACTGGAAAGATGGGATTTGAGGTACAGCTTGCCATCCTTGGTGAACAGGTCTCTAGCCTCAACAATGTACTTGGCCTTGCTATCGCCGAACCGGACATCATTTAGTTGAGGTTGAATCTCGTTAGCCGCTCCCTTCAAGAGAAGACTTCGCTCCTTGAGCCGGGACACGGCAGCCCAGCAAGTTTTCGCAGACGACTGCGGCGTCAACAAGCAGAAGCACAGTTCAGCGAAGACATCATCGTCACTGCGATCGAGAATTTCTTTGAACTCTCGTAGACGCTTCTGAATGGCATCGCGTCTCTCGCCATAGAGTACCTGTAGCTCCTTAACCGCTTTTTCCTGCTCCATAGGTGAGAGTTCTGCGCTAGAACTGTTTGAGAACATCCGTCTTCTCCATTATCCGAACACAATAGAAACAGCGTAGCCGAAGAGGGTCCTGTCTTTCCACACTGAACTTTGGCTCAACAGGTTCAGCATTCGACACGCACGCAGGATTTGAACAACGAACTATCCCCCTGATTGAATCAGGCAGCTTAACCCTCGTCTTCTCAGCCACTTCATAGTCTCGGATAATGCTGATGGTCGCGCTGGGTGCGATCAATGCTATCTTGTCCACTTCACCCGGTTTGAGTTCTCTATTCTCGACCTTGACAATGTCCTTCTTATTCTGCTTCTTCGAGATCACGTTCATCGCCACACTCACGATATGCCCTTCACGACCATCTATTCCCAGAATCTTGAGCACGTCCAAAGCATGACCGGCCAAAATATGGTCGATTACCGTGCCGTTACGGATCTTCTTCACGTAGAGCTCTTTCGGACCGGTTCCCTTGGACAAGACCTTGACCTGTCAGGCGGGGGATGGGTTTCATTCTTAATTCCTTGCCTGTAGCAGACAGGGAAATCATGACCGTCGACTCTCAAGAGCTGCGGTTTCGGACGCACGGCGAGGGAGAGATTCTTGACATTACTAGGCAGATCCAGGGAATAATCGAGTCCTCAAAGCTGAAAGATGGAGTTGTCACCCTCTTCGTGCCCGGATCAACAGGAGCTCTAACCACAATCGAATATGAGCCCGGACTTCTAACCGACTTTCCCTTAGCACTTGAAAGACTGGCGCCCAAGGATGCTCCTTACGAGCATGAGGATCGGTGGCATGACGGGAATGGACACTCACATGTTAGAGCGTCTATGATAGGGCCAGACTTGTCCGTACCCTTTCTAGCCAAGAAACTGGCATTGGGAACCTGGCAACAAATCGTCTTTCTAGAACTGGACGTTCGACCGAGGGACCGAACTGTCATTGTTCAACTAGTTGGCGACTAGTCGCTCCAGACCCGTACCCCTCTCCTTCCTATGGAGACCTGTAAGACCGACGTTGAGAGCCTTCAGCCCATCTGCTTCATACAAACTTAGGGACGAATTACTGGAGAAAAATGTACAGGTTTGCATAAATGGTTAGAAGCGCAGTTAACCTTGCCAGTAAGTTTCTCCAAAACAAGAAATGCAAATCCCAATGTAAGTTGAGGAGTTGCAGTGGAAACAGTGGTGTGGGGGTTTCGGTTGGCTTTCTTTCAGATAGTGGAGCGCGAAGTCACTCTCAGATCTCGAGAGGGTTTTGGTATGGTCACTGGAAGTTGATCATCTTGACATCAAGAGTCTTCAGGTTAACAACGGGAAGTATTCCAGGTTTCGGAATTAGGCCCATTCGTTTCTGATAATCTGTTTGTCCTTGCCACGCGCCGCTGTTCACTATTGTTGTTCCTCTGTAAACGCCGGCGCCTGAGACGTGAATGTGGCCCGAGGTGAAAACGTCCGGGACCCGTTCCACTACAAGGAAATCCTCCTGCTCGGGACCAATAGGCGTCATTTTTCCATACTCTGGAGACAGGTGCCGGGCTCGAAGCTGATACTCCATGACCTCCACGGGACGCTGATAGTCGAGGCCAGGGACTCCGCTCAGAATATCCATCAGGCTTGTCCCGTGGTAGAGTAGAAAGTGGACCCCGTGCAAGCGAACCTCCGCCGGATCTCCCAGCGAGGTAATCTTCCGTGAGTCGTATACGGGTCCCGCGAAGTCTTTCGGAATAGCCGGCTGCGGTAAGGCCTGGCGTACAGCATCATGGTTCCCAGGTATCAAGACCACATCCATGTACTCTGGGATTTCGCTGACGAACTTGGCTGCCAACCGGTACTGTTCGTAGATGTCTGGAACAGCTAGGTCCACCTCTTGGCGGGGGTAGACTCCGATCCCGTCGACAAGGTCGCCCCCGATCAGAACATACTTCACCCTCTCGGCAACATCACGCTGATTCGGTGTTCCGATATCGCCTTTCAACCAGCTTAGAACCCGGCGGAACTCGTCTTCGAGAAACACCTTGCTCCCAACGTGAACGTCCGATATTAGAGCCGCGTAGATCTCTTCGTTGGCGTGGGCCGGTTTTCTATCCGGAATCTCGGGGAGAACGATGTTTTCGGCAACAAGTAAAGGACCGGCGCTCTTCCGTGCTTGGATGTAGATGACTTGGTCTCTGACTATCTTTCTCGCCATCTCATACACTGTAGGGTTCTGCCGCCCGACGAGGACAGTGGCCTCATCTTCATAGTCGTCTACCGTGAGAAAGATCCGGTCGCCTTTCTCCCTCTTGTCGAGAACCATGCAGATGAAACGGCCTCGCCCATTTGACCCGCCTGATAATGCGTCAGAAATTGTGCCGGCGTTTCGTGTGTCCATTCTCTGCCTGAAAAGCAGGCTCATCTTATCGAAACGGCTTCTGAAGTAGCGGAGAAAATCATCGAACGAGCCAGTCGTTCCGAGCTTGCCTGTCGGGTCTGAGACTACTTCCAGTCGAGATTCAAGGTCTTCAGCAAAACGACGCCCATGCCCAAGGCCAGAATGATCTGTCTCCAAGGTCTTCCCGGAAAGGTCCAAGTGCTCAGCGGCCCTGAGAACTAGGTCTCTGCTAATCGACGCTGGCCGCGGCTCTACAGTTCCAGCGACTCGAAGGACCTCCTTAACAAGAGGGTCGAGATGACCGGCGCTGCTGATCTCCATTAGAGCTTTGAAGGCGTCGCTTTCCATCTGGAAACCTGCTTCAAGTATGGTGCCGATTGCTTTCCTTCTCTCCTCCGACATTGAGCAACCCTTCTGGAACCTATCTAACGTGTCATGGCGGCTTATCCGGTTATCGCGAACCCGCTGCCTATCTTGTAATGGTCAAGTCAGATATGTCTACAGAGACTTCGCACATTCTGTTCAAGGCTATCAGCGCGGCGACAAGGTGGTTGACCATGGGACGCGGGGCCTTAGCGATGCTTGTCTCAGCTTCGGCAAGTATCTTCTTGGTCTCTTTGAACTTCGGGCTTACGGATGAGGCTAGTTTGAGGTCTCGTGAGAGAACTGATCCGACAGCGTCTTTGTACATCGTATTCACCGAGGCTCCGATCTTCTGGAACAGGATCTGTTGTTCCTTTGGAACGGGAATCTTGTCTTGGGTGTTCTCGGCTACGGTTACTGCATAGTCGGCGAAGGTTTCGATGTAGCTTGCCAAAAGACGGAAGTCTAGGCAATCAACTGAGGAGACTTTGATCTTCTCGAGCAGGTACGTGTCGGCGATCGCGGCTCTAACGAGTCGGACCAGGAGGAAGTACCATCTGTCGACTTCTTCATCTCTCTCAACGACTCCGTTGGCTAGTTCGGTGTTGGATTCGACGAAGGCTTGGACTGCATCTATCTGCATGGGCATGGATAACATTTCGAGCCGTCGGAGGATCCGCTCGGGGTTGAGAAGTGAAGGTTCCATTAGACATTGTAGAACGATCTTTTTCGCGTCCTCTTCCAACACCTCCAGACCTACGAGTCGTTTTGTGGTTTTCCGCACCTCGTCCCTTGTCTCGGGGGAGAGGCTGTCTTTGGATTGGATGCGGATGATGTCGTATCCGAGAAGGTATCGTTCGATGATCTCTCGTCTCACAAAGGGAGATGCTTCCAGTATGACTTCGAGGGGCGGTCTCTCCTCATCGATTCTCGGGGAGAGCAGGAGTCTTCCGTCTTGTCGTTCTTCGTAGGAAACAACGGACCCTTGTTCCAGTCCGACTCGTTTGGCCCATGCCTTGGGTATGGTGACAAGGTAGGTGCCGTCTGGTGTTCGTTGAAGCTTCCTTAATTCCACTTAGAACATCCCATCTTCAACAGATGGCATTGAAGAATTTTAGGATTTCTCGGGATCTACTATGGAGAGGAGGGTAACTCTAGAGAGCTACTAGGAGCGGGGGTGGGCGAGGCCGATCCGTTGAGGTGATGATAGGCCTCCTTCACAACCTTATCCGTGTTGATTCCTTTCAACGCGCTCAGCTCGATGAGTGGAACGCCCTCGAAGGTTCGGGAGATCAGTTTCTTCCCTTCTTCTAGCTTCTCGGCACTAGAACGATCTGTTTTGTTCGCGCAGATAACCAGGGGTACTTTGGCCGCTATCTTCTTGAGAATCTCTTTTGAGGCGTTGAGCTTTCTGAAGACTGACTCAAGGTTCTCACTGATATCGACGAATAGGAGGATAAGGTCTGCATTCGTTATCTCGCCGAGGGTCGTGTTGAATGCTTTGAGGATCGTTGGATGCATATCCTCGATGAACCCGATGGAGTCGATAAGTATGAAGCTGAAATTATCGCCCCCATTGTTCTGATCGATTCTTCTCGCGAACGTGGACAGCGTGGTAAAGGGCCCTAGTCCCGTATCTTTGTGTTCCGCGGACATCCGGTTAAAGAATGTGGTTTTCCCACTCTGTGTATAGCCCGCTAATGCTACGATTGGGAAGCCTCGTTCTCGCCGGTGGTCTCTAAGAGCGTCCTTCTTGGAATAGAGATCCCTCAGTTCCTTCTCCATGTTGGCGATTCGCTTCTTGGCTGTTCTCTCGTAATCATGGTAGGGATAGTCTCCGGGTCCGCTCCAACCGACTTGTCCTCCTAGAATGCCTTCGAGCCGGAGGAATTCTCTGCCCCAGGAGAAAGTGTACTTGAGCTTTGCAAGGGCGATCTGTAGTTTTGCCTCTTTCGTCATGGCACGCTTGTCAAACACTTCGAGAATCAGGAGGTTGCGATCTATGACCTTGATGTCTGTTCCGCCCAGGACGCGTTGTATCTTGAAGATCTGGGCGCTGGGGAGGGTATTGGCGAAGACGACCGCTTCGATATCGTTTTCGGCAACGAGCATCTTGATCTCCTCTAGTTTTCCGGGGCCGATGCAGTAGGTGTGGTGGAGGTTTTTCCGGTGCTGGACGATGGTATCGATTACCTCGTAGCCTATGCTCTCGGCCATGGTCTCAACCTCCTCGTACCGGGAGGGAGCTGAGGGAATCTGGCATTCTGCTACGAGGGTCCGCATCCGAGAAGACTTACCTCTAGAACAGTGGCCGGCGCTTATTTGAAGGCCCCGTGTCTCATGCGGGCGACTATGGGCATCCCGGTTCGGAGACTTGTGGTTGCAGACGGCATGAAGGAAGGAGGGATAGGCAGGGGCCGGTGAACGTGGATTCGGTGCGTTCTCACGAAGGGCGCGGCGCGGGAAAAACAGACCCCCTGGGGGGTCGCATTTTAGTTAGCAAGAAAAAAATAGTTATGAGAAAACAAAAGTTAGCGGAAAAGAAAAGTTACAAGAAAACATAGTTACAGCAAAGAGAGGGTTCTTCTACGGGCAAGCTGATAGGATATTACTCAATCTTGCTTGGGAGTGTTTTCTTGCCGATTTTCGGATAGTGCAATCCCATTTTTTCCATTACCTTCACGATTATGCGTGAGACCACTAGGTCCCTGTACCACTTGTGATTGGCTGGTATGAGATACCAAGGGGCCCATTCCGTGCTGGTCTTGTTGAGGGCATCTTCGTACGCTTTCATGTATTCCTTCCAGAATTTGCGCTCCGGCATATCGTCACCACTAAACTTCCACCGCTTGGAAGGATCGTCCAACCGCTGTTGCAAACGTTTCTTCTGCTCATCCTTGTCGATATGCAGATAGAACTTCAGGATTGTAGTATCCTCTTCAGAGAGCAGTCTCTCGAAATCGTTGATCTGCCGGTACCGATGACTCCAGACTTCCTCAGGGACGATATTGTGAACTCTCTCGATGAGCACACCCTCGTAATGGCTCCGGTTGAAAATCGTAAGTTCTCCCTTTCCAGGAACTTGTCTGTGCTCTCGCCACAAGAAACCATGATCGAGCTCTTCAGGAGTAGGTTCCTTGAAATGTGCAACTCGGACCCCCTGCGGGTTAACTCCCTGAAAGACTCGATTAATGACTCCGTCTTTGCCTCCAGTATCCATTGCTTGTAGAACAACTAGGACTTTCTGTTGGTGCTCTGCGTAGAGCATTTCCTGTAGCTGTCTAAGTTTCTCGTTGAGCTTCTTCGACTCTTTCTGTTCATCCTCATCTTTTCCCTCGAAACCGGAAGTATCGTTCGGGTCGACACTGCTCAGATGAACTTCATGTCCCGGCTCGATTCTGTACCGGCCTGTGTGAAGATCCTTTGGCAATCTGAGACGATGTCTTTCCGGACGAGTTCTTAGATGTTTCACAGCTCATAGGTCACGAGTATCTCTCTGATGGGAATGTTTGATTACCCCTCGCAAGTGTGAGGTCGTTTCAATGTCAGGAGAGAGCCAGAGCCAATCTGGTCCGATATCGGGAGGCGCAAGTCCAGCGTCGGCCCCGGGATCGGCCAAGATCGAGCGAAAGCAGCTTCTCATTCTGCTCGTCCTGAGCCTCTCCCTTGCAATAATCGTGATTGACGCAACGATAGTGATCGTTGCTCAGTATCAAATCCAGAAAGACTTCGGGATCTCGCTAAAGGACCTAGAATGGATCACTTCACTCTACGCTCTGGTCTTCGGATCGTTCCTTCTCACCTGGGGAAAACTAAGCGATGAGTTCGGCAGAAAACGGATCTTCATCAGTGGAATCTCTCTGTTTATTGCCGGATCTATCATCGATGGATTCTCACAGGATCTGACCCAGATCCTCGTTGGCCGGGTGATCCAGGGATTCGGGGCAGCGATGGCCTCACCTTCCACCCTGTCGATCCTGACAACAACTTTCACCGGCAAAGCCCGCAGTGTCGCTTTCGGGATATGGGGCGCAACAGCGGGCGCAGCTGCGGTCCTGGGACCAGTTTTGGGAGGCTACTTTACGAGTGACCCGAGTCTTACTTGG
>WNEY01001029.1_pt1 | contig 20230 bp, 20 predicted proteins | sample 5400531 | NCBI WGS metagenome assembly WNEY01 (sample SAMN13153338, study PRJNA577476) | soil metagenome | isolation source: 200 cm saprolite under Douglas fir tree site 1 | place: USA:California | collected 2015-04-18
TGACGCTGATCTCCCCCGCCTCCGACCAGCGCATCACCTCCACGTTCGGCGGCGTAAACGGCGACGACACGCCGCCGCTCGAGATACACCCCGATGACGCGGCGGCGCGGGGCCTGCGCGACGGCCTGCGCGTGCGCGTGTGGAACGACCTCGGCGAGGTGCGGCTGCCGCTGCGCGTGAGCGACACTGTGCCGCCTGGGGTGGTGTGCACGCTCAAGGGCGCGTGGTTGCGCACGAGCGACAACGGCCAGACCGTCTCGGCCCTCTGCCCGGCGCACCACGCGGACATCGCGGGAGGCGCCTGTTTCAACGACGCGCGGGTCGAGGTCGCCGCCCTCGAGCCGTAACCGCCGCCCGAAGACAGCCCGCGACCAATCATGCAAGCCCCTCGCGTATGTGTGGCGGGCGCCGGCGCGGTCGGTGGGCTGATCGCGGCCAAGCTTGCCCGCGCGGGGTTCCCCGTCAGCGTTCTCGCGCGCGGGGAGCACTGGCGCGCGATCGAGGCCAGGGGACTCACCCTGCTCGAGGGCGAAGCCGGCGCGCCCGTCCACGTCGCGTCGGCGAACGATCCGGCCGCGCTCGGGCCTCAGGACGTGGTGTTCATCGCGCTCAAAGCGCCGTCCCTGGTGGAGGCCGCGAGCTCGCTGAAGCCGCTGCTGACCCCGGATACCGTGCTCGTCCCGGCGATGAACGGCGTGCCGTGGTGGTTCTTCCATCGCTTCGGCGGCGCGCTCGCGGGCACGCGGCTGGCGTCGGTCGACCCGGGCGGGGTGATCTCGGAGGCGCTGCCGGCGGAGCAGGTTATCGGCAGCGTCGTGCACCTATCCTCGTCGATCGCCGGCCCGGGGGTCATCCGCCGCGGGCTCGGCAACCTGCTCATCGTCGGCGAGCCGTCCGGGGAGCGAAGCGACAGACTGGCGCGCGTCACGGAAGTGCTGGAAGCCGGAGGCTTCACCGTCAAGACGACTGCGGAGATCCAACGCGAGGTGTGGCTCAAGCTCTGGGGCAATATGAACATGAACCCGATCAGCGCCCTGACCGGCTCCACGGCGGATGTCATCCTCGACGATCCGCTCACGGTCGAGCTCGTGCGCTCCATCATGGAGGAGGCGGACGCGGTGGGCAGCGCCCTGGGGATCGAGATGGGCATGACCGCCGCGGGCCGGATCGCGGTGACCCGCGAGCTCGGCGCGTTCAAGACTTCCATGCTGCAGGATCTGGAAGGCCGCCGGCCGCTCGAGATCGACGCCATCCTCGCCGCGCCCTGCGAGATCGGCAACCGTCTAGGGATATCGATGCCCTTCAGCCGGGCGGTGCTCGGCCTCGTCCGCCAGCGGGCGATGAATCTCGGACTCTACGAGTACGAGGACGGCGGGCCGAGCGTAAAGCTGCCCGGCGTCTGACGCGCGGCTCAGGGGACTTCGATGCGCCCCTCGCGACCACCCTTTCGGGCTGATCACGTCGGGAGCCTCCTGCGCCCCCCGGCGGCGGCGATCCGCGAGGTCGTGGAGTTTCAGGAAGACATCGGCCTCGAGGGCATCACGGACGGCGAGCTCCGCCGCAAATCCTGGCACATGGATTTCCTGCTGCGGCTCGGGGGCCTGACCAGCGCCAGCAAATCGCTGCCGGTCACTTTCCACGGCCCGGCGGGGGACCTGTTCTTCATTCGCCCCGACTTGCAGATCAGCGGCCGCGTCACCCGGCCCAAGCCGATCTTCGTCGAGGCCTTCAAGTTTCTGAAGTCCGTTGCGCGCCGCACGCCCAAGCTCACGATTCCATCCCCCTGCATGCTCTATTCGCAGGTCGGACGCGCCAATATCGACGCGACGGTCTATCCGGACCTCGACGCCTTCGTCGAGGACACCGCCGCCGCCTATCGCGCCGAGATCGCCGACCTCTATGCCGCCGGCTGCCGCTACCTGCAGCTCGATGACGTGAGCCTGGCCTATCTGTGCGACGAGGAGATTCGCGCGAAGGGGCGGGCACATGGCGAGGATCCCGACGCCCAGCTGGCGCTCTCGGTCAAACTGATCCGGGCGACGCTGCGCGACCGGCCCAAAGACCTCACCGTCTGCACTCACATCTGCCGCGGCAATTTCCGGTCCAGCTGGCGTGCCCAAGGCGGCTACGCCAAGATCGCCGACGTGATCTTCAACCAGATGCCCTACGACGGGTTCTTCCTCGAGTTCGACGACGCGCGCTCGGGCGATTTCTCGCCCCTCCGGCACGCGCCGAAGAACGTCCGCGTGGTGCTGGGGCTCATCACGACGAAGATCGGCATGCTCGAGAAGAAGGACGATCTCAAGCGCCGTCTCGAGGAGGCGTCCAAGTACATCCCACTCGACCGGCTCAGCGTCAGCCCGCAGTGCGGGTTCTCCTCGACGGTCGAGGGTAATGCCGTTGCGGTCGAGCAGCAGAGAGCCAAGCTGTCGCTCTGTGTCGAGCTGGCCCGCGACGTCTGGGGCGGCCTGTAGGCGTCAGCCTCACCGGCGCGCCGGATCGTGTAATTCCTACCCGGAGCGGTATCACAGAGCTGGAGCTCAGCGCGAGGGATCGGTCCAAGTCCGCGCATTCGAAGCCCCGCGTACCCCTGGCATCGCGGATGCACCTCGATCTTGAGGTCGCGTCGAGGGCAATGACTCTCACCCGGGCGGAGGAGGAAGATATGTGGACAAAGGCTTTTCTGGTGCTCGCGCTGGGGCTCATCATCGGGCTGCTGTCGCCTGTGGCCGCGCGGGCGGAGGTGAACGTCAATATCAACGTGGGCCCACCGCCGCCCCCGCCTATTGTCTTGGCATCGCCGCCGCGGCTCGTGGTCGTGCCGGGAGCGCCCGTCTACTACGCCCCCGACGTCAGCTTCAATGTTTTCGTGTTCGGGGGTCGCTACTACAGCTTCCACGATGGGGCGTGGTTCTATTCGGCCACGCATCGAGGGCCGTGGTCGGTGGTCGCAGTGGAGCAGGTGCCCCCGCCAGTCCTCGCGGTGCCGGTGAAGTACTACAAGATCCCTCCCGGCCATGCGAAGAAGATGGGCGATGGGCCGCCGCACTGCCCGCCGGGACTCGCCAAGCAGGGACGCTGCTAGCTACTAGCCCACCGCGTGTTTCAGAGAGGAGCCGGAGGCGGCCCGATCGGCGGGCGCGTGGGCGACGACTTCGGCAAGCCGGCGCGCCGCGTCGGCGGGAAGATTGTGCCGGCGCTCGAGCGCCCAGATCAGCTTGAGCAGCTCAGAGTAGCGCGTGACCAGGATTCGGGGCCGGTAGACGTTCAGCTGGCAATGGGGATGGGTGAAGACCACCAGCGGCTCGACGCGACGGAGCAGGGCCGATTCCTCGGGACACGACCGCTGGAGGGCTCTCTGGATGGTGGAGGCTGATCGGCTGATGCGCCTGCCGAAGCCTCTCCGCCGCCACCCGTTCACGTACCACCGCTCGCCGTAGCAGAGAATGCGGCCGTGGATCCGCCTGGTCTCGATCACGAGGACCCCGCACGGCCCGATCAGGACGTGAACGGGGTGGCTTCGTCTGATCGGCACCACGTTCCTGACGAGATAGTAGCGGTCAGAGAGATCCCGGAGCAGGTTTCCGATGGCCCAATCCCCGACGCTTCCGCGACGCCATCGCTTGACCTGCTTCACCCCTTGGTGCGCCGCCAGGGCCGCGGCGGGACTCAGCGCCGCAATGCCCACGGGATCGGCGGCGAGGGCGAAAATCGCCGTCGCGAGCAGCGTGAGGATCGCAGCGGCGCCGGCGCGGAAGCCGTCCTGACGGACCGGTTCAAGACTCTCGCCATAGAAAATCTTCATCGTCGCCTCCTGGTCGGGTGCTCGGCCGACGGGGCCGGCCAAATCGCTCAAGGTGTTGCAAGTCGTCGGCCACCCGGGACGCCCCAAATAACCGTAGAAAGGCCGTTCGGATACAATCGCGCCGCTCCCTGGCTGACGGTGTCCAAGATCTGACGGCCCGACCCGGGGCCATTTGACACCGAGCTTCGGCGAGGACATTCTCGAACCTATTGAGGAACCTGCGCGGCACCTGACGGAACCATAGCCCACTCGACAAGCTGAGGGGGACGCGACCATGACCCATCGGGGGAATCCCGGTAGACAGCGCATGAGGAAGTGGGTGGCTGTGGTGGGGATGGCCTGGCTGCTGTGGTCGGACCTGACCGTGATCGAGAAGGACAACCCGCTGGATACCATCATGCTCCGGTGGCTGGCGGGCGTGCCGCGGCTCCAAACCGACAGGATGCGGGTGGACAGCTTCGCCACGGCCGAGGCATGCAAGGCGGGTCTCGAGCGGTACATGCGCACGCTGAAGAGCATCAACGACAGCTGGTCAGGCGCGCCCTTCGAGCGGGAGGGCGACGTGGCCACCATCCGCTACTTTCGCAAGGGCACGTTCTTCGCCCGCGCGGCGCTCCGCTGCGTCGAGCAGTAGCCGGGGATTCTTGCCGCGAAACACCGCCCGCGTTGGAGGAGGATGAAACGAATGCGAATGATTGGAGCGCTGCGTCCGCTCGGCTTGTTATCGCTGCTGGCGATCGGGGTCGGCCCCGCGCAGGCGGAGGGGCCGATCAAGATCGGATTCCTGTCCCCGCTGTCGGGCGCGATCGCCCAGGCAGGCAAGGACATGTACAGCGGCTGCGAGCTGTTCTGGAAGGAGAGCGGCTGGCAGATCGCCGGGCGGAAGCTCGAGGTGGTCCTCGAGGATGACGAGGGCCAGCCGGCGATGGCCGTGACCAAGTTCCGGAAGCTCGTCGAAAACGACAAGGTTCATCTGGTCGCCGGGGTCATTCTGTCCAATGTGGCCTATGCCCTGGTGCCGCAGATAGAGAGCCAGGGAATCCCGACGATCTATCCGATCAACTCCGCGGAGGACCTGACGCAGCGGAAGCGCCCCAAGTGGCTGATCCGCACCGGTTTCTCGGCCGGCGGGAACATGCATCCATTCGGCGAATACGCCGCGAAGGTTCTCGGCTACAAGAAGGTCGTCACAATCGGCCTCGATTATGCCTTTGGCTGGGAGACCGTCAGCGGCTTTCAGCAGACCTTCGAGGACAATGGGGGACAGGTGATTCAAAAGCTGTGGGTGCCCCTGAACGTCCAGGATTACGGCCCCTACCTGGCGCAGGTGAAACGGGACGCCGACGCCGTGTTCGTGGTCGCGCTGGGTCGTTGGACGCTGCTGTTCGCGCAGCAGTACGCCGCGAGCGGGTTGCGAGGCCGGATCCCGCTGATCGCCGGCGGCACCTACACCGATGAACACATCCTGCCGCAGCTGGGGGACGAATCCATCGGCGTGATCAGCGCGCATCACTATTCCGCTTCGCTCGACACCCCGGCGAATCGCAGGTTCCGAGCGGCCTTCGAGAAGGCGTACAGCCGGCTGCCGTCCTTCTACTCGGAGAACTGCTATACCGGGGCGCGGGTCATCTCCGAAGCGGTGAAGGCGATCGGCGGGAACGTCGAGGACCGGGCGGTGTTCATGGCCGCTTTGCGAAAGGTCGAGATCACGGACGCGCCCCGAGGCCCGATCAAGCTCGACGCCTTCGGTAACCCGACGCAGAACATCTACATTCGAAAGGTGGAGCGGGTTGGCGGGGCACTCCAGAACACCGTCATCTATACGTACCCGGCGGTCGGCCAGTTCTGGAAGTACGACCCTCAGGAGTTCCTGCGCCAACCCGTCTACTCCCGGGACTTTCCGCCATGCCGGCATTGCTGAGCCGGCGGACCCGCTGGTGCCCCCGCCGAGTCCCTTGATGTGGCCCCGAGGTGGGGTACCATGGAGCAACTTCCACGAGGCGGGCCCCGGACGGGGACGGAGAGGAGTCGCGATGGGCTATGACCTGGTGATCAAAAACGGCTGGGTGATCGAGGGGTCCGGGCTGCCCCGCTACCGGGCTGACGTGGGCGTCACTCATGGCCGCATCGCCGCCATCGGTCGCATCCGGGAGTCCGCGCGCGAGGTGATCGACGCCGAGGGCCAAGTGGTGGCACCCGGCATCGTGGACGGCCACACCCACATGGATGCCCAGGTCTTCTGGGATCCGCTCGGCACCTCCTCGTGCTGGCATGGGATCACGACGGTCGTCATGGGGAACTGCGGGTTCACGCTCGCTCCATGCGCCAAGGCCGACCGGCATCTGGTGATGCGCAACCTCGAGCGCGCCGAGGACATCGCCGCCGAGGCGATGGAGGCGGGCATCGAGTGGCGGTGGACCACGTTCGCGGAATTCCTCGACGCCATCGAGTCGCTGCCGAAGGGCATCAATTACTCCGGCTACCTCGGGCACTCGGCCCTGCGCACTTTCGTCATGGGCGAGCGCGCGTTCGAGCAGGCGGCCGGTGAGGATGACCTCGGCGCCATGGAGCGCGAGCTGCGCGACGCCCTGCGCGCCGGGGCCATCGGCTTCACGACCTCGCGCTCGCCGAGCCACGAGACCCCCGACGGGCGTCCCGTCGCGAGCCGCGTCGCCTCGTGGGACGAGGTCCGGCGGCTGGTCGGCGTCATGGGCGAGCTCAATGCGGGTATCTTTGAGATCGCCGGCGAGGGCGTGGACCGCGCCCTGGGCGATCCCGGGCTGCGCGACTATCAGGCGCGGCTGCTCGACCTCGCGGTCGAATCGGGCCGCCCCGTGACCTATGGCCTGTTCAGCCGGCGCGAGGCGCCCGAGGTCTGGCGCACCTACCTCGACCTGCTGGAAGAGACCGCGGCCGCCGGCGGGCGGATGTTCGCCCAGGTGCACAGCCGCGCCCTCGCCGCGGTGCTCTCCTTCAAGACCCAGCTGCCGTTCGACCGCCTGCCGGTCTGGAAGGAGCTGCGGGCGCTGCCGCTCGAGGAGCAGAAGCACCGGCTGCGCGATCCGGCGCTCCGCCGCCGGCTGGTCGAGGCCGCGCGCGAGCGCGACAAGCGCCGGGCGATCGGGACCGAGGCGCGGCCGGCCGTCTACGAATGGCTCTTCGTCATGGATACGGTGGAGGGGCCGCATCGCTCCGTCGCCGAGGTCGCGCGCGAGCGCGGCGTGGATCCCGTCGAGGCGATGATCGCCCTCGCGCTCGAAAAAGATCTGGAGCTCTTCTTCCTCCAGCCCATCGCCAACGAGAACCAGGACTACGCGCTCGAGCTCATCAAGCACCCGCGCACCGTCGTGACCTTCTCGGATTCCGGCGCCCACGTCTCGCAGCTCATGGACGCCTCACTCCAGACGCACCTGCTCAGCCACTGGGTGCGCGCGAAGCAGGCGCTGACGCTCGAGGAAGCGGTCCGCATGCTGACCTTCGACACGGCCACCCACTGGGGCTTCGCGGACCGCGGGCTGATCCGTGCGGGCCTCGCCGCCGATCTCATGGTCTTCGACCCCGACACGGTCGGGCCTGAGATGCCGGAAGTCGTGAACGACCTGCCGGCGGGAGCGAAGCGGCTCGTGCAGCGGGCGCGCGGGATCTCGGCCACCGTCGTCAACGGCGAGATCCTGCTGCGCGATGGCAAGCACACCGGCGCGCTGCCGGGGCGGCTGCTGCGGGGCCCGCTCGCGCGAAGGGCGTGAGCCGCCGCTGACGGGAGGGGCTAGGGCGACTGACGCGGCGGCGGCGGCGGCGCCACCGACACGGCCTCTTCGCGGCGCCCCGCCTCGCGCGCTCCCGGGCGCTCGGCCTGCTTGGCCCTGAGCTTGGCGACGAGGTCCGGATATCCCGTACGCTGGATGATCGCGTTGAACTGGGTGCGGTAGTTGGCGACGAGGCTCACGCCCTCGATGTTCACGTCGTAGGCCCGCCAGCGGTCGTCCTTGAGCAGCATCCGGTACTCCACCGGGATCTCGGTCCCCTGCTTCGTCACGATCCGGGTCTTGGCAACCGCCTGGTCGCCGTCGATGACGTCCCCGCCGTACTGGATCTTCTCGCCGGAGTAGCTCTCGATCTTCGTGATGTAGGAGTACTCGAGCAGATCGCCGAAGAGCCGAACGAATTCTTCGCGCTCGGCCGGGGTGCGCGCCTGCCAGTGACGGCCGAGGCTTCGCTGCGAGATCTCGGCGAAGTCAAAGATCTCGTTGGCGATCGACCGGATCGTCGCCCGCCGCCGCGCCGTATTCGCTTCTTTTTTGAGCTCGGGATCCGTGAGCGTCTTCAGGACCAGGTCGATGGACCCTCGGAGGTGGTCGGTGGGCGGCCCGGCGGCGGCGTCGCGCGCCGTGAGCAGCGCCAGCGCGACCGCGAGAGCGACGAGGGCGCGGGCCATATGGCCGCCATCTTATGCCAGAGCCCAGGCGGGAGAAAAGGCCCATCGCATCGCCATCGCGGCGCGCGTGCCGCGGGCGAACCTGTCCGCTTTGCGGGGTGGTCCCGGCGCTCTTGGAGGGCTACGAAGCGAGGCCGCTGGCCGCCGGCTGCAGCGAAGTCACCCAGTCGGGCGGAGTCGGCAGAATGCCGAGCACATCGAGCACCCGCTGTGGCGTCCCCAGATCCGACCAGGAGAGGGGCGGCAGCTTGGACACCGCCAGGCACGGCGGGCATTCCTGCAGGACCGTGCGCGAGAAATCCCAGGTCGGGACCAGGGTATAGGCCTGGCGGATCGCCCAGGCTTCATGCTGGGTGCCCGCAAAGGCCCAGATGCGGGCCAAGCGCTCGTCGACGGTGGGCACGAACGCGCGCCCGAGATGGAGCAGGATGGACAGGGTGGTCACGAAGACGAAGGTGTTCAGGAGCCAGTCGGCGGCCAGGCAGGTGCGCGCCTGCTCGAGGCCGGGCTTTTCCCAAAACGCATGGACGCGATGGATCGCGCCGTCGACGCTCTCCCCCAAACGGTCCCCTGGCTTGATCCAGCCGTATTCGGAGTCGGGCTCCGTGGCCCTGGCGCCGAGCAGCACGAGCCGCTCGGGGTGGCGGCGGACAAAGGACAGCACCTCGGCGGTATGGGCCATGAAGGCGGTCTCTTCGTGGATGAAGTGATCAGCCGGGAAGACGATGACCGTTGCCTGCGGATCCCGCTGGTGGATCCAGTGGGCGGCATAGAGCACGGCCGTGCCCGTCCCCCGATCGATCGGCTGGAAAAGCACGCGCGGCGGGCTCGGCATCTCGGCCAAGTCCCGGGCGAGAAAGCCGGCATGGTGCGCCTGGCTGACGACCACGGTGCGCTCGGGGGGAATCAGAAGCCCGACGCGGTCGAGTGTCTGGCGGAAGAGCGAGGCCGACCCCACAAGCGGCAAATACTGCTTGGGGCGGTCATCGCCGAAAAACTGTCGAGCGAGAGGCCGCAGGCGCACCCCCTCGCCCCCGGCCAGCACCACGGCCCAGGTCTGACCGGAGTCGCTGTGCACGGGGTCCATGTGAGCGCGGGGCTTCCGCGCAACCGCCACAGGAAGGTTCGCCACGCTACAGCTCCACCGCCAGCCTCTGGATCTCCCGTATCAGCACGTCCCACCGGGCCAGCAGGGCCCGGACGACTTCGGGGTCATCCCCGATCCGAAGCCGCTTGACCTCTTCGGACAGAATCCCCCGGTACCTGATTGCCTTGCTCACGATGGCGTAGAGGCGCTTGTCACGCTCCTCGAGGGGCTCGAGCAGATCCGTGTCGAGCGGATCGATAGCGCGTCGCCGCGTCGCCGCGTCAGTCATCGCACGCTTCATGGCCGATCTCCACATTTGGACAACAGGTCTTTTGCGGGTCGCCTGGGCTTCTGTCGGCTCATCGCTAGATCTCATCCTCCCGGTCAGTGCTCGCTTCCTGAATTCTCGGCCATCACTGGTAAGCAAGAGCCGAGCCAGTATTACTGACTAAAAGAATCAGCCAGATGCAAGCGGCCGCGAGCTCCGGGTCGGAAATAATTTCTGACTTTGGCGGCAAGACTTTCCGAGTCTTCCAGCCAGGCCCAGCTGGGCGCGCCCCGAAGAAATTGATTCTTATTTTTTGGGGGGATTTACCCTATTTATTTTTGGGATTTACCCTATTGACGCGTACGATGCGCAACTGGTTTTCTAGTCTGTCACCCTTCCGCCCATGAGGCCTCTCGAGCCTGCGCTCGCTCGCTATGGCATCGCCGTCGCCGCCGCGATCGGCGCGATTGCTCTTCGCGATGCCTTGACGCCCATCTGGGGCCTCAAGCTCCCGCTCATCACCTTCTTTCCGGCCATCATGATCAGCGCCTGGCTCGGAGGCCTGGGGCCGGGCGTGGCCACGACCCTGCTCTGCGCAATCAGCGCGGCCTATCTTTGGCTGCCGCCGCTGAAGAGCTTCCAGGCGAAGGACTTCGGTGACATCGTCGGCCTCTTCGTGTTCGTTGGGATCGGCCTCCTGATGAGCATGATGTGGGATACCCTGCAACGGACCCGCGGGCGGCTCGTCGAGAAGTTGCGCCAGATCGAGGACGAGAAGCGGACCCGCCGGGCGGCGGAAGAGGTGCAGATCCGGCTGGCCGCGATCGTCGAGTCGTCCGAAGACGCGATCATCGGCAAGGCGCTCGACGGCACGATTACCTCGTGGAACCCGGCCGCCGAGCGGATGTTCGGCTATACCGCGGACGAAGTCGTCGGCCATCCGATCACGGTTATCATTCCCCCCGACAGGCTCGACGAAGAGGCGCGGATCCTGGCCGCGCTCCGGCGCGGGGAGGTCGTTGCCGATTTCGAGACGATCCGGTGGCGGAAGGACGGCTCCGTGATCCACATCTCGCTGACCGTTTCGCCGATCAAGAACGCCGCGGGAGAAGTCACGGGGGTGTCGAAGATTGCCCGCGACATCTCCGCCCGCAAGCAGGCCGAGGAGGAAAAGGCCTTGCTCCTGAGGGCGATGGAGGTCGCGCGCGCCGAAGCCGAGGCGGCGAATCGAGCGAAGGACCAGTTCCTCGCCGTGCTGGGGCACGAGCTGCGGAACCCGCTGGGCGCCATCAGCAATGCCGTCCAGCTCCTGCGGCAGGGCGGCCTGCGAGCGGATCTGGCCGCTCACGCGTGCGAGGTGATCGCCCGCCAGGTCAGCCATCTGGCGCGCCTCACCGACGATCTCTTCGACGTCAGCCGGGTGATCGCGGGGCGGGTCGTGCTCGAGCGGGAACCGATCGAGCTCCTCGAGACGGCCGAGCGCGCGTTGAATATGCTGCGGGCGGCCGGGAAGATCGACCGCCACACGGTCACGCTCGAGGGCCAGCCGGTCTGGATCCACGGCGACGCGGCCCGGATCGAGCAGATCCTGACCAATCTGATCGGCAATGCGCTCAAGTACACGCCGCCGAGCGGCTCGATCCTGGTCCAGATCAGCCACAATGGCACGACGGCATTGATCCGCGTCGAGGACACGGGCGCCGGTATCGCGCCCGACATGCTTCCGCGAGTCTTCGACGCCTTCGTCCAGGGAGCCCCGCCTCCGGACCGGGCTCAGGCAGGGCTCGGAATCGGCCTGACTCTGGTCAAGCAGCTCGCCGAGCTTCACGGGGGCAGGGTCGAAGCGCGCAGCGGGGGGCCCGGCAAGGGCAGTGTCTTCACCGTCCGGCTTCCAACGATCGCCCGGCCGGCGCTAGGGCTCGGGCATGCCGAGGAGCCCCCGGAGAAAGGCGCCCCGTCGCGCGCGTTCAGGCTCCGGGTCCTGGTCGTCGAGGACAATGACGACTCGCGCGAGATGCTGCGCCGCCTGCTCGAGGTGTCGGGGCATATCGTCACCGAGGCGTCGGACGGCCCGGGCGGCATCGAGGCCGCGTTGCACTCGCGCCCCGACATCGCATTCGTCGACATCGGTCTTCCCGGATTCGACGGCTACGAGGTCGCGCGGCGCCTCCGGGCGGCTCCGGAGGTGAAGGGGCTGCGGCTGATCGCTCTGACCGGCTATGGGCTGCCAGGAGACCACCAGCGCGCGCGCGACGCCGGATTCGACGCCTACCTGACGAAGCCGATCGATGGTAACAAGGTGGCTGAGATCTTCGCGACGGTGCACCGAGCGCCCTGATTGTCAGTGCCGCGCCGCGATCCTCGGTGACGGCTGCCCCACATGGATGTGCGCGCCCGACGTCGAGCCCGGGACGGCTCCCCATGAGGCGATGAAGGGGATGCCGGCTCCCCGCAGATAGTCCATCAGCGCCCGCCCTTCAAGACTGTCGGGATGCACCGCCACGTCGAGCGCGTCGTGGTGATCGAAGCCCATCCGGTCGTGGAGAGGCGTCTGGCCGAAGGCGCTGATCGGCAGGGGGCGAGCGAATCGGGCCGCGAAGAACTGTTGCAGCTTGACCGTGCCAGACCGAAGCGACCAAGCGGCCTGGCCATTGAAGCGGATCAGGAACGCCGTCCGCTGGTAGCCGCCGGGCACCAGTGGTGAGAGCGACGCCAGGGTTCCGGCTGCGGCGGCCTCCGCGATGGCATGGTCGGCGACCATGATGTTCCGCCGGGTCTCCTCGACTTTCCCCTGGCCGACGGTGACCGTCGTTTCGCGTTCCTCGAGCTCGCGCTTGGAGACGAGCTCGCGGGCAAAGAGGTCCCGCCACCGCTCACGCTGCTCGGTCGCGGCGTCAAGATCCTTTTGCTGCAGGGTGAGTAGCTCGTCGAGGCTCGCCCGATATTCCTTCAGCGCGCCGACGAGCTCCGCGGCCCGCTTCATGAGCGGAGCGGGGGCCTGGGCGGTCTCGTGTACCGGCGAATTGGCTGCTGTCCGTGGCGATGCTGTCGGGCCCTGAGCGTGGGAAGCGGCTTCGGATCCCAGGATCAGCGCGAGGCCGAGCGCCGCCGAGGTCAGCGTCTTCAGGCGCGCCTTCCCGGCTCTCATCCCCTGTGATAGCCGCCTCACAGGTCCAGTATATATAGATGATGTAGTCCCTGGGGCGCGCCGACCCCAGCCTAGGGCCTCACGGGGGAGGACAAGGGGAGGCGGCTAGCGGTATACTGAATAAAGTCAGGCAGGGCTCGAAGGAGGCACCGATGAGAAGGTCAGCGTTCATATCACTCCTCGTGATTGGGTTGCTTGTCCTCACCGCAACGCCCGGCTTGGCCTGGCATCATGGGCATGGCCGTGTAGGCGTGTTCATCGGGGTCGGGCCTGGGTACTGGGGCCCGTATCCGTATTGGTGGTATCCACCCCCGTACTACGCGTACCCACCCCCTTACTATCCTCCAGCGCCCGTCGTAGTGGAGCAGCCGCCGGCCTATGTCGAGCAGCAGCCTCCCGCGCCGGCGGCTCAGGGCTATTGGTATTACTGCACGAGCGCAAAGGCGTACTACCCCAACGTTCAGAACTGTTCCGAGGCCTGGATAAAGGTTCCGGCGCAACCGCAGTGATGATGCGGAAGCTCATCGTCCTTCCCGTCGTGGCCGGACTGCTGCTCACGTCCTGCGCGACCGTCCCCACCGGCCCGAGCGTGATGGTGCTGCCGGGGAATGGGAAGAGCTTCGAACAGTTCCAGACCGACGATGCGATATGCCGCCAGTGGGCGGCTCAGCAGTCCGGAACGCCGAATCAGGCCGCGGCACAAAGCACGGTGGGCGGCGCGGTGATCGGGACCGTGGTGGGCGCGGCGGCGGGTGCCGCGATCGGCGCGGCCGCGGGAAGTCCGGCCACTGGTGCGGCCGTGGGCGCGGGCGCAGGCCTCCTGGGCGGAACCATGATCGGCGCCGGCAACTCGTATGCCTCAAGCGGCTCGGCGCAGCGTCGCTACGACGTGACGTATATGCAGTGCATGTACACCAAAGGAAACCAGATCCCGCTGGCCCGGGGCTCGCAGCCTGCGCGCAGCGCGCCGCTGCCGCCCCCACCGCCTCCGCCGCCGGCTTCGAATCAGGTCCCGCCCGGGATTCCTCCTCCGCCCGCGGGATCGCCGCCGCCGCCGCCGCCCGGCCCCACTCAGTAGCGCCGGCGATTCAGGGTAGGACTGCCGTCACGCCTGGCGCTCCGGCGCTCTCAACGCGCCCGCCAGTGTCCCTCGATCCAGATGTACCCGCCGCCCCGTGGCGCCCAGTACCCTGGCACCCAGACATGGTTCGCCCTCACGGGCTCCCAGAACCCGGGCTGCCAGACATAGCCCCCATGCCGCCAGACCCAATGGCCCTGCACCCAGACATGAGCCGGCCCCGGCTGTACCGGGACGACTTCAACCTGTGGCGGCGGGGGCTGCGGCGGTGTCCTCACGACCACCGGCTCGGCGACGATGCAACCCGTTAGCAGGAGTCCGGCGCCCAGCCCAAGCAGCGTGCTGCGCACATGCTGTCCGCTCATGCGCGAATCCTCCTCTTGAATGCCCCAGCGGCCTTTGACTGCTCCATTGGCTCACCGACAGACTCGAATCGAGCCTGCCATCCGCGCCGCGCTTCGTCCACCGATAGATGGCGCGCGCGCTCACCGCTTCTTTCCACAGCCCGTGGAATAGAAGGGGGATGCCGACACGTCCACTGGGTAAGGAGGACGTGCGATGAAACGACTTTGGATCCCGCTGCTCGCCCTGCTTCTGTCCGGCTGTGCCATCGTTCCGATTGCTCCGTATGGGTACGCTCCAGCGCCGCGCCCGCGAGCGACCTATGGCTATCCGGACTATCCGCATCACTACTATGGGCACTCGTACTCGCCGTGGCAGGGTCGCTGACAGTCTCCTCGCCATCGCGCCTCGGCCGTCACGGCCTAGGAGGTCTCGCCGGCCGACAAGGGGATGCAGGCGCTGGCGGGGACGTGGACGCGGACTCGCTCGCCGACGCGGACGCGGGCCGGAGTCGGGCCAGCCACCCGCAGGACGACATCGCTCAAGTCGAGCTGAATCTGGTAGTCCACGGCGTCTCCGAGATAGCTGGCGCGCACGACGGTGCCCATGAGAAGGTTTCCGCCCGCCGCGCCTGAGGGCCCGGCCGAGAGCCCGGATGCTGTGGCCGGGTGCAGCTCGATGTGATGCGGCCGGATGGAGACGACGACCGGGGCGCCGGGCTTCAAGTCGGCTGAGGCAACGCTCAGGCGCAGTCGGCTGCGGGTGACGGTGGCGGGCCCCTCGGCCACGCCGTCGACGAGATTGGTCTTGCCGATGAACTCGGCGACGAAGCGCGTCCGCGGATGCTCGAAGAGCTCCTCCGCGGTGCCGATCTGGACGACGCGCCCGCTCTGGATCACCGCCACGCGGTCCGAGATCACCATGGCTTCCGCCTGGTCATGGGTCACGTACAGCGTGGTGATCGCGAACGTTTCGTGCAGCCGCCGGATCTCGAAGCGCATCTCCTCGCGGAGATTCGCGTCCAGATTGCTGAGCGGCTCGTCGAGCAGCAGGATCTCGGGCTCCACGACCAGCGCCCGCGCGACCGCGACCCGCTGCTGCTGGCCGCCCGACAGCTCGCCGGGATAGCGGGACCCGTAACCCTCGAGCTGAACCGCCTTCAGCATCTCCGCGACCCGCCGCTCCCTCTCGCCCTTCGGGATGCCGTTGAAGCGCAGCCCGTAGGCGATGTTCTGGGCCACCGTCATGTGCGGCCAGAGCGCGTAGCTCTGGAAGATCATCGCCATCCGGCGCCGCTCCGGCGGGATCACCGTCACCGGCGACGAGAGGCAGCGCTCGCCAACCCAGATCTCTCCGGCTTCGGGCTTGAGAAACCCCGCCACGAGCCGCAGCGTCGTCGTCTTGCCGCAACCCGACGGGCCGAGAAGCGCCACCAGCTCGCCGGGCTGGACGCGCAGGTCGAGCCCCTCGACGGCGGCGACATCGCCGTAGCGCTTGGTCAGGCCCTTGATCGTGACCCCGGGCATGGCGGCTAGGGCGAGACGTTCCCCGACTGCCGCGGCGTGAAGACGTCGCGGCCGAGCAGGGTCTGCATCAGGACGACGGTGGCGAACGTCATCACCAGCATGAAGAGTCCGAGGACGGCGATGGCGCCGAACTGGCCTTCCTCCTTGAGGTCGAAGATCACCACTGACATGACCTTGGTATTAGGCGTGAAGAGGATGATGGACGCCGACAGCTCGCGGATGACGCCGATGAAGATGAAGCACCAGGTGGCGATGATGCCGCTCTTCGCGAGCGGCGCGGTGATCTCCCGGAGCACGCGCAGGCGGCCCGCGCCCAGGTTCCGGCCCGCTTCCTCCAGCTCGGGATGGATGCCGCGGAACGTGGCGTCGGACTGGGAATAGCCGACCGGCATCTCCTTGGTCAGATAGGCGACGAAGAGGATCCAGAGCGTGCCGTAGAGCAGGAACGGCGGGCGCGTGTAGGCGATGAAGAGGGCCACGGCCAGCACGACGCCCGGGATGACGACGGGCGCCAGTGCGAGGAAGCCCAGGAGCTGATGGCCCACGATGATCTTGCGGGTGGTGATGTACGCGAGCAGCGCGGCGAGCCCGGCGCCGACGCAGGCCGTGAGCACGCCCAGCTCGAGCGTGTTGAGGATCGCGCTCTGGGTGGAGCTGTAGAGAAACGTGAACGACCAGTTCGCCAACGTGAAGTTCTCCCAGGTGAGCGGCTGGGCCCAGGCGCGCGAGAAGGCGGCCTTGGCCAGGATTCCATACGGCAGGAACACGGCGCAGGCGAGAACCGCGAGGCAGCCCAGGAGCGCGGGGTACCGCCAGGGACCGAGCGGGATCGGTCGGCGCTGCGCGCCCTTGCCCCCAACCGACGCATAGCCACGGCGGCCCAGAAGCTTTTTCTGGACCAGCAGGAGCAGGGCGGTGGCCAGGAGGAGCGGAACGGAGAAGGCCGCGGCCATCTCGACCTTGGGCGGGTACTGGAAGAGCGCCCAGACCTGCGTCGTAATCGTGTGAAAGCCCGCGGGCAGCGCGAGGATGGCGGGGGAGCCGAAGAGCGCCAGCGCCTGCAGGACGGCCAGGATGAAGCCGCTGAGGACGGCGGGAGTCACCATCGGCAGCGTGATGGTGAGCGCCACGCGGAGACGGCTGGCGCCCAGGATGGCGGCGGCCTCCTCGAGGTCGGAGGCGATGAGCCCGAGGGTATTGGCGATCATGATGTAGACGTACGGGAAGGTGTAGATCGCCACCACGAAGACCAGGCCGGTCATGGAGAAGATGTTGAAGAGCGGCGCCTCGGCGCCGGTGAGATCGCGGTAGAGCTTGTTGAGGTAGCCCGCGTTCGGGCCGGCGAGCATCACCCACGCGAAGGCGCCGAGGAATGGCGGCGTCACGAAGGACGCCATGATCAGGCTCCGGATCACGCGGGAGCAGGGCAGGTCGGTGCGGGCCGAGAGCCAGGCCATGGGCGCGCCGATGGCGAGCGCCGCCAGCCCGGACCAGAAGGCGAGCACCACGGTGTTCCAGAGGGCCTTTTGAAGCTGGGGATCGGTGAAGACGCGGGCATAGTGAGCCAGCGTGAGACCGCGCTCGCCGCTCACGCTCATGTAGCCGAGCCAGCCCAGCGGGAGGAGGATCAACAGCCCGAGCGCGGCCGCCGTGATCACCCATACAGGGGCCGAGCGGTCGAGCCCCTCGAGGCGCGACGGGGAGAGTCGAGCCCTAGCCATGTTGTGAGCCATGGCGATCGCCTATTTGCGCCCGCTCGTTCCGGCGCCACCCGCAGCGACCCCTGGGACGGCTAGGGGCCGGCTGGCGACAGGACCCGCAGCGGCCGCCCCACGCGGGCAGCCCCAATCACGGAACCTCATTCAGGCTCCGAAGAACTCGACGAAGCGCGACTTGATCTCCTCGTTGCGCTTTTCCAGCTCCTCCGGGTCCACGTGGAGGAGGTGCAGATCGGAGAGCTTCGGCCGGTCGGCCGGATACTTCACCTCGGGATGTCCCGTGTAGAGCCCTTCGCTGTCCGCCAGCGCCTGCTGGGTGGCGCGGCCGAAGATGAAGTCGGTGAACAACTTGGCCGCGTTCGGATGCGGCGCGAAGCTGGTGATGGCGGTGGGGGAGACGACGAGCGGGACGCCTTCCTTCGGATACACGACCTCGACCGGGTTGCCCTTCTTCTTGATCTGGTAGAACGTGTAGTCGCCGCCGTTCACCGCGACGGGCCGCTCGCCGGAGGCGACGACGCCCGAGGGATCCACCGCCGACTGGACGAGCATGAGCCGGTTCTGGGCGAGCTGCTTGTAGTAGTCCCAGCCGTAGAGATGCACGAGCGCCAGCACGTGGGTCGAGATGACGCCGCTGTACCCCGGATGCGCCGTGACGAGCTTGCCCTTCCATTTCGGGTCGAGCAGGTCTTTCCAGGTCCGGGGCGCCTCCGCGGCCGGAATGATCTTCGAATTGTAGGCGATGACGTTCACGGTGGCGCGAAGGGCGTAGTGGTAGCCGTCCTTGTCCTTGAAGGAGGCCGGGAAGCCCTCGACGCCGGCCGGCGTGTACTTCATCAGGAGCTTCTTTTCCTTCAGCAGCACGTAGTGGCCGGCATCGGAGGTGTGGATCACGTCCACGTTCTTGATATTGGCTCGGAGCTCCTGCATCACGCGCTGGAGGATGCGCTGTGAGCCGGTGCGGTGCACCTCCACCTTGATCCCGGGGTACGCCGCTTCGAAGAGCTTGGCGATCTTTTCCGAGCTGGAGAGGGCGAGGGAGGTATACCAGACCACCTTGCCTTCCTTTTTCGCCGCGTCGAGGCGCGCGTCCTGGGCGAAGGCGGCGGACGAGGATAAGGCGAGCACCGCCACACAGAGCGCGAATCGGAGGCGTGCCACCGCTTCCCCTAGGCGGTGAGAGAATCCATCAAAGCGGTGAGGTGCTTCTGCGTGGCGAGCTGAGCCACGAGCCGGACCACGCGCGATGCCTGCTCGTCGGACACGGCGAGCGCCGCATTGCCCCGGAATTTCGCTTCGAGCTCCTCACGCGTCATGGGGAAGTCGGGCCCGCCGCGCGAGTGATCCTGGCGCTCCTCGAGCAGGCGGCCGTCGCGCAGGCGAATGGCCACGTGGCCAATGAACTGACGCGGATAGTCTATCGTCGGGTCCACCTCGTAGCCCACCTTGGCCGCTACGCCCAGCACGACCGGGTCGTGAACGGCCTCGTCGGTAAACTCGGCGAGCGTCGCGCGGCCCTTGGCGAGGATCACCGCCAGGAGATAGGGCAGGCTGAACTTCGCGGCATATCCATTGGGCGGACGGTGCTTGCTCGCGAGCGGCTCCCAGAGGCGCGGGATCGGCCCTTCGGCGGTGCGGCAGCGGATATCGGCGATCTGGTCGAGCGGGATCTGCTGGCGCTCGCGGAGCCGCAGCGCGCAATCCATGTACGGATGGGCGATGGAGCCGCAGGGATACGGCTTGAACGTGAGCTGTTCCAGCTCCCAGCTCCGCCCGAGGCTTCCGAGCAGCCCGTCGAGCTTGGCCGGCTCGAAGCCGCCCGCGAACGCTGCGTAGAAGCCGTGAGCGCCCTCGAACACCGTTTCCGGCCCCGTGAACCCGGACCGGGCGAGGAGCGCCGCGGTGACGCCCGCATGAGCCGCCCAGCCCGGGTGCAGGCGCTTGGTCCACGAGCCGTCGGCCAGGTACTCGATGATGCCGCCGGCCTGGCTGCCGCAGATGCCGAAGGCGTGGACGAGCTGGTCTTCCGTGAGGTTGTAGAGCTTGCCGGCGGCGGCCGCCGCGGCGAAGCTCCCGGTGAGCGCCGTCGGATGATAGTGGCGCGCGTGAAATCTGCCCGGCACCGCGAGCCCGACGCGGCACATGATCTCCACGCCCGCGATGATCGCTTCGAGCGCCGCGCGGCCGGAGGCGCCGAGCGCTTCTCCCACTGCGAGGGCGGTGGTCACGGCCACCGAGCCCGTGTGGACGATGGCGTCCTCGCGCGTGTCGTCGAAGTCCAGCCCGTGAGCGAGCGTGCCGTTCGCAAGGGCCGCGCTCGCGGCGCCGACCCGCGCCTTGCTTCCGATCAGCGTGCTCTCCTGGGGGCCGCCCAGGCGCTCGGCGGCCTCCGACACCGCGCGGCCGAAGTCCTGCCGGGACGATGCGAGGCAGCTGCCGATGATGTCCAGCGCGAGCAGAGTCGCCTTGGCCACAACCGGCGCGGGCACGTCGCCCAGCGTCAGGCCGAGGACGAAGCGCGCGTAGCGCCGGGCTACCGATGGATGAGACACGCGTAGTTTTTACTCCTCCCGCCGCAATCTTACAAGGCCTTCGCTGCCCGCCGTCGTCGAAGCTCTTGGCCTGCCGGCAAACCAATTTGGTCCGCTTCTTGCTACGACTTGGTGTGGCCGAGCCTGGGGAGACGTGTGCGCCCGAGAACTGAGGGAGGCGTGCGATACGGGAGAGCGCGGGAAGCACGAGCGCTACGATAGAGATCGGCGGTGAGTAAACGAGCGATGGCGCAAAGCCGTCGGATAGGTACGGGGCGAGCTGCGCAGATGC
>WNEY01000858.1_pt1 | contig 20225 bp, 17 predicted proteins | sample 5400531 | NCBI WGS metagenome assembly WNEY01 (sample SAMN13153338, study PRJNA577476) | soil metagenome | isolation source: 200 cm saprolite under Douglas fir tree site 1 | place: USA:California | collected 2015-04-18
GCAGATCCCGATCCAGCGCATGCAATGATGGATGCGCCCCGGCCCGAGCCGCGCCTGCGCCAGCGCGAATCCCGCCCCGCGGCCGCCGAGGAGATTCGCCTCCGGCACCCGGCAGCGCTGGTAGCGCACCTCCGCGTGCGTGGGCCAGCCCTCGCCGGCGTGGCCCATCACGGGAATGTTTCGCACCCGGACGAATCCCGGCGTCTCGAGCGGCACGATGATCATCGAAGCGCGCAGGTGCCGCGGCGCCTCCGGATCGGTCACCGCCATGACGATGGCGAAGTGCGCTCCGTCTGCCGCGGAGGTGAACCATTTGTGCCCGTCGATGACCCACGAGCCCTCTTCGATTCCGGCGCGCGTCTCCATCCAGGTCGGATTCGATCCGGGCCGCTCCGGCTCGGTCATCGAGAAGCAGCTGCGGATTTCGCCGGCCAAGAGCGGCTCCAGCCAGCGCGCCTTTTGCTCCGCCGAGCCGGCCAGCTCGATCAGCTCCATGTTGCCCACGTCGGGCGCCTGGCAGTTCACCGCGTAGTGCCCGAGCGGGCTGCGGCCCAGCTCCTCGCTGACGTGCGCGAACTCGCTCAAGGGCAGGTCGCGCTGCGGAGCCCAGAGGTCGAGCGCCTTCGCTTTGGCGCGCACTTCCCGCAGCGCGGGCTCCAGCGAATGCCACGGCTCCCCCAGCCGCGGCTCCAGCGGCTGCACCTCGCGCGAGACGAAATCACGCACCCGGGAGACCAGGTGCTGCATCTTTTCCGGCATCGAGAAGTCCATGGCGCGGGAGGGTGGCACGTCGCGATGGATTCGCCTATACCAGCCCCCGCCATGACGGACTTCAAGAAGAAATTCGCAGGCGGTTCGCTCTTTTCCCTCCCCGAAGTCGAGAAGCAGGGCCTCGGCAAAATCTCCCGCATGCCGGTCAGCCTGCGCATCGTGCTCGAGTCGCTGCTGCGCAACCTGGACGGAAAGCGCGTCCGCGAGCAGGACATCAAGGCGCTGGCCTCCTGGCAGCCCAAGGCCGAGCGCACCGAGGAGATTCCTTTCGTCGTCTCCCGCGTGCTCCTGCAGGACTTCACCGGCGTCCCGCTGGTCGTCGATCTGGCGGCCATGCGCACGGCGGTGCAGCGCGCGGGCAAGGCCCCGAAGCTCATCGAGCCGCTGGTGCCGGTAGACCTGGTCATCGATCATTCGGTGCAGGTGGACTTCGCCCGCGTGCCCAATGCGCTGCAGCTCAACATGGGCATCGAGTTCACCCGCAACCGCGCCCGCTACGAATTCCTCAAGTGGGGCATGGCGGCGTTCGACGGGCTGAAGATCGTCCCGCCCGGAATGGGCATCGTGCACCAGGTGAATCTCGAGTTCCTCGCCCCCGGCGTGCACGAGAAGAACGGCGTGGTCTATCCCGACTCGCTCGTGGGCACGGACTCGCACACCACGATGATCAACGGCCTGGGCATCGTCGCCTGGGGCGTGGGCGGCATCGAGGCGGAAGCGGCCATGCTCGGCCAGCCCGTCTACTTCCTCACTCCGGATGTCGTCGGCGTCAACCTGCACGGCAAGCTCTCCGCGGGCATCACCGCCACCGACGTGGTGCTCACCGTCACCGAGATGCTTCGCAAAGCGAAGGTGGTGGGAAAGTTCGTCGAGTTCTTCGGCGAGGGCGCATCCAGCCTGCCGGTGCCGGAGCGGGCCACCATCGCCAACATGGCGCCCGAGTACGGCGCCACCATGGGCTACTTTCCGGTGGACGAGCTGTCCTGCCAGTACCTGCTCGCCACGGGCCGCTCGAAGGAGAGCGTCGACAAGCTCCGCGCGTACTTCCAGGCGCAGCAGATGTTCGGCATTCCCAAGAAGGGCCAGTGCGACTACACGCAGACGCTCGAGCTGGATCTGGGCAGCGTCAAGCAGAGCATCGCGGGACCGAAGCGGCCGCAGGACCGCATCGAGCTGCCCAAAATGAAGGAGACTTTCTCGCGGCTGCTGCAAGAATCGGCGCCCAACGGCTACGGCAAGACGAAGGACGAGGTGGGCAAGCGCTATCACGAGGTCGTCGGGCCGCCGCTCGTCCGGCACGTGGCCGGCGGCGGCGCGCAGGAGACGGAGTCCGCTCCGGAAGTTGCCAGGAACGGCCTCACCGTCAAGAACACCAATCCGACGACGGAGACGGAGATGATGCAGAACCGTCCCACGCCGGACCGCGTCCCCACGCAGGAAGTGCATCAGATGAAGATGCCGGTGGACGTCGGGCACGGCGACGTGCTCATCGCGGCCATCACCTCCTGCACCAACACCTCGAATCCGGGCGTGATGCTGGCGGCGGGAATTCTCGCGAAGAAGGCGGTGGAGAAGGGACTCACCGTGCGGGCCGAGGTGAAGACGTCGCTCGCGCCGGGCTCGCGGGTGGTCTCGCGCTATCTGGAGAAGACCGGGCTGCAGCCGTATCTCGACAAGCTCGGCTTCACCACCGTGGGCTACGGCTGCACCACCTGCATCGGCAACTCGGGGCCGCTCGATCCCCACGTCGAGAGCCTGGTCACCAAAAACGACATCATCGCCGCCAGCGTGCTCTCGGGAAACCGCAACTTCGAAGCGCGCGTCCACCAGAGCATCAAGGCGAACTTCCTCATGAGCCCGCCCTTGGTGGTCGCCTTTGCCATCGCCGGGCGCGTCGATCTCGATCTCGACAAGGACCCCATCGGCCTGGGCCGCGACGGCAAGCCCGTCTACCTGCGCGACGTCTGGCCCAGCGGAGAAGAGCTGAACGCGGCCATGGGCGCGGCCGCCGACTCCGACATTTATCGCCACAACTACGGCGGCGCTCTGGCGGGCGACAAGGAGTGGAAGGACATCCCCGCGCCGCACGGCGAGGTGTACGAATGGGACAAGCAGTCAACCTATATCCAGGAGCCGCCGTACTTCGAGGCGTTCGCGCCGAGGCCGGGCAAGCTGGCCGATCTGCGCGGAGCGCGGCCGCTGGCCATCTTCGGCGACTCGGTCACGACCGATCACATCTCGCCGGCAGGATCGATCAAGGCCTCGAGCCCCGCCGGCAAGTACCTCATCGCGCAGGGCGTGAAGCAGGAGGACTTCAACTCCTACGGCGCGCGCCGCGGCAACCATGAAGTGATGGTGCGCGGGACGTTCGCCAACGTGCGCATCAAGAACCTCATGGTGCCCGGCGTGGAGGGCGGCGTCACCGTGGTGGAGGGCAAGCAGGTAGCCATCTACGACGCGTCGATGGAGTACCAGAAGCGCGGCACGCCGCTGATCATCTTCGCCGGTCACGAGTACGGCACCGGCAGCTCGCGCGACTGGGCGGCGAAGGGCACGGCGCTTCTGGGAGTGAAGGCGGTGGTGGCGAAGAGCTTCGAGCGCATCCACCGATCGAACCTGGTCATGATGGGCGTGCTCCCCTGCCAGTTCAAGGAAGGCACCGACGCAGCGACGCTCCGGCTGAACGGCGGCGAGACGTTCGATCTGCTGGGCCTCGAGCAGGGGCCTTCGCCCCGGCAGGACGCGCGCCTGGTGATTCGCCGCGCGTCGGGCGCCACGCAGGAAGTCCCGGTGACGGTGCGCATCGATACGCCCATCGAGGTCGAGTACTACAAGCACGGCGGCATCCTGCTGTACGTGCTCCGGCAGATCCTGGGAATGGCCTAGGTCGGAAGATCAGCTCTCCGGCGGAGTCTTCAACTTGCTCTTGACCGCCAGGGTGTCACGGAGAATGGGCAGCACGGCCCGGTCCTTCGGGCGGTTCGCGGCTTCTTTCGAGCGGAGCACATCGGCCAGCGCCGCGACGGCGAGCTTCTCGCGGCCTACCGCGACGATCTGGGCACGCGAGCGCAGGAAAGAAAACGTCAAGCCGCCGGCGATGCGGTCGTAATGAATGTCGACGGGTACCGCCAGCGCGCTTTCGATGGACTCGACGTCGCTGAGCTCGGAGACACGCGCCGGCGCGGAACCGCCGATCTCCTTCGCAAATCGGGCGAGCTTCCGCCGATTGGGCCTGGTGTCGCGGATGAGCAGGTCAATGTCCTGGGTGGTGACCGGAGCGCCGTTCAGCATGCTCGCTGAATTACCGATGACGATCGCCTCCAGCCTGGCGGTGCGAAGCGCCCTGGCCAGCGCCACCAGCGTCCGCTCGGAGAGCTCAGAAGACGTAGCGACCGTCCTTCCGCCGCCTGAGGAACACGGCTCGGCGCGCCGGCGGCAAGAGGAGGCAGCGCACGATCAGCCGGAGGTCGCCGGGATCGATCTCCGGGACCTGCGGTGCCAGCTCGGCACAGACGTCGCGGATCTTGCTCGCCAACCGATCGACATCGCGCGGCCGTCCTCCGCGCTCGCCATTACGGCGCGCGGCAGCCCGCTTGGCGATGCTTTTGCTCAGCCCGCCTCGCCGGCCCATCTGCCGCGCGTTCATACCGATGATCGTAACCCAAGCGCTTGGGTTTTGCTAGTACACAGCGCATCGTCAACTCCTCCCGCACCGCCGGCTTGCGCTCGCTCGAATCCCCGTTAGCATAACGCCGACCATGACCCAGACTGACAAGGCGCGGCGCTTTCGCGCTCTGCACGACCGCAAAGGCACCTTCGTCATTCCCAACCCGTGGGACATCGGCTCGGCGCGCGTCCTCGCGGCGCTCGGCTTCGAGGCGCTGGCGACGACCAGCCTCGGCATGGCTACCTCGCTCGGCCGGCGCGATGGAGCGGTGAGTCGCGAGGAGGCGCTCGCGCATTGCCGCGCCATCGCCGGCGCGACCGAGCTGCCGGTCTCGGCCGATCTCGAGAACTGCTTCGGCGACGATCCCGCCACCGCGGCCGAGACCATCCGGCTCGCCGCGGCGACGGGCATCGCCGGCGGCTCGATCGAGGATGCCAGCGCCGATCCGAAGCATCCGATCTACGATTTCGGCCTTGCCGTAGAGCGCGTCGCCGCGGCGGTGGAGGCAGCGCGCGCCCTGCCCTTTCCCTTCACGTTGACCGCGCGCGCCGAGAATTTCCTCCGCGGGCGGCCCGACCTCGACGACACCATCCGCCGCCTGCAGGCGTTCGAGAAGGCCGGCGCCGACGTGCTCTACGCGCCATTCCTGCCCGATCTCGCGGCGATCAAGACGGTCTGCGCCGCGGTGTCCAAGCCCGTCAATGCGCTCGCCGGGAGGCCGCAACTCTCCGTCGCGGAGCTGGAGGCTGCCGGCGTCAAGCGCATCAGCCTCGGTGGCCTGCTGTCGCGCGTCGCGCTCGGCGCTTTCCTGCGCGCGGCGCGAGAGATCAAGGAGCGCGGCACCTTCACCTTCGCCAAGGACGCCGCGGCAACGAGCGATCTGAGCGGAATGATGGACGGCGGGAGCTGATGGCACTTGATCTTCCGGCCGCCACGCGCGAGCGTTTGCCGCGATCCGGAGGTTGTCGATGAAGCTCAACGTCAATGGCGAAGTGCGCGAGGTCGAGGCGCCCGAGGACATGCCGCTCCTCTGGGCGCTGCGCGATCTGCTCGGCATCACCGGCGTGAAATTCGGATGTGGCATGGCCCAGTGCGGGGCCTGCACCGTGCACCTCGACGGCCGCGCGGTGCGCTCTTGCGTGACGCCCGTCTCGGCGGTGGGCGGCCGCAAGATCACCACCATCGAGGGCCTGTCGGCGGACAACTCGCATCCAGTGCAGCAGGCCTGGGCCGAGGTGGACGTCGTCCAGTGCGGCTACTGCCAGTCGGGCCAGATCATGTCGGCGGTCGCGCTCCTGGCGGAGAACCCGAACCCCAGCGACGAGGACATCGACGTGGCCATGGCGGGCAACATCTGCCGCTGCGGAACGTACCAGCGCATCCGGGAAGCCGTGCACCGCGCCGCGGCGCTCAGCAAGCGGGTGCAGCGATGAGCGGCGCAGATCACACGCAGACGGGGTCTGCGGCGCCGTCGACCGCGCTCAGCCGGCGCGAGCTCCTGCGCTCCTCGCTGCTCTCGGGCGCGGGCCTCTTCATCGCCTTCCACGTTCCGCGCAAGGCGCGCGCGGCCGAGCCGCCGCCGAAGGCTCCGACCGATCCCAACGCCTTCGTGCGCGTGGCTCCCGACGGATCGGTGACGGTGCTGCTCGCCCATTCCGAGATGGGCCAAGGCATCTGGACCGGGCTGGCGATGATGATCGCCGAGGAGCTGGACTGCGAGTGGTCGCGGATCCGCGTCGAGCACGCGCCCGCCGCGCCGGTCTACGCGCACCCCGCCTTCGGCATGCAGATGACGGGCGGATCGACCACCACCTGGTCGGAGGTCGAACGCTACCGCACCGTGGGCGCGATGGCCCGCGACATGCTGGTGCGCGCGGCGGCGGCGAAGTGGAAGACCAGCCCGAGGAGACTCAAGACCGAGAACGGATGGGTCCTCGACGGCAAGCGCAAGCTCTCCTACGGCGAGCTGGCGGTGGCCGCGCAGGCGCTCCCGCCGCCGGCCTCGGTGAAGCTGAAGGACAAGAAGGACTGGAAGATCCTCGGCAAGCCGACCCGGCGCCTGGACACGCCGGAGAAGATCAGCGGCAAGGCGCAGTTCGGAATCGACGTTCACTTCCCCGGCTTGCGCACCGCGCTGGTCGCGCGCGCGCCCGTCTTCGGCAGCTCGGTGAAGTCGTTCGACGCGGCCAAGGCAAAGGCGGTGCCGGGCGTCGAGCAGGTGGTGCAGGTGCCGTCGGGCGTGGCGGTGGTAGCCGCGAACTTCTGGAGCGCAAAGCTGGGCCGCGACGCGCTGCAGATCGACTGGAACCTCGGCTCCGGCGTGGACACCGAGAAGCTGCTCGCCAGCTACCGCACGTTGGCGAAGACCGCGGGCGGCGCGGTGGCCGCCGAAAAGGGCGATGCCACTGCGGCGCTGAACTCGGCGCAGAAACGGATCGAGGCCGAGTACGACGTCCCTTATCTCGCCCACGCCACGATGGAGCCGATGAACGCCACCGTGAAGCTGGAGGGCGACCGCTGCGAGATCTGGACCGGCACGCAATTCCAGACGATGGACCAGATGAGCGCCGCGAAGATCGCCGGCGTGCCCCCGCAGAACGTCTCCATCCACACGCAGTTCCTCGGCGGCGGCTTCGGGAGGCGCGCCACCCCCAGCTCCGACTTCGTCAGCGAGGCGGTGCACGTCGCCAAGGCGGCCGGCGTACCGGTGAAGGTGGTGTGGACGCGCGAGGACGACATCCGCGGCGGGTACTACCGGCCGCTCTTCCTCCACCGCATCGAGGTGGGGGTCGACGGCAAGGGAATGCCCGTCGCCTGGAAGCACAGCGTCGTCGGCCAGTCGATCCTCGCGGGAACGCCGTTCGAGAAGTTCATGGTCAAGGACGGCGTCGACGCAACCTCGGTCGAGGGCGTGACCGACTCGCCCTACCTCGCGGCGGTGCCGGCGCGGCGCGTGGCGGTGCACTCGCCCAGGCTGGAGGTGCCGGTGCTCTGGTGGCGCTCGGTCGGGAACACGCACACCGCCTTCGCTATGGAGAGCATGATCGATGAGCTGGCGTGGGCGGCCGGGCGCGACCCGGTGGAGTTCCGCCTCGCGCTACTCAAGGAAACATCAAAGCGCCATGCGCGCGCACTTCGGCTCGCCGCAGACAAGGCTGGCTGGGGCAAACCGGCGCCCGCCGGCCACGCTCGCGGCGTGGCAGTGCACGAGTCGTTCGGCAGCATCATCGCCCAGGTGGCCGAGGTCTCGGTCGACTCCGACAGGAGCATCCGCGTCCACAAGGTCACCTGCGCGGTCGACTGCGGCCAGACCATCAACCCGCTGGGCATCGAGGCGCAGGTGCAGGGCGCCATCGCGTACGGACTGTCGGCCGTTCTCTACAGCGCGGTGACGCTCAAGGACGGGCGTGTCGAGCAGAGCAACTTCCACGACTACCTCGTGCTGCGCATGCCGGACATGCCCAAGGTCGAAGTCAATATCGTCGAGAGCGACGCCAAGATGGGCGGGATCGGGGAACCGGCAACCGCGCCTGTCTCTGCCGCGGTAGCGAACGCAGTGTACGCGCTGACGAAGCAGCGGCTGCGCTCGCTGCCGCTGCGCCTCGCTTGAGGAGGCTGCGATGAAGCTCTGGGTCCTCGCCCTTCCGCTCCTCGCCTGCTCGCACGCCGCGCCGCCGCAGACGGCCGACGCACCTGCTGCGCCCGCGAGAGAGCCGTTGGCTGCGTTCGAGACGGTGCGCGCGGTTTTGCAGAGCCCGCGCTGCGTAAACTGCCACCCGGTCGGCGACGTCCCGCTGCAGGGCGACAACGGGCACCTCCACCAGCCGCTCATCAAGCGGGGACCCGAGGGCCGCGGCGTGGCTGGGCTCTCCTGCGCCGCCTGTCACGGCGCTGCGAACGCGCCGGCGAGCTACGGGCCGCACTCGCCGCCGGGCGTGTCGACCGGTTGGCGCCTGCCGCCCGCGCAACACACGATGGTGTTCGCGGGGCTCACCTCGGCTGCACTCTGCGAGCAGCTCAAGGACCCGGAGCGCAACGGCGGCAAGTCGATGGCCGCGCTGGTCGAGCACGTCTCCGCCGACCCGCTGGTCATGTGGGGCTGGTCGCCGGGCTACGCCCGCAAGCCTGTGCCGATCGCCCACGAGGAATTCGTGCGCGCGTTCAAGACCTGGGCCGACGCGGGCGCGCCCTGCGCCGGCCGGATGGCGCGCAATCCGTAGCGTCTCTACTGCAGCACCATCGGGATGCGCGCGGCGCCGAGCGGCTCTCGAGTGCCCGCCGCGACGATCTCGGCGGCGAACACCACCGGGCCCTTTTCCTGGAGCTGATTGAAGTAGAGGAAGCCCGCCGCCGATCCGCCCGGCTGCAGGACGCCCTCGGGCAGCGCCTGCTGCAGCATGTCTTTGGTAGGCAGCGATGGCTTCCAGGTGGCGTAGTACTGGTCGTAGAACGCCGGATCGAAATCCCAGGGGCCGTCCCAGAGCGGGAACCCGGGGTAGAACCGGCGATACCGCTCGTAGAGGAAGAAGCGGTCCGAGGTGAACGCCGGGGCGAGCGCCATCACCTCCGTGCCCGGCCGCTGGATCTGGAAAGGCGGGATCGCGGACGTCTGCAGGCCGGATCGCCCGGTGACCGTGAAGTCGCCGTAGCGGATGCGGACGGGGACAGCGGAGCCGTTGCGCACGCGCACGTAGAGCGGCGTGACGAGCTGGTCGAGATCCGGCGGCTCGCCGGACCAGCGCTTGCCCCCAGCCGAGACCTCCACGCCCGCCACAGTGGCAGCGGCGGCGTCGGGAGAGTTCGAATCGCGCGGGGCGCCGGGAGCGGGAACGAGCTGCGGCGTGTGAGCGCAAGCCATCAGCAGCAGTAGAGGCAGGGAGGCGCGCATCGGCTGAACATGCTCGCCTTGCTCGCTCGCGCAATCGGGCCCAAGTCCTGCGTAGTTCAGGGCAGCGAGTGGTACAAAGAGCATCGATGAAACGCGCGCTGGTCACCGGCATCACCGGCCAGGACGGCAGCTACCTCACCGAGCTGCTCCTGGAAAAAGGCTACCAGGTGCACGGCGTCATCCGCCGCTCCTCGTCGTTCAACACCGCGCGCATCGATCATCTCTACCAGGACCCGCACACGCCGGACGCGCGGCTGTTCCTCCATTACGGCGACCTGAACGACTCCAGCTCGGTGAATTCGCTCCTCCGGCGGGTGATGCCCGACGAGATCTACAACCTGGGCGCGCAGAGCCACGTCCGCGTCTCCTTCGACGTGCCCGAGTACACGGCGGAGATCACCGCGCTCGGCGCCCTGCGGCTGCTCGAGGGCATGCGCGAGAGCGGCCTCACGGCGACCAGGCTCTACCAGGCCAGCTCCTCCGAGATGTTCGGCACCTCGCCGCCGCCACAGAGCGAGACCACGCCCTTCCATCCGCGCAGCCCCTACGGCGTGGCCAAGGTCTTCGCGCACCAGACCGCCGTCAACTATCGCGAAGCGTACGGCCTCTTCGCGGTGAGCGGCATCCTCTTCAACCACGAGTCCCCCCGGCGCGGCGAGACCTTCGTGACGCGCAAGGTGACGCGCGCGGTGGGCCGCATCAAGCACGGGCTGCAGAAAGATCTCTTCCTCGGCAACCTGGCGGCACGCCGCGACTGGGGCTTCGCCCGCGATTACGTCGAGGCGATGTGGCTGGCCATGCAGCACGGCACCGCCGAGGACTGGGTGGTCGCTACCGGCGAGAGCCACAGCGTCTCCGAGCTGTGCGAGCGCGCCTTCGGCAAGGCGGGCCTCGAGTGGCGCGACTTCGTCAAGGAGGACCCGCGCTACCGGCGGCCATCCGAAATCGACGAGCTGCGCGGCGATGCCGGAAAGGCCCGCGACAAGCTGGGCTGGCGCCCGCGCACCGGCTTCGCCGAGCTGGTCTCGATGATGGTGGAGAGCGACCTGGAGCTCGCCGCCGCGGAGGCCTGGGCGCGAAAGCGCGGCTGATGCTCTGGCCGCGCTGGATCTGGCTGCGTGCTCTCGGCCTCATCTTTCTCTCGGTCTTCTACTCGCTGGCGTTCCAGATCACGGGCCTGATCGGGCCGCGCGGAATCCTGCCCGCGGGCGAATATCTCCGGGACCTGCGCGACGCGTTCGGTCTCCCGACGTCTCTCTGGCACGCGCCCTCGCTCTTCTGGCTGGGCGCCTCCGACCGGATGCTGATGGCGGTGGTGCTGATCGGCGCCGCCGCGTCGACGCTGCTGGCGCTCAATGTCGCGCCGCGCCTGTGCATCGCCATCGCGGGGATCTGCTTTCTCGCTTTCGTCGCCGCCGCGCAGGAGTTCTCCGGCTACCAATCCGACGGGATGCTCCTCGAGGCGGCGTTCCTCTCGCTCTTCCTCGCGCCGCCCGGCCTGCGCCCCCGCCTCGGCGCGGCCCATCCGCCGGCCCGCTTTGCCGTCTTCATGCTCCTCTGGGAGTGGTTCCGGATCTATTTCGAGTCGGGCGTGGTCAAGCTGCTCTCGGGCGATGCGCAGTGGCGCAACCTGACCGCGCTGGATCACTACTACGAGAACGGCCCGCTCCCGAGCTTCGTCGGCTGGTACGTGCAGCAGGAATTGCCGCACTGGTTCCACGCCGCCGCGGTGGTGCTCGTGTTCGTGGTGGAGCTGGGCCTCGTCTGGCTGGCATTTCTGCCGCGAAAGTTCCGCATCGCCTGCTTCCTGATCGTCTCGCCTTTCCAGGCGATCATCATCCTCACCGCGAACTACGCCTTCCTCAATTACATCGTGCTCTGCCTCGGGGTGCTGCTGCTCGACGATGCCTTCCTGCGCCTCCCCGCTCCCGCCGTCGAGACGCCGCGCAGCTCCTGGCCGGCGCGCATCATTCTCGGCTGGTGTTTCGCCGCGACGGTGCTCGTCGCTCCCGGCATCGGCCGATCTTTGCCCCGCCCGCTGCTCTGGCCCGCCATCGCGCTGGAGCCGCTGCGCATCGCCAATCGCTACGGGCTGTTCGCGGTGATGACCGAAGATCGCTACGAGATCGAGTTCCAGGGCTCCCGCGACGGCGCCGCCTGGACGCCCTACCCCTTCCGCTACAAGCCCCAGGATTCCCAACAGGCCCCGGGTATCTACGCGCCCTACCAGCCGCGCTTCGAATGGAACCTCTGGTTCGCCTCGCTGGGCGACTGGCACCACTACAGCTGGGTGGCGCGGGCCGAGTTGACGCTGCTCGAGGGATCGCCCGAGGTCCTGCAGCTCTTCGCCGCAGACCCTTTCGCAGGCCGTCCGCCGGAATACATGCGCGCGGTACGTTGGCAGTACTGGTTCACGACGCCCGAGGAGAAGAGGCGCACCGGCGCCTGGTGGAAGCGGCAGGAGATGGGTCTGTATGCGCCGGTGCTGCAGCGCACGCCCGGCGGACCGAGGGTGGTCCAGGTCCCGTAAGACGAAGAGATCGCAACGGCGCGCGAATCCGTTTTTCTCCGCCCGCATCCTCTGTGCATGCTTGCCCGGACCATCGTTTTTCTCCTCGTGGTCGCGGGCGCCGCGCGCGCCGAGAAGGCGTGGGTCTTCGAGCCCGGGCAAGCCCTCGTCGCCATCGAAGCCGGGCCGCGGAACGCGCGCGTTTCGGCCGTTTCGCTCGGTTTGAGCGGATCGCTGCGCGAGCTCGAGGATGGCGCGGTGCGCGCCGACGTGCGGCTCTCGCTCGCCTCGTTCACCAGCAACAGCGCCCCGCGCGACCTGCGCGCCCGCCATGGCAGCGACGCTGCGCGGCACCCCGAGATCGTCTTCGAAGGTTCGGCGGATGCGCCCAGGGACGGAAAGCTCCGCCTGCACGGGACGCTGACGCTGCTCGGCGAGACCCGGCCGCTCGACCTCACGCTCTCGCTGGTCCGCGCCGGCGGCGGGCAGTACGCGCACGGCGCGTTCGCCATTCACCTGCGCGAGTTCGGCCTCGCCCTGCCCGCCGGCGCCGACGAAGTGCGCGTCGAGCTGGACGCCGGCCTGCGGCCCGAAGGCGCGCTCGCCTCGCGCTGAGCAACGAGCTTGCAGCCCGGCCGCGGATCGCTCTCTACCTCGCAGTAGGAAACGTCGCCGCAGCCGCAGCGGCAGTCGAAGAAGCTGCGCACGCAGCCGGCGCGGCAATCGGCCCGCCCCGCATCGTCGCTCTCGCCGCACTTCTGCTGGCATGAGGTGTTGGTGGACCTGCAGCTCGCCACGCAGACCCGCTCCGCCCGGGCGCCGGGCGACAGGCAGAGCAGCAGCAGCGCCAGAACGCGCATCCCCCAACTCTAGTGGAAATGGTAAACCTCGGCATCTTGAGCACCGCGCTCTGTCTCACGCCCGAGCGGATGCTGCCCGGCCACCGCGTCCAGCTCCTCTTCGGCGGCGCAGAGGCGTACACGGCCATGCTGGCGGCCATCGCTTCCGCGCGCCAGGAAATCGTCCTCGAGACGTACATCTGGAGCTCCGACGAGAACGGCCGCCGCTTCGTGGACGCCGTCTGCATCAAGGCGCAGGAGGGCGTGCGGGTCCGCTGCGTCATCGACGGCGCGGGGTCGTTCGGCTTCTCCGGCGCGGACGTGGAGCGGATGCGCCGCGCCGGCGTCATGCTCTCGGTTTTCCATCCCGTGGGACCATGGCGGCGCCGCTGGGGCTGGCAGGTGCGCGATCACCGCAAGCTCCTGGTGGTGGACGGCAGCGTCGCCTTCACCGGCGGAATGAATCTCGGCGACGACTACGCGCCCGTGGAGTGGCACGGCCGCGGCTGGAACGACGTGCAGGCCCGCGTCGAGGGGCCGGTCATACGCGACCTGGTCCAGCTCTTCGAGATCGCCTGGCACTACGCCGAGCCGGAGACCGGGCGGAAGAAGCTGCCGCCTCACAGGCCGCGCGAGCCCGTCGCCATCCACGGCTCGCGCACTCTGGTGCAGGTGCTGGCGGTCGGGCGATTTTTCGGGCGGCGTCTCATCCAGCATCATCTCCGCCACGCCATCGGCGCGGCCCACGAGCGGGTGTGGATCGAGGCCGCCTATTTCATCCCCAACCGCACGCTCCGGACCGCGCTGAAGCGCGCCGCGCGCAGGGGCATCGACGTGCGTGTCATGGTGCCTCGCCACAGCGACGTGCCAGGCCTGGCCCACGCCAGCCGCTACAGCTGGTCCACTCTCCTGCGCGCCGGCGTGCGCCTCTTCGAGTGGCTCCCCGGCATGCTGCACGCCAAGACGCTCTGCATCGACGGCGTCTGGTCCACGGTGGGCTCCTACAACCTCGACGCGCGCAGCCTGCGCTACAACTGGGAAGTGGCGCTGGAGATCCTCGACACGGACGTTGCCGCGACGCTGGAGGCGAAGTTCACGGCGGATCTGCAGAATTGCGAGCCGATCGCCCCGGAGCGCTGGCGGCGGCGCGGGTTGTGGCAGAAGCTCCGCGAGCGCTTCTTCTATTTCTTCCGCCTCTGGCTGTGAGGCTATCCTTTGGGGCGGCGTATGAAAACGCTCACCCGGCGCGCGTTTCTCGGCAATGCTGCGGCAACACTCGCCGCAGCGTGCGCACGCCGACGACCAGCAACGCGGGGCATGGATTCCGCTGTTCTCGCCCAGGGGCTTGCGTACGTTGGCTCCGCGGGCAAGGAGTTGCACAGCCTCCTCGTCGTGAGAGACGGCCAACTCCTCTCGGAGACCTACTGGCCTCCCTACGAGAGAAACCAGAAGCATGTGCTGAACTCGTGCACCAAAGCCTTCGTCTCTGCGCTGACAGGCATCGCCAGCGACGGCGGACTTCTGCGCGAAGACGATGCGGTCCTGAAGTACTTCCCGGAAGAGACTCCCAGGAACCTCGACGACGCAAAGAAGGCGATCACCATCAAGCACCTCTTGACGATGTCGTCCGGCATCTCCTGGCCGCAGTCCGGCCCCGACAACGTCTCCGACCAGATGGGCAAAAGCCGCGACTGGGTGAAGTTCATCCTCGACAGGCCGATGGCCGCCGCGCCCGGCGCCGTCACCAACTACAGCAACGGCGACTCGCACTTGCTCTCGGCAATCATCGGCAAAGTGACCGGCTTCCCTGCGCTCGAGTTCGCGCACAAGCGGCTCTTCGGCCCGCTCGGCATCGACGACGTTCGTTGGGACGCCGACCCGCAGGGGCGGAGCATCGGGTCGGCAGCGCTGTATATGCGGCCGGTGGACATGACGAAGCTCGGCTTGCTCTATCTTGCGAGCGGCGCCTGGAACGGGCAGCGCGTTCTCTCGGCGGACTGGGTCCGGAAATCTTTCACGGCTCACACGAAGATGCCGGCTCGCGGCGGCGCGGCGGACTACGGCTACTATTTTTGGCTGTATCCCGAGCGCAAGCTCTTCGAGGCATGGGGAGGAGCCGGCCAGCGCATCGGGATGTTTCCCGAGCTCGGCGTGGCCGTCGTCATGACCGCGTCCATTGGCGACGACATCCCCCGGTCCGCGTTCGCGGGCACGATCTACGACTACGTGCTGCAGGCAACGAAGTAGGACCTTACTGCAGGGCGGCCTGGACCCAAGCCTGCAAACAGGCCATCTCGTCCGACGAAAGAGGCGGTGCGCCCAGCGGCATCTGGAACTGGAAGGGTGGATTGTCCGTCACTTTGAGAAGCAGCACGCTCTGCCCGGGGTTCTTCGAGTCGATGATGTAGCCGGGCCCGCCGTGAGCCAGCTTGTCCACCAGCCGCTTCGGCAATCCCGGCGATTCCAGGTCGAGGCTCCCCTGCTGGCTCTGTGCCGAATGACACGCCGAAGTGGTGCAGCTCAGAGGGAAGATATCGGTCACGGGATCGCAGCCTCCGTCGGAAGGGGGCCCAGGCGGTCCTGCGTCCGGGCCCTGGCCCAGGTACGCGAATCGCTCGGGGTGCTCGAGCGAGCCGGCGCAACCCAGGAGCGCGAGGCAAGCCGCGCTACAGGCGATAGCCGCACGCGAGGTCGACGGCGAACACCTCATCGAGAGCGCCTCCAGCGATGTAAGGATCGTACGGCTGCGGGTGCAGCGAATAGAAGAAGCGCGTGTAGCGCCCTGACAGCTTCAGCTCGACCTTCCAGATCTCCATCGAGGCTCGCGCCGTGGCTTCGATGCCGCCCTTGCTCGCGCGGGGGAAGAGCGCGGAGAGGAAGTCCTGGCGCACCACCAGGAGGTACGCCGCGCCGGCGCCGAGCACGACGGGGCCGAGCGCGATCCGTCCCTCCAGCCCCGGCCGCCAGTACTGGATGGTGCCCGCCGGCAAGAGAAAGCCGGGGAGGCGGGCGCCCCTGAAATCGTGGCGCAGGCTGCCGTAGCCGAAGCTGACCGCGCCGCGCTCCCGGCCGCTGAAGATGGCGCGCCAGCGCAAGCCCGCCTCCCAGGCGATCTCCTGCGTGCTGAATGCCAGCTGGCCGTCCGCGGTCAGCGTTTGCGACTTGAGCGAGCGCGCGTACGAGCCGTACGCGCCGATATCGTCGAGGATGGGGAGGCGGCCGGTCGAGGGCCAGGCCTGGAGCGAAAGCCCGGCCAGGGCGAGCGCGCCGCTCTGCCAGCCGGCCAGCGTCGGCGTGAGGCGATCGCGAAAGAAGAGCCGCCGCACCGACGACCCGACGAAGACAGACGCGTCCAGCGAAGGGGACGCGGCGGCGAGCAGGCACAGCAGCGCCGCCGTCATGCAGGCACCTTCACCACGACGTGGGTGCCGTCGAACGTCACCGGCAACGCGATGAGCGGGCTCGTGGCGGGGCCCAACTTGACGCTCCCGTTCAGATCGAAGAGCGAGCCGTGGCAGGGGCAGATGAAGAGCTTCTGCGCCCCGCGCACCGCGCAGCCGAGGTGGGGGCAGCGGGCGTCGAAGGCGAGCACCTGCGTGGCGCTCGCGCGCAGCACCACCAGCGGAAAGGGAACGCCCGCGGCGTGCCCCGTGACGCTGGCTCCCACCTGCGCCAGCGCCGGAAGCTGCTGCACCGTGAAGCTGACCGAACCGTTGCTCGCCGCGGGAAAGACGCCCGCGCTGCCGCTCAGGTCGACGATCAGCGTCTGCTCGTCGGGGCTCAGCTTGGCGGAGTAGGTGTCCAGGTCGGCGGCGGCGGGCGGGTGCGTGACCGTGCCGTCCACCGCGAAGCGCGAGAGATGGCAAGGGCAGACCACCTCGTCGGCGCGATCGACCCAGGCCACTTCGCATCCGGCGTGCGGGCAGTAAGCGCCGTACGCCCGCAGGCCCTGCGAGGTGGTGTTCGCTACCAGCACCGACACGCGCCGGCCGAGGAAATCGCTGGCGTTGGCGCGCAAGAGGACGCTCCCGCCCTGCCGCGCCAGCTCGGGCACCCGTGCCATCGGCACCGAGAGCAGGCCTTTCACCGGCGCGCCGGCCTCGATGGCGACAGGTTCGTCGACGAATTTCCCGCACGCAGCCACTGCGCAGGCAGCGCCGCAGCGAAGCAGCGCGCGGCGTCCGAGATCGTCGGCCATGGGGCGGAGCCTACGCCTACGCGAGCGTGCCCGCGACGACTTTCCCGCCGCGGATGTTGAGGTCGAGCACCTCAGCGGTGACTCCGCAGGCGACGCCCAAAGTCTTGCCCATGGCCGAGAGCGTCTCGGAGACGGGGACGTTCCCGCTCCCGCCCGCGACCGGGCTGCCGCTGGCCGCGTCGATCGACGTCGCTCGGTACTCGCCTTTCGAAGGCTCCACGCCGCCCACCACGCCGCCCTTGAAATGCTTGCCGATGAGCACCGTCACGTGGTGGTCGCCGTGGTGATTCCGCCCGTTCCCCGCGCCCCTGGCCGCGCTCAGCGTCCGGCCGAAGACGTTCATGGTCGCGAAGGTGACGCGGTCCTGCAATCCCGCTGCGTTGAGCTGGGTCCAGAGGTTGCCGATGGACGCCACTCCGGCGACCGTGTCCTTGCTCTCCCTGGCCAGCGCCGTATCGGTGTGGTTGTCGCCGCCGAAGGGGATGTGGATGCTCACCACCGGGCTGACGTTCATTCGGAAGAGGATCAGCGCCGCGGTGATCTGCGAGTCGGGGCTGTTGTCCTTGATGGCGGCGAGCGAGCTGAGCAGGCTCTCCGAGACGTTCCGCGCCTGCTGCTGCGAGAGCGCGTAGCGGTCGATGAAATTCTTCTGCGCCGAGTTGCCGTTCTGCCGGTACCAGTCGTTGAGCCGGTCGAGGTCGGCGTCGCGGATCTTCTGGATCTGCCCGAGCGGCCCGGACGGCGCCGAGAGCAGCGAGGCCAGCGCCGAGGGCGAGAGGATGGGCTGCGGCCGCCCGCCCACCGTCAGCCCCTCCGACGCGCTGCGCGGCCCCAGCGCCAGCGGCTCCGGCTGCACCGTTCCCAGGCACCCTGCCAGCTGCCCCGAGAGCAGCGAGACCAGCATCTCGTGCTGCGAGACGAAGCCCTGCAACGACATCACCTTGGCTAGATCGGGATGCACCACCGTGTACGTGCCGTGGTGGAAGAAGCAGGTGCGGTCGAGCATGGCCTGCGGAAGCTGTGCCCAGGGCGTGGCGGCGGTCCAGGCCTGGCCCGAGAGCGTGAGCTGCGCGGGCGCCATGGCCGCGTCCAGCGGGTGGGCGATGTCGGGGATCGTGTACATGCCCGGGACATTGGCGTTGAGCGGATCGCCGTCTCCAGACGAGCTGAGCAGGATGTACTGCGCGGCGGGGTTGGACGCGCAGGCCGCCGCCTGCGCCGAAGCCCGCCGCGGGTTGGCCAGCACCGCGAGCGGGATGCCGGTGGCGAGCGAGCGCAGGCCGAGCATGCCGGCCCCGAAGAGCGTGTCGAGCAGCAGCCGGCGGCGAGAGAGAGGCATGGTCATTGGCCGATCCCCACAACCGACGGCGAGAGGCAGGCGAGCACGAAGCTGGACTTGAGCGCATCGGAGCCCGAGAGCCCCGCGGCGCCCGCCGACGCCAGGTGTTCAGTCAGGATCGAGATCGGCGTGGCGTCGCGGCCGGTGCCGACGCCCATCAGCGTGTGCACGAAGTCCGCGATCGCCGCGTCCGGCGAGGCGCTCGACCAGCGCGGCGTTGCGCCCGCATCGATCAGCCTTGCGGCGAGGACGGCGCAGATGTTCTCCATGCCCGTCCGGAAGAAGAGATTCGGGTCGTTGGCCAGCACCGGCTCCTCTGCGCCTCGGCTGTACGCGTCGGAGGGCAGCACGCCGGCGATGAACTGCACCGCTTTCAGATCCTGCGGCACCACCGTGTTCACGTCGAGCCCGCAGGCGTCCGTGATGCCGAGCCGGTTGGAGAGCGACGCGCACAGGTGATCGCGACGCGAGACCGGGAAGACCTCGCCGCCCTGCGAGACGGTCTTCGTCGGCGCCAGGTAGGTGACCAGCGGCGAGGAGAAGACCGTCAACTCCAGCGTCCTCCAGTCGTAGTTGCTGTCGGCGAAGAGGGCGGCGATGCGCTGGAACTCGCCGTCGCTCTCGTCGCAGCGCATGGAATTGGCCCAGGTGCACAGCTTCTGCACCCACGACCCGGCGAAGTCGGGATGGCCGGCGAGCTCGCTCGCCAGATCGAAGATGCTGCTACCCGACAGGCTCACGCCGCGGAAACCGAAAGATCCGGGCTGCGAGATCTGCGCCTGGCTGGTCTGGGGATGGAAGTAATAGCTGTACTGCTGCCGGAAGTACTGCCGCATCGGATCGAGCGACTGGTGGCAGGCGAAGCACGCCGTGCCCGGCGCCGCATGAGTCTGGTCGACCGAGGCTGTCGAGGGAGGCAGCGTGGCGTTCTGCGGGCTAATCCCGTGCCCGAGGGCGACGATCAGCGTCTGGTTGGCGGTGACGCGCGCCTGGTTGCTGTTGTTGGTGTTCCACTCGGCGAGGAAGGAGGGCGTGGTGAAGAAGCCGACCCGCGGCGTGCGCAAGAGAAGGTTTCCGCCAGTGCGGAAGTTCGTCAGGTCGAGGACGCTGCTGGTGCCCTGGCCCGGATTGGCCTGGACGATCTCGACCATATGCCAGTTCTGGGTGTCGGCCACGGTGAGCGGCTGCCAGGCGGCGGGAAAAGGCGGCGGCCGGCAGGAGTGGTTCTTGCCGTTGGCGATCGGCACATTGAAAGACTGCGGGGTGCCCTGCATCACCATGTAGAGCGACACGCTCACCGAGGACTGGCCGGTGCCGCCGTTGTAGACGATGGGGTCCTGCGGGCACTGCGCGTCGTAGGCGGCGCCCGCCAGCTGGGGAGCGTAGAAGACCATGTAGTTGGGGCTGTTCGGATCGAGGGTGTCGCTGAGAGGAATCTGCCCGGCCTTGGCGGTGAGCGTGAAGCTGAAGCCGGGGTTCGCCTTGGCGAACAGGTCGACGCTTCCTCCCGAGTCGCTCACCTGGATGGCGTCGAGATAGGCATAGAGCATCATCAGCCGGGGCGTCAGCATGAACTGCCGCGTGGTCAGGGTGGAGGTGAAGGGCTGCCCGTCCTGCGTCAGTTGCAGCGCGGTGCGGGCGAAACTCTCGCGCAGGTTCGCGACCAGGCGCGCATCGAGGCGGCCCTGCGCAGCGCCGAGTTGATCACTGAAGTCGGCCGACACGGCCTGGCTCTGCTGGAAGGCGTTGGAGAAGAAGCCGAGCAGCTTGGCGGTGTGCTGCGGAGTCGCGATCCACTTCTCCACCAGCCCGCGCAGGGCCCGCGGGTCGGCCTGGACGGAATCGACCTCGGCGTCGGTGGGCGGGAGCCCCGTGAGCAGGCCCTTGACCTTGGTGAGCGAGGCGGCCACGCTGACGGGCTCGATCGCGCCCTGGGTCACCGGCCCTGGCAGAGACACGTCCAACTTGCCCATGCACGAGACAAGGCCGGCCGCGGCAAGCGCCGCAGCGAAGG
>WNEY01000859.1_pt1 | contig 20220 bp, 16 predicted proteins | sample 5400531 | NCBI WGS metagenome assembly WNEY01 (sample SAMN13153338, study PRJNA577476) | soil metagenome | isolation source: 200 cm saprolite under Douglas fir tree site 1 | place: USA:California | collected 2015-04-18
CGGCGACCCCGCGCTCGTCACCGGATCGCTCATGGTGTGCGGCATGGCGGACGTGTTTCAGCTGCTCCTGCAGAACGGCCGGATCGAGGTCGGGTTTCTTGGGGGCGCGCAAGTCGATCGCTACGGCAGCATCAACACGACGGTGATCGGGGCGTACGAGCACCCCACCGTGCGGCTCCCGGGGTCGGGCGGCGCGGCCGAGATCGCGGTGCACGCGCGGCGTACCCTGATCGTCGCCAAGCTCAACCCGCGTGCCTTCCCCGAACGCGTGGACTTCGTCACGAGCCCGGGACAGCGCTGTGCCGGCCGTGGGCGGCGCGAGCTGGGCATGCCGGGCGCGGGGCCGGTGAAGGTCATCACCGACAAGGGCATCCTCGAAGCGGACGAGGGCTCCGGTGAAATGGTGCTGGCCGCGCTCTATCCCGGCGTCACGGCGGACGACGTCCAACGTGGCGTGGGGTGGCCGCTCGCCCGCCGGGCGCGGCTCTCGGCCGTCGCGCCCCCGAGCGCCACGGAGCTGCGGCTCCTGCGGGAAGTGCTCGACCCGAAGGGATTGTTTCTGAAGTCATGACGACGAGCATGCGGCGCGCGTTGGGCCTCGTCGCGATCTGGTCGGCGGCCGCCATGCCGGCCGTCGCTCAACGCGAGCCGGTCCTGAAGCAGGTCGGGGTGCCGCATGCCTACTACTGGCGCGAGATGTACGTCCCACAGGTCACGAGCGGCCCGAGCGCCGTCACGTGGTCGCCCGACGGGACGGAGCTGATTTACTCGATGCAGGGATCGCTCTGGCGCCAGCGGATCGGCTCCCGCGTGGCGCGGCAGCTCGCTACAGGGGATGGATACGACTACCTGCCCGACTGGTCACCCGATGGCCGCCTCGTGGTGTTTGCCCGGTATGCGCACGACGCCATCGAGCTGCAGCTGCTCGACCTCGCCTCGGGAAGCGTGCGGCCGGTCACCGCCAACGGCGCGGTCAACGTCGAGCCGCGCTGGTCGCCTGACGGCAGGCGCATCGCGTTCGTCTCGTCGGCCTACAACCGGCGCTGGCACATCTTCACGGTCGCGGTGGACGCGGGCGCGGTGGTGGAGGGGACGGTTACGCGGCTCACGGAGGACAACGACAGCCGGTTGCCGCGCTACTACTACAGCGTGTGGGACCACTACCTCTCGCCCACGTGGTCTCCGGACGGACGCGAGCTGATCGTCGTTGCGAACCGCGGGCACATCCACGGGACCGGCGGGTTCTGGCGCATGACCGCCACCCCCGGCGCCCCGATGCGGGAGCTCAGGTATGAAGAGACCACCTGGAAGGCGCGCCCCGACTGGTCGCCCGACGGAAAGCGCGTGGTCTTCAGCTCCTACCTGGGACGCCAGTGGCATCAGCTGTGGCTCATGACCAGCGAAGGCGGCGATGTCTTTGCGCTGACCTATGGGGAGTTCGACGCGACCGCGCCGCGCTGGTCGCGCGATGCCAAGCACATCGCCTACATCTCGAACGAGGGCGGGAATACATCACTCTGGGTGATCGACCTGCCGGGCGCCCAGCGGCGTCAGATCGTCGCCTCGGAGCGGCGCTACCGGGAGCCCGTCGGGCGGCTGCGGATCGTGGTCGTGGACGTCGCGGGGCGCCCGCTCGCGGCGCGGCTCTCGGTAGCCAGCTCTGACGGCCGGGCCTATGCGCCGGACGACGCGTGGCGCCACGCCGACGAGGCGTTCGATCGGGCCGATCGCGCGTTCGAATACGGCTACTTCCACGCGGCCGGTACGGCCCAGCTGACGGTTCCGGCGGGAGCTCTGCGTGTGGAAGCGTGGCACGGACCGGAATACCGCATGGCGCGCGCGGCTATGACCATCCGGGCGGGACGGACGGTGACCCAGCGCCTGGTGCTCGAGCGGTTGGCGAACCTACCGGCTCGCGGCTGGTGGAGTGGCGACCTGCATGTGCACATGAATTACGGGGGCGCGTATCGCAACACGCCGAGTCATCTCGCGTTTCAGGCACGCGCCGAGGACCTGCACGTGGTCGAGAACCTGATCGTGAACAAAGAGCAGCGAATCCCGGACATCGCATACTTCCGGGTCGATCCCGATCCGACATCGAGCCCTGGGTTCCTGCTCCTGCACGATCAGGAGTATCACACCAGCTACTGGGGGCACGCGGGACTGTTGGGCCTTTCAGACCACTATGTGCTGCCCGAATACGTCGGCTATCCCAACACGGCGGCTGCGAGCCTGTACCCGATGAATGCCGACGTGGCGGACCTGGCGCACGCGCAGGGTGCGCTGTTCGGATACGTGCACCCGTTCGACACCAAGCCGGACCCGACCGACACGACGGAGCGGCTCACCTACGAGCTCCCGGTGGACGCGGCGCTCGGTAAGCTCGATTACATGGAGCTGATGGGGTACTCAGACCACCTGATCACGTCCGGCATCTGGTACCGCCTGCTGAACTGCGGCTTCCGCATAGCGGCGGGGGCCGGCACCGACGCGTTTCCGAACTTCGCGTCGCTGCGCGGGCCGCCGGGGTTGGTGCGTGTGTTCGTGCGCAGCGGGCCGGCGCTCGATCGCCGGAGCTTCATGGCGGGCCTCAAAGCGGGCCGTACGTTCGTTACCAATGCCCCCCTGCTGGAGTTCACGCTGGGTGGACGCGAAATCGGCGATGAGGTCCGCCTGTCGGCAGCCGGGCGGCTCACGGCTCGCGTCAATCTACGATCGAGCGTCCCGATCGATCACCTCGAAATCATGGGCAACGGCAGCGTGGTCGCCACGATCCCGCTGAAGGGCGATCGCATGAGCGCAACCGCAACGGTCTCGATCCCCATCGCGAAGAGCGGTTGGTACGTGCTGCGAGCGTGGAGCGATCGGCCGGCGCTGCCGGTGCTCGATCTATACCCGTTCGGCTCGACCAGCCCGATTTACGTGCGGGTGGGCCGTGAGCCAGTGCGCTCGCCGGAAGATGCCGACTTCTTCGTGCGCTGGATCGACCGGTTGCTCCAGGCGGCGCGGGCGGATGAAGCATGGAACACGCCGGAGGAGCGGGAGCACGTACTGGGGGTGCTCGCCCAAGCGCGCGCGGTGTACGCGGAGCAGGCCGCCACTCCGATCCCGTAGGTCTCGCACAATCCCGTTGCACCAACGCCACAACATAGACCTGTCTGCCATCTCGACTCGCTGGCCCGAGGTTTGTAGACAAAATGGACTGTGGAGCCGACGCATCGCCCGAGGGAACGCCTCTAGGTGACCGCGGATGGAGGGCAACATGCTTGCGGCACTGGCAAGTCAGCCCGGGGACAGTGGGCAGCACAGTCGCGAGTTAGACACCGCGCTGACGACGGCAGCCGGGCTGTCGCGCGGCGACTACGCCCGCTGGCGTCTGCTGGCATCGCACGGACCGTTCAGCGGCCCCTTCCTCGATCCACCGTGGATGCTCTCGTGGACGGAAGCCTTCGCCCCACAGGAGCCGGTGCTGGTATGTGCGCGGGACGGGCGACGTCTCGTCGGGCTGGCCGCGCTGCAGCGCCTGGTGGAGTCCTGGGGGGGGCGCCGCCTCACAATCCTGCAATCCCGAACGAACGCCGAGTCGTTCCGCTTCGCCTTCCTGTCGTGGAAAGGGCGGGTCGATATCCAGGAGCAGCTCTGGCGGGCGCTGTGCCACGCCGGGGGGTGCGACGTCATTCGGATCGAGCATGTGCCGGAAGGGTCGCCCACACTCACCGCCGCCCTCACGGTCGCCGGGGAGCTGGGGTGGCGCTGCTTGGTGCAGCCCACCTATCAGACGCCCTGGCGTCCGCTGTCCCCCATGACGCAATGGGACGACGGCCTGACACGCAGGTTCAAGCGTAACTTGCGCCGAGCCGAGCGCCGGCTGGGGGAGCTCGGCGAAGTCCGGTTCGACGTCGTTACTACCAGGACTGGGTTGAAGCGCGCGCTGGGCGTGTTCTATCGGCTCGAAGCGAGCGGGTGGAAGGGGCGGAGCGGCACGGCAGTAACGCAGCGTTCGCAGGTCAAGCGGTTCTACGATGGCCTGGTGGACCGAGCGGAGGTGTGGATTCCCATTCTGACGGTGTGTGGCGACCCCGTCGCGGCCTACGTGCTGCGCGTTGCTGGGAACAACATCTTCGCACTGAAGACGGGATACGATCAGACCTACTCCAAGTACGCCCCCGGACTGCTGCTCACCTCGCGGGTAATCCGCTACGGATTGGAGCACGGCATGGAGATGTTGGACCTCATGGCCGGCCAATCACGCTGGAAATCCGACTGGGCCCGGGAGGTTCGTCCGCACTCCGAGTTGTTGCTGTTCGCGCCGACGCCAACCGGCCGCTACGCGTATTGGGTTCGTTACGGCCTGCGGCAACAAGCCAAGAAACTCCCGGGGGCAGTCAGCCTCGCGCGCTGGTTGCAGGCGCGACCGTCCTGAAACACCCGGTTACGGCTGCTCGATGGTGATCTCGCGGCGCGCGGTGACCGTCTCCGCGCCGGGAGCGATCACCGCCACTTCGAGCACGTAGCGTCCCGGCGCGAGCCCGGCGAGATCGATCGCAAGCGTGCGGGGCGCGATCGACGCGGCCTCGGGCACCTCCTGCCACTCGAGGCGGACGTCGCGCCGCGGGCCGGCGAGGCCCAGAGACTCGACCGCGCGACGTAGCCATCCGGTTCCCTGGCGGGTGAGCGTGAGGGCAACCCCAACGGCTCCGGCCGCGGGATCGGCCCCATACAGCTCCCAAAAGACGCCCAGCTTCCGATCGGTAGAGACGCGGTTGGACCCGTACGCGCGCGGCAGGACCGCGTCGAGCCTCGCCGGGAGGGAATCGAGCGGGTTGAAGAGCAGCAGATCGGAGATTGCCGGGTGATAGGGCGATCGTCGCGGCGGCGTCACGCCGTAGCGAGCCCGCGCCACGTGGTGCTCGCCCGGGGCAACGGCCTCGAGCGACATCACGAACGGTCCACACGACGCGGTCGCGGTGAGGGCCCGCGCCCCCGAAGCGACGCCTGAATCCCGGGACAGCGTCAGTGTACGTTCGTCCCAGGCGAGCGCGAGAGCACTCGTCACCGCACGCTGCGCGAACAGGGTGTCGCTCGACAGGTCGTACGCCGCAACGACGAGACAGGAGTCATCCCGCCGGAACACCGCTTGCTGGTGGTCGAGATACGTAAACGCGGTCGCATAGGCGGGCGCATAGCGTTCGCGTGATTGCGGTCCGTCGAGGCTCCAATCCCCGGGCTTCGCGCGCCCGGGGTCGTCCAACACCTGTGCCTGGGGCGCGAAATGGAAGGCGGGCGAGGCTTCGTGTCCCGTGACGTGGGGGTCGGACTGTACCATGAGCGACGTCGGCGGATCCCGCGTCCAGAAGGTCGGCCAGCCGTAGCGCAGCAACACATCGGCGAGATCGTCGTCCCAATAGAGGCCGAATGGCGTCCGGCGGCCCTCCTCCATCCGGATCATCACGCGGCGCGCGAAGTGCTCGGTGCGACGGTCGTTGCCGGTGAGGGAATACAGCGGCTGGGCCAGCCACCACCACCGCGCTTCGAGCGCCGCGCGGCCGGCGCAGTCGAGATCGCGATACCGGTCCGCGAGCTCGCCGTCGATGAGGGAGGAGATGTCGCTCCAGCGGCACCGCTCGTCTTCAGGCATGTCGGCGAGCGCAGCCGCGAACAGACTGTCGGCACCTGCAAAGTCACGCTCCACGTGCCGCACTAGACCGCCCAACGCCTCGCACCACCACGCGACCGCGCGACACTGCTCCGCCACTTCTGCGGCGAGCCGTGGCTGGCCGTCCTCCAGGAGGTAGCGCACCCGCTGGCCGGCGATCCACTCGTCGCCCGGGAGGGCCGCGCCAGCCTCGTCGAGCGCGGCTAGCAGCTGGGCGCGCGCGCGGCGAATGCGCTGGGGCTCCGGAGGGGCGCTGTCCACGCCGCCCTCGTACCAATAGCACATCCGCCCGATGCGCGCGCCGCACACCCCGCTCCACCCCCCCGGGCGCTCCGGGAGGCTGGCTCGCCGCGTCGCCTCGAACGCCTCCCGGGCCCGGCGAGCGGACTTGAGGACGGCGAGCGAGTCGGTCGGGCCGGTCTGGCACCCACCCGCGATCAGGCACACAAAGAGAAGGAGGGTCACGGTAGCGCTCCTCTGCCAACATACGGCCGTCCGGCGCGCCCCGCGAGCTTGACTCCCCTGGGGCGCGGCGTATTGTCGGCGCGGTGATCCCCCCCGACCTGAACGCCGCCCGCTGGTTCGTCGACCGCCATATCGAGGAAGGCCGGGACCGCCGGCTCGCCATCATCCACGAAGGCCGCCGCCTCACGTACGGCGACGTGTATGCCGGGATGAACCGGCTGGGCAACGCGCTGCGGCGGCTCGGCGTGAGGATGGAGCAGCGCGTGGTCCTGCTGCTGCACGACGGCCCGGAATTCGTGTGGGCTTTTTGGGGCGCGCTCAAGATCGGCGCCGTGCCCGTTCCGACCAATACCCTGCTCAAGCCGCGCGACTACGAGTACATCCTGAGGGACAGCGGCGCGACGGTCGTGATTGCGGGCGAGTCGCTCGTGGCGGCCGTCGAGGAAGGACGCGCTCGCCTACCGGGTCTCGCGCACGTGATAGTCGTAGGCCCGGCGGCGGCCGGTCGGCTCGCCTATGCCGACCTGGTCGGCGCCGAGAGCGCGGAGCTGGCGCCCGCCGCCACGGGCAGGGATGACATGGCTTTCTGGCAGTACACCTCGGGTACGACGGGGACGCCCAAAGCAGCCGTCCACCTGCACCACGACATGCTCGTATGCTGCGAAGCGTTCGGTCGCCACGTGCTCGAGATCGGGCCGGAGGACCGCACCTTCTCGGTCGCCAAGCTGTTCTTCGCGTACGGCCTGGGCAACGCGCTGTACTTCCCGTTCCACGTCGGTGCCTCGACGGTATTGTACCCGAGCCGTCCCGAGCCCGCGAAGGTGCTCGAGGTCATCACGCGGGAGCGCCCGACACTGTTTTACGCAGTCCCTACCGCGTACGCGGCGATGCTGCAGGTGCCGGACGCCGAGCGGCTGTACGACCTCGGGTCGGTCCGGCTCTGCAGCTCGGCGGGAGAGCCGCTCCCGAAGGCCATCTACCAGCGCTGGCTCGAGAAGTTCGGGCTCGAGATCCTCGACGGCATCGGCTCGACGGAGCTGTGCCACACTTTCATCGCGAACCGTCGCGGCCAGGTGCGCCCCGGCTCGAGCGGTACGGTCGTACCTGGCTACGAGGCGAAACTGGTAGACGACGCCGGCCGCGAAGTGGCAACCGGCGAGGTAGGCAATCTGATCGTCAAAGGAGACAGCGCTTGCGCGTGCTACTGGAACCAGCCCGAGCGCACCAAGCAAACGTTCGCAGGCGAGTGGGTGCGGACGGGCGACAAGTACACCCAGGACGCGGACGGCTACTTCTGGTACGCCGGTCGGACGGACGACATGATCAAAGCGGGCGGCATGTGGGTGTCGCCGGCGGAGGTCGAAAGCGCGCTCGCCGAGCATCCGGCCGTCGTGGAAGCGGGCGTGGTGGGTGCGGAGGACAAAGACGAGCTGGTGAAGCCGCTGGCGTTCGTCGTACTCGCGCGGGGCCACTCGGCGAGCCCGGCGCTCGAGACCGAGCTGAAGGTGTTCGTGAAGCAGCGCCTGGCGCCCTACAAGTACCCGCGCTGGATCGTGTTCGTCGACGAGCTGCCGAAGACGGCCACCGGGAAAATTCAGCGATTCAAACTACGGGAGACAGCAAGAGAGACGCACGGGATGGGCAAAAGCTAGACGCACAGACGCACAGGGGAGAACAGATGACACGTGATCAGGAAGGCCACTTCTGCTTCCTGCGTCCTGTTCACCACTGTGCGTCTGTGCGTCTAGTCGTTGCCTGTGCTGCCCGTCTGACGACTGTCTACTGCATCAGTAGAAGTAGAACGTCGTACAGCGCGTGCGTCCATGCCGTGATGCCGAACCCGCGCACGAGATACAACGCCGAGAAGAACAGCCCAGCGACCATCCGGAACGCGAACGAATAGAGCTGCCAGCGATCCCCGTAGGGCCCGATATAATGAAACGCGGAGAAAATCGCGGCGCCGGCGATAGTCGCCGCGCTGCCGGCGGTGAGGGGGCGCCAGCCGAGCAGGCCTCGCGCGGCGGCGGCCAGCGCGCCCACGAGCAGCACGCGGAACAACAGCTCCTCATAGATCCCAGCCCCCAGCGAGACCATCAGGCGGGTCCACCAGCCCATGTCGTGTCCCGGCCCGCCTGGGATGGCGAGCGTCTGCAGCATGCCGAGCACGCCGGAGGTCACGCTCCCGACCACGAAACCGAAGATCAGCGCAAGCGCGATCGACTCGCCCAGCATCGCGGCAAACACGCGACCCCGAAGCCGTGATCCGCGCGCGCGCATGTCGCGCGCGACGAGCCACAGACCAGCGGCGATCAGGCAGATCATGAAGAGCGGCGGTCCCCACGCACCCGCCACGGCGGTGAACAGGGACTGCAGGATCACGTCGGCGCCGTTGCGGATGGAGCGCTCGCCGTGCGCCAGCAGGACCGCGAGCAGCTGGTAGAACAGCAACAGCGGGAGCGCGAATAACAGGCTGTAGCGCGGGGCGCGACTGACCTGCCAATAGGAGGAAGGGGAAGAGAAAGTGGTGCCTGTCATAGGGCCAGGAATCTATCGACGGTGCGTCGCTTGCGACGGTTTCGGGCGGCCGGTATGCTACCGCGCCATGAAATGCGTTCACCGCCTCCTAGCCCTCCTCGTTCTCGCACCGGGCAGTTCCCACGGACAACGTCCGGAGCGCGGCCGGGACTTGGGCATCCCCTTCGAAGGCACGACCGGACCCCTCAACGCCATCACCGACGTGGCGGGCGTCGAAGTGGGCCACCGCACGCTCGTGGCGGGGAGCGGCAAGCTCGTGGTGGGAAAGGGACCCGTTCGGACCGGCGTCACCGCGGTCTTCCCCCGCGGCAGGGACTCGAACGACCCCGTGTTCGCCGGCTGGTTCACCATGAACGGCAACGGCGAGATGACCGGGACCACCTGGGTCGAGGAGTCGGGGTTCCTGTGGGGCCCGGTGATGATCACCAACACCCACTCGGTCGGCGTGGTGCGCGACGCGGTGATCGAATGGGTCGTCCGCGCGGGGCGCATGCGGAGTGACGAATGGTCGCTGCCCGTGGTGGCGGAGACGTGGGACGGCGGACTCAACGACATCAACGGCTTTCACGTCACGAAGCAAGATGCCTGGGCCGCGATGGATAGCGCCCGCGGCGGTCCCGTCGCCGAGGGCAGCGTCGGGGGCGGCACGGGGATGGTCTGCAATCAGTTCAAGGGAGGGATCGGGACATCCTCCCGGCGGCTCGAGGCAGCGGATGGCGGGTACACCGTGGGTGTCTTGGTGCAGTGCAATTACGGAAGGCGCCGCTACCTCCGCATCGCCGGCGCGCCGGTCGGTCAGGAGATTGTGGACCTGGTGCCGTGCCGCGCCCCGTGCAGCGGTCCGCGGTCCGGAGTGGCAGCTGCCATCCCACCCGACGTCGGATCGATCATCATCGTCGTCGCCACCGACGCTCCGCTCCTGCCACACCAGCTGAAGCGTCTCGCCCGGCGGGCCGGACTCGGCGTGGGCAGGCTGGGCGGGGTCGCGTCCAACTCATCGGGCGACATCTTCGTCGCGTTCTCGACGGCCAACGCCCGCGCCTCCCGGGATTCCGGGCTCGCGCAAGTCTCGATGGTGTCGAACGACCAGATCACGCCGCTGTTCGAGGCGACGGTGCAGGCCACCGAGGAGGCGATCGTCAATGCCATGCTCGCGGCCCGCACCATGACCGGCGCCGACGACCTCACGGTGTACGCCCTCCCGCACGACCGGCTACGCGCCGTGATGCGCAAGTACGGCCGGCTCGGTCCATAGTGGCCAAGAACGGCTCGTTCCCCTCGCTCAGGGCGGTCGATTTGCGTGTCCGCCCGCTGGCGCGCGCCGAAACGATCCCGTCGGCCTGGTACACGGACCCGCGGTTCCACGCGCTCGACCGCGACGCGATCTTCGCCACCACGTGGCAGCACGTGGCCGACACCCATCAGCTCGCGCAGCCCGGAGACCACGTGATCGCCGACGTCGCGGACGAGCCGATCATCGTGGTGCGGGGGAAGGACGGCGCGCTGCGTGGGTTCTTCAACGTATGCCGGCACCGCGGTGGCCCGCTCGCCATGAAGGACGGCAACGCGGACATGCTGATCTGCAAGTACCACGGCTGGACCTACCGGCTCGACGGCATGCTGCGCGGCGTGCCGCATTTCAATCGCGTGGAGTTGTTCGACAAGCGCGACTACGGCCTCACGCCCGTGCATCTCGCGGAGTGGGAGGGGCTGGTGTTCGTGAACCTGGGCGAGCGTCCCAAGCCGCTCGAGACGTACCTGAAGGACATCAGGGAGCGCGTCGCGCCGACCCGCATCGGCAAACTCACGTTCGCCCGGCGGATCGAGTACGACGTGCGGGCCAACTGGAAGGTGTACGTCGACAACTATCTCGAGGGCTATCACGTGCCCTACGTGCATCCCGAGCTGTACTCGCTGTACGACTACGAGGGGTACGTCACGGAGGTGCACGACTGGTACTCGGTGCAGGTGGGGCCGCTGACCGGGACCTCGAACGTCTACACGGCGGGCGGGGGCGAGGCGCTGTATTACCAGGTCTTCCCGAACCTGATGCTCAACGTCGTGCCGGGTCGGCTGCAATCGAATCTGGTCGTGCCGCTCGCGCCCGATCGCTGCAAGGTGATCTTCCGCTATTACTACGACGATGTCGCGTCGGCCGCGGCGCGCCAGCGGATCGAGGCCGACATCGCGTTCTCGGACAAGGTGCAGCACGAGGACGCGGAGATCTGCGAGCGGGTGCAGCAGGGGCTCGGCTCCCGGGCGTACGACAAGGGCCGCTTCTCCGTGCGATTCGAAGCAGGCGTCTACCACTTCCAGAACCTCCTGAAGCGCGCCTACCGGACCTGGCTCAAGCGCTGATGGCGGACCTCAAGCGCCAGCTCGGATTGCTCGATTCCACGATGATCAACGTGGGGACGATCATTGCGTCTGCGATCTTCATCGTGCCGAGCGTGATCGCCCTCAATCTGGGTGCGTCGGTGCCCACGATCCTCGTGTGGGTGGTGGGCGGCGCGGTTTCGCTGCTGGGCGCTCTCTCGGCAGCCGAGTTGGGCGCCGCCATGCCCAACGCTGGCGGCATCTACGTGTACCTGAGCAGGGCCTACGGGCCGCTGTGGGGGTACCTGTACGGCTGGTCGAGCGGCGTCGTGATCAACCCCGCCTCCATCGCCGCGATCGCGCTCGGATTCGCGACGTACGTCGGATTCTTCTTTCCGCTCGGTGACGGCGGCATCCGGGCCGTCGCGGTGGCGTCGATCGTGGGGCTCACCGTGCTCAATTCGCTCGGCGTCAGGCTCGGCGCGATCACGCAAAACGTCCTCACCCTGACCAAGATCGGGCTCGTGATCGTCCTGATCGTCGTCGGATTCGTGCTGCCTGGCGGTAGCGCCGCGAACCTGGCGCCGCTCTGGTCCGATGCCCCGCTCGACAAACAGATCGCAGCGTTCGGCGTCGCGCTCGTGGCGGTCTTGTGGGCCTACGATGGATGGATCGAGATCACCTACGTCGGGAGCGAGGTGAGGGACCCGGAGCGAAACATGCCGCGCTCCATCATCCTGTCGACATTCATCGCCATCGCGCTGTATTGCCTGGTGACGGCGTCGTTCGCCTACGTGCTCTCGCCCGCGAGGATGGGCGCGTCGTCCCTCGTGGCGTCCGATGCGGCGAAGGTCACGCTCGGGGCCGCGGGAGCGGGCCTCGTGGCCGTGGCAATCATGACCGCCACGCTCGGCTCCAACAACGGGATCGTGTTGACGGCGGCGCGCGTACCGTACGCGATGGCGCGCGACGGCCTGCTGCCCCGCTGGCTGGCGACTGTGCACCCGCGCTTCCTCACGCCGATTCCGTCGCTCGCCGTACAAGCCGTCGTGGCGATCGCCTTGACCCTGCTTTCAACCGACCCGTCGTGGAAGAACACGTACAATCATCTCTTCACGTACGTCGTCCTGGCGGAGTTCGTGTTCTACGGCATGTCGTGCGGCGCGGTCATCGTGTTACGGCGCAAGGAACCCGGCATGGCGCGCCCCTACAAGGCTTGGGGCTATCCCGTCACGCCCATCGTCTTCATTCTCTTCGCGCTCTGGCTGCTGTACAACACCGCCCGGGAGCAGCCGGTGGACGTGGCGATGAGCACGCTACTCGTGCTCGCCGGGTTGCCGCTCTACTGGTGGCAGCGCAGACCCGCCGCCCGGGCCGCGCCAACTCCCTGACGCTGCTACTCGTCGTCCGCGCCGGGCTTCTGCAGGCGCTGCAGCGCGGTTTCCACATCCTTGCGGGTGTCCGGGTACTTGAGCGTGCCTACGGCTGCCTGCAACCGCGGGATGCCGAGCTGACGCGGCAGCGTAAACTGGAACGCCTCCACCACCCAGCGCCGTACCGCCCGGCGCTCGTCGTTCAGGTGCGCGGTGAGCAGCTCGAGCGCGTGAGCGCTGCCGCGGGCCGCGAGCGCCGCCAACACATGTGCCGCGAAGCGGTGCGTGGCGAGCAGCGTCTCGAGGCGCGGGATGGCGCCGGTGTCTCCCGTCTGCGCGATGATGCGGTAGGCCGCTTCCTGAATCACGTCCTGATACGAGGGTGTCGCGAGCCCCCACGCGATGGCGCTATCGCGCGCCGTGGAGTCGGCGCGGACCAGCGCCGTGAGCGCCGCGGCGCGCACTTCGTAGCTGGGGTCGGTTTGGAACGTGGCGCGCGCGAGCTCCGCGGCCCGCGCGCCGCCCCGCTGACCCAGCGCCGCTACGCCTGCGCGCCGTACCTGCGCCGAGGTATCCCGCAGCGCGGCCGCGAGCGGCGCCGCGGCGCTCGCCCCGGGTAACTCGCCCAACGCCTCGACCGCCCCGGCGCGCGTGCGGAAGTAATCGGCCCCGGTCGCGGCCTCGGCCAGCGCCGCCACGGCCGCCGCGTCCGCCGGACGCTGCGCCAGCTGCTCGATCGCCCACTGGCGGTTCCAGAGATCCGGGTCCCGCTTGAGCTGCGTGGCGAGCCAGGCGGTCGGCTGGTCGAACGTCAACTCCTTGAGAATCGTATTGCCGTCGTCGAACACCACCATCGTCGGGGCACCGGCGAGCCCCGGGATCTCGATCGTTTGTTCGCGGGCCACGAGCTCGGTCCGCCGCACGAGATCCCCTCCCGCGGTGCCCACGCGAATCGTCACCGGCATGCGGAATGCTTTTGGGGTCTCGAACGCGAGGCCCGTGGTGTCCGCCTTGGATGAGTCCAGCTGCGTTTGCTTGACGGTGAGGGTCAGCTTTCCGGCCGCCGTGTCGTACGCCGCCGTCACCCCGAAACGGGGGTGCCCAGCGTCGTACACCCATTGGCTCCAGAACCAGTCGAGATTCTCGCCCGTCGCGTCGAGCACTGCCTGGCGCAGGTCGTCCGAGGTCGCGTTTGCCAGCGCGTGCCGGGTGAGGTACAGGTGCAGCGACGCCCAGAACCGCTCGGGGCCGAGATAGCGCTGGAGCATGCGCAGCACCAGCGCGCCTTTGGGATACACGTTGTTCGAGCCGAGCGCCGCCAGCGGCATGCGGCGCCGCCGGTCGATCTCGAGATACTGGTGGTACTCGTCGAGGTAGTAGTCGTCCTCGACGTGGGGCCCGAGCTTCACGCGCCAATACTGTCCGGGCAGGAACTCGGCGAAACCCTCGTTCAGCCACATGTTGGCCCAGTTCTCGAGGGTCACGTAGTCGCCGAACCATTGGTGGGCCAGCTCGTGAGGAATCAGGATCCATTGATACCACGGCCGGTCGACGTAGGCGCGGTCGTCGGGAAGCCAGTCGATTAGCGTGGTCGCGCTCACGTTCTCCATCCCGCCGAAGAAATCGGCGACCGTGGTCTGCGAGTACTTGGCCCAGGGGTAGCGGACACCGGTCAGCCGGGAGTAGACCTCCATCATGTCCGGCGTGACGCCGAACAGCCGGCGGGCGCGACTCGAGTCCGCTCGGTACACGTAGTACTCGACCGGAATGCCGCGCCACGTGTCGGCCAGGCGGACCAGGGGCGCGACGATGAGGGACACGAGATAGGTCGCGCTGCGCGGGTCCTGACGCCATGTGACGGTGTGCGTCCCGTCGGGCTTCTTTTGGTCGGCCACCAGCCGGCCGTTCGAAACCACCGTGTACTGCTGCGGCACGGTGGCGGCTAGCTCCCAGGTCATCTTGTCGTTCGGGAAGTCGTAGGTCGGGAACCAGTAATGGTTGTTGTCGTCCTCGCCCTGGCTCCAGATCTGCTGCGGCCGGTGCTCCCGGCCCTCGGGCTCGATGAAGGTCAGCCCGCGGCCGTTGTCGATGCGCGCATGGTAGTCGATCGAAAAGCGCAGCGTGTCGTGGAAGGCCAACGGGCGCGCGGGGTACACCACGAGCGTGTCACCGTGGGCGGCGATCCGGAGCATCGTGCCGCGGGCGTCGGCGACGCGCGACACGGCGATCCGCTTGCCCGCGTCGAGGATCACGGAATCGAGCCCCGGCCGCAGCGCCACCAGCGTGGTCGTCACGCGGCCGTCGAGCGACGTGGAGTCCCAATCGAAGTTCCGGACCTCGATTCGCTGGTGCACCAGGTCGTAGTCGTGGGACCGCGTATAAGCGTCGTTCGCGATCCGCTCGGCGTTGGATTGGCCGAGGCCGGGGGTGGAGGTGGCACCGATGAGCAGGGCGAGGGGAAGAAGGAGGCGCATGCACCAATCTAGCCTGGACGGGAGGAGCTTTCCGGTGCAGAATTCGTCGGCCGCCACCACGCCCTTCACAGGAGATTCACGGATGAGATCCAGGCTCGGAACCACCCTGCTTGCCGTCTGCACCCTCCCTCTCACGGTCGTTGTCGCGCAGGCCCAGAACCCGGTCTCCAATGGCATCCGGGCCCTGGCGCAGCGCCAGACGAAGAACCTCGTGGACGCCGCGGAGGAGATGCCGGCCGACAAGTACGGCTACAAGCCCACGCCCGCTCAGATGAGCTACGGCGACGTGGTCGCTCACCTGATCAAGGAAGGGAACAACTATCTCTGCAGCGCGGCGTCCGGCATGAAGCAGCCGGACGTGGACAAGTTTACGGGGGCGGACCCGAAGGACAAGCTCGTGGCCGGCCTCAAGGCCTCGTTCAAGTTCTGCGAGACCGCGCTGGCTCAGGTCCAGGACGCGCAGCTGGGCGACAGCATCGACTTCTTCGGCGGCCGCAAGGTCACGAAGGCCCTGGCGGGGCTGATCACCGTCGCCGACTGGGCGGATCACTACAGCCAGATGGCGATCTACCTGCGCCTGAACGGGCTGCTCCCGCCGACCGCCAAGAAGGGCATGGACTAGCGGTCTCTGAGAATCTCCCGGGCGGCGTTGTAGCCGCATGCGCCCATGACGCCGCCGCCCGGGTGCGTCGCCGAGCCGCACATGTAGAGCCCCCTGATGGGCGTGCGGTAGTCGGCGTATCCGGGCAGCGGGCGCAGGAAAAAGAGCTGTGACAGGGTCATCGCGCCCTGGAAGATGTTGCCACCCGTGAGGCCGAAACGGCGCTCCAGGTCGAGCGGCGAGAGCACCTGCCGGTCGATCACGGAGCGCTTGAAGTTTGGTGCGTACTCGTTGAGGATGTCGAAGCAGCGATCCGCGAACTGATCCTTCACCTGGTCCCACGACGCGCTGCGCAGCTGATACGGCGCGTACTGTACGAAAAACGACATGACGTGCTTCCCGGGGGGCGCGACGGTCGTGTCCACCACGGACGGAATAGTGCACTCGAGAATCGGATCCGCCGACGGACGGCCGTACTTCGCGTCATCGTACGCCCGCTCGATGTAGTCGAGCGTCGGTGCGAGGTGGATCGTGCCGCGCAGGTGCCCGTTCGGCGGGAGGCCGCTGCCGCGTACGGCGGTGAAGTCCGGGAGCTCGGACAGCGCGACGTTGATCTTGAGCGAGGCGCTCGCGTAGTCGATGTTCTTGACGGCGGCGACGAACTCGGGCTCCAGCTCCTGCTGCTCGACCAAGTTCAGGAACGTGACGTGCGCGTCGGCGTTCGAGACCACCTTCTTGGCCTGGAACTCGGTCCCGTCCTGGAGGGCCACGCCCTTCACCCGCCCACGCCGGGTGACGATCTTCGCCACCGGACTGTTGACGCGGATCTCAACCCCGCGCGAGCGTGCCGCCGACGCGAGCGCCTGCGAGATCCCGCCCATCCCGCCGCGCACGTAGCCCCACATGCCGCGCACGCCGTTGCACTCGCCCATCACGTGATGGAACAGCACGTACGCCGTGCCGGGTACCGAGGGCGGCGCCATCGCGCCGATGATGGCATCGGTCGCGAGCGCGATCTTCAGCTGCTCCGACTCGAACCAGCGATCGAGGATCGGCCGCGCGGCGCCCGTGAGGATCTCCAGCGCCGCCGGGCCTTCCCGCCCCAGCTTCAAAAAGCGCCACCCGAGCCCCGCAAGCTGCGCCAGGTTCCCCGGCCGGAATGACCACGGATTGGGGGGTGTCTGGAGCAGGGTGGGCTCGATGAAATCCGCCACCCGCTCGAGCATCGCTTCGTAGCGGGGCAGCGCCTCGGCGTCCCGCTCGGAGAACTTGGCCACTTGCTGCCGGGTCAGCTCCTTATCGGGCCCCATCAGCAGGAACCGCCCGTCCGGAAACGGCGTGAACGACGAGGGACTGCGCGGCAGCAGCTCGAATCCGTGGCGGGGCAGCTCCAGGTCGCGGATGATCTCCGGCCGCAGCAGGCTGTTCACGTAGGCGGCGGTGGACACCTTGAAGTCCGGCCACAGCTCCTCCGTCACGCACGCGCCCCCCACGACGTGGCGGCGCTCGAGCACCAGCACGCGCTTCCCGGCGCGGGCGAGGTAGGCGGCGGTGACGAGACCGTTGTGGCCGGCCCCGACGATGATGATGTCGTACGACCCGGACATGAAGATCCCTTCGCTGGATCCAGTGCGGTGCAGTATGTTACGGGTTGGGAAGCGACGCGAGCGACCCGATGACGCAGTCCCCGATCCGTTTGGCGCGGCTCCTAGCGATCGCCTGGTGTGCCTTGCATCCGCTCGCGACCACCGGGTGCGCCCGCCACCAGCCCGACGCCGCCGCGGCCGCCTCCCCGCCTTCCCCGGCCGCCGAGCCGCGATTCCCGGTCGCGCTGCGCGTCACCAACAGTAACTGGTCGGACGTCAGAATCTACGTCGTTCGGGGGGCGATGTGGATGCGCCTCGGCACCGTGACCACCAACAGTACCGTGGACTTCCAGATCCCGGCGGACTTTCTGAGCGGGGCGGGGGGCGCTTCGATCGTGGCAGATCCGGTGGCCGGCAGAGCGCACTGGAGCACGCCCTTGCCCGCGATCTCGGAGGGCGACGAATTCGAGGTCGTGATCGAGAACTTCCTGCAGTACTCCCACCTGGTGGTGCGCTAGGGCCGTCGCTGCAGCCGCTCCAGCAGCGAGCCGAGCTCGGGCGGCACCTGGACTCCGAAAATCTCCCTGGCCGGCGCCGTCACCACGATGGTCCGTGGTCCGGGCGCTCCCTGGCTGCCCGTCGGGCCCGCACTCCCGGCCTGTCCGGGCGCTCCGTCCACCGCGTCGGCACAGCGACGGTTGCTCGCGTCTGTGGCTCCCTGGCCGCCCTTGCCGCCCCTCCCGCCCGCACCACCGGACCCGCCCGGGCCGCCGGGTCCCCCGGGGCTTCGGGCCGCCACGATGCCCGCGAGAAACGGGTTATCGGCCGGCACGATCACGTTGATCCGCCCGCCGTGCCCCCCCGAGCCACCCGGCCCGCCGTTGCCGCCGTTCCCTCCGGGCGCCCCGGGCTGCGCCGGACAGCCGGCGGCTCCGGCAGACCCATCGGTGCCCTTCGCGCCCGCGACGCCGCTGCCTCCCCGGCCGCCGCGCGTCTCGATCACCAGCCAGTCGGCGGGCGGCACCGCGTTGGCGTCCTGCAGCACGTAGAAGGGCGGCGCGACCCCCACCTGGATGCCGGCCACGAACAGCTTGTCGTAGAATGGCGAGCGCAACACCGCGAGCCGCACCGTGGCGTCGGGTCCCGGCTCTCCCGCTTCGCCCGGCCCCCCAGCCTCAGCGGAGAACGCGAAGCTGTGTGGCATGCAGCGGTAATCCGGAGGGACGACCACCGTGTTGGTGACACTGGGCTTCGCCTGCAGCGTGGCGGTCAGCCGGAAGCCCGTCGTCGCGGTGAGCAGCGGGTCGGCGTTCGTCACCCAGTCGCCGTCCTGCTGCGTCACGGCTTCGGGGCTGGTGCGGTCGAGAAAAATCACGTGCAGCCGCGGCGGGTGCTTCTTGTCGTAGGAGCGGGCGAACGGCACCCGGGAGCCGTCGGTGAGCACGGCTTCGTAGGACGTCGGGATCACGGCGCCGGGGCAGGCCCGCGCGTACGAGGTCACGATCCGAATGTCCCGGATCTGCGCCACGAGACCGGGGTCGGGAGCAAATCCTTCCGGAGGAGCGTGCGAGCATCCAACGGCGAAAAACGTTGCACAGAAAGACGTCAAGCAAAGGCGCAGCCTCATGGATTCTCCTCTCGCACAAACCTCCCGCTCTCTGCCTCGAATACCCGGATGCGGACGATCACGCCCGCGCGCCGGTCGTCCACGATGCGGGCGTGCACCATCTTCCGATCCGTCGTGGGCCGGTACAGGATCCAGCTGCCCGGGGGGGCGACGGCTTCGATCCCGGCGCAGGAGCGAGACTTCGGCCGGGGCTGGTGGCCGGGAGGCACGCCTGGTATCCACACCCGGCACTGGCCGGGCTTCGGGAGATGCCCGGGCGGGACGCCCAGCGTCGCCGCCGTGCTCGGACCCTCGGTGCGGGCCTCGGGAACGACGAGCACAGTCCGCGTGGTTCGCGTGCACCCAGCCGCGACGGCAAGGCCGAGCAGGGCGATGGTAACGGGCAGCGATCGCATGCTGATCCTCGGTGTCTCAGGCGTCACAAAATGGGAAACTGGGTAGCAATAGGCAAACTTGCCGGGCGGGTGGGGGCTTCCTATTCTTGTGACCGTATGTCGGGTTTGTCGCGCCGCTCCTTCCTGCACGCGTCCGGTCTCGCGTTTTTCGCGCTCGTTGCGCGTCGCCTCGCCGCGCTCGTGCGGCCCCGGCCGGCGGACGACGTCCCGTGGAAGGTGCAGCAGGTCCTGAAGCAGCTGTTCGGCGACCGGCCGATTCAGGCCGGCCACGTCCAGCTGGATGTGCCCACGGTGGCGGCGGACGGGCGCGTCGTGCCGGTGATGATCGAATCCGACCTGCCGATGTCCGCCGACGGGTACGTGAAGGCGATCCACCTGTTGGTGGACAACAACCCCGATATCCACCTCGCCGGGTTCCGGCTCACGCCCCAGATCGGCCAGGCGTTCGTGAGCACGCGGATCAAGATGCGGATGACGTCGCCTGTTCGAGCGATCGTCGAGACGTCGGACGGCGCGCTGTGGAGCGCCGCGGCCGACGTGCGCGTCACCGTCAACGGGTGCGGCTGAGATGCCTGGCGAGCTCGGCGCCGCGCGCATCCTCGTCCCCACTGGCATTCGCCGGGGCGATGTGATCGACGTCCGCGCGCTGGTCGAGCACCCGATGGCCACGGGACTGTTTCGCGACCCCGAGGGGAAGCCGATCCCCGCCCACTTCATCAACGATGTGAGCGTGATGTACGGTGACCAGGAGGCGGCACATTTCGTCTGGACCTCCGGCGTAAGCCGCGACCCGTTTGTCGAGTTTTCCTTGCGTGCGGACCGCGAAGCGGCGCTGACCTTCACGTGGAAGGACAACACGGGCGGGATGTTCACTCAGACGGTCGACATCAAATTCGTGGCCTAGAGACGGTTTTGGGTGACGCCTTTGTCCTACGTCTTTGCCTGACGCCTTTCTTGTTTGCGCCACTCAGCTCGCAACAGCTTCCCGTCCGCCAAGTGGCTCCCGGTGTCTACGTAGTGCTCGGCGACTCAGGCCGCGGCTCGGAAGGGCGACCCAACGCCGGCTTCATCGTGACCGGCGACGGCGTCGTGGTGATCGATGCGCTCGCCAGTCCCGCGCAGGGGGAGCAGCTGGTGCGCGCGGTCCGTTCGATCACCCGCGAGTCCATTCGCTGGCTGGTCCTGACGCACC
>WNEY01000861.1_pt1 | contig 20200 bp, 27 predicted proteins | sample 5400531 | NCBI WGS metagenome assembly WNEY01 (sample SAMN13153338, study PRJNA577476) | soil metagenome | isolation source: 200 cm saprolite under Douglas fir tree site 1 | place: USA:California | collected 2015-04-18
GAGGCTCCCCATGATTGCCGAGTTACAGAATGCGTACACCCAGGCGGTGGAACGCGTCGGTGCGAGCACGGTGAATGTGAGCATGACGAGCGGCCCGTACGGGCAGCCGTTCGGCCGACCCTGGTCGCGGCGCGGCATCGGCTCTGGGGTCATCCTCGATGGACAGGGTCACATCCTGACGACCTACCACGTGGTCGACGGAGCGGACAAGGTGATCGTGACGTTCGCGGATGGCCGCGTGTTGAGCGGGACCGTCGTCGGCGGGGACGACGAGACCGATGTCGCGATCGTGAAAGTCGACGGCCAAGGCTTCCGGCCCGCGGAGTTCGCGGATTCGGATCAGCTGAAGGTCGGCCAGCCGGTCCTCGCGATCGGGAACCCGCTCGGCCTCCCGGGTGGACCCACGGTGACCTCGGGCGTCATCAGCTCGTTGCGGCGGAACCTCGCCTTCGGGCCGGGGGACGGACTCCCGGTCATCCAGACGGACGCGGCGGTGAACCCGGGGAACAGCGGCGGGCCCCTCGTGGACCTCCAAGGGCGCGTCGTGGCGATCAACACGGCGACGATCCCGTACGCGGAAGGCATCGGGTTCGCGATTCCGATCAACGCCGCGCTCGGCATCTCGCGGCAAATCCTCGAACACGGCCATGTGCAGCGGCCTTGGCTCGGGGTCGCGGGCTACGACGTCGACCGGAGAGTCGCTTCGTACTACGGGATTGCGAGCCGCCAAGGCGTGTTCCTCGCTGAGGTCTCCGCGAAGTCTCCCGCGGAGATCGCGGGACTCCAGGTGGGCGACGTCATCACGTCCCTCGGCGGACGGCTTCTCGCCGGCGTCGCGGATCTCGTGGACGCCTTGCGCGAGCGGGCGATCGGCGATGCCGTCGACATCGAGGCGGAGCGCCGCGGCCAGCGGACTCGAATGAAGGCGACGCTTGCGAGCCGGCCGTTCTGAATTCGAGACGCAGTCCGAAACGTTCAAACCCGGTTCCACGTTGCGCACCGCGATGCGCCCGCTCCATCCGGAAAACTGTCCGCGGTGCGGCAAGCCGACGTGGAACTGGTACTACCTTTCGACGCGGATCTGGATCGAGTGCGAGCACTGCGGCTTCAAGGAGAGCGTCAGCAACACCCCCGTCAGCGGGGCGAACACGGACAGCACGACTCGGAAGGTCCCGATTTCGAAGGCCTGACGAATCGTGCAAAGGGCGAGCGGCGTCGCGATATCCTAAAATAGACTCAGGGACGTGCGGCCTCGGCTGACTGTGGAGACAGCTCTCCAGATTTTGCCCGGCGGATTGCTGGTCCTCTTCATAGGAATCTGCGTCGTCAGTTTCGCCATCCTGATTGCGGGGGCCCTCTGGATCTACGGGGACGCCCAGCGCCGCGGGATGGACGCCGCCGTATGGGTCATCCTGCTCATCGTGGCGACCGTCTTGGGGACCGTCGTCGGCTTCGTGATCGTGCTCGTCATCTATCTCGTGGTCCGCGAGAATCATCCGATCGGAGGCGGATATCCGGTCGGGTACGGGCAGTACCCTCCGTACCCGCCTCCCGCGGTGCCGGCCGCGTGCCCCGTCTGCGGCAACCCGATGATGTGGTACCCGCAATACTCCCGCTGGTACTGTCACACCTGCGCACAGTATCGGTGAGGTCACCTCAGCGGGTCGCGGACCCAGACGGCCCGAGCCCGATTGAGGACATGTCCCGCTCGGCCACTTGTAAGATACACTCGAGGTTCATCCTTTCCGGAGTCCTCTCGACAGAGTTGAACCGAGGCCGGTCTGCAGGAGGCGTCGGACCGACCCGATCTCGTGGTAGGCCTGCGTGAGCGGCTCCACCCGATCCTTCGGCATGCCGCTGCGGAGGAGCTCCGTCCGGAACGCGCGGACGCCGCGCTTGCGGTGCGCCTGGTAGCGCAGGAAACCCCAGCCGAAGCGAGCCGCCAGGCTGGGGAGAAACTCCAGAAGTATTACGGGCAGCCTGTCCCCGCGTTCCGACATCAGTCCTCGCCTTTGTGGCGCTTCCCGACCGCGTTCGCGATCATCCCGCCGATGTTGAGGGAAGACATGTACTGCTCCGTTAGCCGGAAGGCCTGCTCGTCCGTCATGCCGCTCTCCTTCAGGGTCTTGTAGAAGTCCGCTACCGCGGCCCCGAACTTCGCGGACGCATCTTTCCCGTAGATTGCGTCCGTGAGGCTGTTCAGGAGCGTGGGGATCTTCTCCGAAAAAGCCTCGAGGAGCTCCTTCACTTCGTCTGCGTTCATCATTCCGTGCTCTTCCTTGCTCACTTCGTTCACCTACCTTGTCTGACGCTCATCAGGCTGGTCCCGGTACTTGGGCACGCCGAGCACTTGTGACCACTTCTCGGCCACTTCGTCCGCCACCCGGAACGTCCGGTTTCGAGAGCCGGGCGTGGCGACGATGATCCCCTGCCGCTGCAAGTCCACGAGGCGCGCCCGAACGATCCGGCGGGACGCGGTCCCGCGCTTCCCTTTGACGGCCTCCGTGATCTGGGAAATGTTGCGGTCCGGTTGGTCGAACAATGCGACGACGATGTGACGCGAGATGTCGTCTTTGAGGCCGGGAATCACCAAGTCGGGCGACACCTTGCCGTACTTCGTGAAGAGCTCCAGGACCCGGAAGTAGCCGCGCGAAACGTCTTGCAGGCGGTCGACGTAGGCCATCAGCTCCGCGTAAGGCCTCGTGACGTCCGACAGGGCCGTCCGTAGGGCCTCGATCTGGGCCCGGAGCTCCCGGATTTCTTTGCGCAGGTCGTCCTGGGTCATGATCGCTCAATGGCTCGAAGCGGCTCTAAACTGGCTCGCGATGATGTAAATGTACAAAAGCCAGAGGCTCAGGGCAACGAGGGCCACCGCGGCAAGTCCGACGGTGAACAAAATCAGAGCGGGCTCGGAGCCGGCGAAGAGCGTGCCCAAGACCCACGGGAGATCTCCGTTTCGCATGCTCGCGCGCTCCTGGGCGCTGCTCATCTTCAGCACGCGAATCCGGTAGTAGTAGAGCCCCGAGAAGCTGGACGCAAAAATGGTGAGCACAATCACCGTCAGCGTGACCTGGAAAAGGATCGGGTCGATCTCACCGGAAGAAAAGCGCGGGTAGAGGAAGAATAGCAGAAAGGTAAAGATCGCCATGCTTGAACCGGTCAGGACGGCAGCGCGATCGACGTTCGCGGTCGCAAGCTCACGATCCACCGTCAACGCGTCTACCTCGCCGCGGGACACGGTTGCTGCTCCGCTGGGACCCGATGGGTGGATGAGCATGTTCGATCCCCTATTACTCATGACCTAAGATCGGCGTTTGCCCAGTCGCCCGCGGCCCATCAAGAGACTTCTGAGGCGGCTCTCAGGCGAGGGGCCACGAGTACGTCACGTAGAGGACGATCGCCGCGAGCCCGATGCACAAGACGACGACGAACCACGGGGGCACCTTGAGGGCTTTCTCGTCCTCCTGATCGAAGTAGCGGATGAGGCCCGCCGCGGAGTGGAACCCCGAGTCGCGATCTCTCGCCATCGTACGCCGCCCGCTTCATGGGAGTTCGGTCCTAAAACGTTTTCGCGTCCTTCCCGAACCGGATACTCCCCTACCATTCGGTACATAGGGCATTAATACGGGCTTCCGGAATGGAGTTTCGCCTCGAGTTCGGGCTCTCCCATGGTCAATCCCGGCGTCGTTTACATCGGGAAGAAGCCGACGATGAACTACGTCCTCGCGGTCGTAACCCATTTCAACGGCGGCTCGCGCGAGGTCGTCGTGAAGGCCCGCGGCCGGTCGATTTCCCGCGCGGTCGATGTCGCGGAGATTGTGCGAGGCCGTTTCATCCCCGATGCCGCCGTGCGCGAGGTGCGGATCGCGACCGAGAAACTGACCGCGGAGGACGGCCACGCGACGAACGTGAGCAGCATCGAAATCGTGTTGTCGAAGTGAGGTCGGGGTCGCGGAAGGCATTTATCGGCACGGTGTCCTGCGCCCCGCATGTCGCCCGTCGAGGTCCTCCTCCTGCTGGCCCTCGCGGCGTTCTTCGCGGGATTAGGCGGCTCGTACTTGGGGATTGGCGGCGGCGTGTTCCTGGTCCCTTTCATGACGTTGGTCCTGGCCGTCGACATCAAGCGCGCGATCGCGACGAGTCTGATTGGGGTCATCGCAACCTCCTCGGGGGCGGCCTCCGTCTACGTGCGGGATCATCTCACGAACCTGCGCCTCGCGATGTTCCTCGAGGTGGCGACGACGATCGGCGCGATCACCGGTGCCCTGGTGGCCCTCCTCGTCCCGGCCGTCTTCTTGTACTTCGCGTTCGGCGCGGTCGTGCTCTACGCGGCCGCGACCATGGTCCGGATCCGAGAGACTGCGAAGGAGCGTTCGTACCGCGGAGGGGAGGAGGAACCGCCCCTCGTAAAACGGCTGGGCCTGAGCAGCGTCTATTTCGACCAGGAAGACCAGGCCGTCTACCGCTACCGCGTCGACCGGCCGGGCGCCGGGTTCGGCGTGAGCGCCGCGGCAGGTCTGTTCTCCGGCTTACTGGGCGTCGGCGGCGGCTTCATCAAAGTTCCCGCGATGAACATCCTGATGCGGGTGCCGATGAAGGCCGCCGTGGCGACGAGCAACTTCATGATCGGGGTGACCGCCGCGGCGAGCGCGTTCATCTATTACTCGCAAGGTCTCGTCGACCCGAGCCTCGCGGCGATGGTCATCATCGGGGTCTTCACTGGGACGAACTTGGGCACCCGACTCCTGGTCCGCGCGAAGGCCGCGAACGTTCGATTCGTCTTCGCGATCTTCCTCGCGGCGCTCGGCATCGCGATGGCCGCCCGCGCCCTCGGATTCTCGGGAGTCGTATGATCGCAGCACGCGCGGGCATCCGGCTCGTGCAAGACCGCATCGCGGCGCTCCGTCGCGCGGTCGTCGGCGAAGTCGAGGACACGAACCGCCTGATCTATCACGTCCTGAGAGCCGGCGTCCTCGTGTCCGTTGCCGTCCTCCTGTTCGGGTTCATCCTCGTCGGGGTCAAGAGTGCCGCGCTGCCCGACCACTCCGTGCCGCCCCGGTCCCTGATTCCGCAACTCGTCCAGTTCACACCCGCCGGATTTCTGAGCCTCGGGGTTCTCGTCCTGATCGCGACGCCGATGGTCCGCGTGTTGCTGAGCCTGCTCTCGTTCGCAGAAGACCGAGACCGCACGTACGTCCTGATGACCGGGATCGTCCTGGTGAACCTCCTCATCAGCGTCTTCCTGCTCGCATGAGTCTTTATGCCCGCCGCCCTTTGAGGAGCCGTGGACGAGGTCGTTGCGGCGGCCGCGGCCGTTGACTGGTCGAAGCTCGCCGATCGGCCGCTGTGCGATTCGTGCCTGGGCCGGCTGTTCGGGAAGGTCGGCCACGGGCATACGAACGAGGAACGGGGCCGCTCGGTCCGGGACGTCGCGGAGATCCGGAGGGGTCCATGCTGGATCTGCGCCGGACTCACGAGCCGTTACGACGACCTGGCGGACCTCGTCGCGCGCAAGCTCGAGCCGTGGGAGTTCGACACGTTTCGGATCGGATCGAAGGTCGATCCCGAGGTCGCCGCGAGGGAGGAATCCCTCTGGATGCATCTCGGCCTCACGGGCCCGGAGCCGCTGAAGGCCGAGGTGAACCGGGAAGTCGGGAAACGGGTCTCCGACCGGACTCGGAAGGAACCCGACGTCGCTCGCCCGGACATCGTCGCGGTCCTCGACACCGCGTTCGATCACGTGGACCTCCAGGTGAACCCGCTCTACCTCCGCGGCCGCTACCGCAAGTTGGTCCGCGGCGTGCCCCAGACCCGCTGGCCGTGCCGGCGTTGCATGGGGAAGGGGTGCGCCCGGTGCGGCGGAACGGGGAAGATGTACCCGACGAGCGTGGAGGAGGTGATCGCCGCGGAGGTCATGCGTGAAACGGGGGGGACCGGCCACGCGTTGCACGGGATGGGCCGCGAAGACGTCGACGCGCGGATGCTCGGACGCGGACGGCCGTTCATCCTCGAGGTCAAAGAGCCCCGACGGCGCCGCATTGACGCGGTCGCGGCGGTCGACCGGATCAACGCCTCGGGGATCGTCGAGGTCGACGGCCTCGTGCCAAGCGACGGCGGAGCGGTCGTCGCGTTGAAGGAGGACCGCGCCGCGAAGTCGTATCGGGTCGTGGTGCGGACGACCCCCATCGTGCCGGAAGCAAAGCTTAAAGGAGCCCTCCTGGTTTTGGTGCCCGAGCCGATCGCCCAGCGCACGCCTGGGCGGGTCGTTCACCGGCGCGCGGATACCACACGGGCTCGACGGCTGCTGGCGGCGGAGGTCGTCAGCGTCGAAGGTGACCGGGCGGAAATCCGCGTGACGGCGGAGGCAGGGACCTACATCAAGGAATGGGTCCACGGGGACGGAGGGCGGACGCGGCCGTCCCTCGCGGAACGGCTCGGCGTGGCGTGCGAGGTCCTCGAGCTCGACGTGCTGGACATCGACGACGGCGGGTGAGGAGATGGTCAAGGCCTCGAAGGGGATCATGGAGAAGACGCGGCAGAAGTTCCGCCGCAGCCCCCGCGATCGCGGGCTCTCCCCGATCACGCGGTCGTTCCAATCGTTCGAGGTCGGCGAGCGCGTGACGATCGTCATCGACTCGAGCGTTCAGAAAGGGTGGCCCCACCACCGGTTCCACGGCATGACGGGCACGGTCGTGGAGCGACGCGGCGCAGCCTTCGTGATCGACGTCCGCTTCGGCGGGCGGATCAAGCAGGCCATCGCGCGCCCGGAACACCTGAGGCGCGCCTAGGAGGGGGACGATGGAGGAGTCGAACGTGTCCCTTGCCGAGCTGAAAGTCATCCTTGAAAAGGAGAAGGCCGCCCGCGGCGAGCTGAACCCGGACCAGCAGTACTCCCTCTCGGAGGCGTCGCTCTTCGCCCGCGTCCCCCCAGACAAAGTCCCGGTCATCGTGAAGGAGCTCATGGAGATCCCCATGATGTCTCCCTTCAACGCGGTGAAGATCGTCGACCTCATGCCGACCCACTTGGACGACGTGCGCGCGATTTTCGCGAAGGAGCGCTTCAGCCTCTCAAAAGAGGATGCGGAGAAAGTCCTCGAGATCGTGGGGAAGTACCGCTGACGAGGCGACGCGCATGGAAGACTACGCCCGCATCCTCGATTTCCTACCGCAAGGTCACCCGGACCAGTCGAAGTTCCATCGGGAGCCCCTCGCCTACGCGCTCGGGGTGGACGAGTTCAAGTTGTTCGAGCTCGTGCCGAAGGAAAGCGTGAGCCTCTCGATCGGACAACGCGTGTACATCGGGAAGGAGATCGAGATGCGCGCCGAGGTCCTCCACGTGAAGCGCCGCGTGGGGTACGAGGAGCTCACCACGGCGGCGCAGAAGGAGCTCCCGTTCGTTGTCCAGGAGACGGTCAAGGAGAAGGAAGACAAGTTCGTCGATTTCTTCAACCGCGCCCAGGCCATCACGACGCGGTTCCACATGCTCGAGCTGCTGCCCGGCCTCGGGAAGAAGACGATGTGGGCGGTCCTTGAAGAACGCAAGAAGGGGCCGTTCAAGTCGTTCCAGGATCTAGATCAGCGCGTCCCGAGCGTACACCGCCCGGAGAAGCTCATCGCGAAGCGCATTGAAATGGAGATCTCCGATCCGACCCAGAAGTACCGGCTCTTCGTCGCGCGCTAGGCGGCCGCCTTCCCGAGTCCAGCCTCAATCTCGCGGCAGTCGTGGGACGAGAGACCCAGCTTCTTTCGCAGCGCCTCGAGAAGATCCCGCTCCTCCTCCTTGATCGGACCGTCGTCCAGCGCTTCCGCGGCGACCGCGCGATAGATGCCGGCCCGGTTTTCCAAGACCTCCTCAAGGACTTCGCTCTCGATTCGCTCCTGTTCCTCTTTCGAAATCCCCAGGTTCTCCCGCAGTTGCTCGACCAGGAGGTGCTCTGTCGCCGTCACCCGCCCGTCCTTCCAGGCCGTCATGACGGCGCGCGTGTAGTCCTCGAGCCGCTTCACGCGCTCGTCCATCGCCCGCTTGCGCCGTTCGTCGATGCCTTCGAGATGTTCGAGATCGAGTTGGTCGACATTCATCGCCTCCCGCACGATGTCGGAGAGAGTCAGATGGACGGACGTCGCGCGATCGATCTCCTCGAGCGTCATCTCCTTCGATACACCCGCGACCTTGACAGGAACCTTGATCGCCGAGAGGCGCGCCTTGATTGCGACCGCCCGCTCCCACCCGCGAGGGGCAAGGTAGTACGCGAGCATGCGCTGCTTTTCGCCCTCGATGTGCGCTTTCGTCTCGACGAGGAACCCGTCGCGGACCATCTCGTCAAGATACCGAGAGAGGTGCTTTCGTTGAATGCCCGCCGCGAACGCGATCGCTTTTTGGGTGAGCGCCTGCGGCAAGACGTACCGCTCCTCCATGTTCCGGAAATCGGAGAAGTACAGGAGGATGCGATCCTCCGTTGTCAGGGCGAGTGGCGAGTCCTCCTTCACGGCCCCGGCACCCCCGGCGACACGGATAATCCTTCCCTTGTTTCGATTCGCAGGCCCGGTCGTCAGGTTCTTAAAGCCGGCTCCAAGTGGGACGTCCGGCGATGCTCTCCCTCCCGATACAGCCTGCGCCCTCCCAGTTCGGGGCCCTCTTCGATGCGGACACGAAAGCTGCGATCGCGAGCGGGCTTTGCATCCGGTGCCGGGGCGCGAAGCTGCTCTGCGGGAAAACCCGCTGTCCGATTCTCGTCCGGTGGGACTCCATGATGAGGACCGCGCCGATGATTGACCGGATGGACCTGGACGGGTCGTCCCCTCCCGGGGTCTTCGTCGGCCGATTCGGGTACCCGAGGGTCTACGTCGGGCCGCTCGTGCCGCCGATCCACGGAGACACGCAGATTCTCGACGCTCCGGAGGCCTGGGTCGGGCGGCCCATGGAGGACATCGTGCACTTCCGTTCCCAGCTCGTCCGGGGGATGTACCGCGTCCACGTTCAGGAGGTCGACCGGGGAGGGCGGATCGTCGACCTCACGCGGGAGTTGGCGCTCGGGTCGTGCCCTGCGGACGTCGAGGCGGGGTTCGCGCGGAAGCCGACCGGTCGCGTTGTCCTCGACGACAATGTCCAGCCGTTCGGGCCGTCCGCTCCGTTGCATCGCCTGGAAATCGGCACGGTGAAGGTCGATCCAAATCTGGAGCGCGCCTCCTCCGACACGGACCTGCACGCGAAGGAGGCGGTCCTCGACTTGTACGGCCGGGGCGCGCCCGTCTCGAGGATTCAACGCGCGTTCAGCGTCGGGGCGTTCGGCCTCGAGAAGAACCGGAGGTTCGTGCCGACGCGATGGTCGATCACCGCCGTGGACGACACGATCGGGAAGGAACTCCGCGAACGCGTGAAGGCGTTCCCCCTGCTCAACGAGATCCGCGTGCATGAGGCAATCGGCTTCGATGACCGCTTCCTCGTCGTGATGATCCCGCGCCCATGGCGGTACGAACTGATCGAGGCGTGGTACCCGAACACCCTGTGGAATCCGTTGGGCCGGGAGGTCGTCATGTTCGGCGACCACGAGGGCTTCGAGGGTCGCACGACCTACGCGAGCATCGGGGGCTGCTATTACGCCGCGCGGCTCGCGGTCGGAGAGGCCCTCAACCGGGATCGGCGACAGGCCGCGACGGTGATTCTTCGGGAGACGCACCCCGGCTACATCATGCCGGTCGGGGTCTGGAACGTCCGCGAACACGTTCGGGAAGCGTTGCGCCGGCCCTCGCGAACGTTCGCGACGATGGCCGAGACCCTCGCCTTTCTTCGGACTCGCTTGGATATCCCGATGGAGCGGTACGTCCGCATCAGTGAAGTCTTGAGTCACGTGTTGCACCAGCGGACCTTCGACGATTTCAATCCCCTCGCCGTGGCGCAGGGTTGATGGTCCGGGTCCGCTTCGTGGTTTGACCGTGAGCTTGCCGAACGAGTTTCCGAAACGGCCCGTGCCGGCCGTCGGGGCCGTCGTCTTCCGGGCTGGGGAAGTCCTCCTCGTGAAGCGCGGCGCGGAACCGAACAAAGGCCGGTGGAGCCTTCCCGGGGGAGTCCTCGAGGCGGGCGAGACCGTCGAGGCAGGCGCGGTTCGGGAGACGCTCGAAGAGACGGGCGTGACCGTGCGGCCCGAGCGGGTGTTCAATGTCCTCGACTTCATCGAGTTCGAGGGCGAGCAGGTCCACTGGCATTACGTCCTCATCGACCTCCTCTGCGAGTACGTCCGCGGCAATCCGTTCCCTGCGACGGATGCGGAGAACGCGCGGTTCATCCCGCTCCGGGAGCTGGGCGACTACGACGTCATCCCAGCCGCTCTCGAGGTCGTGCGAAGAGCTTCGTCTGAGCGGGAAGGGTCGGCCGCAATCAAACACTAACGATATCTTTATCGACGGGCCGGCCGCTCCATCTCCGTGGTCGTTCCGAGCCCGGCTGCAGGACCCCCGGTTCCCTATTGGCCGAGCGTTGTAGTGAAGCCGGACACGATCAGCGGCGTCCAGACCTATTACGTGAACCTGATCCTGGACATCATCTTCGGCGGCTTTGCGCTGACGGTGGGCATCGCGTCGATCTTAGTGACCACGACGGATCCTGCGAGCGCCATTGCGGCCGCCGCGATTATCGGTTCGGCCTCCTGCGGACTCGTGATCGTGTTTGTCATCAATTTCATCGTGGCCCTGATGTCTGTGATCCGGATGCATCACGGGGCCCGGGAATACGGCCCGGACCACGAGAAGAACGCGGGTCGAGGGGTCCTCTTCAAGTGGATTGGAACCACGATGTCGACGCTTGCGGCCATCCTCGTCGTCTACCTGGTCATCGCGGGGACCTCGGTGTTCTTCAGCGGCTCGGCCGTCCCGACGATCATATACGTCCCGTTGCTCGTGACGGTCTTCTGGACCGCGGGCGTCGGATCGAAGGCCCAGATGTACCGGTTCATGGTGCGGTCGCTCCAGCCGCCGGAGACCCGCCGGTGGTCGGACATCGCGAGCGTCCTCATCCCCGCGCTCGGCGCGATCGGAATCGTCCTCGTCGGCTATGTGACCGTCCGCGTGCTCGACATTGCGACGAACCCCTCCTCGATCACCTCCGCTGAGAGTGCCCGGCTCTTGTCGCTCATGGTCGGCGGCGTGTTCCTGCCGCCCGGGCTCGCCCTGATCGGGTACATCATGTTCCTTTGGATCTACTCGAGGACGAAGGACCGGCTGTCAAAAGGCCTGATGCAGCTATACGCCTCCGTCCCGCCCCCGATGGTGTGGGTCCCTCCGGCGCCGCCGCCCCCATTCGCACCGAATCCGGGCTTCTCGCCGCCCGTTGCCGGGACGCCGATCACCTGCCCGAAGTGCGGCTTCGCGAGCCCTCCGACGAACGCGTTCTGCGTGAATTGCGGCGCGTCCTTGAAATCGTGACTTCGCGGACGAAAGGGATTTTGCCGAAGCGGTCGTTGCGCCCCCGGGGAGAGGATGACCGCGGTATCCCAGCTTCGGATGTACACGATTCAGGAGGGAAGGATGGCGGAGTGGCTGCCCGGTTGGACGCGGGGAGTCCTCCCGCTCCGCCGGAAATTCGGATTCCAGGTGGACGGCGCGTGGGTCGTTGAGGGCGAGAACAAGTTCGTTTGGGTTCTCACCTACGACGGGCCGGATGGGTTCGAAGCGCGGGACGCCGCATACTACGGTTCCCCGGAGCGAGCGTCGCTAACGCCGGATCCGGCGCCGCTGATCGAGAAACCCGAGACGTGGTTCATGCGAGCCGCGCTCCCGGCGTGAGGTCGGCGCGAATCCTCTACGGATACCCAACGACTCGTGTCAGGAATTCGACGAGGTCGGTCGTCTGGATCGCGGAACCGCAATATTGGCAGCTCCGCAGCGTCGCGAGGGTCGTGTCCCCCGAAATCGGGATGTGCCCTCGGCAGGCCGGGCAGGTGTAGTCCGTGGCAATGCCCGCCTTTCGGACCTGCTCGACGAGGTCGTTTACGTTGACGTGGACCTGGGTCACGATCTGTCGACGACCGGACCGGCGCACCTCGCCCGCCTCCTTCCACATCCCCAGCGTCTGGTAGATCTTCGCGGCGCCCTCGTGATCCTCCGCCTCGATCAGGTGCTGCACGTGCGCGAGTGCTTGTCGGCGTCGGTGATCCTCGGCCATCGCGACGGCCCGTTGCGCCGCGGCAGGATGAAGCCGGATCCCGCCGAGGACGTACCCGGGCCCGAAGCGTTTCGGAGCGTGCTCCCGGGAAATGAAGCTCCACGCCCAGCGGTCGAAACACTCCCATGCGCACGCGACGTGATAGACCGGTCCGAAGGAACCGTATCCGCCGGCCACGCGGCCGGGCCCCCGTGCGAGGTCGCCCTCCGTCGAGCCGACGATCATTTGGCAGTTTTCACACAAGAGCGCGGTGCACACCATGCACCGGGACCGCACCAGGCCCAGGCGACGGTAGCCGCAACGGTTGCACTTCGCCATCGCGACTCGACCCCGAGGGACGTCTCGACGCCGGGGGATTGGAACTTTTCGGTGGACTTCCCAAACGGGGCGGATTGGAACCTCAGCATGGTCAAGCCGGTTAGGACGATTCTCGAACTGATAGTAGGACCGTTACGCTTAATGGCGGGCCGGGACTCATCGCGGAGAAGGCGTCGTTCGCGTGACACAAGCCATGGCAGACCCTCACCCCAAGCTGGACGGACTCGTCGAGTTAGAGGCGGGGACGTGCTACCTCGTCAAGGGCAAACAGACCGAGACGAGCTATCGGCTCTTTCAGGACTTCGTCGAACGAGGGACCCCCGGCCTTTGCATCACGCGAGTGTACCCAGAAAAGGTCCGTTCGCGGTACAGCCTCAGTTCGGTCCCGGTCTGGTGGATCTCGTACAGCCCGGGCGACCGGCACTATGCCCCGAGCGCCGTCGGCCTCCTCGCGAAGGTCATCGAGACGTTCATCGACGACCATCCGAACGGCTGCGTCGTCCTCTTCGACGGCGTTGAGTGCATCATGAACAGCGTTGGGTTCGACAAAGACCTGCTCTTCGTCGAGCACATGAACGAATATGTGATGCCGCGGAGAGCGGTCGTGCTCGTTACTGTCGATCCGGACTGTTTCAAGCCATCCGAATTCGCGCGCCTCGAGCGCTTTCTCGGGAGCATCGACGAGCTGGAATTGCGCCAGGTACTCCAAAACGGAGCGCCCTACATTTTCTAGCGGAAGTCATGCGAGGAGCGCGATCTGCCTGCCTTGATCGCGGGGGCCGAGGGACCTGCAGCCGGCTTGCCGCCACGGACAGGCCTGCTTGGATTCGTAATCCGGGGGTCGGCCTAGAGGGGCGTCGAAAAGCGCATAAGCGGTCCGAAGGATTGCCGGGGAGAGGAGATTATGCCGGCACCGAAGCATCCGACCCACGTTCCTCCCGGATTTGCTCCCGCCACGCTGTACCTGACCGTGGATGATCCGGATCGGCTCGTGGCATTTGCCGCGGCGGCCTTCGGGGCGGAAGAACTGAAGGACGAGCGTGCGTCCGGTCCGGATGGGACGACGATGCACACGGCCTTTCGTATCGAGGGGTGCATCATTGAGACGGGTCGGGCCTCCGGTCAGTGGAAGGCCCTTGCCGCGGGCATCCACCTCTATGTCCCGGACGCAGACGCGGCCTACGTCCGCGCGATTAAGGCCGGCGCTGCGAACCTGCACCCCGTGCGCGATATGGACTACGGCGAGCGATCCGGTGCCGTGCGAGATCCTTGCGGCAACAACTGGCATATCGCGACGTACACGGGGCGGCCAGGAGAGAAACAGTAGGCGACGGGAGCGTCGCTCGGCCGTAATCCGAGACTTCCCGACCTTTGTGTTCGATTCCGGAGGCGGGCCTACTCGGACTCGATCCTTCTAACCGTCCAGAGACATCGGCGCGTCCAGCCGTTCGCGTGCCTCGTTCCAGAAGTGCAGGAAGAGGTCTTCCGCCCATTTGCACCCCTCGCGATCGTCCAGGAAGACCATGGTCGCCATGTCGACTTCTCCGTGGAGATTGGGGAAACAGACCCCCGCGACGTCGTCGACCACGGCGAGGAACATCGTCGCCTCTCCCAGGAGTCGCAGCGGGTAGTTTCGCTTGACCGCCGAGAGCGGAACCGGGTCTTGGAACACTTCGCGGGGCCGGATCACGCGAACGTCCGCGCCGCCCGACGCCTTCTCCCGCAGGATGGGAAGGGCTTGCTCGAACGCCTGCTCCGAGAGGACCCAGATCCGTCGCTTCGCGCTTCTTAATGAGCGCTCTTGGGTCGCAACGACGTTGTACGTTCCCTTGGTCAACACTCCCCCGCTCAACGCGCCGAGCCGCTCCACGAACCCGGGCGGCAACACGAGCACGTTGTGATTCAGGAGAAACTCGCGATACGCCAGAAGGAAACGGAAGAACGGGAAGTCGGCGGACACGAGACGGGCCAGGTTCGTTGGTTCATACTCGCTCTGTGGACCCTTCGTGACGAGACCGGCCGCCGCGAGCCGATTCAAGTGGCGCGTGGTCTCTGAGTCGGTCATCCGGACACGTCGGGCGATCTGGGCGTGCCGGAGCGGTTTTTCGGAAATCGCCGCGAGAATGCCGAGTCGCTCTTCGGAAGCGAGTTCAAAGAGAAAGCGGGCAAGGCCCGTCGACTCCATGACGCGCGGATAAGTTCGGGTCGATACTAAGGTCTTCGGAACGGCCCTAACGCAGATTCAAGAACAACCGATGCCTCGGCCGGCAGGAACCCGCAGCGGGAGAGAACTTCGTTGACCGAGAACCAGCAAGAACCACGGATTGAGGGCCAGACGCAGGAAGCACCGCCCGCCGGGGCAGCCCTTGCGGCCCACACCCGGCTTATCCTCGCGGTGATTATCGCGGCCGCCTTCCTTGATGTCGTCGACTTCTCCGTAGTCCAAGTGGCGCTGCCGACGATCCAGCGAGAATTCCTCGCTCCGCTGGCCGAGAGCCAGTGGGTCACGGGCGTCTACGGGCTCACCTTGGCCGGGTTTCTCATGGTCAGTGGCCGCGCCGGCGATGTGTACGGCCAGAAGCGGATGTTCCTCGTCGGAATCGTGTTGTTCACGCTCGCGTCGCTCTCCGCCGGGCTGGCTCCATCGCTCCTCTCACTCGTTGTCTCGCGGGCTATTCAGGGCATCGCCGCCGCCATGACGACGGCCACGGCCTTGGCGATCCTCGCGGCCACCTTCCCCGAGGGGCCGGAGCGGAACCGGGCGTTCGGGATCCTCGTCTCGGTGTTGTCCGCCGGGTTCGCGGCGGGCTCGATCGCGGGCGGGGTTCTCACCGCGGCCTTCGGCTGGCGGTCCGTCATGTTCGTGAATGTGCCGATCGGAGCCGTGGCGACCGTGCTGGCTCAGCGGTACATCGCGCGAAACGGCGGGCGTGCGGTCGTCCGACGCCTCGACATTCCGGGCGCCGTGAGCGTCACGGCCGGCTTGATCCTGCTCGTGTACGCGTTCACGATCGCCGCGACGGACGGGCTCTTCACGGTCCAGACCGCGGTCCCGATGGCCCTCTCCGTTTTGGCCCTCGTCGGCTTCCTGGCGATCGAATATCGGTCGAAGGCGCCGCTGATGCCGCTCGCCTTCCTGCGTCGCAGGACCACGCTGACCGCGAACGTGCTGTCCCTTTTCGTCAGCTCATCCGCCGGAGCGCTCATCGTACTCACGGTCTATCTGCAACAAATCCTGGGGTACTCTCCCCTCGAGGCGGGTCTGGCGTTCCTCCCGGCCGCGGCGATCTTCTTCGTCGTCGGCGGTTGGGGATCCTCGTGGCTGATGAATCGACTCGGCATGAAACGGGTGCTCGTCGCCTCCTCGGCGTTGGTCACCCTCGGGCTGGCCCTGCTGGCGCCGCTGCCGGTCGCGGCCGGCTATTTCGGCATCTTGCCTGGCACCATGGTGTGGGCGCTCGGGGCGAGCATCGGCTTCCCGGCCCTGGCCATCGCAGGCCTCGCGGGGACCAAGCCGGGGGAAGAGGGCCTCGCTTCGGGTCTGATTCAGACCTCCCAGCGCCTCGGCTTCCCGCTGGGCCTATCGATGGTGTTGACCGTCGCCAGCGCCTTCGATCCTCAGCTTGGCCTGAGCGGGTATCGATACGCGTTCGCCGCAGCCGCCGTGCTCGCCGCACTCGGCGTCGGGATTGCGCTCCGGCTTCGAAGCGAGCGGGCTCCGGTCCTCGTCGAACGGGCGACACCCGACCCGGGTTCGGTCGGAGAGCAGGGAGATGCCGAATGAATCGATCGGCGCTCGCTCCAGCAGGGGCCTGCGGGTCGATGCGGAGCCCTGCGAAAGGCCGCGACAAGGGATACTTGTGCGGCAGGCGATTGACCTCTCCGGGGATCGAACCGAGCCGGGATCGGTGAATTGACATGAGAAAACTCATCATGTGGAATCTGGTCACGCTGGATGGCTTCTTCGAAGGCCCGAAGAGTTGGGACATCGATTGGCACGACACGATCTGGGGTGACGAGCTCGAAAAGTATTCGATCGAGCATTCGAAGTCAACCGGGATGCTGTTGTTCGGCCGGGTAACGTACGAAGGAATGGCCGGGTATTGGCCGTCCCAGAAAGGAGAGGTCGCCGATTTCATGAATACGATCCCGAAAATCGTCTTTTCCAAGACGCTCAAGAAGGCCGAATGGAACAATACGAGGCTCGTGAAAGAGAAGCCCGAGGACGAGGTCGCCAAACTGAAGCAGCAGCCCGGCAAGGACCTCTTCGTCTTTGGGAGCGCGAACCTCTCCGCGACGCTCTTGGCCCACGGGTTGTTTGATGAAATTGATTTGGCCCTGGCTCCCCTCGTCTTGGGCGGTGGGAATCCCTTATTCAAGCCCAGCGCGGACCGGATCAAGATGACGCTTCTGGAAGCGAGGCCGCTGAAGTCCGGTGGCGTCATCCTCCGGTACGAGCCCGATCGTAAGACGGCGAAGTCTCGGTAGTGCGGGCGTTACCGCGCGACGGCTTGCATCGCCCGAAGGTAACCGGTCTCACCGTCGTTGCGCGTAGGCCTGCTCGAGGGTCTTGATGTCGATCTTGGACATCTTGAGTAGGGCTTCCATGGCTTTCTCCGAGTTTCCGGACTTCGGGTCGCTCATCATCTGACCCAGGACCGAGGGGATGACTTGCCACGAAACGCCGAACTTGTCTTTGAGCCAGCCGCACGGTTGCTTCTCGCCCCCTTCGGATAGCTTTTCCCACAACTCGTCGATCTCGTGTTGCGTCTCGCAGTTCACGAAGAGCGAGGTGCCCTGGGCGAAGGAGAAGTACGGCCCGCCGTCCATCGCCTTGAATCGCTGCCCGTTGAGCTCGAAGGTCGCGTTCAACAACTTCCCCTTCCCAACGGGACTGCCTTCGTCACCGCGGACCAGGGTGACGATCCTCGAATTCTTGAAGATCGAGACGTAGCGTTTCACGGCCTCTTCGGCCCGATCCGCGAATGTCAGAAACGTCGTGATCTGTTGCGCGTCTTTCCCCTCTTTGCGTCCCGCCGGTTTGGTTTTCGTTGCCATGTTTGTGCCTCCACGGACTTGTAGCTCACGCCTTCGCTCCTCAATCGGGCTCGCGGTGAGCTTGTCGCGGCGGGCCTCTCACAGGCGGCCACCCGTTAATGCTTTTCCGCGGGCGACGGGAGAACTTGGCCACAAAACGGAAGATGCCCGGCCCTTGCAGACCGGGCTGAGGGAACCTGAGAAGAGCGTAGCCCGAGCCACTACATCCGCGGGGCGTTGGGATTCTGCTGCCACAGGGCCATCCGGGTACCCGTGGGGTCCTCGAACACCGCGAACCATCCCTGGCCCATCACGTCGGCCTTCGGTGAGATGATCTTCCCGCCCGCCTTCTTGACCTTCTCGACGTACTCATCGACCGAGTTCACGGAGATGTAATTGATGACGCCGGGCTGCCAGTTTCCGGGCTGCAGTCCCCCGATGCCCCCGCCTGGGCCGCTTGGCGCCTTGAACAGCGAGTAGTCGATGCCGGGAACCTGTTGGAACTTCCATCCGAACAACGTTCCGTAGAACTTCTCTGCCTTCTTCGGTTCCTTGACGTGGAACTCCACATGCACGATGCTTCCGGGCTTCGGTGGTTCTGCCATTACAATTCCTCTTGGGCGGCAACGAAACCGGCCCCGTATATAACGATATTCGACAGGGGTCACAGAAAGTACGGACACCGACGGATCCTGCTTCGAATCCGATCGGGTTTCCGGTGTCCGGACACCGAGCAACCGGTCTCGCCCACGGTCGCCTCAACGGTCGCTCATCCGTGACGGAACTTGAGGGAGGCGGAGTTGATGCAGTACCGGAGGCCCGTCGGCTCCGGGCCGTCTTCGAACACGTGGCCCAGGTGGGACCCGCAATTGGTGCACTCGACCTCCGTGCGGCGCATGAACAAGCTGCGATCCTCCTTATCCTGCACATTCTGCTTCTGAATCGGCGCCCAGAAACTCGGCCAGCCTGTTCCGGAGTCGAATTTCGTGTTCGAGGCGAAGAGTTCGTTCCCGCAGACGACGCAGAGGTAGACTCCGGGCTCGTGGTTGTCCCAGTATTCTCCCGTGAACGGTCGTTCGGTCCCCTTGTTGATGCAGACGTCGTACTGCAGCCGCGTGAGCTGTCGCCGGAGCTTCGCCTTGTCGAGTTTCTCCACGACGATACACGGGCCTTCGGATGGTTTAAGGTTTTGGCGAGGCGCATGCATCGGAGACGAGGGACATGGACGGATTCGCGGTTGCATTAACGGTCCGCGTTCGCCGATGGTCGCGAAACGAGAAGGCTAGCGGAACCCGAATTCCACGGGTATTGGGCAATCCCGCGGCAATCCCAAACAAGGGTCATGCCGCCAGAAATGCATGTAAGGATCGGAGGAAGAGCATGGTCGAGATCTCGGACATTACGCAGGGAGTCGTGCTCGTGGGGTTGGTCGCGCTTTTCACGGGACTCGTGATCCTCCTGAAGGGTCTTTACCTGATTCGGGCGGGCGAGGTCGGGGTGCTCGTGAAGAGGCTGGGCGGGCGGAAGATGCCCCCCGGACAGGTCATCGCTCGACACGGCGAGATTGGGACGCAAGCCGCGACCCTGGTCCCTGGGCTGTATTGGCGAATGCCGGTCGTCTGGAGCATGCGCCGCTCCCGAGTCCTCCAGGTCGCCGAGAATGAAATCGCGACCGTGGAGGCGATCGACGGCCGTCCCCTGCCGAAGGGACGACTGCTCGGGGACGAAGTGGAATGCAACCAGTTCCAGGACGGCGAGGCATTCCTCGACAACGGCGGGTTCAAAGGCCCGCAGGTCGCGATTATCCGCCCAGGGACATACCGGATCAATCCGTTCCTGTTCAACGTGGCCAAACAGCCCGCGACGGAGGTCGCTTCCGGCAAGGTCGGCGTCGTGACGGCCCAGGACGGCCAGCCGCTGCCTCCGAAATTCATCGTCGCGCCCGCGCCCGAGGGCGCACCGTCGGCGTCGCACCCGAGCGCCCGTTCGCACAATTTCTTCCAGGACGGCCAGGCCTTCCTCGACAGCGGGGGCTCCCGAGGACCGCAGCTCGACACACTCCAGCCCGGCCGGTACTACGTCAATCCGACGCTCTTCCAGGTCCAGATCGACGACGTCGCCGAAGTCCCGCCCGGATTTGTGGCCGTCCTCCGGTCGAACATCGGGGAGGAACTCGACCAGGCCGACATCCAGCCCGTGCCGGTCACGGACAGCCCGGACTTCGACCAGACGATTCACGCGGCGGTCGAGCGGCTGCTCGTTCCGGAGCGGAACCGGCGGGGCATTTGGCGCAATCCCGTTGCGCCGGGCAAGTACAACCTGAACCGGGTCGCCTTCACGGCCTACATGGTCCCGACGTCGGCGATCATGGTCGACTGGGCTCGGTCGGAGCGGCCGGATGCGCCGAGTCTCTCGCGTCGCCCCGCGGAGCCTCGCGCCGACGAGTCGGACTACCCCTACCTGACGGAACAAGGCGAGAAGGGGCTGTCCTTCTTCCGCTTCGGCCAGCTGCTCGTGACGTCCAAGGACGGCTTCAAGCTCGAGGTCGACGTGCGGATGGTCATCCGGATCCTGCCGGAGAACGCGGCCTTTGTGATCGCCCGATTCGGCTCGGTGTTCAACCTGATCCAGCAGATCGTGCACCCCCTCATCGACGCGTCGTTCCGGAACAACGCAGGGGCGAAGAAG
>WNEY01000862.1_pt1 | contig 20131 bp, 13 predicted proteins | sample 5400531 | NCBI WGS metagenome assembly WNEY01 (sample SAMN13153338, study PRJNA577476) | soil metagenome | isolation source: 200 cm saprolite under Douglas fir tree site 1 | place: USA:California | collected 2015-04-18
AGGCCCACCATGGAGAGGACGATCATCAGGACGCGGGCCACCAGCGTGAAGCTGTTGATCGCCTGCACGTACACGTCCTGCGTGATCGCGTCGAAGTTGTTTTTCTGGCCGGGCCGAAGCCCCCGCTTCTCGCGCATCGCCATCGTCACGTCGTCGATGGCGCGCTCCACCGACACCGAGTCCTGGGGCACCACGAACATGTCCATCCAGCCGGGGAAGTACGGCAGATCCTTGGTGAAGGTGCCGTGCGGAATCATCACTTCGGGTCGGTCGCCGTCGCCGAACAGGCGCGGCGGGGGGTCATAGACCCCGACCACGTCATACGGCACGCCGCCGATCTTGATGCGCCGCGCGATGGGGTCGCGTTGGCCGAACAAGTTCTCGGCAAGCTTGGTGTTCACGACCGCGACGTGAGTGTTGGCGGCGTCCTCGAGGTGGGAGAACGAGCGACCGGGGTGAATGTGTCCGCCTTCGATCATCGGCCAGTCGGCATCCCGGCCCCGAACGTTGATCGCCGACAGGGTGTGGCCTTCGAAGTTGATGTCTGCCAGGGTGTTCTCGTCTACGACCACGAACGCGATGGTCGGCAGCTCCTCCAAGCGCCTCGCTTCCTCTATGGTCACCGGGGGTCGGCGCCGCCATGGATCGGGATCTTCCGGGTCTTCGTCCTGCCCGCCCCAATAGCGCCCGACCCAGAACGTCTTGGGCCCGAGCGACCCGAGCATGTCGGAGATGCCCTTGTTGAACCCGCTGATCAACGCCCCGATGACCATCACGACGGTGACGCCGATGGCGACGCCCAGGATGGTGAGGGCGGCCCGCATCTTGTGGGCCCGCAGTGAGGTCAGGGCGATCCCGACGCCTTCGAACAGGGCGGTCACGCGTTACTCCTGGCGCAGCGCCGCAATCGGGTCGAGGCGCGCGGCCCGGCTGGCCGGATAGACGCCGGCGATCACGCCGACGCCCGCGCCCATGATGACGCCCAGCACGACCGACGCCGGTGACACCGACGCGGGAAGCGGGCTCACGGCGTTGATCAGCAACGTAAGGGCGATGCCGGCGACGATGCCGAACGTGGCGCCGACGGTGGCGATGGCAGCCGATTCGGCGAGGAACTGCCGCAACACATCCCGCCGCCGGGCGCCAAGCGACTTCCGCAACCCGATCTCGCGGGTCCGCTCCGCGACGGACATCAGCATGATGTTCATGATCACGATGCCGCCGATCACGAGCGACACGATCACCACGCCCGGGAGGACCACGACGAGAATGCGGCTGATCCCGGCCCAGAAGCGCTGCACGCCCTCGGACGTATCGAGCACGAAGTTGTTGTCCTGGTTGGGGCGCAGGTGGCGGCGGCTGCGCATGACCCCCTCCGCCACCTCCATGGCCTCGCGCATCTCGATCTCGGACCGTGCCTTCACGAGCAGGGCGTCCACCACGCCCGGCGGGTTCACGAGGTTCTGGGCTGGTGCGAAGGCGGGTACGACCACGAAGCGGTCGAGCGGGAATCCCAGGACGCTCCCCTGCTTTTCAACCACGCCAATCACTCGATACGAGATGCCACCAATCCGCACGCTGCGGTCCAGCGGTGTTCGATCGACGAACAACCGCTTGGCCACCCCGTCGCCCAGGACGGCCACCGGGGTGCCCGAGCGATTCTCCTGGGCGGTGAAGGGTCGTCCAATGGCGATCCGCAGGTTCTTGATCTCGAAGTACCGCTCGCTCGCGGCGACGAGCTGGATGTCCCGCGCTTCTTTGCCGCCGTAGAACACGGAGCCGTTATCGTCCGACTGCCAGGCCGTGATGACGGGCATGGTCAACGCCGCCGTCACGGCCTCCGCGTCGCTGAACTTGATGCGCGGGCGCCGGCGCCACGCGCGCCACACGGAGTCCGGCACGTTGGCCGCGAACATCGGCCGGCGCCGCAGCTGAAACGTGTTCACCCCGTACAGCGTCTGGGCGAACTTCTCGGTCATGTAGCGGTTCACGCCGTTCACGATCGACCAGGCGGCGATGAGTGAGGCGACGCCGATGAACACACCGAGCAGCGAGAAGCCGCTCTTCAACTTCTGAGCGCGGATGGTTTGGAGAGCGAGCCGGAATGCTTCGAAGACCGGCATTTAGGCGGCCTGGCGCTGGTCCGTGGCGATCAATCCGTCGCGCAGCGTCACCACGCGGGCCGCGTGCGCGGCGATGTCGTGCTCGTGCGTCACCATCACGATGGTCTGCCCCTGCCCGTGCAGCGCCGCGAACACCTGCATGATCTCGCTGCTCGTCGTGGAATCGAGATTCCCGGTGGGCTCGTCCGCCAGCAGGATCGAGGGCTCGTTGACGAGCGCCCGTGCGATGGCCACGCGCTGGCGCTGCCCACCCGACAACTCGTTGGGCCGGTGCGCCATCCGGTCGGCGAGCCCCACGCGCTCGAGGGCATGCGCCGCCTGGGCGCGCCGCTCGCGCGCGCCGTGCCCCGCATAGATGAGAGGCAGCTCCACGTTGTGCAGCGCCGTGGCGCGGGGCAGCAGGTTGAAGGTTTGGAACACGAACCCGATCTCCTTATTGCGGATCCGGGCCAGCGCGTCGTCGTCCAGATCGGAGACTTTCTGGGCGTTGAGCCAGTACTCCCCCGACGTGGGCGTGTCGAGGCAGCCGATCAGGTTCATGAGGGTGGATTTGCCGGACCCCGACGGGCCCATCACCGCCACGTATTCGTTCTTCTTGATCTGCAGGCTCACGCCCTGCAGCGCGCGCACCACCTCGCCCCCCATGTCGTACGCGCGCGTCAGCTTGTGGGTCAGGATGACGATGTCGGGCAGCGGCGTGTCGCCGGTGCGGAACGCCTGGAGCGCGGGCGCCGTCATGGCTTGGCCTTCTTGGTGGCCGAGTCGGCCGACTGCTTCATGGCGCGCACCCGCGCGCCTTCCTTGAGATCGCGGATCGCCTGGTAGGGTCCCGCGACGATCGTCTCGCCGACCTTCAGGCCATCCGTCACCTCGAAGTACTCGTCACCGGCGATTCCGACCTTCACCGGCCGGAAGCTTGCGATCCCGTCCTTCACGACGAATACGCCCTCGGTCTCCTTCTTCTTCCGCGCGGTGGCCGTGTCTGCCGGCCGCGCGTCGGTCGCCCCCGATTTGTTCTCGCGCACCGTGAGCGCGATGATCGGAATCGACAGCGCCTGCTTGCGCGTGTCGGTAACGATCCGCGCCGTGGCGGACAAATCCGGGCGGATGTCGGAAGGCGGTTTGTCGAGCGTAATCTCGACTTCGTAATCCACGGCCCGGTCGTTCTGTCCGGTCGCGGTCGACGTCGCGTCGCGCACGCTCGAGTTCGACACCTTGGTCACGCGGCCGATGAAGACGGTGTCGGGGAATGCGTCGATCGAGACCTCCACGGAGTCGCTCAGATGGACGCGCACTACGTCGGTCTCGTCCACCTTCACCTTGGCCTGGATCACCGACAGGTCGGAGACGGTCAACAGCAGGCCGATGTCCTTCGAGAAGGTGCTCGGCACTGCCACCTCGCCCTCTTCCACCGCGAGCCGCGTCACCCGCCCGGTCATGGGCGCGATGAGCGTGGTCTTGCGGAGGTTGTCGCGCGCCGACTGCACCGCGGCGCGCGCCTGATCGACCTGGTGTTGCGCGGCGTTCAGGTTGGCTTCGGCGACGTCGTATGCCGTCTGCGCCTGCTCCAGCTGCTCCTGGGAGATCAGGTTGGGGCTCTGCGTGTGGAGCTCCTTGGTGCGGCGCAGCGCGCGCTCGGACTGGTCCTGGTTGGCCTTGGCCTGCACCACGGCCGCCTGCGCCGAGGCCATGGTGGCCGACGCCTGCTGCAGGTTCGCCTCGTAGATCGTCGGGTCGATCTGGATCAGGAACTGGCCTTGCTTCACCAGATCGCCTTCGCGCACCGCGATCCGCGTGATGCGTCCCGTGATGTCGGCCGAGACGTCGACTTTCTTCTTGGGCTGGATCTTGCCGCTCGCGGTCACGGCGGCGACGAGGTCGCGCCGGCCCGTAGTCTCGAACCGCACTTCCTGCCCGCGGTCTCGCCGCGCGGCGGCGCTGATCGCCACGATCGCGACGATGAGGACCAAGGCCCCCGCACCCACCAGCACTTTACTCCGTTTGGACATGGCGGTCGGATCCTCCGGTTACCGCAGCGACCGGCCGACCGCGGCTTCGAGCGCGGCCACGGCCTTGTGATAGTCGTATACGGCGTTGATGTAATCGGTCTCGGCGCGCAGCGCTGCCACCTGGGCGTCCAGCAGCTCGAAGAACGTCCCCGAGCCGACGCGGTACCGCTCCGTGGCGAGCTGCAGCTGCTCGCGCGCCGCGGTACGGTTCGTATCCTGAATGGCAATCGTCTGAAACGCCGTCTCGAGCGTAAGGTACGCCTGGCTGACGTCGGTCTGCACCTGGAGGCCGCGTGCCCGCACTGATTCCTGCAGATCCTGCTGTTGCGCCTTGGCTTGCGACACCTGCAGCGGCTGCTGGAAGTTGCCCCATAGAGGGATCGTGACGGTGAGCCGGGCCTGGAACGGTTGCGGCGTGAAATGGAACGGATAGCGGGTGTTTCGGTCGCGGAGCGCCTGCTCCGGCGCGACCGTGTTGGTGAGCACCGCGCAGTTGAGCGGGGTCTGCCCCGCGTTCAGCCACGCGGCGTTCTCGTAGGCACACGCCAGCGAATCGGTTTGGGCGCTCGCCCGTATGGCCCCGATGGTCGGATTGATGTCCGACAGCTTCTGCGTGAACCCGGACCAGCCGGCCGACAGCGACACCGACGGACCCCAGCTCGAGGAGGCTGCCTTCACGCCCCACCCGGCGGCGCGCTCTCGTTCCCGCAATGCCTTGAGCGACGGGTTCTGCTGCTCGGCCATCCCGAGCAGGTCGGGCAACCGCCAGCTCGGGGTCTGCACGCTAAAGGTGTCGGTGAGCTGTACCGTCCCGAGGTCCACGGGCGCCGACACGCCGATCTGCTGGAACAGCCGCAGCTTCTCGACTTGGACCGCCGTGCGCGCGCGCAGCAGCGCCACCTCGGCCGCACCGCGCGCCACCTGCGCCTGCCGCACGTCGATGAGCGACGCGCGACCGACGTCGTAACGCGCCTGCGCCAGCTTCAGGAACTGCTCGTCGTGATCGCGCTGCTGTCGCGCCACTTCGGCGTTGTCCCGCGCCTGCAGCACCGTCAGGTACTGCTGGGTCACCGCGGTCACGAGGTTCGTTTCGGCGCCGCGCACGTCCGCGTCCGCCGCGTTCAGCTGCGCCTTCTTGAGTCCGGGTTGGCTGAGCGTCTGCCCGTTCAGTGTCCAGTCGAGCAGGAAGCTGTAGCTCGAGGACCAGGTCGAGACACCTTGCGAGAAGCTCGAGGTGAGGAAGTTCTGCTCGCCCGGGCCCGCATAGCCTACGCCGCCCGAGGCCGTCACGCTCGGCAGCCACAGGCTGGACCAGGCGTTCCGCACGCCCCACGCCGCCGGCGACCGATCGTGGATCGTCTGCCGGTAGGCGGGGTTGTTCTGCCGCGCGAGCGCGATGGCGTCGGCGAGCGAGAGGGTCGCGGGAACGGGTTGTTGGCAGATGGCGAGGGCTGGGCAGACGGCGAGCCCGACGGACAAAAGAAAGGGCCTCATGAGCTTCCTCATACGCGGCGCGCCCGCGACAGGTTTCGAGACGCGACGAATCTAACCTCAGGACGCGGGTGCCCGCTCGGCGACCAGACGGCGCGACGGCACCTCGACTTTCGCGAGCCGGCCGTCGGCGGCGAGCCAGAGGTGGATCACGCGGTTCTCCCCCCCCGTCAGTGTGATGTGCCGCAGGACCGCCGGGTCGCGGTTCAGCGTAGTGGACTCGACGCCCAGATCCTGCACGGTCAAAAGCTCCCGTCGCCCGGCGCGGGGGAAGACGCACGTCACGGTGACGGGCCGGGGACGCCCCTGCCAGGCGACGGGAAGGTAGAGCGCGAAGACCGAATCGTCGACCACTGCCGCGGGAGGCGGAGCGGGGAACTCGCGGGCCCGTTCGGTGCGCCGGCCCAGCAGCCGGACCACGAACCGCCCGCGGGTGAGCTGGCCGAGGATCCGCAACGGCTCGCGCGGGTCGGCCACGGTGTATTCCAGGCTCACCGGGCTCGAATCGGGGCCGAGCTCGACGATCGGGTCGAGCACCACGACGGGACGGGTGCGGTCGTAGCGGATGGTCGTCGCGAGCTTCCAGCGGGTCACCCCGGCGCCGGTGCGCACCGCCGTGAGGCGGAACGTCTCGCGCGCGATCTCGAGCGTGTCCTCACGCACGACGAGCGTGCCTTCGTCCACGGGACCCTGGAGCGCGAGCAGTACGAACAGGACGGCATTCACAGGACGGGCACTCCCAGCACTCGCGTCGCGACGCGATCGTAAATCATCTTATAGAGTCGCTCGCCCTTCTCCCGGGTGGCGATCGAGGGCCGGCCCAGCGACCCGGGAGAGCGCTCGGGGAGGGAGCCGGCGCTGGTGCGCAGGTAGCGGGTGCGTTGTTTCTCCGGAAGCACGAAGTCCAGGGCGCGGTCCATGTGGACGAGCTCCGGGGCGAGGTAGAGCAGCAGCGATGTATCCAGCTCGCTTCCGTGCATCGGCCCGTCGGGGTCCTCCAGGTCGTCCGAGAAGTCGAGGGCGAAGACGTCGACGGTGGAGATGCGGGCTTGGCGAGTGCGCAGGGTGGAGAGCGCCTCCTGGTGCGGGTCGTGGCCATGGGCGGTGAGAATGATGAAGCTTTCGACGCCCGCCTCCTCCCAGGCACCCAGCAGGTCGTTCATCCACCGGTGCAGGGTCTTGCGACGGACCGAGGCGTTGCCGGGGAAGGGCCGCTTGGTGGCGGTGTTGACCCCATATTCGATCGTTGGGGCCCGGAGGATCTCGAGGGCTCCGGAGAGGTCGTCGGCCAGGCGCTCGACGATGATGGTGTCGCAACCGAGCGGGAGGTGCGGCCCGTGCTGTTCGCACGTGCCCACCGGTACGAGGAGGCGGGCATCGCGCTCAAGAATGAAACGCACCTCGTCGGGGACGAGGGTTTTGAGGTGCAGCGGCGTGCTCATGTCGCGCTCGCCGCGTGTGTCGCGACCATCGCCGCCACCGAGTGGCTGCACGGGGGCGCGCCGGCCTGGGCGTGGGCGGCGGGTGCGGCGGGTGTCGCCGCTACGTTGCTCGCCGTCCGGATGTCCCGCTGGCCCCCGTCGCTCCGGCTCGCGGGCCCGGCTGTAGTCGCGCTCGCTTGCCTCGGCCTTGGCGCGACCGTGCTGCTCGGTGTGCGGCAGGTGCAGCGGATCGAGTGCTGCTGGCCCGAGGTGCGGGCGGGCAGGCTGCCGCAGGATTCATCTGCGCTGAAGGGCACGCTGGCCGCCGCGGTTGCCGAGGCGCGCCGGCTCGCGGAGCGCGGCATGACCGCGGCGCTCTTGCCCCGCGAGGCCGCGTTTGTGCGCGTGCGGGACGCCGTGCGCTCCGGCACGCGGACGCCGGGGGTGGAGCGGGGCGTGGTGATCCTTGCCCCCGACGGGACGCCCGTGGCCTGGGCCGGCCGCCACCGGTTCGTTCCCGCGCGGGACACCGCGGAGCTGCGCGCCGTCATCACACCATTCTACGTGTCGCTCGAGGCCCGGCGCCAGACGCAGGACGGCGGGAGTGCGGTGGGGAGCGTGTTGCTCGACATGGTACCGGCGGCGCCGGACCGCGGCGGCGCGGTCAGCGCACGGTTCGAGGACGCCTACGGCGTGGGACTGCGCTTCTATACGCCGGGTCTCGCACCACACACGGGCGAGGTCTTCGACTATTGCCCGATCGACTGCGCGCATGGCGACACCTTGTTCAGCGTCCGGCCGGTGCCGCCGGCCCAGGGCGACGCGAAGCTCGTCGCACTGCGCGGCGCGACGCAGCACACGGCGGTCGCGCTGGTCGTCGCGCTGCTGCTCGCGTGTCTCGCCGCGCCGCCGGGCCGCTGGCGCTGGTTCGTCGCGCTCGTGGCCGCGTGGTGCGCGGCCCGCGCGCCGATCGGCTCCTCCCTGCACATGGCCGACCTGTTCTCGCCCGCCGCGTTCTATCGCCCCGTGCTCGGCGTGTTCAGCGCCTCGGCCGGGGGGCTCATGGTCCTGGGCGTGGTGGTACTCTGCGCTGCGAGCGCCCTGTGGCGGCGAGGGCTCGTGCGACGCTGGTGGAACGTCGCGGCCGCGGCCGCGCTCGTAGTTACGGCGCCGTACCTGGTGCGCTATCTCGGCCGCGGCATCGCGCCGCCGGCGGGCGGCGTCGGCTTCGCGTTATGGATTTCGTGGGAGGCCGCGGTCGCTACCGCAGCGATGGCGCTGGTGCTCGCCGCAGCGGCATTGGTACGCGGCCCCAATGAACCGGACCGCGTGCCGTGGACCCTACCCGCGGCGTGCGCCTGGGCGGCGGTCGCCGCACTGGCAGGGCTGTGGCTATGGAGTCCGTACGGCGCGTGGCCCGACTGGTACACCTTCGTGTGGCTCCCCGCGCTCGCGGGCGTCATCGTGCCGGCGCCGCGCCGCTGGGCCGTCCTGGGCATCGCGACCGTGGCCGGCACCGCCGCCGCCCTCGTTACCTGGGGCGCCGCGGTAGAAGGTCGCCTCGGGCTCGCCGAGCGAGACGCTCAGGGACTCGGCCGCGCGCCCGACCCCCGCGTGGTATCGCTGCTGGAGCGCCTCGGGACGGCTCCGCCCGCGCTGCCGCCTCGCACCGCGGGCGAGCTCTACACGTGGTGGCTGGCCTCGCCGCTCGCGAGCGATGACTATCCGGCCAGTCTCGCCGCGTGGACGCGGGCCGGCGAGCCACAGGCGGAAATCCGTTTGGCGAGCCTGGACCTGCCGACCTCACTGGTGGCGGCGCTCGTCCGCTCACCAGAGACCGGTCGCGGACCGCGGGTCGAGCGGCTGGAGCGGAGCCCGGGCGTGCACCATGTGCTCGTGCTGCCGCTTGCCGACGGCGAAGTGCTCACGGTCGGTGTCGGGCCACGTACCCGGCTGATTGCGGCGGCACGCGTCGCCCGCTTCCTGCAGGGGGGGCCGCATGTCGAGCCTCCGTACCGCATCACCCTGTCGCCGCCGGCGCCACCGCCGGCCACCGCGAGCGCTCGGGTGATCTGGACACGGCGCGGCTGGTCGGCGCGGGGGGAGCGGCGCCTGGAGTTGCCGGACGGCGTGCACCACGTTCACGCGACCATCGACTTGCGGGATCCGTGGGCCCTGCTGGTGCGCGGGGTGCTGGTGGTCGTGTTCGATGCGGGCGTCCTTGCCGCATGCTGGATCGTGAGCCTGCTCCTCGCCGGCGCGTCGCGGCTGCGGCTGCCGCCGCTGCTCACCGTGCTGCGAACGAGCTATCGGGCGCGGCTGACCGCCGCACTCGCCGGGTTTTTCGGCGTGCCGCTGCTGGTGCTCGCGCTGTGGAGCTTTCAGCGACTCCGCGACGACGCCCGTCAAGACGGCGACCTGCTCATCGCGCAGACGCTCCGCGATGCAGCGGCCACGGCCGGCGCCCTCGAGCCAGGGCGCCCCACCGCGGCGGGCCGGTCCATCGTGGACCTCGGTAGCCGGCTCGACGCCGATCTCTGGCTATACAGCGACGGCGTTCTGGCTGGCGCGAGCGCGCCGGTGCTGGGGGAGCTCGGGTTGGTCGACCCGCTTCTCGCGCCGGACGCGTTCGTGCGGCTTGCGATCCGGGACGAGCTCGAGCTCACTGATGACGCGCGGACCGCGGGTCGCATTATCCGCGTCGGCTACCTGGTCGTGCGCTCGGAGACGCCTCAGGTCCAGGAAATCCTGGCCGCCCCGCAGCTGCTCGACGACGAGCGGGTGCGGCAGCAGCAGGAAGACCTGGCGCTGTCGCTCATCCTCGCGACGCTGGCCGGGCTGGTGGCCGCCGTGTACCTCGCGGGACTCACCGCGCGCGGTCTCGCGCGCCCGGTCGCCGCGCTGCGCGATGCCGCCGGCGCGGTCGGGCGCGGCGCACCGGTTCCCTCGTTCCCGCCCGGGGCGCCGCGTGAATTCGAGCCCGTGATCTCGGCGTTCGAGCGGATGGCGGCCGATGTGACGCGAAGCCAGGGCGCGCTGGAGGAAGCACGCCGCCGCACCGCCCAGGTGCTCGCCAACGTGGCCACCGGCGTCATCGCCGTGGACGACGGCCTGCGCGTCACCATGGCGAACCCGCGCGCCGCCGAGCTGCTGGGGACGACCCTCGCCCCCGGCGATCTGCTCCCGCGGGCCGCGCCGCCGGAATGGCTCGTCGTCTGGAACGCCGTTCGAGGGTTTCTCGACGGCGCGCCCGAGGGCATCGTAGAGCGCGAGTTCGCGGTGGGCGGCCGGCAGATCCGCGTGCAGCTCGCGTCTCTCGGACCGGCTCCCGACGGCTGCGTCGTGGCGCTCGACGACGCGACCGCGTTCACCCGCGCCGCCCGTGTGCTCGCCTGGGGCGAGATGGCGCGGCAGGTGGCGCACGAGATCAAGAATCCCCTCACCCCGATCCGCCTCGGCATCCAGCACCTGCAGCGCGCGCGCGAGAAACAGGACGGGCCAGACTTCGACGCGACGCTGGCCGAGACGGCGGGGCGGATCCTGGCCGAAATCGACCGGCTCGACGCGATCGCGCGCGCGTTTTCTCGCTTCGCGTCGCCGGCGGCGGAGGCGTTCCCCCTCGAGCCGGTCGACGTCCATGCCGTGGCCCGCGAAGTCGTGCACCTCTACACGCTGGGCGGGGCGGAAGCCGAAGCTACGGTCGCGCTTGCGGGTGAATCCGGCGCGCTCGCATCCGCCCGACGCGACGAGGTCAAAGAGGTCCTGATCAACCTGCTCGAGAACGCACGCAACGCCGGAGCCCGTCGCGTGACCGTGCGCATCTCCGACGGCGGGTGCGGGCTGGCCGTGGAGGACGACGGCCGAGGGATCGCCGCCGATGTTCTACCGCGCGTCTTCGACCCGGCCTTTTCCACCACGTCGAGCGGTTCCGGCCTGGGCCTCGCCATTGCCCGCCGGCTGGTCGAGAGCTGGGGCGGGACCATTGGGCTGGCGAGCACCCAGGGACGGGGCACGACGGTCACCATCCGGTTCCAGGGGTCGCCCTCCCGCTCTTCCGCGTGACGCGGCTCACGCCCGCCTGTGGCATAAACGCCGATCATTCACAATCTTGGTGCCCGGCTGAGCCCTCATTTCACAGGGAGCATCGTGCGCACATTCGTCCTGGGCTTCGGACTGGTGGTCCTGGTAGCCGGCGCCGCCGCACCGGCTGCGGCGCAGTGGCTCGTGACCGACGCACGTCGCATTGGCATGGGCGGCCTGAGCCTGGGCCGTGCAGGAAGCCTCGAGCGGTACAACCCTGCGTATCGCGCCGTCGACGCGCGTGCCGACCGACACGGGCAGCCCAAGGTGACGATCCCGATCCCGCTCGGGATCATCCAGTTTCTGCACGACCATCCGCACCTGTCCAGTGATCCGGCGTTCGACCCGAAGTCGACGGGTTTCAATCCGATCCTGGTCGTGAACACCATTCTCAACCTGCCGCTCTACCTGGAGGTCAAAAAGGCGCCGACGCCGACGAACGACGTGGCCTTCACGATCGGGCAGGACTCCCTGCTGGTGAACCTCGGCGCGGCCGCGCAGCTCGTTCCAGAGGACCAGTTCGGCATCAGCGGCTCGAGTCGTCCCTTCTCCCCGGGCTTCGGATTCAAGGGTTTCTGGGTTGGGGTGATGGGGTGGATCCACAACGACGTGGAGTTTCAGCTGGACGACAACCTGCTCGGCTTCCTGCGCGATTCGCAGCCCGCGCGGCACAACACGCTCTACGGCTCGTTCGTCCACGGCACCGTGGAAGGGGGCTTCGCGCCGACCGTCAGCTACGCTGGCCGCATCGCGGGAGACAGCGCGGGGGGATTCTACGCCGGCGGCGCTCTCCATTATTACGTGGGCGTGGGATACGGGCGGACCGACGGTTTGGCCGGCTTCATCACCGGAAACACGATTTTCGGCGGCTCGAACCCCGTGACGCCCGACGGGCGGACCCTGACGCAGTACTCGAAGCCGGGGAACACGCTCGGCCACGGCATCGGCGGCGACATCGGCGTCGCCTGGGTGTCCGGGCCGGTCGAGGTCGGCGTCGGCGTGAACGACATCGGCGCGACCATCACCTGGCCCGACACCCGTCTCGACAGCGCGTTCTATCATGATTCGACCTACTCGAAGCCGGTCGCGAACCACGTGGAAACCAAGACCAAGCTGCCGGTGTCCTACATCGCCAACCTGGCATATTCCGTCGGCAACACGACGCTCGGTGCGGACGTGCTGAACACCGGGCGCGGCAGCGTGGTCCATATCGGTGGGGAACAGCGGATTGGTCTGTTCGCGGTGCGGGGTGGGGTGGCGCGCGACCAGCGCAAACGGATCGAGTTCGGATTTGGCGGCGGGCTGCGATTCGGCGGGCTGGGGCTCGACGTGGGATTCTGGACACACACCAACTCGCTGTCGAACGAGCGCGGCATCACGATGGCGACGTCGCTCTCGATCTATTAGGAGGCAGGATGCGTGGGAAGTGGTTGTCTCTGGTGGCGGCGCTCACCGTGGCGGCGGTCGGATGCGGGCAGGGGCGGGCCATCTTCGATATCGACGTCTTCAGTTTCCTCCGCGCCACCAACGCGGACACACTGCCGTACGTCGGGCCGCTGCCCCCCGGCATACCGGATACCATCCCGGTGCAGACGATCAGGTCCCTCGGGATCGGAAGCTCGTCCCTGGTGGACACGGTTCGGATCAGCGGCTCGGTCGACTTCGTTAACCGCAGCGGCACCGGCAGCGTGACCTTCCAGGTGTACTTCGACACGGTGAAGACCGCGGTGTACACGAGCACGCCGGCGTTCAGCGTGAGCGGCCCGGTTACTCCCGGCGTGACGACCAGCAGTCCGTTCGTCATACCGGACCTCTCCACCGCCCTGAAGCCGATGTTCCTCGCTTCGACGGTGTACGTCGGCATCAGGGCATCGGCTACGGGCACGATAGCGGGAACGGCCAAGCTGACGGCCCTGCGGGCCAGGATCGTGATACAGGACAAACTCTTTTAAGACGTCAAGTATAGAGGCGTAGCACGAGAGCGTCGCGCAAGAACGTACCTGTCTGCGCGACGTTTTTGCGCGACGGCTTTGGTCTTATATTGGACGCGTGAATGCGTACCAGCGCAGGCAGACCGTGGTGGTCGACGTGGGTGGGGTGAAGGTGGGCGGCGCCCACCCGATCGTCGTCCAGTCGATGACCAACACCGATACCGCCGACGTCGACGCGACCGCGGGGCAGGTGCGCGCGCTGCACGACGCGGGCAGCGAGCTGGTGCGGGTGACGGTCAACAACGAGGCTGCGGCCGAGGCCGTACCGGATATCGTGGCCGACGTGGCCGTCCCGGTGATCGGCGACTTCCACTACAACGGCCACCTGCTGCTCACCAAATACCCGAAGTGCGCGGCCGCACTCGCCAAATACCGCATCAATCCGGGCAACGTCGGCGCCAAGCGGCGCGACGAACACTTCCGCACTATCATCGAGGTCGCACTCACCTACGGCAAGCCGGTGCGTATCGGCGTGAACTGGGGGAGTCTCGACCAGCAGCTCCTCACGGAGATGATGGACGAGAACGCCCGCCGGCCGGAGCCGCTCGACGCGCGCGAGGTGATGATCGAGGCGATGCTCGCGAGCGCGCTGCGCTCGGCCGAACTGGCCGAAGAGTGTGGGCTGGCGCACGACCGCATCATTCTGTCGGCCAAGGTCTCGGGCGTTCAGGATCTGGTGGACGTGTACCAGCGGCTGGCGCGGCGCTCCGACTACCCGCTGCACCTGGGCCTCACCGAGGCCGGGATGGGGGCGAAGGGCATCATCGCCAGCACGGCGGGTCTGGCGATTCTCCTGCAGGAGGGAATCGGCGACACGATCCGGGTGTCGCTCACGCCGCGGCCGGGCGGAGACCGGACCGAAGAGGTGCAGGTAGCGCAGCAGGTGCTCCAGTCGCTGGGGCTGCGGAGCTTCACGCCGCAGGTCTCGGCCTGCCCCGGCTGCGGCCGCACCACCTCGACGTTCTTCCAGGAGATGGCCGAGGACATCCAGGCCCATCTGAAACAGCAGATGGCCGCATGGCGCGAGCGCTATCCCGGTGTGGAGGCGCTGCGCGTGGCGGTCATGGGGTGCGTCGTGAACGGTCCGGGGGAGTCGAAGCACGCCGACATCGGCATCTCGCTGCCCGGGACCTTCGAGGAGCCCAAGGCGCCCGTGTACGTGGATGGGCGGCTCAAGGTGACGCTCAAAGGCGACTCGATCGTGGCGGACTTCCTGAAGATCCTCGCGGAGTATGTCGAGAACCGCTACGGGGCAACGTCACTCCCTGTGCGGGGCGACCTGGTCTCGCGCTAAGCGATTCGGCTCCCCAGGGGCACCTCTCGCTCCGGGTGGACCAGCACGATGTCTCCATCGCCGAGCACCACGCCGAGCGTCAACACTTCGGAAAAAAAGTTCGCGATCTGGCGCGGCGGGAAGTTCACCACAGCCAGCACCAGCTTTCCCACGAGATTGGCCGGGTCGTAGTACTTCGTGATCTGCGCGCTCGACGTCTTCACGCCGAGCTCCCCGAAATCGATCCGCAGCTTGTACGCGGGCTTCCGCGCCTTGGGGAAGTCCTCGACCTCGACGATCCGGCCCACGCGGATGTCGACCTTGGTGAAGTCGTCCCAGGTGATCTCGGGCATTGCCGAATGGCCCTCCCGGTTTTGGTCTTGACTCATGCTTGACCGACGTGGTGCACTGTAATCTCGCACGGCTGGGGCGGGCTGAAGGGGAGAGTGCGGTCGGCGAGCGGAGACCGAACGACAAATTCGCGCCGTCCTCCGGATCCCAGTCCACATTTGGGCGCCAAAGACGAGGTGAGGAATCCATGTTCGAGCGATTCTACCAGACAGCCGTCGTGCTTACGGGTCTGACCACGTTGGTGGCGTCATGCACCCGCGACATCCCGGTGCAACCACGCCGCCCTTCGTTGACTGCACAATTCGTGGCGCCGTCCAATGACAGTTTCGGCAACGCCACGGTTATTGCGGCCCTACCGTTCAGCGATAGCGTGGACATAACGGACGCAACCATCGAGGCCGGCGAGCGGGCGCCGTCCTGCGCCTTTGACTCATCGTCGCAAAGAACGGTCTGGTACGCGTTCACACCTACGGCGACCGGGCAGCTCTCTATCAGCATCGATGCCCCGTTCTCGACGGTCGTCGCCGTCGACACCGGTGGCTCGCTGGGCGGCCTCGCCGAAGTCATCTGTCGCAGCCCGTTCGTAGGGATCTCAACCTTCACGGCGCAGGCAGGCACCACCTACTACTTCCAAGTGGATGGCATGGTCGGCCAAAGCGGCCTGCTGCAGTTCCAGCTGGACACAATCCTGGCGCTTCCGAACGATAACTTCGCCGGTGCCCTGTCGATCACCGCACTGCCGTTCAGCAATAGCGTGGATATCACGAACGCGACCGCGGAGCCGGATGAGCGAATGCCATCCTGCGCCTTTGGGTCCGCATCGCGCCGCACCGTTTGGTACTCGTTCACGCCGACAGCGACCAGGGTGGTCGTGGCAACCGTCAATGCCGGATTCTCGACCGTGGTCGCGGTCTACACCGGCGGATCGCCGGCCAGCCTCACCGAGGTGGCCTGCCGCAGTCTCTTCGGAGGGACCCCGTCCTTCCGGGCCCAGGCGGGCACCACCTACTTCTTCCAAGTGGATGGCATGTTCGGGCAGGCCGGTGTGTTGGAGTTCCGCCTTGACCTCGCGCCGCCACCGGTCGCGAACTTCGGGTTCTTCCCGTTCGACCCGTCGGTGTTTGATAATGTCCAGTTTTTTGACCAATCCTTCGACCCCGCTGGCGTCGGGTTCGCGCCGCAGGCCTGGACGTTCGGCGACGGCACGACCGGCGGCGGCGGTAGTCCGACGCGTCGGTACGCGGCCGACGGAGACTACACCGTTCAGCTCACGGTCACGACGCTCGACGGTCGCACGGCAGTAGCGTCCCAGACGGTGCACGTCCGGACGCATGACGTGGCCATCACCCGCCTGTCGGTGCCGCAGACCGGAAGGGCGGGACAGACGAGAGGCATTCAGGTGAGTGTCAACAGCAAGCGCTACCCGGAAACGGCCGAGGTGCAGCTCTTCCGGAGTGTTCCCGGAGGCTTCCAGCAGTTCGGCTCGCTGACGCAGTCCGTGCCGATGAACCCCAAGAACGGCACGACTAATTTCGCGTTCAGCTATACGTTCACGGCCGACGACGCACTGATCGGGAAGGTGACGTTCCGGGCCTTCGCCGTCATCACCGGAGCGCGCGATGCGCTACCGGCCGATAATGAAGCGATTGCTCCACCGACCAAGGTGAGTCGATAGCGATTACGAGAGTGCCCGGCCGAACAGAGCCTGTGCCGTAGGGAGATCGGCCCCGAGGCCCTTTAACGTCGACGTGGCCGCTTGCAGCTCGAGCTCGGCATCTTCGGGGGATCCCGTGGCGCGATAGGCCCCGGCCAGGAGCAGCCTCGCGGTGGCGGTCTCGTACGGGAGCTGGATTTCCTGCCAGAGCTTGCAGGCGCGCCGCAGGTTGGGGACGGCCGCCACGGCGGCGCCTTCGGCCACCTGCACGGCTCCGCGCGCTTGCGCCGCGCTCGCGTGCAACGCCGTGGAGCCGTACCGTCCGGCGATCGCCTCCAACTCGGCAGCGGCCTCGCGCGCCAGGTCGAGCTGCCCGGCGGCGAGGGCGATCTGCACGCTCGCGGGCAGGAGCCGTGCCCGCTCCAGCGACCCCTCCGGCCGTTCGGCGACGGCGCGATCGAGCAGCGCCCTTGCGGCTGCGATTTTTCCTTCTGCGAGGCGCACCAGCGCCAGGCCCGGAACCGGATCGCGGCCGAGTTCGTGCGCTTGGCGGAAGACCTCCTCGGCGCGCGCGAGGTCGCCCATCCGCAGCCGGATCTCCCCAATCTCGTAGAATGCTTCGCCCGCGGCGATGTGGTAGACGCCCTGCAACTCTTGGGCGGCGTGGAGCGCTTCGGTCTCGGCGTCGCTCCAGGACCCGCGGAGTCGCATGATCTCCGCCCTGTGCACCCGACAGATGCCGGGATACCCGGACCCGGCGTGCGGCTCGCACCAGCGTCGCGCGGCCTCGCTCCATTCGGCCGCCCGCTGATAGTCGGCCAGCTTTTCGCACGTCCCCATCATGTTGCAGTAGATGCGCCCGGTGACCCTGGGGCCGAGTTCCCCGCTTACGGCTGCGGCCATCGCTTCATCGATCAACGCCATCCCCTGCGCGAGCTCACCCTTCGAGACCAGCATGCGGCCGATGTCGTGCATGGCCAGGGCCTGGAGGTCGCGATCGTGGAAGCGGGTGGCGAGATCGCAGGTCTGTCTGGCCAACCCGAGCGCCTTATCGACGTTCCCTTCACTCTCCAAGGCGAGGACTGCGTGGAGCCGCAGCAGCACGCCGTGCTCGAGGGATTCAGGGACGTCCTGCAGCAGCCGCTCCGCGCGCTTGAGCCAGCCATTCCCGATGGACTTCGCCTGTCTATTGATAAAGTCCTCGGCGAGGCGCACGGCGACTATCGCCGCGCGCCGCGGAGTTCCCTCGTCCATGTACGCGGCGTACGCCCGCTCGTGGGCGGCGATACAGTCGTCGACGCGGCCGATCCACCACGCCGACTCGGCGAGGCGTTCGACGTCCTCCGCGGGGAGTGCCCGCATCGCTTGGGCGTTGCTGAGCGTCTCGAATGCCTCACGCCAGGAGTGGCGTGCGAACGCGTTCCGCCCGGCTTCCCGCTCCTCCTCCCCCGCCGGCGTCGCGGCCGCGGGCGCCGCGACGGCGTCGGAGCGGGCCTGCGCGGATGCTCGCAATGCCTCGGCGAACTGATGCGGGGTGGCGAATCGGTCGGCTGGAGCCCGCGCCAGGGCCTTCGCGATCGCCTGATCCATCGGCACGGGAACCGTCTCCCGCAAGCGCCGGACGGAGGGGACCGGGTCGGTAAACCGCTTCGCGATGATCGCCTGGGCGGTCGGCCCCGTGAACGGTGGCTCCCCGGCGAGCATCTCGTACAGCAGGCAGGCCAAACTGTAGACGTCGCTCCGTCCGTCGAGCGCGCGGTCGCCCGCTCCTTGCTCGGGGCTCATGTACGCGGGCGTGCCGAGGACGATCCCCGTCCGCGTGAGCTTCCCCCCTCCAGCCGCATCGATCGCCCCCGCGATCCCGAAGTCGGCCACGATGGCCTGGCCCTCGGACAGCAGGATGTTCTCGGGCTTGACGTCTCGATGCACCACATCGCGGCTGTGTGCATAGCTCAGGGCGGTCGCCACTTCACCGGCGATCGTGACCGCATCTTCGATCGGCAGCTGGAGTTCTCGGTTCAGCCGGTCTCGCAGCGACTCGCCCGCCACGTACGGCATGACGTAGTAGAGGAAGCCGTCCGCCTCTCCCGAGTCGTGCAGCGGCAGGATGTGGGGGTGACTGAGGCGGGCCGCGGTTTCGATCTCCCGGAGAAACCGCTCCCGCCCGAGGGCGGCTGCGAGCTCCGGCGCCAGCACCTTGATCGCGACGGGGCGACCGTGCTTCAGGTCCTGCGCGAGGTAGACCGTGGCCATTCCCCCGCGCCCCAGCTCGCGCTCGATCGCGTAGCCACCGGCGAGGGCGGCCTGAACGTGGGTGAAGAGGTCGTTCACCGGGGCGGTTTCGTGTGCGTAACGACTCCATCTCTGGAGCCCGGCGCGCTGACCGGGCGTGATGTGCGACCGGGGTGTGCAGGATTTGGCGCTGTGCCGCGTAACTTCGCCTACCCCGTGTCCCCCTCGCCGCCGTACCGTCCTACCCATGCTCGCCCGCGTCCGCTCCGCCGCGGTGCTGGGGATCGACGCCTATCTGGTGGACGTCGAAACCGACATCGCGAACGGACTCCCCACCTTCGCCACCGTCGGATTGCCGCAGGGTGCCGTCAAGGAGGGACGCGAGCGCGTGTACGCCGCGCTCGCGAACACCGGATACACGTTCCCGCTGAAGCGCATCACTGTCAACCTCGCCCCGGCCGACATTCGCAAGGACGGGTCGGCGTTCGATCTCCCCATCGCCGTGGGCATCCTCGCCGCCACGGAGCAGATCTCGGCCGAGCGGCTCGGGCGGGTCGCGGTGCTGGGCGAGCTGGGGCTCGAGGGCGCGATTCGCCCGGTGCGCGGGGCGCTGCCCGTGGCGCTGGCGGCGCGCACGGCCGGGCTCGAGGCGCTCGTGCTGCCGCGCGAGAACCTGCCCGAGGCGGGCGTCGTTTCGGGGGTCCGCGTGCTGGGCGCCGGCAATCTGGCCGAGCTGGCCGACTTTCTGGACGGCCGGGCCGAGCTGCCGGAGGCGCGGGTCGATCTCGCGGGACTGTTGGCGGAGCGAGCGAAGCACGAGGTCGATTTCGGGGAAGTGAAGGGGCAGGCGCACGCGAAGCGGGCGCTCGAGGTCGCGGCGGCCGGGGGGCACAACATCTTGATGATCGGCCCGCCAGGCAGCGGCAAAACGATGCTCGCCCGACGGCTCCCCACCATTCTCCCGCAGATGAGCCTCGACGAGGCCCTCGAGACGACAAAGATCCACTCGGTGGCGGGGGTGCTGCCGGTCGGGGAATCGCTCGTAGCACGGCGGCCGTTCCGCGCGCCGCATCACACCATCTCGGACGCGGGGCTGATCGGCGGTGGTTCGTACCCGCGGCCGGGCGAGGTGAGCCTGGCGCACGGCGGTGTGCTGTTCCTGGACGAGCTGCCCGAGTTCCGCAAGAACGTGCTGGAGGTACTGCGCCAGCCGATGGAGGACGGCGTCGTGACCATTGCGCGCGCCGCCATGAGCCTCACCTATCCCGCGCGCTTCATGCTCGCCGCCGCGATGAATCCGTGCCCCTGCGGCTACTTCGGCGATCCGCAGCACAATTGTGTCTGCGGACCTCTCGGTGTGGAGCGTTACCTCGCCCGCGTTTCGGGGCCCTTGCTCGACCGCATCGACATCCATCTCGAGGTGCCCGCCGTGAAGTACCGCGCGCTGACGGACCAGGGCGGCGGCGAGCCGAGCGAGGCCGTGCGGGAGCGGGTGGACCGGGCGCG
>WNEY01002092.1_pt1 | contig 20121 bp, 22 predicted proteins | sample 5400531 | NCBI WGS metagenome assembly WNEY01 (sample SAMN13153338, study PRJNA577476) | soil metagenome | isolation source: 200 cm saprolite under Douglas fir tree site 1 | place: USA:California | collected 2015-04-18
TGTGCCATAAGCGGTCGTTCCGTCAACCTCAATTCTATTCGGAAGCAAGATCAAGCCGGAATACCCGCGAGGCACATTCAAACGAGACGGAGAATATTGCTACAGCGCGCTTGAATGTGCCTCGCGGGTATTCCGGCTTGATCTTGCTTCCGAATAGAATTGAGGTTGACGGAACGACCGCTTATGGCACATTCTCGGATGAGCGGTCGCAAAATGATCCCGATGTCCGCTGACTGATCCTTGCCAATTCGATATCCTGCCATCTGGCCCTAGCTGGCACGGGACCGAATGCAATTCGATCATTGGACACGCCGCGAGCTCATCACGCTCATCGGCGGCGCAGCTGCATGGCCGCTTGCGGCGCGCGCGCAGCAGCCGGCGCTGCCGGTGATCGGCTATTTGAGCGCCAGATCGCCCAAGACCGATGTGCCCATGCTGGCTGCGTTTCGCCGGGGTTTGAGTGAAAGCGGCTATGTTGAAGGCAATAACGTCGCGATCGAATTTCGTTGGGGAGGCGGACAATATGATCCTCTGCCGGGAATGGCGGCCGATCTGGTGCGCCGTCGAGTTGGTGTCATTGTCACGAGCGGCGGGCCGGCGCCGGCGCTCGCGGCAAAAGCAGCAACGCAGACGATTCCCATCTTGTTTGTGACCGCGGGCGACCCGGTCCAGGAGGGCCTCGTAGCCAGTCTCAGCCGACCGGGCGGAAAGTTCGAGTTTGTCATCAACCTGCAGACGACAAAAGCGCTCGGCCTCATCCTCCCGCCCGGGCTGCTGGCCATCGCCGACGAGGTGATCGAATGAAACGATGTAGGGTGGGCAAAATCGTTTGCTGTACCGTGGCCGCGTGGGCACGGCGCGTGCACGATTTTGCCCACGCGGATAGACCGATCAGCGCGCCTTTGCCCACCCTACGATCCCGTGCCGACGAGGTGATCGAGTGAAACGCCGCGAGCTCATCGCCCTTCTCGGCGGCGCGGCGGCGGCGTGGCCGCTCGCGGCGCGGGCGCAGCAGCCGATGCCGGTGATCGGCTACCTCAACGGCACGTCGCCCGCCCCGTCGGCGCAATTCGTGGCAGCGTTTCGCCAGGGCCTGAATGAAACGGGCCATGCGGAGGGCCGCAACGTAACGATCGAATATCGCTGGGCGGAAGGTCGCTACGATCGGATGACGGAAATGGCGGCCGATTTGGTTCGCCGCCAGGTGGCGGTGATCGTCGCGAGCGGGGGCGCGGCGGCAATCGCTTCGGCCAAACAGGCGACCGCGACGATCCCGATCCTTTTCGTCACCGGCAGCGATCCGGTCCAGACCGATCTCGTCGCCAGCCTCAATCGGCCCGGCGGCAACGTCACCGGGGTGCATTTTTTCACCGTCGAGTTGGAGTCAAAGCGGCTGGGACTCCTGCGCGACCTGGTTCCGAACGCCGCCACGATCGCCGTGCTGTTGAACCCGACCTATCCGAACGCCGCTTTCCATTTGCAGGAGGTGGAGAACGCCGCCCGCCGGGCCGGACAGCAGATTCAGATCCTGTCCGCATCCACGGAAGCCGAAATCGATGTTGCCTTTGCGCGACTACCGCAACTTCGCGCTGGAGCGTTGTTGGTCGGCGCCGACCCGTTTTTCAACAGCAGGCGCGACCAAATCGTCGCGCTGGCAGCCCGATATGCAATTGCGGCTATCTACGAGCAGCGGACATTCGCCCAAGCCGGCGGCTTGGCAAGCTACGGCACGAGCCAGACCGACGCCTACCGCCAGGTCGGCATCTATACCGGGCGGGTTCTCAGGGGCGAGAAGCCCGCCGACCTGCCGGTCGTGCAGTCGACCAAATTCGAGTTCGTGATCAACCTCAAGACCGCCAAGGCTCTCGGCCTCGAGGTGCCGCCCGGCCTTTCCTCGATGGCCGACGAGATCATCGAATGAAGCGCCGCGAAAAGGTCGTGGCGGGCGGTCTGATGAGTACGGACCCAACGTTGTCGAGCTATCTGGGATATCCAGTGATCGTCGTCAGAGACGCCGTCTGCAGCTCGTCCGACGACGGGCACGGCGCGTTATGCAGGTCTACCACCGCCGCTACAGCGAGCAGATCGAGACCGCGAATGCCGAAGCCATTTTGTCCCGATGGCGTTAGCGGCAACGAAGTACCAGTCCGCGGCAGCGCAGCATATTATGGCGGCGCACCATCGCATTGAGTGCTGGACTCTCAGCCAAGGTTCTGGACAGATCAGCGCCAGGGACCCGGAGTGCGTGGCATGGAAAAAGCGGTTGCCCATGAAGTCGAAGAGCTTCTCCATGCAGCCTTCGAAAAATCGTGGCAGTTTGTCAAAACCGACCCCGTCCTTGCCCATGATGACATTGAAAAATTGCGCACGCGATTGTCGACGCGGCTAGAGCGCTTGGCACAAAATGGCGAACGTGACGTATGGCGGCTCGCCAACGGTGCGATCGGTGAATTGCGCCGTGAATTAACCGCAGCCTAGCGACCGCTTCCGATAGGGGCTTCTCCCATCACGATCAGGTTCAGCTCAGCGGAGCCGAGGGGGTCCCAAACCGTCGCCCCGTCAAGCCCAACAGCGTGACGCCGGCGGCGGAGGACGCGATCAGGGTCGCCGCGGCGCTGACCTTGAAGCGGAACACCGCGATCGCTCGGAGCGAGAGATTCTGCAGGAAGTCGAGCCACGCTCAGCGCGGCTGCCCGGGCTGCCCCGGCTGGTCCCGCGTGTTCATGGCCCATTCCTTGGTGCAGATGTCCCTGAACGTCACGACGCCATTGTCGCCGCTATCCTTGGTCAGGCAGGCGCGTGGCGCCGGCACTTTCTTGGCGACGTCGGTGGAGTTGATCGCCCATTCCTTGGTACACACGTCCCGGAACATCACGGCGCCGGTCTCGAGATATTCCTTGGTCAGGCAAGTCGCGGCCGCATCGGCGGGTGCGCTCGGTTCGGCCTGGCTGGAAAATGCGGCGGAGCCGCCCGATGCGGGTCCCGCCGGCACCACCACGACGTTGGTGGCGGTGCCCGGCGCGACCGTCGGCGGGGGCGACACGACCACGACGCTCGGGGGATAGAACACCTCGATCGGGCGGTACTTCCATTTGCGATAGGATTCATCGTGTTTCGGCATGACGCCGCCCGGCTTGTACTGGTTTGGTGCCGAGGTCGAGGTTTTGACGGAGTTGCCGGTCGACGGGCGACTGAATGATATGGAGTTGCCGGTGCCCGTGTGACCGCCACTGGACCCTCCCCGGGCCTCTGCGGCGGTGGACGCGGCGACCAGACCGGCGACAGCGGCCAATGTCAGGAGAGAATTGCGGGTCATTGTTGTTTTCCTCCGATGGAGCGGCCAATCGATGATGCTCACGCTAGTGGATCGCCCGCCCGCGCGATGTGACGGCTGTCACAGAAATGCGGGTTGTCGACGCCGGAGGTTGCGCAGGCCGAGAAGTCAGGCCGAAAAACGCGATTAATGCTTCTGGGTCAAATCGTAAAGACGCTGATAGTGCGGAACGATGCGCTGCAATGCCAGATCACAGGCATAGGCGTCGGAATCGCCGTGATTGAAGCAAGACACCGTCCAGGTCGCGGCACCATTGTCGGCAGCGATCGGAATGACGACCACTCCCCATGCCTTCTCGCAATCCGCGAAGGTGCGCAACTCGGCCATGATCAACCGCTGGATCTCGTCCTTGGTCTTGGGGAGCTTGTTCACGATCCAGCTGTGCGACGCGAGCTACGTTTCGGTGCGCCGATCATCCTTGTGCGCGTGCAGGAAGCGCGCGATCTCGGCCCGCAGCGCCTTGGTTTTCGGCAGGTCGCCCATGGCGGCCGCCGAATCGAACAGATCTTTCTGAAGCTTCCTGGGTACCTTGTTCCAGTGGAGGATCACCGAGGCTCCGAGGCAGCGCAGAATGCGCTTGTCTTCCGCATCGCCACCGGCATCTTGGTCGTCCCCGGGCACGTGCAGCGTTTTCTTGAAATTGCGCTTGTCTTCCGCATCGCCACCGGCATCTTGGTCGTCCCCAGGCACGTGCAGCGTTTTCTTGAAATTGCGCTCGACCCAGTCTTCATTGTCGGCCAACTCCGTGAAGCGTCGCCCAAGATTCTTGTATTCGACGATTTCGCTCAGCACCCCGGTATTCCTGCTTCGCTAGTCGGTAGCGTCACTCAAAGTGAATGGGTTCATGTCTGAATTGGTCAACTATCGTCTGGGCGTTCCTCAAAGTTCTGATCCCTTCAGTTTGAGCGAAGCGGGCGACTAGTCGTATTCGGCAGCTTTCGCCCGATATTGCTTGGAGCTGGACATGAAAACTCCCGGTGCCCTCTGATTGTCAGTGGCCGGCGCTTGTCGATTGTGGGCTCGTAGCCATATGTGGGAAGGAGGCGTCAGTTTAGCCAGTGTCATCCTGCAGATAATCGAGCACGCTCAACCCGCCTTTCAGCCCGGAGAGAAGTCCCGGCCATGGCAGCAAGACGCTGACAGCCGGCACGACCATGATTCTTTTCTGGCCTACCGCCGGGTTGCGACCATGATCTTCCCGCTTGCCGTACGCTCGGATTCGTCGGGAATGTTCACCATCGATCCCCAGGACCTCGCGGCCGCGCAGGCGCAGACCGCGCGACACCGGAGCCGTAAAGCCCCTCGTGTGCTTTAGGACGACTGATTCTCGCAGGCTTCGGCGAGCTCCCTTGCGAGCCCCAGAATCTGGTTTTTGGCCGCTTGCTCCTGGTCTGCGATGGACCGCCTGTCCGGTGGCCCCTCGGTTCCCACATTGACGCGGCCGGACATTTCTCCGCGCGGCGAAGAGAAAGTGAACGTGAATGACCCGCGGCCGTCTGGCTCCAAGCGTATTGTGGTCATGCTCCATCCTCGTGCTTTGCGTCGGATCGTGCATATCTACCTGCGACGGCAGGCGAATCGTGTCACGCGATTTCGGTCGACGGCCACCGGCGCGGGTGAATCGATGAGCAAATTCAAGATCAAGATAACACGCATCGAGGCAGCCGCGGGCGGTCGGGCGGTTTCCATCACGTTTCAGATCGATCGGGGGACGGTCAGTTTCCAGGTGCCGGTCCGTCTGAGCGCCAACGATTACGACGACACCGAAATGGTTCAGGCCGCCCGAAGTACGTTGCATCGCATCTTCGTAGAGCTCGCGGTCCAGAGTCGGGATTGGAAGCTTTCGGCGAGAGACCTGCGGCAGCTGTCGGGCATGAGCTTGCGTCCAAATGGGCGCTCAAGTGAGCGTTCAAGTGCCCATATTTCGCGAGTCAAATCGCTGAGATACTGTCGCCGGGCGCCCTGACCATGACGCCTCCAGGCCGGTGCACGGACACAAGCGGGCGCCGCGGCCAAGGATGCACCGTCGTGGGCATTGGTCGCTACGGGGTGTCGGATGCCGCTCGGGTGGGATAGTGGATCGAGCACGGGAAAATTGGCGGCGGCGGCCGCTCAGCCTCGGCGAACATCAATGCCGAGATCACAAGGTCGGGAATGCGTTCACCGATTTGGCGAAAACGTTCTGTATTGGTTGTTGGCGCTCGCGTGTAATTCCACCTCGCCTCGGCCAAATAAGTTTTGGCGAAGTCGGCAATTGATATATCTCTCTCGGAGCGTGCTTGAGCGCAAGCACGTTGCCACAGCGGACAGTAAAATAAAAGAACTATCGCCAATCTTGGAAAATATTTGTGCCGCAGGGATAGTCTTCGCGCCGATCGTATCTATATGTCTTCGCGCCGATCGTATCTATATGATGCGAAAATCTTCGACCACGACGACATTCTCCGATTGTACGAAGCGACGAATATCCGCTGGTCCGGAGCGGGACCGCCGGCGGGCGCACACGACAAGTGAAACGATTCACCAGAGCTGGAGCACGAGGAGATACCGAATGAAATTTCGTCCACTGCACGATCGCGTCGTCGTCAAGCGCATCGACGCCGAGGCCAAGTCGGCCGGCGGCATCATCATCCCCGATACCGCCCAGGAGAAGCCGTCGCAGGGCGAGGTCACCGCGGTCGGCCCGGGCGGCCGTGACGAGGCCGGGAAGCTCATCCCCATCGACCTCAAGGTCGGCGACCGTGTGCTGTTCGGAAAATGGTCGGGCACCGAGGTCAAGATCGACGGCGAAGACCTCCTGATCATGAAGGAAAGCGACATCATGGGCGTCATCGATGCGCCCGTGGCCAAGAAGAAAGCCGCCTGACCGCGACCCTCATTCTTCGAGACGCGGCCTTCCGCTCCTCAGGCCGAGGATCACCAACGGAGATACCGAAAATGTCTGCCAAGGAAATCAAATTCGCGGTCGATGCGCGCGACAGCATGCTGCGCGGCATCGACACCCTCGCCCACGCGGTCCGCGTGACGCTCGGCCCGAAAGGGCGCAACGTCGTGCTCGACAAGAGCTTTGGCGCGCCTCGCATCACCAAGGACGGCGTCACCGTCGCCAAGGAGATCGAGCTCGACAACAAGTTCGAGAACATGGGCGCGCAGATGGTGCGCGAGGTGGCCTCGAAGACCTCCGACGAGGCCGGTGACGGCACCACCACGGCGACCGTGCTCGCGCATGCGATCGTCCGCGAAGGCGCCAAGGCCGTCGCCGCCGGCATGAACCCGATGGACCTCAAGCGCGGCGTCGACCTCGCGGTCGAGGCCGTCGTCGCCGACCTGCACAAGAACTCCAAGACCGTCACCTCGAACGAGGAGATCGCCCAGGTCGGCACCATCTCCGCCAACGGCGACGCCGAGATCGGCCGTTTCATCGCCGACGCGATGAAGAAGGTCGGCAACGAGGGCGTGATCACGGTCGAGGAAGCAAAGTCGCTGGAGACCGAGCTCGAGGTGGTCGAGGGCATGCAGTTCGACCGCGGCTACATCTCGCCCTACTTCGTCACCAACGCCGAGAAGATGCGGGTCGAGATGGAGGAGCCCTATATCCTGATCTGCGAGAAGAAGCTGTCCGCGCTGCAAGAGCTCCTGCCGCTCCTCGAAGCGGTGGTGCAGACCAGCAAGCCGCTGGTCATCATCGCCGAGGACATCGAGGGCGAGGCGCTCGCCACGCTCGTCGTCAACAAGCTGCGTGGCGGCCTCAAGGTCGCGGCCGTCAAGGCCCCCGGCTTCGGCGATCGCCGCAAGGCGATGCTCGAGGACATTGCGATCCTCACCGGCGGCACCATGGTATCCGCCGACCTCGGCATCAAGCTCGAGAACGTGACGGTGAACATGCTCGGCCGCGCCAAGAAGGTGATGATCGACAAGGAGAACACCACGATCGTCAGCGGCGCCGGCAAGAAGGCCGACATTGCGGCGCGCATCGCCCAGATCAAGGCGCAGATCGAGGAAACGACCTCCGACTACGATCGCGAAAAATTGCAGGAGCGGCTGGCCAAGCTCGCGGGAGGCGTCGCGGTGATCCGCGTCGGTGGCGCGAGCGAGGTCGAGGTGAAGGAGCGCAAGGACCGCGTGGATGACGCCATGCACGCCACTCGCGCCGCCGTCGAGGAAGGTATCCTGCCGGGCGGTGGCGTCGCGCTCCTACGCGCGGGCGAGGTGCTCAAGAAGGTCCGCACCCACAACGACGACCAGAAGACCGGCGTCGAGATCGTCCGCAAGGCGATCTCCTGGCCGGCGCGGCAAATCGCGATCAATGCGGGCGACGACGGCGCGATCGTGGTCGGCAAGATCCTGGAACGAGACACCTACGCCTATGGCTACGACGCACAATCGGGCGAGTACGTCAACATGATGTCGAAGGGCATCATCGATCCGACCAAGGTTGTGCGCGCGGCGTTGCAGGGCGCGGCCTCGATCGCGGGCCTCCTCATCACCACCGAGGCGATGGTCGCCGAGCGGCCGAAGCCGCAGGCCCCGCCGATGCCGGGCGGCGGCGGCATGGGAGGCATGGGGGGCATGGACTTCTGACCTCCTGCAAAAAGGGGCCCGGGCCGGGCTTTTTGAGCAGCCGACACTCGCTCATGGAGCTCGGCTCAGGGCGTTCGCATGACGTCCCCATTCGAGCCGGCACTGCAGCTTGCCGGGATGCCGACCGTTACCAGTCGCGGCTCGGCATTCGGCATTCGTTGCGATCGCTCGGGGATGCTGAAATGGATGAGATTTTCCGCGCCATCCTCCAGGCCCGCTGCGACGCACTGGTTGTTTTTCCCGACGCGGCAATGTTCGCAGTCAGTGACCGAATCGCCCGATTCGCTTCCCAGGCCAGGGTGCCCTCCGTCTCCGGCTGGGGTTCCTTTGCCCGAAACGGATTGCTGCTCACATACGGCCCAAACGTGCAGGAGATCTATCGTTCGCTGGCACGTTATGTGGACCGCATCCTGCGTGGCACCAAAGCCGCCGAGCTCCCCGTCGAGCTGCCAACCCGGTTCGAATTGGTCATCAATCTCGGGACGGCGAAGGCGCTCGGCCTCGATATTCCACCGACGCTACTCGCCCGCGCCGACGAGGTCATCGAATAGTATTGGCAATTTCCGGTGTTGGCACATTGCGGCGGAGGCCGACGCCTTGGGTTCACGTCTGGTTTGGGGCGCCCGCGGAAATCCCCGCCCAACCGTCACCCCATCAAGCCGAGCACGAACAGCGTGACGCCGGCGGCGAAGGACGCGATCAGGGTCGCCGCGGTGCTGACCTTGAACACCGCGACGGCCGCGGCGGCGAACAGCACGAGCGCCCACGGGTCGAGGCTCGCGACCGTCGGAATATCGAAGCAAGCCAGGCGTGGCCGATCGCCTGGATTCACGTCAGCTCACTGGCCAATCCCTGAAGTGGATCGACGAACGGCCCGGACTTTGGGGTTAACTCAGTCGCCGCAATACAGAATTCTGGGCCTCTTTCTCAAGCCCATCGGCTGCCGTAGGCTACCAGGAGCTGCCCGGAGCGGAGTGCCGAGCTCCGCTAAAGGTACGGCAGCATCACGTGCCGTCGGCAGGCGTTGCACTGTGGACCGACCGTCTTTTTCTGTCGGCAGTTCCAAAGCAGTAATGCAACTGCGCGGCATTCGCCGCGTTCGAGGAGCGTCCGCCATGATCGGCAGGAACCGTGGCCTACGAGAGGTTTTGTTGAGCTTGGCGTTCGCAACGGCCGGAATCGGCAGTACGGCAGCGCAGGTTTATCCATCACGCCCCATCACCATCGTGGTACCCGCCCCGGCCGGCGGCCCCGGGGATACGCTTGCGCGGCTTTTGGCTGAGCCCATGCGGGCATCGCTGGGCCAGCCGGTTATCATCGAAAATGTAGGCGGAGCAAACGGTACGATCGGGACCGCTCGCGTCGCGCGGGCAATCTCCGATGGGTACACACTCATTCTCGGCAATTGGAACAGCCAGATGGCGGCAAGCGCGTTCTATCCTGTGCAATATGACGTCGTGAAAGACTTCGAGCCGATCTCATTGGCCACCATTTCGCGGCTGTGGCTGGTCGGAAGAATTTCTTTCCCTCCGAAGGATGCTGCGGAACTGATCGCGTGGTTGAAGGCGAATCCAAATCGAGCATCCGCTGCCAGCGTCGGCACCGGCAGCGCGGCACACGTCTGCGGTATTCATTTCCAGAACATCACCGGGACCCATTTCCAGTTTGTGTTCTATCGCGGCGGCGGCCCGGCATATCAGGATTTGGTGGCCGGGCACGTCGACCTCATGTGTGCCGAAGCATCGGCGACGCTGCCGCTTCTGCGCGACGGCAAGATCAAAGCATATGGCGTGATGGCCAAGGCGCGCTGGTTCGCGGCTCCCAATGTTCCGACCATGGACGAGGTGGGTGTGCCCGGCCTCTACATTCCTTGGTGGCAGGGCCTGTGGGCTCCTAAAGGTACGCCCAACGACGTCATCGCCAAACTCAACGGCGCGGTCGTCAAGGCTCTCATCGATCCGACGGTAAGCCGACTGCTCTCCGACCTTGGTCTGGAAATTCCATCGCACGAGCAACGGACGCCGGAGGCGGTCCGGGCGTTTCACAAGACAGAGATAGAGAAGTGGTGGCCGATAATCAAAGCGGCGAACATCAAGGTAGAATAGGCGAGCTTGGACTTTCGCGTGCGCAGTTGGCACCTCGCTGCGCAGGCCAATGCCTTAATTATACGGCAGCTTTCGGGTAGCCCGGACATGCGCCGCTGCCTTGCCCCAATTGCCTCCGGCGCTCTTGACCCGAAGCGGTCATACGCAGCCCTCTGACCGCGTTTCAATGCCCTACAGCACCGTGACAGATGCGGTATCTTTCAGGCTACGTTTGGCGTGGTCCTGCGCCTCGCGGGAGGGCGGACATGAGACGGCGCGAGCTCATCACGCTCCTCGGCGGCGCGGCGGCAACCGCGTGGCCGCTCGCGGCGCGCGTGCAGCAGCCCGAGCGGATGCGGCGGATCGGCGTGTTGATATCCGTCGCCAGAGATCGACCGCAGCGTCGCTACGTTCGCGCGGATGTCGAATGGTGGCCTGATCGTGACGACGGGTCCGTTGGCGACGGTCCATCGCGAACTGATCATCAGGCTCGCAGCCCATCACCGGTTGCCCGCCGTCTATCCTAACCGCTTCTACGCCACCGGCGGCGGCCTGATCTCCTACGGTCCTGATACGATCGAACAGTACCGGCGCGCGGCGGGCTACGTCGATCGCATCCTCAAGGGCGAGAAGCCGGCCGATCTGCCAGTGCAGGCTCCGACCAAGTACGAACTGGTCATCAATCACAAGGCCGCCAAGGCGCGCTATCATTCATGCCGATGCCGCAGTTATCGGATGACAAAATATCGACAACAAGCACGAGCCGATTCTGCTCGTTACCCGTCTCGGCTTTAGGATAGTGAGAGAGGACGGAGCGTCATGGATCTCACCAGACTTCTTACCAGCCCGGAAGGTCGAATCAGTCGTGCGCCCTTTTGGATCGGCTGGTTGATTATCCTCTCAGTCGAGGTGGCTGTCCGGCTAGCTCTTGGCGTCCCCTTCGCTCCGACACCGTCGGACGCGTTTTCGGTCCGCGTCCTCAGTTTTCTCATCGACCTCGTCCTGCTTTATCCTTGGGTTATTGTCATGGTGAAGCGCCTCCATGATCGCAATCGGTCAGGTCAGCTCACCGGATGGCTGATTGTCCCATATACGGTGCTCATGGTCACAAACCTGTTGGGAATGAGCGGCGACCCCGATCATTTGGGCGTGGTCGAAGCGATATTGCTCATCGGCACCAGCATCATCGCCGTTGCGTTCATGGTCGACCTTGGCTTTCGACGCGGCACTGCTGGCGATAACCAGTATGGCCCAGATACGCTTAAGAGTCGCGCCTGAGCTTGAGCGTAACACCCATTTCCGTAAGACTGCAGGCCACCGAGTGCAGGGAAATAACGGTACGGAAAGACGGCCGGGAGGCGGTAGCGGGCCGCCAGCGATGTGATCTCTGCGCGGTGGGCGATTAGGAAAATATCCGGCATTGACCCACAGCCGACATGTGGCGCCGATTTATTCGATTACCTCGTCGGCGCGCGCGAGCAGCGTCGGCGGCACAGTGAGGCCGAGCGCCGCAGCGGTCTTGAGGTTGATCAACAGCACGAATTTGGTCGGCTGCTCGACTGTTCAAGTCGGCGGGTTTCGCGCCCTTGAGAATCTCGCCTTGGCGTTGTGCTTGCGACCTCATTGCTTTTGTGGAATCGGGGTGTTGCCAGTCGGCCCAATCGCAGTGACCTGCAAAATCACCTCGCCGTCCTTCGCCCACGCATAATGCGGCGTTTTCGCGGGTTCAGAATACAACGTGCCTGCGGGATAAGCCTTGAGTTTGCTCTCGTCCCATTGTTCGCCGATGGCGAAATAGAAGGTGCCGGACATGACCAAGACGGTACGAACCGTATCGGGATGCCAATGGGGCATAACTTTCATCCCCGGTAGAAATTTGATGCGGTCGACGTACAAACCGGGCTGGGAAGAGTCGCCGAAAAGCGTTACGTGTTGCGGCGCTCCGGGGAGTCCTTTGTAGGTGATGTCCTGTGGCAGCTTGACGATGCTGGTGTCGACATTCTGAGCGTGCGCGGGCCACCATGCTCCAGCCGTGCAAAGAGCAAGCAATAGACGGGCTGTGCGCGTATTCATGGTTGTCTCCTGTTGCAGCCGGATCAGTTCCATCAGCAACGGCTTTCGTGAGGGACGTGCAGCTAGCTTACTGCGGTTGCGGCCAGTGTGAACCGGGGCAAATCCGGAAAGTGAGCGCCGCCGATCGAAGACGGCGGAGGTTCAATTTATGCTGTGTCTAACGACTGGCGTGATGTCGGCTCGGAAGAGACCTGCCGGCCGCGCCGACCAAGGTCGGCTCGTTGAGGTGAAGCGTACCCACGGCGGACGCCGCGGGACGCCGCTTCGGGCCGGAGCGGTCATGGAACGGCCTTACGCACCCGGTCCTTGAATTTACGTCCGGTTCCGGAGGAGACCGGACACAGGCGATCGACCGACGAGCCCAGTCGCTCCGGGCTTGCTTCTGTCCCCGTCATTCAGAGGCTCTTCGCCCACCGCTTGGCGTGCCAGAGGGCGATGGCAATGCCTGCGGATACCGCAGCCGTGACCACCGGCTCCGCCCATTGCGGCGGAAAGTGCGACGGGTGCGCGAAGATATCACCGATGAACGTCGCGACCGCGCTGATCGTCGCCTGCCGAGCGACGCTGTCGGTCGTCCGGTCCATCTGTACGAGGAGGCCAACGGTGACCGCCGCGCCGACAATCCCGCAAACCGAGGCGAGCAGCGCGTGCTCGAAACTGAACGCGGCGAAAACGTTGCCGCGCGCCATCACGAGAAAGCAGGCGAGCCAAGCCCCTGCGAACTTTTCAGCAGCAGGGCGGGCAAGGCCGCTCGCGCGCAAATCATCGAATGCGTCGAGGACGCTAAACTTGAGGCTTGGCATGGACTGGCCCTTTCTTCTTCTTCGGTGCTGCTTCCACCGCGGCGTTTCTTCGATGTGCGATGCGCCGCCGAGAAGAGTAATGAATTCCCGCGCCGCATGCGATCAATTCCGGGTGACTCATGGGATCGATCTGGCAAAATTCTAAGGCCCGGTCGGCGGCCCGACACGGCCCGACTTTCGCTCACGGCATATTGCGGCGGAGGCCGACGCCTTGGGTTCACGTCCGGTTCGGGGCGCCTCCGGAAATTCCGCCCAACCCGTCACCCCGTCAGGCCGAGCAGGAACAGCGTGACGCCGGCGGCGGAGGACGCGAGCAAGGTCGCCGCGGCGCTGACCTTGAAGCGGAACACCGCGATCGCGGCGGCGACGAACAGCACGAGCGCCCAGGGGTCGAGGGTCGCCGGGTTCGGAACGTCGAATGTGAGCCAGGCGAGGCGCACCGCCTCGTGGTCGTGGAACAGGGTGCGGATCCCGAACCATGCCGAGAGGTCGGCGATCATGCCGATCGCCGCGGCGGTGACGGCGCGCAGCGCGGCGTTGAGAAAGGCATTGTCGCGCAGGCCCTCGATGAACGGGGCGACCACGAAAATCCACAGGAAGCAGGGCATGAACGTCACCCAGGTCGCGAGCAGCCCGCCGAGCGTGCCGGCGAGGAGCGGCGGCAGCGCGCCGGGATCGCGATAGGCGACGAGGAAACCGACGAATTGCGTGACGATGATGATGGAGCCGGGAACCATCTCGCCGAGCGCGATGCCGTCCTGCATCTCGCGCGCGGAGAGCCAATGATGCGAATCGACGATCTGCTGGGCGGCATAGGCGATGACGGCGAAGTCGCCGCCGAACGCCATCAGCGCGATCTTGCTGAACAGGAGCGCGATCTGGGTGTAGACGTTCTGCAGGCCGAAGATCGCGATGAGCGCGATCACCGGCACGAGCCAGAGCGCGAGCCAGAGCGCGAGCGAGCGGACGAGCCGTGCCCGGCTGGGCCGGGTATGGTCGGGCAATTCCTCGTATTCGTGACCGGCGCCGAGGTCGTGAACGGGATGGGGGAGGGGGCGCGTGAAGCCGGGCAGCCGCGCCCATCCGGCGGCGAGGCCGATCACCGCCGCGCCGAAGACGATGATCAGGAACGAGAGCTTGAAGAAGAACGCGGCGACGAAGGCGAGCGCCGCGAGCGCGACCATCCAGCGGCCGCGCAGCACGTGCCCCCCGAAGCGCAGGACGGCCTCGGTGATGATCGCGAAAATCGCGGGCTTCACGCCGAGGAACACGGCCTGGCCGATCTGCGAGGTGGCGCCTTCGACGTAGCCGAAGCAGAGCGCCATCATGCAGACCACGCCAGGCAGGATGAACAGGCCGCCGGCGATGATGCCGCCGATGGTGCGGTGCGCCAGCCAGCCGACGTAGACGGCGAGCTGCTGGGTCTCCGGGCCGGGCATCGCGATGCAGTAATTGAGGGCGTGAAAGAAGCGCTCGTCGGAGATCCAACGCCGCTCGTGGACCAGCAGCCGGTGCATGGTCGCGATCTGCAGGGCGGGCCCGCCGATGCCCGCCATCGAGACGTGCGTCCATACGCCGAGCGCGTCCCGCATCCGGCCGCGCCGGGTCTCGCTCTTCTCGGCGATCGCATCCATGATCGTCAGGTCAGCGGTTTCCCAGGGGAAGTGCAAGGGCCCGGACGGCGCCTTGCTCGGATTTCAAATAGCCTGTGGCAGGAAATCATGGCCGGGAAGGGGCCGCAACGACTGGACGTCAGACCGGAATGCACAGCGCATTATCCACGAGCAGGCTGTCGTACACGCAGCGGCGCTCGGCGAGCTTGATCTGGTCGCCGATCCGGCGAAACTTGTCGTAATAGACCCCGACCTGGTGCAGCTTGGCCTCCGGCCGGTCGAGCAGCACCTGCAGCACGACGTAGTTGGCGCGCGCCCGGATGTCGCCGTTCTCCTCCTCGCCCAGCACCTGCAGGTTTCCGACGATGTGGCGCAGGTAGCGCGGCGCGAACATCGCCGTCTTCTCGAGCGCGAAGGCGCGGTCGAGGATCATGCCCTTGTTCTCGCAATAGATCAGCCCGACCGGCATCCCGCGGTCGGCGTTCTCGCGCGAGATGACGACATAGAACGCGTCGTCGGTGAACATCTCCGCCCAGTCGCTCAGCCGCTGCTCGTCGAGCGCGGCCGCATAGGCGCTGTTGAAGGTGTCGAGCTCGTGCGCAAGGAGGAGCGCCTCGATGCGCCGGTCGTTGGCTGCGGGGTGACTCCTGTCGAGCATGTCGAAATCCCTAGCGTGCTTTCCGACGAAGTGGGATCAGCACGCGCGGCAGACTCGGTCTGCTCCCTCCCCCGCTTGCGGGGGAGGGGTGGGGTGGGGGTGATGCGATGAGTCCCAAACACGTGATCTTGCATGACCCCCACCCCAACCCTCCCCCTTGCAGGGGGAGGGAGCGCACCGAGTCCGCCGCACTATTATGCATCCAACTCACCACAACACGCTCTACACGCCCATCTCCCGGCGCCAATGCTTGTACATCGCCCGAATGGCGGCCTCGGAGATCAGGGTATCCGTAGTCCCCGCCTGCGTCTCGGGGGCGAGCTTGACCAGGTGCTTGCCGTCCCCAACATGCCGCATGCCGTCCTGCACGAACTTGATCGCCTCGTTGTCCTCGAGGCCGAGGAAGCCCGCCGGGCCCATCAGGTTGCCCTGGCGCAGGCGGTGGCGGGTCATGGCGTCGTCGTCGCCCTCGAAACCGAACATGGTCCACTTCATGATGAATTCGTGCGGCCCTTCCGGCACGATCTGGCGGATGCCGAGCGTGTTCATCTCCCGCTGCACGATCAGGTTGGGCCAGATCGTCGCCATCGTCACCGACCACGGGCTGTCGAATTCCTCGACGAAGTCCATGAAGCGCGGCTCGCGCAGCGTCATGCCTTCCTTGAAGCTGCGCATCTCCTTCTTGGCGTCGCCGGAGAGCGATTTGGCGTCCGATTTCGCGGACGCCATCACGCCGTGCCGGCCGCTCGCGTCGGTGAGCATGAGCGAGCGATTGCCCGCCACCAGGAGCCCGAACGTCACCAGGAAGGTGTGCAGCAGGGTGGCGTGATAGGGGTCCTTGAGGTTCTCGTGATAGAGCTTCCAGTTGCCCGGCAGCGAATGGCGATAGTGGCCGAGCACCTTCAGCTTGCGGCCGTCGAACGTCGCCTCGAATTCGCGCAGGACGTCGGGTCCGAGATAGTCGGCGAGCGATTCCATCTCCGCCGCATAGGACGCGAACACGACCCCGCGGTGGCTCGTCACGTTGAGCCTGCGCAGGCCGTGATCTTCCGGCCTGAAGTCCGCCGGCATGCCGCCCTTGCCGCCGACCCCGCGCCGGAACGGGATGCCGACGAGGTTGCCTCTGAGGTCGTAGGTCCATTGATGATAGGGACAGACGAATTCCTTGACCGTGCCGTCGAGCTCCCGGCAGAACTCGGCGGCCCGGTGCCGGCACCGGTTCTCCACCACGGTGATCGAGCCGTCCTCGGCGCGCGCCGCAACGACCGGGGTCGGGCCGATATTGGAGCGGATGAAATCGCCGGCATTCGGGATCTCGGCCTCGAGCGCCACGTAGTTCCAGGTGGGCCCATGAAAGATGCGCTCGACCTCCCGCTCGTAGATATTTTGGTCGGTATAGACCCAGTCGGGGATGACGGTGAGATCGTCGTCCGGCCACACGTATTGCTTGGGTGTTTGCGTGGTGGTGGCGGCTCCGCCGTTCGACGCCTTGTCACGGGGCTCGGCCCGCGCCGGGGCTGCGATCGCGGCGGCTTCGCGCGCCGGTGCCGGGGTCGCAGCGGCGCCGACGGTCGTTGCATTGCTCGCCCGCCCGGGGTCCTCGAGCTCGATCAAGATGTCGCGGCCGTCGATCCTGATCGGATAGACCTTGAGATCCTCTGCGGCAGGACCGGATAGCACCTTTCCGGTGCGGATATCGAACAGCGCCTGATGCAAGGGGCACTCGATCGTGCCGTCCGCCGGCTCGACGAAACCATCGGCGAGCGACGCGAGCTCGTGCGTGCAGATGCCGCCGGTTGCATAGACATCGTCGCCCAGCCGGAAGAGCGCGATTTCCGTCCCGTCGATCTCGATGCCGATCGTTTCGCCGTCGCGCAACGCATCGAGCGATGCCACCTTTTGCCACGCCATGGCCTCTCGCAGCCTCGATGAGAGCTGTCTCAGCATATCCCATTTCGTCGGGGCCGCAATCGCGCCGAGCGGTTGCGATCCCGCAATCGTCGGCGTAGCCTCCTATCGACCTCGAAGAGGAGGGCGTCATGGCGCAAGAGCCTCTCGCGACCAAGGGCAATTTCCTGCACATCTACGATTTTCGGGTCACCAAGGGCAAGGAGGACGAGTTCATCCGCCTGTTCGAGACGTTCGACTATTCCGACGGCAACCCCATGCACAAGTCGTCGGCGCAGGTGAAGGACGGCGTGCTCTGCCGCGACACCGAGGATCCGCAGCGCTTCTTTCTCATTGCCGAATGGTCCGACATCGAGGAGCACGCGCGCATCCGCAAGGTCCTGGCGAACGAGATCAAGCCGGAATTCATCAAGCATATCGAAGGCGGCAAGTTCATTCCGAAATACGTCGAGGTCGTCTCCTCGACGCCGGATGAGATTCTGCAGAAGGCCGCGGCGCAGTGAATTGCCGCGCTTGCATCATGCCAACGCTCCGCCGTCATTGCCGGGCTTGACCCGGCAATCCATCGCTTCGCAAAGAGTCGTCTTGCGAAGACGATGGATGCCCGGGTCAAGCCCGGGCATGACGGGCGAGCCAAGCCGCTAATGACGTCACTGCGGCCGCAGCAGCTCGGGCGGGTGCCACACGACCGTCCGCCTTCCGTTCTTGAACACCGCGAGCGGCCGAGCAATCTCGGCGATCGCCTGCTCGGGGCTGTGCGCGTCGATGACGACGACATCGGCGGGACGGCCGACGGCGAAGCCGTAATCGGCGAGGTTGAGCAGTCGCGCGGAGCGCTCGGTCAGCATCGCGAAACAGTCGCGCAGCCGCTCGGGACGATCGACCTGCAGGACGTTGGCGTAGAGGTTCGCCATGCGGATGAGCGAGCAGTCGCCGTACGGGGTCGCCGGGTTGAGGATGTTGTTGGACGACAGCGAGCAGTTCACGCCGTGCTCGCACAGCAGATTTGCATCCGCCACGCCGCGGACGACGGCATGGTCGCGGTCGCGCCCCATGAGAAAAAGGTCCGTGGTCGGAAGCACGGTAACCCCGATGCCGGTGTCGGCGAGGCTGCGTGCCAATGCCGCCACCTCAACGGGCGGCAGGAGCGAGAGCTTGGCCATGTGGCCGACCACGACGCGGCCGCCGCGCTTGAATTGCTCGGTGAGCTCGCGCACGAGATGGATGTTCATGGCGTCGGCGGTCGGGCCGACGTCGAGATGGATGTCGATGTCGACGTCGAACTCGCGGGCAAGCTCGAAAATGCGCCTGATCTGGCCGGCTTCGTCGCTATCGTAGCGGGGCGCGCCCCCGATCACGGTGGCGCCGCGTTGCAGGCCTTCGACCAGCAGCTCGTCGGTGCCGGGATAATTGGTCAGCCCTTCCTGCGGAAAGACGCAGATCTCGACGTCGATCGCCCACTTGTACTCGGCGACCAGCCTCTGCACGCCCTCGAACCCGCGCATGCCGATGCCGGGATCGACCTCGACCTGGGTGCGCATGCGGGTGGTGCCGTGCTTGATGCAGTCCTGCAGGGTGCGCTCGGCGCGCGCGTGCACGTCCTCGACCGACATGCCCTTCTTGAGCGGCGTCACGCCCTTCACCGGGCTCAAGGTGCTGCGCTCCTGCGGCGCGCAGCGATCGATGATGCGCGACTTGTCGAGATGGATGTGGGTCTCGATCAGCCCCGGACAGGCGAGGCATCCCCTCGCGTCGTAGACTTCCGCCTCGGCGGTCAGCGCGTGCTCGATCGCGACGATGCGTCCTTTTTCCACGCCGATGTCGAACAGCTCGCCAGGCGGCCAATCGGCGAGACGCGCGTTGCGGACGAGGAGATCCACGAGCCCTTCACTCGGCCTTGATGTTGGCGGCCTTGATCAGGGGCCACCACTTCTCGATCTCGGCCCTCTGGTGCGCGGCAAGAGCTTGCGCGGTCTGCTGCTCGGGCGGCGGAATCTCCTGGCCGAGGCCGGTGAGCCGCGCCCGCACCGCCGGATCGGCAAGCGCGTCCATCGCCGCGGCGGTGAGCCTTCGAACGGCGTCCGGCGGCGTGCCTTTCGGCACCCACAGGCCGTACCAGGTGGAAATATAGACGCCCGGTGCGCCGGCCTCATCGACGGTCGGAATATCGGGCGCCGCGGCCAGGCGGTTGCTCGAGGTCACGGCGTAGGCCTTCACGGAGCCGTTGCGTACGTGCGGCAGCGCGGTGATGGCTTGGTCGAAGGAAAGATCGATGTGCCCGGCCACCAGATCCCGCATGATCTCCGATGACCCCGCGCGATACGGCACGAACTGAAAGTGCGCGCCGGTGACGTTCTGGAAATAGATCCCGCTGACGTGTTGCCCGGAGCCCGGCCCGGCCGTGCCCTCCGTCGCCTTGTTGCTCTTGAGCCAGGCGACGAGCTCTTTCAGGTCCGTCGCCGGCAGGTCCTTTCTCGCCACGATGACGTACGGATTGGCGGGCAGGCGGGCGACCGGCTCGAAATCTTTCTCTATGTCGTAGGGCAGCGCATAGATCGCGCCGTTGACGATATGCGAGGGCCAGTTCCCGATGCTCACCGTGTAGCCGTCGGGCGCCGCCCGCACGGCACGGGCGACGCCGATCGTGCCGGAGGCGCCGGTCACGTTCTCGATGACCACGGGTTGGCCGAGCGACTGCCGCATCACGTCGCTCAACGTGCGTGCCAAGGTGTCGACCGGACCGCCGGCGCCGAACGGCACGATCAGGGTGACCGGACGCGACGGGTAGGGCTGCTGCGCCAGCGCGGCGCCGACCCATGCCAAGCCGACCAGCGTCAGGCCGCGAGATGCTTTTCTCATGTCGATCGTCCCAACTTCCCTCAATGACGTGGCGCGCCGGCCGACCAGTCGACCGGCTTCAACGGCCCCGGCAGGGCGCGCTCCGCCTGTCGCTGCAGCTCCGCCTCATGCGATCGCACGTAGCGCAGCGCGAACACGACCATGACGGCGGCGACGGTCAACAGCCCGATGCCGATCGGTCCATGCAAATGGAACAGCGCGGCACCGA
>WNEY01000864.1_pt1 | contig 20102 bp, 24 predicted proteins | sample 5400531 | NCBI WGS metagenome assembly WNEY01 (sample SAMN13153338, study PRJNA577476) | soil metagenome | isolation source: 200 cm saprolite under Douglas fir tree site 1 | place: USA:California | collected 2015-04-18
TCTGAATGGTGCGATTGGCCAAGCCCCTCCCGCCGCTGGCATATACCAATTCAATATTGCTCCAGGGCTGTATGACATCGCGACTGGCGATCTAAATGGCGACGGTCTTCCGGACATTGTGGTCGTAGGTTTGAACGCTATGAAGGGGCAAGTATCCATTTTCCTCTCACAGAAACAATAGTCCTGATTCAATTCCTGGAAAAGATTTCAATTTCAACCCGCCTACACACAGGTGCGATTCCATTCCCGATCAACCATCGCGCATAGCTATTGGGGCGGTCCGAGCGTTCTAGAAACGGATGAATACCGAACACCTTTGTTGTGCTGGACTCGATTCCTGATTTCAACGAGTTAGCAGGTCAGCGTTTTGAGCGGCTCCCAATGACGGATCACAAAAGAACCCCCACGAGGATTCATTCCCGGCTATATATCGCTTTGATGTGGCTCACATCGGCGTCAGACAGACCAGAGACCGCCGGAATGTCGTTCCTAGAGCGGAGTTGCACGCGATAGCGGCTGAAATACTCGACCACGTTTCCGCCATATCCGAAGTAATACATAATGTCGCGGAAATCCCGCGTGTGCACGAGCCCCAGCGCGTGGCCCAGTTCGTGCAGACACGTCAAATAGACGATGCTGTCGCGCAGAAGCATGTCTCCTCTGGCACGCCGCGCGACATCTTCACCCATCGATTCTACGTTGGGCCGTATGAAAACGGCCGCTCCACGTTGGCCACCAACAATCAGCGGCCGCATCTCCCCGTACTCGCCTCCGTTAGGTTCGGCCCAATAGAGTCGAACCAGTGCCTGAGATTCGGCCGCAGCCTTGAGTCGAAGGCTTTTCGCGGAGCTTCGTTGCCACGCCTCCAAAGCCCAAAGCGCGAGTTCTCGATCCGATGAGCGATAACCGGTCTGCCCTCTGCCCTCCGAGATGAAGTAGGTGATAGGTTCCCTCGCGTCAAGAGCCCTCGGCATGGTTGACTGCCAACCGCTCGCTCGGACTGTGCTCAACGCAATGATGAAAGGAATCAGGCCGGCGGTGACTGTGGCGGTTCTCAAGGCGTGTCGCCTCATACGTCCGGATGATAGCCCAAGTTCGTCACTAGACGGGTCAAAGCAGGGTTAAATTCCGAAAAGCGCGACGAAAATGTGCGCACCCTGCAAGCATTTTGACGGCTAGTAGTGCAGATAGCGCAGGGCCGGAGATTGCCATTTCGACGCGCAGGGGGCCCTTTGCCGTTTGCGGGAAACAGGCACTGGCCGGAGGGACGGGCGGGGTTGGCCACCTTTCGCTGAACCTCGGACCAGTAGTTTTTCAGGGTGCGTTCAGGGTAGTCTGACGCTGGAGCACAGTAGGCCCATACCAGCACCATGGGAGAGAAAACGTGTTCTGCGAACGCTGCGGCCTGAACTTTTTACCCAAACAGTCTGTCTGCACCCGCTGCAATGTGGCGGCGACGAGGCACTGGTTTCAGCTGATGAGCCTGGTGACGCTGCTGGTCGCACTGCTTTGCAATGCGCTGGTGGGGCTGCTGTTGCTGCCGCGGCTGGCCGAAGGGAGGCACTCGCGCTTCGTGTTCCGGGCGTGGCTGTGGTTGGACTACAAGGCTTCGTTGTACGGCTGGGTGCCTATCGCTATCGGGTTGCTCGTGTGGGACTATTTGGTCTGGAAGCCGGCAAGGCCAAAGGTTAAGGGTTGGTTCACGCGGAAGCTGCTCACATTTTCGCTGGCCGCCGGGTTGGCGCCGATGCTGCCCTGGTGGATTCCCGCGGGGCAGCCGCCAGGAGAATTCCTGTCGATGATTGGGAAGTATCCGGGCGTGCCCTTGCTTCTGGCATGGGGCGTGGTGCTGTTCGTCGTAGTGCTCCTGTGCGTCAATGCGGAATCGCGTGACTACCTGCTGGGTCATGGGAAGGCGCTAAGCGTGGTGAGCGTAGGACTGCTGTTGCTGGTCCTGACGATGATCGTGGTGGGTTGGTCAGTTACATCGGGTGGGTTTCGCATTCTATAGCCCGAATTGAATCCGCGTCCTCCCATCTTCGCGAATGGTGGCGCACCCGGCGGAAAGATGTGTTGAAAGTGGCAGCGCTGGCGATGATGGACCCGACTGCGGGCATGCAACCCCGGTTCAATCTTGCTCGAACTTGACCCGGACGGGCTTGCCTGGCTGAAGACTTTTGGCCTGCTCTTCGCTCACATAAAAGCGACGGCAATAGTAGTGGTCCGCGATGGGAAGTCCGGGCGAGTATTCTCTTTCCAGTGAAACCTCAATACTGAATTCGGTTTCCCCGCTCCAACCCTGACTTGTGAGCTTCTCTATCAATCTACCTGTCAGGGTGAGCAAGCGCCTAGGTTCGTCCTTGGTAGCCGATCCCGCGTCGGGATCATCCTTAGCAGCCGGAGCTGCCGACTGCAAATGTGCCAGTTGCGGCATGCCGTCGAAACCGGTTGAAGCGGCAGCCGGAATGTTGTCCAGATCCGGCTGGGAACGCCGGACGAGAAGTTCCAAATCCAGCTTCGACGCGACTCTCCTCACAATCTCCGCGTCGATGACTTCTTGCCCTTGCAAGTAGCCTGTCAGCATGGCGTTAAAGCAGATGTTGTTGATATTCCGGGGAATGCCTTCGCTGCGCTCGGCAATCAGCGCCATGGCGTCGCGCGTGAAGATGGGTGTATCGCTCGATCCCGCCGCGCGGAGACGATGCTCGATATATTCGGCGGTCTCCGTAAAGTCCAGTGGCTCCAGATGGGCAAGGACGGCGATGCGTTGGCGAAGTTGTACGAGGTTGGGCCGCATCAACGTCTCGACCAACTGTGGCTGGCCTGCAAGGACAATTTGGATCAATTTCGAATGGGTCGTTTCGTAGTCGGACAGCAGGCGAATCGTTTCCAGCACCGAGTCCTGCAAATTCTGCGCTTCGTCCATGATCAGCACAAACCGCCGGCCCAGGAGCATCTCGTCGAACAAGACCTGGCTCAACGCCTTGTGCATTGAAACCATGTCCGTCCCGTCGTACTCGACTCCCAACTCAGCGAGGAGGTACCGGAGCAGCTCGCTCGAATTGCACTGCGTCTGGAACAGGAACACGACACGCGCCGAATTGCCCAATTCGTTCATCAGTTTGTTAAGCAGTGTCGTCTTACCCATTCCGGGCTCGGCGACAAGCGCCATGAATCCCCGCAGATTTTCGATCCCCTGCAAGAGCGCCGTCAGCGCCTCACGATGCACTCGGCTTAAGTAAAGATAAGCGGGGTCCGGGGTAACATCAAACGGCTGCTGTCGTAGCCGGTAGAAAGCTAGTAGGCTTGTCGCGCGCGGCTCTTCTCCGTCATTCGCAACAGGCAGCGCTGGCGGGGCATCGCTTTCGGGTCTTTCCTGCACGGGAGATAGGCTGAGGGTAAAACCGTCGTTATCGGAGGCAAGAGAGAGATTCATCTCCACGGCCTCAGTCGTAGCCTGAACAGGGAATGGTTCGCGACTCAAGCCATCGTCATTGGTCGCAGGAAATGGAGCGGCTTCAACTACCTCTGACACCTCTTGCAAGGGAAATGCTCTCGTCTTGACAACACTTTCTTCCATGACCACAGGCGCCGCGATCTCTGCAACTTCGGCCGCTTCCTCCACCGGCGGTATACAAAGGTTCAGGGAACTGTCACGCGTCAGAAGAGAAGGCACGGACTCTACACTCAACGTGGGAGGAGGGGCCCCAATAATGATGTCATCCACGGTTATTGGATTGGGATTCGCTGCGGTGCAATCTGCAGATTCGGCCAGCGCTTCGTTGGATATGGGCACGGACGGGGGAATTAAAGGTTCACCACACCTGTCAGGCAAGGATCCGGAATCCCCAGGTGTCGGCGCCGTAGCAAGAGAGTCCTTGGAGGCGCTCCTCGCTACTGGTTTCGTATCCAACTCTTGCCATAGTTGTTGTCGCTTGTTGTCAGCTAAGTTGGTCCTCGAGACAGACTGACCTACGCCCCTGTCAGGGCTTGCATAGAGCACTTGCTGTGGTCCGAGCGCAACTCTCTTATCCCTCGGAGTACCCACTAGGAGCATGATCAGCAAAGTGCACGCTGCACAAGCGACGAATACGAAAATAGCAAGAGTAACCAAACGGAAGTCCCCCAACCAATTTGCTTACCTGATCAGTCGTAGGTTCAATTCTTCTAAATTGGGCCTACGAGCCCGGTGCCTCGCGGGCGTATTGCTTTTCGCGAACGAAGTCGCATCCCCACTCATTCGCACTAGATTTTAACTCCACCCCCGGGAACAAACCGATAGGCGAATCGTGCCAAAAATTTTGGTCCCAGGGTACTGGAACCGGCCTGGAAACCTGTTTGGCACTGGCATCGGGCGTTTCCTCCCGATGCCGTGGCCGAAAGCGTCGCCCGCCTGGGCGGGGCCGACCCTTTAGCGTCTTTTCCCTTGACGGACGTTCACGGTGAGATCGTACGACTTCAATACTTGGACGTCGAATGACTGGTTTGGCTTTTCAGGGAGGCCGACCCTTCGGGGGGTTGAACCTGTGAAAATACCCAAGTCTACTGTTTTGCCGGTGAAGCAAAATGTATCTTGGGGCCTCATAAATCGCGTGTAGAGCTTCCAATTGAGAGATTTTCGAAAGCCAAAGTAGCCGAAATATATGAAGAGGGTTTTTTCACAGCTTCGGGTTTGGAAGGGTCGGGGTTTGGCGCTTTCTCCGTTCTATGACCAAAGGACTGATCCAGATCGATCTCGTCCACCAAAGACGAGAACTCGATGAAGAACCACCCACCCCTCGAAAACAGCGACGGGAAGGCCACGAGCAAGTTCAAATCCGCCTCAAAGGGTTGGCCAGACGCCCCCACGGCTAAAACGAACATTTTGTATCAATGATCCGACCGTTGACTGAGACGACAAAAAGGCTTATCATAGCTAGATAATCTAGCCAAGGAGGAAACCATGGAGTGGCGACTGGCAGATGCAAAAAACCGCTTCAGTGAGCTTGTTACCCGTGCTCTCGCCGAAGGGCCGCAACGGGTCCGCCGTCACGACGATGCTGTCGTTGTAGTGGCGGAACGCGACTACGAAAAGCTCACTGGCAAGCGTCCCGGCTTCAAGGAATTTCTCATGGGCGAAGGGCCGAGTCTCGAAAGGCTGGATCTTACCCGTGATGACTCCCCCATGCGAGAAGTGAAGTTTTGAGAGTCCTCCTCGATACCTGCGTGCTTTCGGAACTGCGCCGTCCCAAAGGGCATCCCGGCGTCCGCCGCGCGGTTGAAGCTCTCGAAAGCGACAACCTGTTTGTGAGTGTCGTAACCATTGGAGAAATGGCCAAAGGGATTGCCCTGCTCAAGGAAAGCAAGATCAAACGTGACCTCCAAGCGTGGTTGCAGGCCCTCGAACAGCATTACGCCGACCGAATCCTGCCCATCGATCTTGAGACCAGCCATACCTGGGGAGAACTCACAGCCTCCGCGCAGAAAGCCGGGAAGATTGTTCCCGCAAGTGACGGCTTGATTGCCGCTACAGCACGGCGTCACGGACTTCACGTCATGACTAGGAATACCGAACACTTCGCGCCTACAGGTGTGTTGCTGATCAACCCGTGGGCGGACCAAACACCATAGACTACGTACCTACGCTCAGGCAACTCAAAGCCGCGATCGCGTCCAGAAAGCAGCCGCGTAACCTCTTGTCTCATTTGCGCGCCGTGAATCATACCTTTTCTTTGCGTTCAGATAGCTTCTCCCACGGGTGGTCTACTTCCTCCTGCATCTCGCAGTTTGTGCCGAGCTATTCCTGGTCGTACGCCTGCTTTAAGCCATTTATGTCAATTTTATTCATTTGAAGCATTGCGTTCATGACTCTTTTTTCTTTCGCAGGATCTTTGTCATGCAACAGTTTGCCTAAAATAGAGGGAATGACTTGCCAAGACAGGCCGTATTTGTCTTTGAGCCAGCCGCATCTTCCTTTTTCTCCGCCTGCGGAGAGCTTTTCCCACAGCTCGTCTACTTCTTGCTGCGTCTCGCAATTTATGAAGAACGATACGGCCGGCGTGAAGGTGAATTGCGGGCCGCCGTTGAGCACCAAAAATTTTTGTCCCTCAAGTTGGAATCGATTGGCGCCCAAAATCTTTGAGTTCTTGAAAATAGAAACATAAAAATTCATGGCCTCTTCGGCTTTGCCGTCGAACCACAAAAATGGAGTGATTTTTTGCATATAGCTCTCCTTTTGGTACTAGCCTCGAGTGAAGAAAACGTGCCCGCTTCGTCCCGAAGAACGCGGGACGATGCGGCCGCTACAAAAACACTATGTTGTGGTGGCCGTTGCATTTGTAGCGGCCGCCCGCTTCTTGGGCGGGCAGCGGTTTTTTTTGCCGAGAACCAAACTGATCCACTACCTTCCTATTTATTTTCTGGCGCCAACATCTCCGCGAGCTTGTCGTAGCACTCTGCCGCGCCGTGCTCCATGCCGGATTTGATCACAGCGTCGCGAATCTCCCGCGACGCGTACTGCACCGTGATTGTGAACGTCGTCTTGCCATCCTCTTCGGAGAGGACCAGCGTGTTGAGCGACTCGCCCGGGTAGTCGTCGAACGACTCGCTGCTGACGAGGCGCTCCGGCGGCACGATCTCCTGGTACACGCCGCGCATCCCCATTTCTTTGCCGCCGGGGCCGCGCAGCACGGAGCGCCGCGCGCCGCTCACCTTCAGATCGATCTCACAAACCACCAGCGACCAGCCTCGCGGTCCGAACCAACGCTTGAACAGTTCGGGCTTGGTCAAGGCGTCAAAGACTAATCTGCGCGGAGCATCGAAGACGCGCGTCATCACGATCTCCCGCTCCGTGGGCAGAGTTACTTTCAATGTTCCGGTGTTCTTCATCGGTGATCTCCCCTATCGTTTCGTGCGTCCACGTTTTTTCGTGTTGGTGCTAAGCTCGCCAGTCTTCAGTTCCTCAAGAACGGCATCCAGGCGCTGGAAGTTTTCCTCCCAAAGACGACGGAACCTCTCCAGCCAGAGCTCAAGCTCCTGGAGCGGCGCGGGCCGCAACGTATAAATTCGGCGCTGAGCGTCCACGCGCATGTCCACCAGTCCGGCGGCACTGAGCACCCTCAGATGTTTGGAAACTTGCGGTTGGCGGAGACCCAGCCGATGGACCATCTCCCCGACAGGCCGCGGTCCGTCACGGAGCAGTTCGACGATTTGAAAACGGTTCGGCTCGGCCAGCGCTCTGAGAGTTGCCATCATGGCGAACCCGAATATGCCTCAACGCGTATATTCTTGTCAAGGCATATTCGTACCACGGAATATATAAAACCGATTTTGCACCTGGGGGGTTCAAATGAGCGGGATCTGCCAAAAGCCAGTCGGAGTTCCCGACACGACCTCGTGCCCTCGCAGAAACAGAACGACAGCCGAGCCGGGATCATCCGCGGTCCGCACAACAACCAAACCATCGCCCTCGGGGCCCGCAGGGGGAGGTTTGGCCCAAATAATTTTCTGGATGGCCTGTTTGGGGACGCGCGCGACGACCGCGACGCGCCGATATTGGGCGTCGCAACGAAGTTGTCCGTTTGCCAAAATCACGATGCGGCGCGCCCCATCTTTTCCGACCAAGACATACGCTCTAGACTGGCCGAACGCAGAGAAAGCGCCTTGGATTTCTCCACTTGCCTGCCGGCCGGCATTCGTCAGCCAGGCCACGGCATCAGGGTCGAAATCAGCGGGTGTTGCGAGTCGATAGGTCTCAATCCCTGGGATTAAACGAGCTACTTCTGGTGCGACGTCTTGGAGGATTGACTTCTTTGCGGACGCTGATCCGGTATTCGCTTTATAGTATCTTGCAACGAACAGAAAAATAAGTCCTGCCAAAGCGAACATTGGCCAGCCAAGAAGGCGCCGGCGCCTCGGAATAAATTTGGCAATGTCCTCTTGGTCCAAGGGGAGCTCTGCTGCCTTCGAACCCATCGCCGCGATTGTCTTCGGCATGCCAGAAGATGAAGCGCCAGGGAGAGGTTGAAAAGAAGGATCAGCAGCCGATTCTGGCCGTGGAAGGAGCCTGCGATCAGCGGGGTCGCAATCACCGGAAGGAAAAGCAACACCCCAGAATTTATCTGACTCAGTCGCGAATTCAACGCCTACATGATTCACGCCCTGCCCTTTCGGTTTTATATTACGAACCCGGCAGCTTATTTGGTGCAGGGACTTGGGATTGGTTAAGAGCAGCTCTTGACCCAAATCAACATTTCTAGAAAGCTCCAGGAGCGCACCCAGGGGGCCTATTCGGAGGGTTTTGCCTTCGTCATAGGATGGTTCTCCGGGCGAGGAAACGAAGACGGGCATTTCAAAAGGCATACGTGGCGCACGCCGACTGGCCCTCTGAGCGGTGTCTGCGTTCACACTGGAGCTCACGCGCCTTGCGCCATCGTCCATAATTTCCGTCCATCCCTTTCGCTGCTTTGACAGCAACTTGGGCACGCCGCCCGTTGCCAGGTAGAGAACGATCTCATGTGACTGGAAACCTTCAGTAGATCAATTCGCGAGTCGAGACCATTCGGTAATCGGGGATGGAAGACGCTTGAGTGATACAACCGCTGCTGTAGTAGACGCCATTGCCACCGCCCCCCACAAGACCGAAAGTAGCTGCTCCGAGCGTGGACAACGGATTTCCAAGGGAATCGACCGTCTTAGCAACCAGCATCGCGCCGTCATATTCATTGGTCCCCCCGCCAACCGCCGCCGTGACGATGCCCTTGCCTACGACGAGGACGACCCCCCGCCATCCAACCGTGCCAGCAGGTGAGAAAGTGCCTGTCACGACCAGGATTCCGTATCCGGTGACCGCGCCACTCAGTGACAAGTCGCCGTTAACATAGATGATTTCCGGCGACGCAGCTGTACCAGGATTCGAGAGACCGCTCTGGTTGCCAGTAAGCACCTGGGTAGCATTTCCTTTAATGGTAGCCAGCAAATTCTGGAGAGAGCTTACCGATTGCTGGTTGGTAGGCATTGTGGCAGAGATATTCTCGACATCCGGAGCGGTGCCACTGCCGGTGTAGTGACTTTGAAAAATGCTGGGGAGGCCTGCGACCACTGGCGCGATATCTGGAGTGTCCGGCACACCAATTGCAGGTCTCGCAGGTTGTGTAGCCGCACCCCCACAACCCGCATGGTCGGTGCCATCCATGTGAAATGGGTTCGAGTTGGGCCCAGTCATCGAATCGCCAGTCCCGTCCAAGGTTAATGCGGCGCCGAATGACAAGTTCAATGAATCTTGCGTCAGCTCGTACTGCAGCATCCGCCGAGCGCCGCTGGGCGTCACGGCCAGCGCGGTCAGCACGTAGACTTTAGTAGTTGCAGAGCAGGCGGCCGACTGGGCAACTTCGTTCGTCCCGTTCCAGCAGACATAGTAGTTGGCATTAGCCGGCTTGCCGTCCACGTACATGAAATTCTGCGTTCCCCCCGACCATCCGGAAGCCGACTTGTTTATCTTTATAGTAATGCGCGCCCATTTGTAGCTTAGAACCGGATTCGCGGCATAGGTGGTACTGGCTGTAGAAACGGGAGTTTTGTACCACCCTGTAGTCGGTGGGACCTGGCCGCCAGAACAATCCACTTCCTTGCAGATCTCTTCGTCGAAGTATGGATTAGAGGTGCTCCATGGGGCCACTGTCTCGCTGCCGGTAGGATTGAGAATGTAAAGTACACCGCCGGCTGCGCCCGGCAACGCCGTGGGCAGGCTGGCGCTTAGTGTGATCCCGGAGCCCGCAGTGCTGCGCATGCGGTCACGTGCCTCCTCCAGCCCGGCCTTGGCGGCATAATATGCGGTCTGTTCGTCTCGGTAGTTACCGTTGACACTGGTCTCGGTATTGGCCATGTACATCATACTCAGGCCGACCGATGTCACGATCAGCAGAGCGATCAGAGCCATCACCAAGGCTATCCCTCGTTCATATTGATTTTTGCGATCCATGATTTTCCCCCGCATCATGTCGAAGAGTTCCCAGGATACTCGGCGCCGTTCAGCAGCTATTGGTTTGTCCGGTGGCGGCCAGCGAACAATTTACGATGGTGACCTGGCCGCTGAGCGTGGTTTCTGGCGCAAGCTGGGTCTTGGGATCCACGACTGCGGATTTTGTTTTGAGACGGATTTGGACTGTCTTGATGGTTGCCAGGGCCTGTCTGCCTGCAACCGTCGTCATGTCGGCAGAGATCACTGCGGTTCCTGATGCGGTGTAGCTCACGAAAATCGGATCCGCGGTGGTCCCGGCGCTCTGGACGTTCTCCACTTCGTTTGAGGGGTTTGGCGACGCGGTGGATTTATCGTAGGAGATCCGTTGCAGACAAGGGCACTCGTTACCGGAGGCCACGAGCTTGTAATCGACGACATCTACTTTGGCGTCCCCTTCCACGTCACCTTCGAATTTAATCTCACTGGGCCCGATGAAGATGATCCCCGCGGCAAGCTTGGGCTCGGCATAAATCGGCGATAGAGGGGCCGTAGTCCAACTTGCCGTATCAAACATCCGCTTGCTGGGGTAGCCGGTTGCGTGCGAGTCGCGCACGAACTGATCCACGAAATCTCTGGCCTCTTGAAAAATATCCACTTTCGCTTGCTCGGTCCGCGACCGCTGCAGTATCACCGCGATCTGGTCTACCACTGCTCCCACAACGATCGACATCAGAACCATGACGACCATAAGTTCGATAAGCGAGAAGCCATGCGAGCTCATCTTCGATTTTCGCGTCAGCCGTTTCATGGCCGCCTCATTAAAGCCCTACGATCGTTTTCAAGGAGACTGGAACGGCGAGGAAATTTGCATGCGTGTCAGTCCCGGTTGGCTTCGCCGCGACGGTGACCAGCTTGGCGTTGGTGCTAAGCGTCTTGATGTTCCAGCGCACATCGTAGAGCGCCTGGCGGTCTCCGGTGGAGGCCTGGCAACCGTAGTACGTCATCGAGTACCCGGTTACCGTAGCCTGCGTGAAATCAATGGCTCCCCCACTCAATGGGGCGCCGGCTCCGCTGCTGGAACCGGAAGTGTAGACGGAATGGCTGGCGGAAGAGCTGCTCGGATTGCAATCTATAATCGTCATGTTGGTAGCGGCGTTGGCGGGCACTGAGGCGATCATTTCGATGGTCATTTGCGACAAAATCGTGGCAGTGCTATCCATTTTGCTGCGGTTGTCGTTGGCCATGGCGGTCAAGATCAGCATCATCCCGGCCGGCAAGCCGACGAGCAGGATCAACGCCGCAAACAACATTTCCACCAGAGTAAAACCGCCCTCTGGATCCCGAACTGCATCGTTTCCATGATTAATTGTGTGTATAAAGTCTCTATTCGTTCCCGGCAGTTCAGTTTGTCCATTGGGAACTATTCCACCACCAAACCTTTGCGCGTCCCGCCGCCGTGATCGAAACCGCCGCCCAGCCATTTGCGCCAAATGCTCGAGAATCTTTGAAATAAAAGATGAAATTCACGTTGCTACCGCATGGGGTCGCTGCAGAGTTGCACGGAAGCCCCCGCGCGTTGTAGGAAATGTTCCCGCTTGTGGCGGTCCACCCGAGAGGGCCACCCGCTGCGTCCAGGTTTGTTGGTGCACCGGTCGCCCCTCCCGGCGCGGCGACTTGATTGGCGTTGCCACCGAACTGGATCATCGGTTCGTCGGAATCGAACGAGCCGTTGCCGTTAAGATCCACGTAGGCTCCGCTTCCGCTGGTCAGGTTGAACAAGACCGAATAGGTAGCGTTCTTCTGGACGGCGGTAATGCGTGCCTGTTGTACCAGCCCGGCAAAATCAAAAGCCGTACCGCGTAGTTCAAGGTTAGCAATGACGGTGGTCGATTTTGGAATCGCGAATGCGGAGAAAATCATGACAAGAATTACAATTATCAATAACTCGACTAGAGAATAGCCGTCCAGCTTACTGTGCTCATAGGGTTGCATCTTTCTTAACCTTGCAACCTAGGTCTTCGATTGATAGGTAGGCAGTTGCAACCGCACGTAGATACGCGCCTTCCTGGACTTGGAGGGGGTATTAGCGGCTCGCAAATGCGCATGGTGCCTCAATTTCGAGAATAGCTTTCTCCTTCTTGCAGTGGGCCCAGAATAGAAACGCTCGAATTGGGGTCCGTTAGTCACATCTTTTCAGTTGTTTCCGGCGAAATCTCCTTCAAGTAGAAGTATCGGCAGGAGGAGCGAATTCTTCAGCCGGTCGTCAACAATAAGGCCCCACAGACCCGTAATCAGTTAAAAATCCAGGACTTCGTGTTTGGATTCAGAATGGTACTCGTAAAAAACACGAAAGCGGTAAGGGGTCATACGGAGGCGATACCGGGAGAACGATACATAATCTTTCATCCTCCACGTAATCGGGGGGCGTGGTCCAAGGGTTTTTCGCCTCTCAGGATGACCCGGGTTCATGTGTCTCGAATGGATGGTGTTCGACCGCAAGTTCAATGTATTGTTCGACATGCTGTCCAGCGTGGCAAGCCACAAAGGCGGCAGGCGGAAGCACCTCCGATCCCCTCCCCTATACTCCTGCTGCGTTCTCCGACTGAGACGAGGCTACGGATAAGGGCAGGCCAACGCAACCAATGGTTGACACCGCTCGCGGCGGCATGGTACGACGACAATGTCCTCCACTCTTCGCGATAATGAACAGGTGACCCCATGAAACGACAAAGCGGCAAATATCGACCAGCTGCGATTCTGATGATGCTCGCCATCGCAACGGCTCTGATTCTGGTGGGAACTGCCAGCTATTTGGGGGCGGCACAGGCAGCGCCCCAGCAGCCTATCGCGGCCGCAGCTAAAGTCATGCGCACGGACGATCTGCAGCGCTCCGCCAGACTTGATCATTACAAGCTGCTTGCCGACAGCGGCGCGGCCCGCGGCGAAAACATATACTTCTTTAAGTGTTGGATGTGCCACAACAAATATGCCAAGACCGGCCCCTATCTTAAGAGTCTTTATCAGCACGAAAGCTTGATGTCTGGTGACCCTGTCACGGATCAAAACGTGATTGCAAAAATCAAAGAGGGCGGGCCTGGGATGCCGGCGTTCCAAACCACTTTGTCCGATTCCGACATAGCTGACTTGGCGACCTATATCCGGGAAGGAAAGTGCTGCGTCGAAGGTGAAAATCCGCCGGCGAATCCGCTGTACCGCGCCGAGACACAGAAGTGGCCCGTTCAGAGCGGGCTTTCGGGTGGCGCCAAAGGAATGGTGCGGGTCGCCAGCGGCGACTCCCCGGAAGGGATTGGAGTGCAGTTGGTGGCGCCGAATGGCGTCCGTACGACTGTGTATACGAATGAAGCAGGACAGTATGAATTTCCCAAGATGCAGGCGGGAGCTTACACCTTGCGGATCCCTACGCCGCGCGAGTTCAAGCCCTACCGCGTGGATTCCGTCGAGATTAATGGAGCCACGAAGCTCGACGACATCGTGCTCGAGAGAGTTTCCGCATCCGACGGTCTGCCTCCAACACCTGAGATTGAAACTCAGCTGAGTGGCGCGGAGTTGTTGTGGAACGTGCCAGGCACAGGCGAAGAGAAAGCGCTATTTCAAAAGAATTGTTCCGCCTGCCATTCCTGGCAGCAGGTATTTAGAAACCGGTATGATGAACACAGTTGGAATCTGATCGTTGACCGAATGACGCACTACTCCGGCACTTCGCTCGTGATTCGTATTAAGGGGACAAGTTCGACGGGAGGTGGAAACAATTCCGTTTCGCGCCAGGACGGAACCTCGGATGAAGAAGCCAACACTCTCACCAAGTGGCTGGCGAGAATTCGCGGTCCGGAAGCGAAGGATGGCCCGCTACGCGTATTCCCCCGTCCACGAGGGGAAGCCACGCGGGTAGTCATCACCGAATACCAACTGCCGCAAGAATTGCTTGCCCTTCACGATGTGCAAGGCGATTCAAAGGGCAATATGTGGTTTAGCAGCCACAAGACACAGGTCGTCGGCCAACTGGATCCCCGCACGGGAATCGTGAAGGAGTACACGATTCCGCTGACGCCCGGCGCGATGCCCGGGACTCATGCGGTCAAGGTAGACAAGAACGACACAGTTTGGTTTTCCGAAAACTGGGGACACAATCTGAACAAGCTGGATCCGCAAACGGGAAAGGTCACGCAAGCGCACATCGAGGACGCCGTTCCCGTGAATGCCCCCGGTTTTGGTAATTTCGCAATGACTCCCGATGGCTTCGTCTGGGATAGCCGGGACGATCACGTGCGGAAGATTGATCCCGAAACAGGCAAGATTGTGCAGCGATACCCCCTCCAAGTTAGCTTCAGCTATGACAGCCTGATTTCCAATGATGGCAATTACTGGGGAGGCGGCGGGCTGCCCGCTTGGGGAAATACGGTAGAGCGTCTGGACCTTCGGACAGGAGAATGGCTGAAACAAAACACTGGGGCTCACATGGCCACCGCCAAAAGAGGAGGGTTTGATCCCTACGGAAATCCCTGGTTTGGCGGTGGTGATGGCGCACTCGTCGAGCTGAATGCGAAGACAGGCCACATTGATGAGTATTGGCCTCCGACGGCGCCCAGCCCGCTTACTGATTTTTACGAAGCGATGCCTGACAAAAATGGCGAGGTGTGGGCGGGAGTATTGCACGGACGACAGATGGTGAGACTGGATCCTAAGACGGGACGGTGGATCGTCTATCAGATGCCGGAACCTTTTTCATACGATCGCAGGACGTTTATCGACAGTTCCACAAAGCCAGTTACCGTTTGGTATGTTGATTATAACGGATACCTTGTCCGGGTTCAACCCCTGACTTAGGACGGCGCAACCGAATTGCTCACGGAGTTCCCGAACTCGCTCTGAATTGAACGCGCGCAATTTTATTCGTCCGGTCGTACGGCAGCCAGACCGTCGGCGGGTTTGTGCTGCTATCGACTTGGATGTGGCGAATCTCCGTGCCGCGGGTTGGCAGCTCGAATTCCGTGAATTTCTCGGTCGCAGGATCAAATCTAGCGATTCTGTCTGAATTCAGCATGGTAATCCACACTCTATGATTCTTATCGACCGTGGCTCCGTAGGGCTGGCTATATCGATGAGGCAGCGGATATTCGGTGATTTTCTTCGTGCGCGCGTCGATTTTCGCAAGCCGGTCCGCGAAAAATTCGCACACCCAAACCGTATCCGTCCCCCGATCGGTCACCGATCGGCGCGGTCCTTTTTCCAGCGGCGTAGCGGTATTAGGCGTGAGGCTGAGATTTGCCGATATTTCGCGGTCTTTGTCGGTGACCTCGAAACCCTGCGAAACTACCGGGTCCAGGAGCACGTTGTCGATCTTGCCTGCATTGGCGTCGACGTGCGCCATGCGGTTTCCGCCCGGCTGGGAAACCCAGACATTGCCTTCTTCGTCGGCCGCGAGGTCATAATTTGCTTTCCCAGGAGCAGCCGAATAGTTCGTATATTTTCCGGTGAGGGGATCCAATTTGAAAGCTCCCTCGCGGTGCGGAGACCACACATTCCCCTTCGGGTCAAGCGTTATGAAATCGCCTGAGGGTGGGATGCCTTCTGGCCGGGGATATCTGATGAACTTGCCGGTTTCCGGATCGAACTTCGTCGGACTCCCTTCCGTTCCGTTGGCGAACCAAATGTTGCCCTGTCGATCGAAGACTAAAGCATGCGAACTTTCCGCCGCGTTGGCCGCGTCCGCCAGCTTGTAATCGGTAACTCGCCCCGTGCGAGGGTCTAGTTTTCCCAGCGTCCGCTCGGGTGTTGCGTCGTCAGCAAACCAAACATATCCACCCTTGTCGACAGCGACATCGTGAGCGGCTCGCCCATCGTATCGGGACGGAGTTCCCTCAGACCAGTCCGTGCCGTTATGCTTCATGGTCCAACCACTGGGCATATCGGCGCGCGGCAAATCATATTCGGTCACCACGATTTGGGCCGCTTCGCCCGTGGGCCGCGGCAGCAGCTTATAAATGAGAGGAGAATCTCCGGGGCCGCGGACTCGCCCCAAATATTCCGCCAACTCATCCTTGTAAGCATGAATGACGGCGTCCGGGGTTTTTCCTTCAGGCGCATACCCGATGGACAACATGGTTTGCATCAAGTTCATGACGGCGCCCCAACCAGCGGCGTCAAACCGGTTTTGCAACAGAAAACTGACTTGATGGCATCCGGTGCAGTTGTTGATGAATATCGTTTTCATTCGCCGGTCGTTCGGAGTGTCCTCGGGCAAACTGGAAACCCATTCTGTCCCGGAGAGTTGCTTATGGAAATCAGAGAGGGTAGGAAGCGTTAAATCAATTTGCTTCTTGCCTCCGCCTGCGAGTCCAGCCTCCGCCGTGGCAGTTTCAAAACCGACGGCCTGCGCCCAAATCTTGTACTGGCCGCTGCTCACGCCAGGAAAGAAATATCGCCCGCTCTGATCCGTGTACACAGTGGTGGTGAAAGTTTCGCCAGCGTTCCGGGCGGAGACGCCAACGCCCTCCAGCGGCTTCCCTTCCGAAGACTTTACCGTCCCCGACAAGATAGCTGTAGCGAGAGCGGACTGCGCAAGAATATCCTGCGCCAGGCAGCAGATTCCAATCGTCAGAATGACGGAAAAAAGCAGAGAATGAGCCTTTATTCGCGGCACGAACGCCTCCTCTGATCTACGACCGATCTTGTAGGCTGCGGAAAAAGTGCTATTGCTTGTCATTCCAATCCCGCAAGGCGGGATTGGAATGACACCATTTGGAGCTTCTCCGCAACCTGCTACAGAGTCTTCAAATACGCGATCAGATCATCCACTTCTTTGGTTTCCAAACCATACTGGAAGCCCGGCATGTTCGGACTGCCTTTCAGGATAGATCCTCTCAGCAATTTCAGCTTGTCTGGGCCAGCTTCCTTGAATAATCCACTCAGATCCGGTCCAATGACCGGCGGAGATCCAAACTTAAGTTTTCTCGGCAGATGACAGAGCGAACAACGCTGCCGAAACAAATTTTCCCCGCGCGTTTCTTGCTCACTCAACTTCGCGGGGCTGGACGGACCAGTGGCAGGCGCGTTCTGCGCCAGCAGGGGCTCAGGTCCTCGCGGGCAAAACATTGCGAGGCCGAGGATGCTTGCCAGTGCGACAACGGAAGCCTTGATTCTCGGCATAGACCTTTCCAAATCCGCGAACCAAAGAATGCGAATTCGCTCTCATCAACCGGGTGTGTAAAAGGGTCTTGCCTGCCCGTTCTTCTGTACCGCCTGGGCGAGCGTGTGTCAAGAAATAAACATGAAATTAGGTTGGATTCTCGAGGCGTATCATTACAATCTAAATTTGGGTGCAGGATTAGCACTTTGCGCTATACTTTCGTTTAGGCGCTCCCCGGCGCCAATTCTTTCCGCCGATAAGGTTGTCAAATCATGCGGCTCATCGGATTGCAGCGAGTCCTGACCATGAACACTTCTCCTTGGAGATCACCATGAAAAGAATCCTGTATGCCGGTCTTTTGGCGCTTCTGGTTGCGCCCTTGGGATACGCCGCCCCAGGAGGCAACATTTCCGGAGCGATCACTGGCCCGGATGGCGCTCCCTTCAGAGCCGCGTTTGTTCGAGCTCAAAATGTGCAGACCAAGATGACGATGATGGTTTTGTCCGACAACCAGGGGAAATTTTCGACGGACAAACTCCCCGCCGGGACGTATGAGGTGTGGGCGACCGCAACAGGATATAGGAGCGACCCCGCGAAGCGCGCCAACGTCAATTTGCGAGAGGATCAGGCCGCTACGGTTGACCTCACGATGCAGAAGGCTTCGGTGCAGTGGAGCCAGTTAACGAAATATCAAGGCGGAGTGTTATTGCCCGATGGCAAAGGGAAAGATGTGGTGCTCCAACAGTGTTTCAATTGCCACGCGATGAGCAAAATTGGTGTAGAGGGACGCGATCGCGACGGCTGGCTGGAAGCGATCGAACACATGCGGCAGGTAGGAGTGGCTAACATTAAGCCTGATGTGGCGGACCAGGTTGCAGAGTATCTCGACAAGATTTTTGGGCCGGATTCCGAGGTGCCGAAATCACCGGCTCAATTGCCGCAATATCAGAAAGTCAAGCAGGAGCGCGATTACTTCAGCGACGACGCTCTGAATATTGTTTACGTGGATTATCAGTTGACCGGGGAACCCAAGGACCGTCCAGGCACTGGAAAGCCCGACAAAGATGGAAATATCTGGATGGAAATGGGCGGCGGATTGTCGAAGCTCGATCCCGCAACCGGCGAGCTCCATACGTGGAGATTACCGGATCCGACCCGCCCCTTCATCCATGAAATTTTGCCCACGCCGGACGGTTCCGTTTGGCTCACCATCGAAGCGCAAAATAAGCTGGCGAAATTCGATACGCGCACCGAAAAATTTGAGGTCTATGGGCAGAATTATGACGGCCCGCAGGTGCCTGAGATGGAACCAAACGCACCTTGGCCCAGCTTGCGTTACACCGCGGGAGGTCAAACCGGAGCTCCTCGCAGGCACACGGCCGTCGCCGATTTTCAGGGGAATATCTGGAGCTCGGGCCGTCCGCTGAGCAAATTCGATATAGAGACGAAAAAGTTTACGTTCTTCCCCGACGTACCAGATACTTATGGGATTACTGTCGATCAGGAAGGAAATGTCTGGTTCGCTGAATTCAATTCGAGGGACCACCATAGCATCGGCAAGGTAGACGTGAAAACAAACAAGATCACGAAATGGAATCCGCCAAGCTCCGATTCCCGGCCCCGGCGGCTGAAAATTGATTCTCAAGGGATGGTGTGGTTCGGTGATTACTTTGGCGCAAATCTGACGAGGTTCGATCCCAGAACACAAACCTTCAAGGAATTCAAGCTGCCCGGACCGATGCCGACGCCCTATGGAATGGGGATCGACCACAATGACAACATTTGGTACGCATCCATGTACACCGATGTGATTGGAAAGCTGGATCCCAAGACGGGCAAGGTCACCGAGTACCCTTCCCCTTATGGGGAGCGCGGTACAAGGGATATGTTTGAGGATTCTCAGGGAAGAATCTGGTACGGCGCCCAACCGTATATGAGGCTTGGGTATGTCCGGCCGCGAACGCCGTCGCAAAAATCAGTTGCGCAAAAGTGAATTTTCTCGAGATGCTGGGGGATTTTGGCATTGACACGCCATGAATGCCAGTGGAATATTCTCGCCAATTCCAGAGGTGTACTATGAAATTTAGGGCCTTGCCGTTGTTCGCTTTGGCTGTTGGACTTATCGCGGTTTCAACTCCCATCTTCGCGCACCACGGGGCGTCCGCGTACGACACGAAGAAATTGACTACCCTGAAAGGTACGGTAACGGATTGGCAATTCATGAATCCGCATTCAGAAATATTTTTAGAGGTAAAGGGCGCCGATGGCAAAGTCGAAAAATGGAGTGCCGAGGCCGCCAGTATGGTCACCATGGCGCGGCTTGGCTGGACCAAAACTTTATTTAAACCCGGAGACCAAATCACGATCGTGGGGAATCGCGCGAAAAACGGTTCGCCCACTATGCGCCTCAGCAAAGTCGTTTTGGCAAACGGCAAAGAGTTTGCCGTCCAGCGCGGAGAGGACTACGCGGATCAATGAGGAGACGTTTGGGGACGACAATACGAGAGTGTCTGTAACAATCATCGTCTGAAGCGCTTTTGTAGCGTCGGCCTTTGGGCCGGCACTGTACGTTTGAGCACTTGCCCGCCTGAAGGTGGGCGCTACAGAGAACAAAACCGGGCTGTAATATGATATCAGATAGAATTTAACACTCTGGTAATAAAGATCCGAAGCTTACTCGAAGATTGGAATCCGAACCACAAGGGGAGTTTTAAATGCGCAATCGATTAGTGGGTTCGATCCTTGCGGTGGTGGTGGCGCTTGCCTGCTCGTCCGTCGCACACACTCAGACCTCTGAGAAGCCGGGAGCCGCAAAGGCCCAGACTGCAGCCCCTGCATCGGACCTCACGGGAGTCTGGAGGCGATCGCGGCGCGCTCCTGACAAGGCTCGCAAGTACACTATTTATGAGCTCGCATTTTCTTTCACCAACGAGAAACCTCCGATGACGCCTTGGGCAGAAGCGAAATTCAAGACCGCCAAGCCTAACGTTGGACCCAACGCAGTCACCTTGACGGAAA
>WNEY01000865.1_pt1 | contig 20090 bp, 25 predicted proteins | sample 5400531 | NCBI WGS metagenome assembly WNEY01 (sample SAMN13153338, study PRJNA577476) | soil metagenome | isolation source: 200 cm saprolite under Douglas fir tree site 1 | place: USA:California | collected 2015-04-18
GCGGCGTTGCCCGCCATGTTGCACTCGAAGTGCCCGCGGGCGGACGTGCCGTAGACGACACCGAAGCCGAAGTGTGATCCGGAGTTGACGCCGTCGAACGTGCCGTTGCCGCCGCCGTTGGCGATCGCAGCCGGGCCGGCGGTGACCGAGGCTGGCACAAAAGCGCCGAACGCAGCGAGCACGCAGAGCGCGATCAGGAAACGCTTCATCCGTCCTCCTCTCCCCAGGGAGTTCGGAACGGGAGGCTAACAGACCAAACCCCGGTGAGTCTCAAAGTGCAACCCCGAGGAGCTAGGCGGCGGGCGCGATTCGGAACCTTCTATGGAGGCGAAGGCGGGACTGGCCTTGCTTTGGGCTGAACGGACTGCTCGTCCTCGTCGCCCTCGCGGCCCTTCACTCGGATCACTCGACGAGCTCAGCTCCGCGCCGCCCCTTGCCTAATCGCCTCGACGACCACCCACGCGCGATGAACCGGGCGTGGTGGTCGCCCATGAGACCGGGAACGGCCTACGCGCTTTCGATTAGCTCAACTCTGTACTGATCCGGGTCGCGGACAAAACAGAGCCGTGAACCGCCTTCGCGAACGCGGTACGGCTCGCGTTCGGCCTCGATCCCCTGCTCCTTCAGGTGCGAGAGCGTTTCGTCGAGATCGTCCACGGCGATCGCGATGTGCCCGTACGCGTCGCCCATGTCGTACGTGCGTCCGTCGTGGTTGAACGTGAGTTCCAGGACGTTCTCGCTGTCGCCCATCGAGAAGAAGTAGTTCGTGGCCTCGCGTTCGCCGTCGCGGACGATGTCCATCTCACGGCTGAAGACGAACCCGAGCGCCTCGTAGAACGCGCGGCTCTTCTCCGGGTCGGTGATGCGCACCATCGTGTGCAGAAAGTCGGCCATGACCGTGATCCTAAGCTACGGCTCCGCGACAGACTCAGGGGTGCCGCCCGTCGCCAGAATGCTGCCGGTGAGCACCAGCGCGAATCCAATCACCATGCCGACGGTCAGCGGCTCGTTCAGAAGCGTCACGCCGAGCACCGCTGCAACCGCCGGGTTCACATAGATGAACACCGTCCCACGAACCGGGCCTACCTCCCTGATCAGCGCGAAGAAGATCAGGAATGCCGCGGCCGAGCAGACGATCGCGAGGCCCAAGACGGACTCGACCACATGCGCTGACGGGAACGTGGAAGGCCAGTTCGCTGCCGCGGGCGGTGCGTAGAAAAAGGCGGAGAGTGCCAGCGAGCCTGCGACGATCCCGAGAGCGGGAAGCCCGCCCATCCGCCGCGCGAGAATAATCGGGCCCACGGCGTAGCAGACCGCCACCACCGCGAGCTCGCCGAGCGCGACGAGATTGATCTGCCCGACGTCGAGACCGACGATCGCGCCGACGCCGGCGATGCCGACGAGAAGGCCGAGCCAGCGGCGGACGCCGAGTCGCGCGCGCTCCCCGCTCAATGTCACGATCAACGCCACGACCAGCGGCACCGCAGCGATCAGGAGTCCCGTCAGCGAGCTCGTCAATCTCGTCTCCGCATGGCCGAGCAACAGCCACGGCAACGCGATCTCGACCGCCGTGTAGGCGAGGAGCGGCCGCCAGTGACCGAGCAGCGGCCGCAGCTCCCCCCGGCGCGCGGCCAACGGAACGAGCAGCGCCGCAGCAATCCCCGTCCTCAGGAAGACCATCGTGACAGGCGCGAGCTCTCGCACCGCCACCCGGATCATCAGGTAGGGGATTCCCCAGATGACGCACATCGCTGCGAACAGCAGCGCGCCACGACGGGTCATTCGTCGAAAGTAACGATCAGCTTCTCGATCTTCCCGTCTCGCTGCGTCACGAGCATTCTTCCCGCCTGCTTGCCGGGCTCGCGCAGCCAGCCGTAGCGCGCGATGACCTCGTCGCCGCTCTCCTCCGTCCCGAAGATCACGACTTCGTCATCCGGCGGCCGAGCATCGTAGGCGGCAGCGATCGCCGCCCGGCCGTCGAACGGCCCGACTGGAACGCCCTCGAAGGCAAGTTGCGCGTCCTCGGTGAACCACTCGGCGAGCGGCCGCCAGTCGCCGGTACGAACGCACTCGTTGTGCACCATCACGTAGTCGTGCAGGAGTCCGACGGCGGCGGGCACCTCGAGATCATCTCGCACGAGCGCGAAGAGCGCGCCGTCGGCCCAGGCGCCGTGACGCCAGTAGGCCTGTCGTCGCACGCCCTCGCGCAGAAAACCGACGCGCTCGGCGTGCCGCTGCGCCCGTTCGTTGAACCCGTAGATCTCGAGCTGGAGCCGGTGGTAGCCGAGATCCCGAATGAGATGGCGCTGCAACAGGCGGGCCGCCTCGTCGGACACGCGCTGCCCGCGGTAGTCCGGATGCACGGCCAGACGCTCGAGGTGAGCGATCCGGGAACGGCGGTTGTCCACCTCGAAGCCCATCACACCCGCGCGCGCACCGTCCACCTCGATCACGAAGCGGCCGTACGAGGTCGGATCCGCTTGGGACCGTTCGATCTCGGAGGCGATCGCATCATGGTCGCGAGCTGCCCGTCCGCCCAGAAAGGGCTGCACGTCCTCGTGATTCACGAGCTCGACGAGGAAGTCGAGATCGTCCCGACGCGCCCTCCTGACGGAGATCACCCTCGGTGCGCTCACAGGATGAGAAACGTAGCCGGGACTCGTCTTCTGCCCCGGGTAGACTCCTGCCCTTGACGCAGGTCGCGCCGGAACAGCCGCTCCACCGTGCGCTGGGGTTGACCGACGAGGAGCTCGACCGCATCCGCGAGCTGCTCGGCCGCGGCCCGAACGATTTCGAGCTCGCCGTCTTTTCTCTGCTCTGGTCGGAGCACTGCGGCTACAAGCACTCGGCCCTCCTCCTGAAACGGCTTCCCTCCGAAGGGAAACGCGTCTTGCAGGGCCCCGGCGAGAACGCGGGCGTGATCGACCTCGGCGACGGCGAAGCCTTCGCCTTCAAGGTCGAATCCCACAACCATCCGTCGGCCGTCGAGCCCTTCCAGGGCGCCGCGACCGGCGTCGGCGGGATCCTCCGCGACATCGTGGCCATGGGCGCACGGCCGATCGCGCTCCTCGACGGCCTGCGGTTCGGGGCGCCGGACCACCACTTCGGCCGCGCGGTTGCCGGCATCGGCCATTACGGCAACAGCGTCGGCGTCGCGACCGTCGGCGGGGAGGCCGTCTTCGACGAGGCGTATCGCGACAACTGCCTCGTCAACGCGATGTGCATCGGCCTGCTGCCGGCCGACCGGGTCACGCGCGCGCGCGCGACGGCGATCGGCGCGCACGTCGTCCTCTACGGCGCCACCACCGGCCGCGACGGGATCGGCGGCGCGTCCGTGCTCGCGAGCGCGGAGCTCGGCGAGGACGATCCGGACAAGCGCCCGACCGTGCAGATGGGCGACCCGTTCACCGGCAAGAAGCTGATCGAAGCGTCGCTCGAGCTCGTCGAAGGCGGCCTAGTCGAATCGCTGCAGGACTGCGGCGCTGCTGGGCTTGCATCGTCGCTTGCCGAGATGGCACGCGACGGCGCCGGCATCGACGTCCATCTCGACCGCGTACCCCTACGGGAAACCGGGATGGAGCCGTGGGAGATCATGATCTCCGAATCGCAAGAGCGCATGGTGGGGGTCGTCCGGCCACAGATGCTCGAAGCCGTGCAGCGCGTGTGCGCGACGTGGGAGCTCGCCTGCACGCCGATCGGCGACGTCAGCGAAACGGGCGAATTGCGCGCCTTCTACGACGACGAGCTCGTCGGCTCCATTCCGGCAACGCTCCTCACCGACGAATGCCCGCGCTACGAGGTGGAGACCCAGCCCCAGGCATTGGAGTTCGTCGTGCGTTCGCCGCACAACAGCTCGCCGAAGGCATGGATCTACGAGCAGTACGACCAACTGGTCGGCTCGCGCACCGTGCGGCGCCCGGGGCTCGACGGCGCGGTGCTGCGGCTGCGCCCATCCATGCGCGGGCTCGCGGTTTCCCTCCAGGGCCCGCCCCCAGGCGAGCGCGACCCATTCCGCGCCGGTGTGCTGGCGGTGCTGGGCGCGGCCCGCAATGTCGCGTGCGCCGGAGGGGAGCCGCTCGCGCTCACCGACTGCCTCAACTTCGGCAACCCGGAGAAGCCGGCGATCGGGTGGGAGCTCGAACAGGCGATCGAAGGCATCGCCAGGGCGGCCGACGCTCTCGGCGTGCCGGTCGTCTCGGGCAACGTCTCGCTCTACAACGACACCGACGGGCGCTCGATCCCGCCCACGCCGGTGGTGGGCTGCGTCGGGCTCGTCGCCGACGTCCGCTTTGTGCCCGGGGCCTGGCGAAGCGGCGACATCGTCCTCGTCGCGACCGCACCCGGCGAGCTCGACCTCGCCGCCGAGGCGGCACTCGTCCGCTTCGTCTGGAAGGCTGCCCCTGTGCTGACGCTCGCGCACGACGTGTCCGACGGCGGCCTTGTGGAGGCGCTGCGCGAAGCCGAGGAGTATTCGGGGCTCGCCGCGGACGTGGAGCTGCCTGCGCGCCCACCGGGCGGCGAGATCGTGCTCGCCTGCGCGCCGGAGGACGTCGAGCGGCTCGGAGCCAAGGGCCTGCAGCGCATCGGCGTGGTGCGCTGATGTGCGGCCTGTTCGGAGTCCGGTCGCCGGAGCGCGACGTCGCACGCCTGACCTACTTCGGCCTGTTCGCGCTCCAGCATCGCGGCCAGGAGTCGGCCGGGATCGCGGTTTCCGACGAAGGGCGTCTCACGGCACTGCGCGACATGGGACTGGTGACGCAGGTCTTCGACGAACAGAAGTTGCGCGGGCTGCGCGGAGATCTCGCGATCGGCCATACCCGTTACTCGACCACGGGCTCGTCGCAGTGGTGGAACGCGCAGCCGGTCGTGCAGCACGGCAGCGCTCGCACGATCGCGCTCGGTCACAACGGCAACCTCACGAACGCTGCCGAGCTCCGTGCGGAGCTCGGCGAACTGGGACACCGTGCCGCCACTACGGCCGACACCGAGGTGATCGCTGCGTTGATCGCGAACGATCCTGCTCCGCTCGCCGACGCCGTCGCCAATGCGATGCGCAAGCTGGACGGCGCGTTTTCCGTCGTCGCGCTCTCCGAGGGAAAGCTGATCGCCTTCCGCGACCCGCGTGGGATGCGGCCGCTCTGCCTGGGGCGGCTCGACCGCGACTGGGTGATCGCCTCGGAGACCTGCGCGCTGGACCTCGTCGGCGCCGAATTCGAGCGGGAAGTGCGCCCGGGCGAGCTGATGGTGATCGACGAGCGGGTCGAGGCGCACCAGGTCGTGCCGCAGGACAAGGGCGGCGCGCTCTGCATCTTCGAGTTCTTCTATCTCGCGCGGCCCGACTCGCGGCTCCTGGGCGTCGAGGTTCACGCTGCTCGCGTGCGCATGGGCGAGCGCCTCGCCGAGGAGTCACCGGCCGAGGCGGACCTGGTCATGCCCATCCCCGACTCGGGGACGCCCGCGGCGATCGGGTTCTCTCGCGCAATGAACATTCCGTTCAGCGAAGGCCTGATCAAGAACCGCTACGTCGGCCGCACGTTCATCCAACCCGATCAGGGACTGCGCGAACAAGGGGTCAGGCTGAAGTTCAACCCGCTCGCCGAGGTGGCGGGTAAGCGCGTCGTCGTCGTGGACGATTCGATCGTCCGCGGCAACACGACGCGGCAGATCGTCCAGATGCTCTTCGACGCGGGCGCGGTCGAGGTGCACGTCCGCATCTCGTCGCCCCCTGTGATCTCGCAGTGCTACTACGGAATCGATCTTGCCGACTCGGACGAGCTGATCGCCGCGAACAAGACGGTCGAGGAAGTTCGAGAGCACATCGGCGCGACCTCGCTCGCTTACATCTCGCTCGAGGGGTTGCAGGCGTCGACGCGGCGGCCGGAGTCGCAGTTCTGCCGCGCCTGCCTCACGCGGGACTACCCGACGGCAATCCCGCGCGAAGCGGCGAAGCTGCAGTTCGAGGCACCACTCGAAGTTATCGCGCCGGTGCCGAGCGCTCGCTGACGACTTGTTGGGCAGTGCGGCACTAAGCCTTTAGACGGATGCGCGGGCAAAGCCCGCGCATCCTCTCTGCGGCGCCGCCGAGTCGGCGCCTTAGGTAGCTAGCGCTCGAGCACGCGGCTCGCCTTTGCGATGCCGCGCGATAGCACATAGGCGACCGTGAAAAACGTGAACGCCGTCACGAACGCAGGCGCATCGACGCTGTCATTGGCGAGCGTGATGATCCCGACGACGACGGTCGCCAGGATGTAAACGACGAGCTCTGCGTTCCCCGGCGTGGGCATGAGCGCCGCCAGGTTGAGGTTGACGTTGGGACCCGGGCTCCCATAGCCGCCTCCCGGCTGCTGTGGGGTGGTGGGCTGCTCCGGAGGAGTCGTCGACATCTAGCTCCCTTCCTCAGGCCGCAACGAGGCCTGGAACGTGGACGATCTCGAGCTTCAGACCGTCAGGATCGTAAAAGAACGTCGCGTAGTACCCCTGCAGGTACGTGTACTCCTGGGGCTCGCTCTCGACTTCGACGTCCTGTGTCCGCACCCAGGCGGCGCACTCGTCGACCTGCGCGCGCGACGCGGCCTCGAACGCAAGGTGGTGCAGCCCGACGCGGTAGCGGTCATAGGGCTCCGAATCCGTTGTCGCTTCACGCAGGCCGATCGACGTGCCGGGGCCGGACAGGTACCAGATCGTTTCGCCACGTTCGCCCTCGACCTGGCCGACGCTGTGGTACCCGAGCGGCCCGAGCAGCTCGGTGTAGAAGGGCAGGCTGCGCCCGATCGCCGAAACGACCAGGTCGATGTGATGGACGCCGGTGGAGCGCACGAGAGGCGCTTTCTCGTTTCAGCGCGGGGGGCCGAGTTCCTTGGCCCGTCCGTAACGCACCGCCCGGCGCACCGTCCTCGGGTCGAGACCGCGCTCGAGCAGCCGCTGCCTGAGCTCGCCCTCCCCGGCCATCCGCAGAAAGAGCCAGGCGAGCGCTACGAGGGTGACGATCGAGCCTTCGATCATCATCACAGCGCCGGCAAGCCCCTGATCCTCGAGGGGCGAGAGCCCCCAAAGCGTCTGGCGATGATCGTAGACGGGATAGAAGGTTGCGCCCGCCCAGAAGAAGATGTTCCCGAGCACGGTCTCCACGGCGCGCACCACAGCGATGTAGGCGAGCTTCGCGCCGGTCCCGAACCATTCCGGGGCCGGAAGCGTTTCCAGGACGGGTAGCCACATGATCGCGCCGCCCGTGAAGAAGCAGAGGTGCTCGAGGGCGTGCACGGAGTCGTGGCGCACGGCCGCGTCATAGAGATACGGCAGATGCCAGGCATAGAGGTTCACCGCCCAGAGCGGCAAGGCGATCAGGGGATTGGCGAGGAAACGCAGGCGATGCAAGAAGGCGAGTGCGGGCCGCATGATCGGCCCGGTCAGGCCTGCGAGAAGCGCGAGCGGCGCGAGATCTCCCAGGAGGACGTGCTGCAGCATGTGGAAGCTGAAGAGCTGTTCGCCGAGCGCATGCACCGGGCTCACGAGCGCGGCGAAGAGGATCGCGATCCCGGTCGCGAAGAGTGCGATCCGCCAACCCGGCACAGCAGTCCCCCGGGCGCGCAGCGTCCGCACCCGGCGTGCGTACAGGACTGCCAGCAGGACGGTCGGCACGACCTGCAGCGGATCGAACGTCCAGCTGGTGTCGACGGGCAGATGGGCCAGCACGGCTCTAGTCTGCCTTCGTGCAGCTCTTCCATTACCACCTGGTGACCAGCAAGGTCAGGGAGGTCGAGGCGCGCTATGTCGGGAAGCTCGGCTTCGACCTGGTCGCCAGGCACGGCCGGATCGACGAGGACGCGACCTCTTTCGAGTCAGGGCACGGCTGGGAAGAGCTCGACCAGGTGGGGTTCAAGCTGCGCCTGTCGGAGCTCGAGCGAGGCGCGGTGAACGTCGTCGTGCAGCCGGGCCAGTGGGAGCTGCCGAGAATCGATCACCTCGGCTTCGCGCTGGACGAAGACGATTTCGTGGCCACGCTTGCACGCGCCGAGCTGCGTGAGCTGCGCGTGCAGGAGCACGGCGGCAGGCGGACTTTCGTGACGACGAGGGCGGGCTACCGCCTCGAGCTGCATCCGCCGCGCGAGTGGCTCGACGATTTCCTCGCCGGTGGTTCCGACCTCAAGCTCGCGGAGCTGCAACTGCGCGCGGACGACCCCGAGTTGAAGGCGGCCGCGCTCGGAGAGCTGCTCGAAGTTCCGTACACCAAGGACACCGTCACCGTCGGAGACACGATCGTGCGCTTCCTTCCCGACGGGCCGCAAGGCCGCCCACAGCTGCACGCAGAGCTGTTCGTCTAAGCCGTAGCTGCACGCGACACCGTCCAAAAGAGCGAATTGACGGGAGACCTCGTTCGCCGGATGCTTGCGCGAGTTTGCAAACCCCGACAAGGACGGTGCAAGTGCGACTGAGATTCCGAAGACGGTGGGCGGTCGTGGCGGCGATGGTCGTTTTGCTCTCGCTCACGTTCGTATCCACGGCAGGCGCTGAGTACTACATCTACTGGTGGCAGCAAAACATGGCTCCGAACGCTCAGGGCTACGACCGCTTGACGGCTCACAACCACATCTACAACGAGCTCTACTTCGGGCCGAACGCAGGCTGGAGGAGCGAAGTGTGGGAGGTCACGCCGGCCGGTTACCGGCATTTCGACAAATGGTGCGTCGGCAACTGTTTCAACGCGCATCCGGGCTACTACTACACGTACTCGTTCTGCTCGAACCGCGACGGCGGCACGCATTTCGTCTACCAGTGTCGGGATCAGTGGTAGCCGTGAGGAGACGACACCTTCAATTCGGAGTCGCCGTCCTCGTGGCAGCGGCGACCGCCGGCTTGCTCACGCAGCTCGGCCTGGGCGGCAGCGACAAAGTGCAGATCGGAAACGGCTCGGTGTCGGTACTTGCCAACGCGGCGCGCGCTGCGGACACCTTGCCTCAGAGCGTCCTCGACTATCCCTTTGCCGGCCGGAACTACGCGTCTCCGAACGGCGGCGGCTCGCGGTTGCTCCAGGAGCAGGGATCCCTGAAGCTCTATGCCGTACCCGGCAAGGGAGGGATGCTGTGCCTCGTCGAGGTGGACTCGGTGGCCCAGACGGCAGGCGGGGCCTGCGCGGACCGCGACATCCTCCGCACGGGGAGCATCTACATGGCCGACCGGCAGGAGAACGGGTCACGGCTGGTGGTGGGGCTCGTCGGGGACGGTCACACGTATGCCGAAGCCAACGGCAAGCGGGTACCTGTGCAGAACAACGCCTTCGTGTTGAACGACGTCGAGGGCGGGGACCTCACGGTGGGATCTCCCTCCGCAAGTCAGCACATCGACCTCGGAGGCTGACGCCGGCCGCGGCTCTAGACTTGGCCCCCTGACGAGCAAGCCGAAGACGTATCAGGGGGCCGGTGTCTCGCTCGCCACGGCCGCATCGATCGTCGAGCGCCTGCGGACCGCAGTCGAGTCCACGGGCGCTCGGGCGTTCGGCGGCTTCGCGGGGCTCTACCCACTCGACGAGCACAGGCTCCTCGCGGCGTCGATGGACAGCGTCGGTTCGAAGCTGATGCTCGCGCGGCGCGCCGGTCGCCTGCGCTGGGCGGGGATGGATCTCGCGGCGCATTGCATCAACGACGTGCTCTGCACAGGCGCCGAGCCCTTGTTCCTGCTCGACTACGTCGCCGCCAACCGCATCGACGAAGCGCAAGTTGCGGAGCTCGTCGAAGGCGCCGCCGAGGTCTGCCGGGCGGCCGGCTGCATGCTCATCGCCGGCGAGACGGCGGAGCTGCCTGGGATCTACCAGGAGTCGGAGCTCGATTTCGCGGGAACGTGCGTCGGGTTAGTCGAACGCGAGCGTGTGATCGACGGGTCCGGCTGCGAGGCGGGCGACGTCGTGATCGGCTTTCCGTCGAGCGGACTGCACACGAACGGCTTCTCGCTCGTGCGCGCATTAGTCGGCGACGGCGACTTCGACGCCGATCTCTTGCTGGCACCGCACATGCTCTACCTCGACGAGGTCCGCAGCCTGCGTGCCCACGCCGACCTGCGGGCGCTCGCGCACGTGACCGGCGGCGGCATCTTGGGGAACCTCTCCCGCGTGCTGCCCGACGGGCTCGACGCTCGCATCGACTGGGACGCCTGGGAACGCCCACTTGTTTTCGGATGGCTTGCCGAGCAAGGCATCGAGGAAGATGAGCTTCGGCGTGTTTTCAACCTCGGCATCGGAATGTGCGCTGTCGTGCCGGAGGCGCCGGCGAATGCGATCGTGATCGGCGAGCTCGCATGATCGGCGTACTCGTCTCGGGCGAGGGAACGAATCTGCAGGCGCTGATCGACGCCGGCCTGCCCATTGCGGCCGTCGCCTCGAACCGCGGCGACGCGGGCGCGCTGGCACGCGCTGACGAGGCTGGAATCCCGAACCGCGTCTTCGAGCTGGACGCGTATTCCGACCGCGCTGCGCGAGATCGCGAGCTGGCCGACTGGCTGCAGCTTCGCGGCGTCGACCTCGTCGTGCTCGCCGGCTACATGCATCTGCTCACGCCGGTGTTTCTCGATCGCTTCCGCGATCGGATCGTCAACGTCCATCCGTCGCTGCTGCCGCAGTTCCCGGGCGCGCAGGCGATCGCCGACGCACTCGCGGCCGGCGTCGACACCACGGGCGTCACCGTCCACTATGTAGACGAGGGCCTCGACACCGGTACGGTCATCCGTCAAGAGCCGGTCGCCGTCGAGCCGCACGCGACCCTGATAGAACGGATCCACGCTGTCGAACATCGGATCCTGCCCGAGGTGGTGAGAGAGCTTTGCGCGCATTGATCTCTGTCTACGACAAGACGGGCCTGGAGGAGTTCGCCCGCGGGCTGGCCGACCTCGGCTCCGAGCTGGTGGCAAGCGGCGGCACGGCTGACTTCCTCGAAAACGAGGTCGGGCTCGAGGTCGAACGAGTCGAGGAGCTGACGGGAGTCGCGGAGATGCTTGGCGGCCGCGTCAAGACTCTCCATCCCAACATCCATGCTGCGATTCTCGCGCGCCGCGATGACGCCGACGACGTCGCGACGCTCGAGGAGCAGGACATCCGGCCGTTCGACCTCGTCTGCGTCAACCTCTATCCGTTCAGCGAGGTCGCCGGCCGCTACGGCGTCCGGGAGGAGGAGGCCGTCGAGATGATCGACGTCGGCGGGCCGTCGATGCTGCGCGGCGCCGCGAAGAACTTCGCGCATGTCGCCCCGGTATGTCGGCCGGAGCGGTACGAGTCGGTGCTCGCCGAGTTGCGGGAGAAAGGTGACCTCTCCGGCGAGACACGACGAGCGCTGGCGGCGGAGGCATTCGCGACGACCGCCGCGTACGAAACTGCGATCGCCCGCTGGTTCAGTGATGTCGAGGCCTTCCCGGAAACCCTCGTCGCCGCCTTCACGAAGGTGATGGACCTTCGCTACGGCGAGAACCCGCATCAGCGAGGCGCGTACTACGCGGAGCAGGGCGCGCGCGTGCATCTGCTGTCACGTGTGGAGCATCTGCACGGGAAGGAGCTGTCACTGATCAACCTGCTCGACCTCTCGGCGGCGCGCTTGCTGCTGCGCGAGTTCGCCCTGCCAGGGTGCGTGATCGTCAAGCATGCGAATCCTTGCGGCGTTGCCGTCGCGGGCACGATCGAAGAGGCGTACGAGCGCGCGCTCGCATCCGATCCGGTTTCCGCCTTCGGGATGGTCTGCGTGGTCAACCGGCCCGTCTCCGCCGAGCTGGGCGAAGCGCTCGCGGAACGGTTCATCGATGTGCTGTTCGCGCCCGACTACGACGAACGGGCGCTCGAGGCGCTACAGCAGAAGGAAGCGATCCGGATCCTGCGCGATCGCGAGCGTCGCGGCTTCCCGCGTGGCGAGCGCGACTTCAAACGTGTGCTCGGCGGCCTGCTCGTGCAGGACCGAGACTGGGACGTCGACGATCGCGAGGCGATGCAGCTCGCCTGCGGGGAGCCGGACGAGGCGTGCTGGGGAGACCTCGTCTTCGCCTGGCGAGTGTGCAAGCACGTGGGCTCGAATGCGATCGTCCTCGCGAAGGACCTGGCGACGATCGGCATCGGCGGCGGCCAGACGAGCCGCGTCGACTCGGTACGTCTCGCGCTCGAGAAGGCGCGCGAGCACGGCCACGATGTGCGCGGCGCGGTGCTCGCATCCGATGCGTTCTTCCCGTTCCCCGACGGCCCGCAGGCTGCGCTGGAGGCCGGCGTCACCGGGATCATCCAGCCGGGCGGGGCAAAGCGGGACGCCGACGTGACTGAGGCCGTACGAGCCGCCGGTGCAACAATGGTCCTCACCGGCCGGCGCCACTTCCGCCACTAGCGACTCGTAGGCCCAGCGAGTACGCTTTTCTCGTGGAGCAGCCGCGTGAGCTTCCGCTCGAAGTTCTTGCCGAGGTCCGAGCCGCGGTCGCTCATCTTGCGGCGGACGTCAAAGACATGCGACAGGAGTTCAGAACAGACATCCGCCAAGTCGATCAGCGAGTTTTCCAGCTCATGCTCGCACAGTTCGCCACGCTTGCGGCCGCGCTCGGCTCGCTCGTCGCAGCGCTGGCGTCCTAGCACCTGAACACGCCACTCCGGCGACTGCCGCCGCGGGTTGACAAACTAGCCCGCGTGGATGCGCTTGACCTGACGATTCGCAATCAGGTCTATTCGAACTTCGTCCGTACGGGACGAGCACCGCACCCTTCAGAGGTGGCGATCGACCTCGACCTCGGGCCCTCGGACGTAGAGGAGAGCTACCAACGGTTGCACGATGCGCACGCGCTCGTGCTCGATCGTGATGCTCTCGAGATCCGGATGCTCAATCCGTTCTCGTGCGTACCGAGCGCGTGGCGCGTGGAAGCCGCCGGCCGGACGTGGTTCTCGAACTGCGCCTGGGATTCGTTCGCCGTCTGCGCCGCTTTGCACAGTGACGGCCGCATCGAGAGCACGTGCGCCGACTGCGGCGAGCCACTTGCCGTAGACGTGCGCGATCGGAAACCCGTACAGCGCGACTACCTCTTCCACGTGCTCGTGCCCGCCCGGCAGTGGTGGGACGACATCGTCTTCACCTGAACGACGATGAATCTCTTCCGGTCGGAAGAGCACCTAGAGCGTTGGCTGGCAGGCCGTGAGCCCGGCGCGAGCACGAGCGTCGACACGCTGTGCGACCTTGCGCACGCGTGGTACTCCGACCGGCTGGATCCGGACTGGCGCCCGCACACGCTCGAGCACAACCAGGCGATCCTCGACCGCCTCGGATTGACCGGAACGTTTTGGCGGCTGGCCTAAATCTCTGCCGGAGGCGCCATCCGGTAGACGCACGGCCCGACCTGATTCGAGATGCTGGCGAAAACCGGCAGAAAGTCCTCTTGCGCACGTGCGTTCTCAAGCGGTCCTCCGTGGAGCGGCTCGTAACCGGCGTCGCGGTTGAGCCGCTCGACGACATCGCGGGCTTCCTCGTCTCCGGTCCAGATGTTGCCCGGCTTCGACCGCGCGTTGCCAAGCTCGCCGTACTGGTTGGCGAAATTCACGTTGAACGATTTTGCCGTCGCCCCATTGGTTCTCGACTTGACGAATTCGGCGTTCGACTGGAACCCTGACGGACGATCGGCGCCAAAAAGATTGGTCGCATCGATGGCCGTCTTCCCCTCGAGGCCTTGCACGTTGTCGAGCGCAGCTTCAATCGCACCGCCCGGCACCGCGACCAGCACGGCCTCCGCCTCCGAGACGTCTCCGCCCTCCTTGCCGATCCGCGTCACCTCATGGCCGGCCTTCTCCCAGAGATCTGCAAGTCCGCCGCCCACGTTTCCCCTTCCGATCACTGCGATCTTCATTTCTCCGCTCCCTTCGTCGCTGCATAAACCAACGGGGCTGTTGGCAGAGTATTCCCAGGCCCCGTACCCATCTCCTGGAAGTACGCTTCCCCGGCGATGGCAGCCGACTACCCCACCGTCCTCGAGCTCGTCGGCAACACGCCGATCGTCCGCCTCGACTCTGTCGGCCGCGACGTCAAACCCACGATCCTGGCCAAGCTCGAGCACCTCAACCCCGGGGGCTCCGTGAAGGACCGCATCGGCCTGGCCATGATCGAGAAGGCCGAGGCTGAGGGAAAGCTCAAGCCCGGCGGCACCATCGTCGAGCCCACTTCGGGCAACACCGGCGTCGGCCTCGCGATCGCCGCGGCGACGAAGGGGTACCGCTGCATCTTCGTCATGCCCGACAAGATGAGCCAGGAGAAGATCTCGATGCTGCGCGCGTACGGAGCCGAGGTCGTCATCTGCCCGACCGCCGTCGAGCACGACTCGCCCGAGTCGTACTACTCGGTCTCCGACCGGCTCGCGGAAGAGATCCCGGGTGGCTTCAAGCCGGACCAGTACTCGAACATGTCGAACCCGGAGGCGCACTACCTCCAGACCGCCCCCGAGATCTGGGAGCAGACCGGCGGCGACGTCGACGCGATCGTCATCTCGGTCGGTACCGGCGGAACGATCTCGGGCGTCGGCCGCTACTTCAAAGAGCACAAGCCCGAGGTCTTGATCGTCGGCGCGGACCCGGAAGGTTCCGTCTACACCGCACAGGACGAGCGCGACGTCCATCCGTACCTCGTCGAGGGCATTGGCAAAGACACGTGGCCGAAGACCATGGATCCTTCTGTGGTCGACGAGTGGGTGCGCGTGCCAGACCGCGACTCGTTCCTGATGTCACGCCGGCTCGCGCGTGAGGAAGGACTGCTCGTCGGTGGCTCCGGCGGCACGACGGTTTGGGCAGCGCTCGAGATCGCGAAGCGTCTCGGGCCCGACGCGAAGATCTTGACGATGATTCCCGACTCCGGCCGCTCCTACATGTCGAAGTTCTACGACGACAACTGGATGCTCGAGCACGGATTCGCCGAACGGCGCGCCGCTGCTCCGAGCGTCTCGGAGCTGCTGCGTTCGAAGAGGCTCGACGAGATCGACGTGCCGGCGTTGATCACGATCTCCGCCCACCAGAAGGTGGGCGAGGCGATCGACGTGATGAACAAGTATTCGATCTCGCAGCTCCCCGTGGTGCGCGACGGCGACGTCGAGTCCCTGGCCGACGTGATCGGCTCGCTGCAGGATCGCGATCTCCTGGATCGCATCTTCAAGAACCCTGACGCACTGCACGAGGACGTTGCCTCAGCGATGCAGCCGCCGCTCACCGCAGTGGAGACGGATCAGACGCTGGATGAGGTCTTCGCGACCCTGACCGGGCGCACGAACGCTGTCGTCATCGCCAGCAAGGGAAAGCCGATCGGAGTCCTCACGCGCTCCGACCTCCTCGACTACCTGGCCCACCAGCGTGGCTAGTGCCCGTCCAGTAATGCCGTCGAGCTTCTGGGTCGCGAGCACCAAGCCAGAGGCCGCACTCGACCGCAGCAAGGCTGGTTAGCCTTGCTAAGGGCGAGGGTGGACTCTGGCGCCGCGTGATCGCGGGCCAGAGGCCGACATGTATTGCTGGACGGGCACTAGCATAGGAGTCGTGTCGACTCAGCCGCTCCAGGCCCTGCTCCATAGCGCCTTCCCCGACGCGACCGAACTGCGGGTCGAGGACCGCACCGGCGGCGGCGACCACTTTCAGGTGACGGTCTCGAGCCCCCGCTTCATGGGACTGTCTCTGCTCGACCAGCACCGCCTCGTGAACGAGGCGCTCGCCGAGCCGCTGCAAGACGGCACTATTCATGAATTGCGAATCAAGACGAAAGGGAGCGAATGACCGAGCTGCGCCAGCGAATCCAAGACGTCATCCAAAACGAGCCCGTCGCAGTGTTCATGAAGGGGACACCTCAGTTCGTGATGTGCGGGAACTCTGACCGTGCGCTCCGCGCTCTGCGTGAAGCCGGCGCTCCCGTGACGGGTGTCGACGTTCTCGCAGACCCGGCGATCCGCCAGGAGCTGTCCGAGATCTCCGGGTGGCCGACGATCCCGCAGATCTTCGTGAAGGGCGAGCTGATCGGCGGGGCCGACATCACCGAGGAGCTCGCGGCGAGCGGTGAGCTGACACGCGTCCTCGAGGAGAAGCTTGGTCCCGACTACCGCGAGTCGGCCGGCGAGCGCTCGGTCTCCGTGCTCACGCCCGCGTAGCGGAACCCGATCGGCCGGATCGCTCCCGCAGCGATCAGACCGGCCTCGAGCGACTCCGTGGCCGGGCCCTCGAGCCAGCCGTAGAAGTACGGACGCCACTCGAAATGACGCTCGTCGTAACGCGCGTCGATCTCTGCGCGCAGCGTCTCGTAGGGATGGAGGTCGGCATGGCGCGTGCGCCACTCCGCCAGAGAGGGAGGGCCCTTCGGCTCGCGTCCTGCCGCGACGAGCACCTTGTGCTGCGACTCGTACCAGTCGATCGTGGGCTCGTCCACGTGGTTCCAGGCGAACTCGTCAAGGATGAGCTGCGGCGCGAGCGCGGCGAGCTTGTCGAGCGCGGGGCCGAGGGGATGGACGTGATGAAGGACGCGGCCTGCCACGACCGCGTCAAACGGACCCGGATCGTCGAGTTCCTCCAACGCGATTTGCCGGTAGAGAGGGCCTTCTGGGGCATGCGGATCGATCGCGAGCACGTCGTAACCGGCGGCCGCCAGCGCCGGGGCGACGCCGCCTTCGCGGCCACAGCCGACCTCGAGCACCCGCCGTGGCGCTTCCGCTAGCTGAGAAAGTGCGAACTCGGTGAAGCTCACGACCGTCACCCTCGCACAAGCACGCCGGATCGCAGTCCGTGCTCAGCTGCTCGACGGCAGCGCCCGCGGCGTGCTCGCAACAGTTCGCCGGCTCGGCTTCCTTCAGATCGATCCGATTTCCACGGTCGCACCTCCGCAACGACTCGTCCTGTGGAGCCGCCTCGGACCCTACGACTCGGCTGAGCTCGACCGATTGCTTTGGGAAGAGCGCAAGCTCTTCGAGTGGAGTGCATTCATCTGGCCGGTCGAGGACTTCCCGCTCATCCGCGCGCGCATGCGCCGGCGGCGGGGCAAGGCGAAGTACGAGCAGCAAGGAACTGAGTTCCTGCGGAGGAACGCCCGCTTCAAGCGGCACCTGCTGCGCGAGCTCGAAGAGCGCGGACCGTTGCTCTCGCGCGAGATCGAAGCCGACCTGATGGTGTCGAAAGACCCGCACGCGTGGTGGGGAAGCCGCAAGGTGACGCTCATGCTCGAGCTGCTCGAGGGTCGGGGTGTCGTTGCAATCGTCGGACGCCGGGGAAAACAGCGTCAGTGGGACCTGGCCGAGCGGTGGTACCCAGAGGCCGAGAGCATGCCTTGGCCCGAAGCCAGGCAGCTGCTCGCGGAGAAGCGCTTCCGCTCACTTGGCGTGAAGTTCGAGCAAGGCGAGTGGAAAGCGCATCCCGACGCGGAGGACGGGCCGATGCCGAAGCGCGTGACGTTTCTGTCGCCGTTCGACCGGCTCATCCACGACCGCGATCGCGCCGAGGGGCTCTGGGACTTTCACTACCGGCTGGAGATGTACGTACCGAAACCGAAGCGTGAGTACGGGTACTACGTCCTCCCCATTCTTCGCGGCGACCGGCTGATCGGCAGGATCGATCCGGTGCTCGACCGCAAGACGGGCGTGCTGAAAGTGAACTCCGTGCACTGGGAGGCCGGCGTGAAGCCTGTTTCCCTGCAGAAGCCGCTGCGCAGCCTCGCAACCTTCATCGGCGCCGGTAGCATCGAGGCCTAGCTGTGGCTGCTCCGGCGTCATCCTCCAGGCCCCTGACGCGCGAGAACGCGGCGCCAGCCGTTGTCCTCAGTCGCACCCGTGCGCAAAGCACGGGCGCTCCCTGCGTCCTAGTCTGGCTTGGTTCTCGCACGTCAGGAGCGTGGTAATGGCACCGGAGCAGCCACTGGACTTCGAGACTCGTGCCATCCACGACGGCCAGGAGCCCGATCCCGCGACGGGCGCAATCACGACGCCCATCTATCTCACCTCGACGTATGTGCAGGACGCAGTCGGCGAGCACAAGGGCTACGACTATTCCCGTGTCGCGAATCCCACGCGCACGGCGCTGCAGCAATGCCTCGCCTCACTCGAGTCCGCCGAGCACGGGGTCGCGTTCGCATCGGGGCTCGGTGCCGTGACAACGATCATGCACCTGCTGAACCCGGGCGACCGGATGGTGCTGATCGCGGATGTCTACGGCGGGGTCTACCGGATGACCTCACAGGTCTACGAGCCCAAGGGTTACGTCTTCGACTACCTCCCCGCCGCCGAGTTCGACGAGCTGGCCTCTCATCTCGATGAACGCACTCGAATCGTCTGGGTCGAGACACCGTCGAACCCGATGCTGAACATCGTCGACATCAGGAAGGCGGCTGACGCAGCGCATGCGGCGGGAGCGATCCTCGTCGTGGACAACACGTTTGCAACGCCCTATCTGCAGCGTCCTCTGGAGCTCGGCGCGGACATCGTCGTGCACTCCACGACCAAGTACCTCGGTGGCCACTCTGACGTCATAGGCGGTTTCGCCGCGACGAGCGATCCGACGATTGCGGAGCGGCTGCTGTTCCTGCAGAAGTCCCTCGGTGCGGTTCCGAGCCCGATGGATTGCTGGCTAGTGCTGCGCGGGATCAAGACGCTAGCGGTGCGCATGCGCCAGCACTGTCACAACGCCCACGCGCTTTCCGGCTTTCTCGAACGGCATCCGCGCGTCGAGCAGACCTTTTATCCGGGGCTCCCAAGGCATCCCGGCCACACGATCGCCGCCAAGCAGATGCACGACTTCGGCGGGATGATCTCGTTCCTCGCCGAGTCGGAAGAGGAAGCCACCGCATTCGTTGCGAGCACGAAGCTTTTCAAGCTCGCCGAATCGCTCGGCGGCGTCGAGAGCCTCATCGAGTTGCCCGCGCGGATGACGCATGCATCGACTGCCGACGCGCCGTTCGCTGCGCCGCGGAACCTCATCCGGCTCTCCGTCGGCCTGGAGTCCGCAGAAGACCTCCTCGAGGATCTCGAGGCGGCGTTCGCCAAGGTCGCCGGCGGAACCCACTCCGCCCGGTCGGTGTAGCAGCTTCAACCGACCAAGGAGCGACCAATGAGACGTCCACTGCTGCTCGCGGCGGCGCTCACCGCGCTGCTGCTGTCTCCGGCTGCCGCGACCGCGAAGGGGCCGTCGGCTGCGACGATCGCCGGCCCCGGTCTCGCGCACGCGCTCACCATCGAGGGGTTCGGCGAAGGTGGGGACACCTCGCCCCTGGGGATCCTCGTCAGCGAGGGAGGCTTCTTTCCGCAGGTCTTCGAGCAGACTCCCGTCGCAACGACTCGCTCGCGCCCGGCCGACCGCCTCGGCCAGGGTTACGCCGTGACGTACACAGTCCCGGGGCCGAACGGCGATTCGACGCTTCGTCAAACCCTCTATCCCTATGCCGTGAACGGGCCCGCGAGCTACATGGCGCCCGGCCAGAAGTTCTGGGGCTCGGAATCGACACAGGGCGGCTGGTATCGAGGCACGGCCACGCTGAAGGCGATGCTCGTGAAGGCAGGCCTACCCGCCACGGCACCAACGAAGCAAGCCAGTCGGGGTCAGGCCCACAAGCGCGCCGTCGCCGTCGGCGCGGGGGCCGGCGTCGCACTCGCAGCAGGCGCTCTGGGTCTGCTGTACCGGCGTCGGCGCTCCGCCCCGCGCTGAAGGCATGGGAGGATTCGGGCTCGATGAGCCCGGATCCTCTCGACCTCCACTACCAGGGAGCCGAGCGCGTCATTGCTTCCTACGTCCTCGAGACCGAGGAGGGACCGACGCTCTTCGACTGCGGCCCTTCGTCATGCCTCGAGCGCCTGCATTCGGCTCTGCGCCAACGCGGGCTCGAGCTCCAGGACCTCCGCCATCTGCTCCTCTCCCACATCCATCTCGATCACGCCGGCGCGGCCGGAGTTCTCGTGCGCGAGCACCCTGAGCTGCAGGTACACGTCTCCGAGATAGGCGCGCCGCATCTGGTCGATCCCCGCCGACTCGAGAGGAGCGCGCGGCGGCTCTACGGCGACGCGTTCGACACGATGTGGGGAGAGCTCGCCCCTGTTCCGCAGGAGAACATCCGCGTCGCAGGCAAGAACGTGCTCGGCCTGGAGTGCTTCCCGTC
>WNEY01000866.1_pt1 | contig 20087 bp, 19 predicted proteins | sample 5400531 | NCBI WGS metagenome assembly WNEY01 (sample SAMN13153338, study PRJNA577476) | soil metagenome | isolation source: 200 cm saprolite under Douglas fir tree site 1 | place: USA:California | collected 2015-04-18
AAAAGACAGCCTGGAAAGGAGGGGGGAAAAATGGTACCATTAAATGGAACTCGACCGACGGGTGCACCAACGCCGCCTTGGCCTCCGGTCTTCTGAGCGGCCTATTGTTGCGGGTGTGCGGGGCGGGAAAACCGCCCCGCGTGCCCGATGGATGGGGTGTCCGCTTGTTCGTGATCGCGTGCATTGCTCTCTTTTACGTTTTCGGAATTGCCGCCATCGCGAGGGCCGCTCAGCGGGATTATCTTTCCGAATTCTCTTTTTTCTTCTCTTACCTGATTTACTTTATGATGACGGGCGCTGCCTTACTCCTCATCCTCGCCTTCTTTCCGGCTTACTACTCGACTCTATTCTGGATTCGATTCTTTACTCTGGTGACAGCGGAATTCGCCTTGCTCCTTGAAATCGGCGATCACATTTTCCGAGACTACCCGGCCATCCGCCAGCTCGGCCGGATCCTGACCTATGGAATCGGAATTGGATTTTCAATCGTCTACATTTTCCCTCCGCTTCTTGGCTCTCACCCGACTGATGTCATGATTCTTGGTTTAATCAAGCGATCGGCCTTGACCAAAGGGGTCATTCTGCTCTGCCTTCTCGGCGCCGCCCGTCGGTACAAGGTCCCGCTTGATCGGGCTACGTCCGGAATCGCGCTCGGGCTTGCCGTCTATCTGGCCATTTTCACGGCCAACTTCGCTCTCACTGAACATTTTGGAAAGGTCGTTTACACCACCTCCTTTCCAATCGTCGGGGACTTCACCCAGACTTTTACCGTGCTCATCTGGACTGTTTCTCTTTGGAATTATCTCCCGGTCATGCCAGGCCCCCCCAAATTCCGCGACGGACGACCACCTGGGGACTTAGGCCTCCGGCTCGAACGATTTAATGCAACATTGACGGGACTTCTCCGACGATGACTTTCCTATACGTGCTGATCGCCGTTCTGATGATCCTCCTGGTGGGCTTCTGGGCGGGCCGAAGCCAGACAAACGATACGTCGCGCCCGGAGGCCGGTGGAGATTCACTTGAAGGGTTGCTCGATGGGTCAGGCCTGAGCCTGGCCGAAAGGATTTTCGATTCGGGCGACTATCTGTGGCTGCACAACGAGGTCGGCTACCCTCAGCTCGCGCAGGCGCTGCTGGATTGGCGCAAGCAGATGGCGATTCGCTGGCTCAAGGCCCTCAGAAGGTCGTTCGACGAGTTGGTCCGCACGCCCGAGCCTGTCTCTCCTCTTGAAAATTCCGAGGGAGCCCCATCTAGCTGGGGGCTTCTGTGGCTTACCTTCCGCTTTCATTTCCTCTTGACTTACGCGCTGCTCGTCGTGAGACTCTTCGGCCCCTATCACCGCCTCATCCCGTCCGCGAGCTGGCTGCACTCCGTCCCCGCAATCGACCGGCAAAAAGTCCCCGGATCCGCGACCGGCACTGGCAAAATGGTCTGAAACTGCCGTCCTGCGGTTAAGAGGAGCGGCTCTCATTCCTCCGCTCTCAGACGGCCACTCAAGGAATCGAGCCCGGCTGATGGGCCCGCGAAACCAGCCGGACTGAAAACCCGGGAAGGCCTACTTTGAAGGCCCGAAATCCCGTCGGAGCGCCGCGAGCCTGCGCTCACCCTGGGCGATCTGTCTGGCGACCTGGGAGGGCGCCGTGCCGCCGACTACATCCCGCCGGCGAACAGCGACTTCAGGCGAGAGAGCAACGGCCCGGAGCTGCTCGTCCCACACGGGCACGAACCGGCGCGCCTCTTCGGACTCGAGGTCCGCAAACGTCTTCCCCTCGCGGACGCAGGATATGACCAGCTTCCCCACCTGCTCATGCGCCACCGCAAAGGACACTCCTCGCCGCACAAGCTCTTCGGCGAGATCCGTGGCGGTCAGAAAACCTTCGAGGGTGGCGGCCTTCATCCGTTCCGGATAAACGGTCAGGGTCCGCATCACGCGGGCAGCCAGCTCCAGCGCATCGCGCGTCGTATCCACCGTATCGAACAGAGCGGCCTTGTCTTCCTGCAAGTCCCGGTTGTAGGCAAGAGGTAGTCCCTTCAGGAGCGCCACCAGACTCGCCAGCCTTCCGGCAACGCGCGCCGTTTTGCCGCGAATCAGCTCGAGCGAGTCCGCGTTCTTCTTCTGAGGCATCAGGCTGCTTCCCGTCGAATAGGCCTCCGCCAATTCCACGTATCCGAAGCCGGGAGAAGAAAAAATCAACAAGTCTTCGGCCCAGCGGCTGAGGTGGGTGAGAGCGAGGGCACAAGCGAAAACCAGCTCGCAGACAAAGTCCCGGTCGGAAGTCACATCCAGGCTGTTGCGGGCGACCCTGGCAAAGCCAAGCTCCTTCGCCAGGCGCTGCCGGTCGATGGGAAAGGAACTCCCCGCAAGAGCGCCGGCCCCCAGGGGGAGCTCGTCCGCCCGCGCCCGGCATTCCTCCAGCCGGCTTGCATCGCGGAGCAACATTTCGAAATAGGCAAGCAGGTAATGCGAAAAAAGGACCGGCTGCGCCGGCTGGAGGTGCGTGTAGCCGGGCATCACGGCGCCGAGCAGCTCCCGAGCCCGCTCGAGCAGGGCCTTGAGAAAATCCAGCGCGGCGCTCTGGAGCCGCCGGATGGAGTCCTTGGCGAACAGGCGGACTTCACTCGCCACCAGGTCGTTCCGGCTGCGCCCCGTGCGTAGTTTGCGGGCGATCTCTCCGACTTCTCCTTCGAGCTTCCCCTCGACCCACGTATGGACGTCTTCGGCGAAAACCCCGCGCGCCCAGTGAGGATGGCGTTCCACGTGCCGGCGCAGGCTTTCGAGGCCGCGCGTCAAACGCCGGACTTCGGTAGGGCGCAGCGCTCCCGCTCGACCCAGCGCCCTCACGTAGGCCTGATTGACCGAGAGGTCGTAGTGGACCAGTCGCTGGTCCAGAGAGAAGGACTCACAAAATTTTTCGAACAGAGGGTCCCGGCCGCCCCGAGCAAACCGCCCGCCCCAGAGCTTCATCCCGCTCTCCTTCGGAGAGCCTTCCCCCTGCCCTGCGTGGCGGCCCTTTTGGCCCCGGCAAGTTTGATGGGGAGTCCGAGGATATTGATGAAACCTTCGGCATCCCGCTGGTCGTAATCGGGGCCCATGGAGAAGCCGGCGATGCTGGTGTCATAGAGCGAGTAGGGCGATCGGCGGTCGAGGACTCGGACGTTCCCTTTGTAGAGCCCCAGCGTCACTGCGCCGGACACGTTTCGCTGGGTCGTTTCGATGAAACGGTCCAGCGCTTCACGGAGGGGAGTGAACCACTGGCCGTAATAGACGAGTTCGGCGTACTTCAAAGCCACATGCTGCTTGTAATGGAAGGTCTCGCGATCGAGACAAAGGGCCTCGAGCTCCTGGTGAACCGCGTGGAGCAAGGTGCCGCCGGGAGTCTCGTACGCGCCGTGGGACTTGATCCCGACCAGGCGGTTTTCCACGATGTCCGTCCGGCCTACTCCATTTTCCGCGGCCAGCGCGTTAAGGCTTTCCAGCAAGCGGACAGGGCCGAGCTTTTTTCCGTTGACTGAGACGGGGACGCCCGCTTCAAGCCCAACCGTCACCTCGGCCTCTCGGTCGGCGGCCTGCTGCGGGCTCCTCGAAAGCTTCCAGGCCTCTTCCGGCGGTTCTCCGAGCCCGGTCTCGAGCGGCCCACCTTCATGACTGAGGTGCCAGATGTTCTGGTCGCGGCTGTAGATGTCCTTCTTTGTGACAGGCACAGGGACGTTGTGACGACGCGCGTATTCCAGCGCATCCTCGCGCGACTTGATGGACCACTCACGCCAAGGCGCGATCACGCGCAACTGAGGCGCCAGGGCCTTGTAGGTCAATTCAAAACGGACCTGGTCATTGCCCTTGCCCGTGCAGCCATGGGCCACGGCGTCAGCCCCGAGGTCAAGCGCCAGCTCGACCTGGCGCTTGGCCAGCACAGGGCGCGCCAGCGAAGTCCCCAGAAGGTACTTCCCTTCGTAGATGGCGCCCGCCTGCAAGGCTTTCCAGAGGTACCCCGTAACGAAGTCTTCGCGCAGGTCTTCGACGAACACCTTGGAGGCGCCGGTGTCGAGGGCTTTCTGCCGCACGGCCCGGAAATCGTCCCCCTGGCCAACGTCGCCGACCATGGCAACGACTTCGCATCCGTAATTCTCGCGGAGCCAGGGAATGATGATCGAAGTGTCAAGCCCGCCGGAATAGGCCAGCACGACGCATTTCACTTGCGGGCGTTTTCCGTCGCTCGGTGCCATGCTTTAACCTTTCGGGACTTTTCTCGAGGTCCGTGAAGCGGCGGCGAATTCGATGTCAGGCCAAGGTCGCTCGTCTCAGGCGGCCAGAAGGGCCCGAATCTTTTTGAGAACCTTCGTCGCCTCGTGCGCCTTGGGGGTGGCCACAAAAATGGTATCGTCGCCCGCCACCGTCCCGACGACTTCAGACCATTTCTCAGCGTCGAGCGCCACAGCCACCGAATGGGCGTTGCCGGGATGAGTCTTCAGGATCACCAAGTTCGAGGCCTGGCGCGCGTCTCGAAGGAATTCTTTCAAAACGACGGCCAACGGAGGCTGCGGCAAAGGGGCCGGCTCGCTCGCGTCCGGCACCCTGTACCCCTCGCGCGTCTTGATCACCCCCAGTTCCTCGATGTCGCGCGACACCGTGGCCTGGGTGACGTGCAGTCCTTGCCGGGAGAGCTTCTGGCAGAGTTCGGACTGGGTCGAGATGCTCTCGGCTCGGAGAAGATCCAGGATGCGCGTGCGGCGGTAAACTTTGTCCATGCAAAATTATACGGACAGCTCATAAATATACCAGAAGGCGGGGAGCTCCGCAAGGAGGGGCGGGAATTGGAGGGCGGGAATCCAAAACCCCAAGCGACGCCCCGCCCCTTTGTCCAGCGGGATGCCTGCGGGCTGTATAAAAGGGACACTCACGCACGGCGCGCGGGAGCTTCCGGGGCGCTGAGGCTACTCCTCGTGACCGCCGCCGGAGGCGGCCAGGCGCGCTTTCTTGAACTGCTCCCACAGGCCTGGCTGATACTGGTCCTTCGGGATGAATTCTTTGGTGTGGAAAGAGATCCCAAGTCTCGTTTCGTCAACCTCGGCGCCTTTTTGAGGGAGGAAATCGAAGTTACTGCGGTTGGCGCCGTAGTAAGAGCAAAGCCAAACCCCCTCCGCCGTCTCGATGGCGTAAAGCGCGCACGCCAGCGGCAGGGGCCGCGCAGGGTCCACGGAGACTTTCACCTCCGCCTCGACAATCTTGCCCCGGATCGCCCGGGTCGAGGTCGGAGAGGTGGTCGAAGTGACAGGCATGGGAAACCTCGTTTGAATCGAACCGCTGATGGACGGTCCTTGCTGGTTAATAAACAGTCTTCCGGGTGGCCTCGAGTGGTGTGCTCACCTGCGAAGTCATAAAATACCGCTCGGTGCGCAGCTTCGTCAACCGCAGATGCGCAGCCACCCGGCGCAGTCCTCCTTAGCCCGTATTTCCGATTTCAAATTCCGGAGTTAACCGTAGTCTTCGGCGAACTGATCCCTCCCGTGGTGTCCTGTTTTCATCGTAGCGCAGACCCCGCTCTTGGGTCTGCGGCTCTTAAAGCAAGCACCGGAGTCAGTCTCCTCAAATGCGTGCCTTCCCTTCGGCCGGCAATCGCACCCGGTCGATCACCAGCCCGCAGCGCCGTCTCTGCTCTTCCGGAGAGACTCCAGAGTACTCGGCGACGCTCGACCAGATCCAATTCTCGGGCTTCGCCACCAACCCTCGCCGTACCGGATTCCGGTGGATGTACTCGACCGTCTCCCAGTAATCTTGGACGGTTCGCAAAGCATGATCGAAGAAGCGTCCCTGCCACAGCTCTCCCGCTTGGCGGCGGCAGCGACCGAGCGAGTTGGTCGAGGCGAGTTTGACGGATTTCATCACCTCCGAAACCGTAAGCGGGTGGGGCGGGAATAGGATGGCGTGCCAGTGATCCGGCAGAAAGACCCAGGCGGTGAGCAAAAACCGCTGCCGGGAGCGCACCGCGTTCAGGCACCGCGACAGAATAGCGAAGTCACGCCCGTCGAGCAGTCGGCGCCTCGGCAGCAGTTTCACCGTCAGGAAGAAGAAGCGGTCCGAAAGGACAAGGCGTCGTAGCCGGGACACGACGATTAGGGTACAGGCCGAAAGGGGAGCTTTTCAACCTTGCAAGCCGCAGACCCAAAACCGGGGTCTGCGCTACCTTGCTGCTCCTGGTGGCACAGAAAAGTTAGGGGCGCCGCGCGATTTCGAATCGGGCTGGAGCTGCTTCCTGGTCTCTGCGCACAACCAATCCATTTCCACACTGCCGATTCAGCCAGTGTCCAAAAAGTCCAGAAAACAAGCGATCCCATTGAAGGACGCTTTCTTGAGCAGATCGAAGTACAATGTCAGCACGCACCCGGGAAGGCGGATTGAAGGACATGAGACAACTCGCGATTGTGATGTTCATATTAACTTTGTCTGGAAGTCCAGCACGGGCCGCGCAGGATGATGCTCGGGCGGCATTCGACAAGCTCAAAACCTTAGCCGGCTACTGGGACGGCAAATCTCAGGACGGGAAACCGGTGCACGTTTCTTATGAGATTATCTCGGACGATTCCGCCCTTTTGGAGAGGATCGATCACGGCGGCCGGGCTCAAATGATCACGGTCTATCACCTCGACGGGAATCAGCTCATGTTGACCCACTACTGCATGGCCCACAATCAGCCAAGAATGCGTGCGGAGCTCCCGAGCAGCGGTGATCAAGTGCTGACCTTCACGTTCTTCGATGCCACAAGCCTTCCGACTCCCTCAGCCGGCCACATGCACCGACTCGTGGTCTCTTTCGAAGACGACCGCCATTTCACCCAGAGATGGACCTGGACTGAAAACGGCCGGGAAGAACCGCAAGTGTTCAAGTTCGAGCGCAAGAAATAGAACGCGAACAAGGGTGGTTCGCTTCAAGTCCAAACTCTACTGAGACTTCAATTCGATCACCAAGAGTTTCCCATCGGACATCCAGCGGCCGCCCGTGGCCGTCTGGCCCTCGCGGAGCGGGTTGGAGCGGTCGAGCAGGCTTTCTGCGGCGACCCGCCCGGTTGCGGCAAGGTCGGCGCCCACCTTGTCACGTTCCGCGTCGATCTCGGGGTCTATGGCGTGGGAGATGACCCCGGGCCGCACGTCCAGACCGATATCGTGAGTAGCGGCAGCCAACCAGATCTCGCGCCCGTCAGGCGTGAGGGTGGGTGAGCGCCACAATCGCAAGTGATGGCGTTTGGTGAACGTGTTGAGCATCTTTTCAAATGCCAGGTCTTCGATCCGGCCATATAGATACAGGTCCGAGACCGGGCCCACGCCGTAACCTCGCTCCGCCAGAATAGCCCGAACAGTCTCCCAAACAGTCTTCGCGGTTTTCTTTTCGGCCTCGCTCCATCTCGCTTCCTGGAAAGCCCGGCGAATCTCGTCCGCGTTGCCGATGAAAATCAGGTTCAACGGGTCACCCGGCTCACCGTCCTTCCCGGAGGCAAATCGGGGGGCATCGGCAAGGGACTGCTCCAAGGCTGCATCATTTCCCTTCCCCAGGACCGCGGGGACGGCTGAGTCAAATGAGCCCGCAACTTTGAGCGGCTGGTCGAGCACCCACACCAGGTCGGTGCCCGCTGGGTAATCAATCGAAGTATCAGACCTGCCCAATGTTCTTTCGGCGGCCTTTCGAATTTCGCCTTTTCCCTTCCCCAGTTTTTCGATCGCCGCCTCCAGGTGAGCTAGAGGAAGCTCGCTCGCCAGAACTCCCTGGATCGTCCCGTCCGGCAAGACTTTTTCTCTGGCGTTTTCCACTTCCTTGATGTGACCCAACAGAACGAAGGCAGGCCGGTCCGGGACCTCAAGGCGAGTGAAGTCCAGCCGGACGCGCGCCCGATCCGCCGGATTCGAGCTGGGGATAAGCTTCTCGACCCGACCGCGGAAGGCGCAGCCCAGAGGAATCGCGACTTTTTCGCATTTGATTACTTCGCGCACAACACGTGCACTAACAGGGTCGCGCAGGTGCGACGCCTTGGTGCTCACGGGGGTTTCCAGCCGCAGGTAAAGGACGGTTCCGGCTTGGAGGAGGTTCTCCGGGCACGGGGTCGCCGTTCCTTGCTGGTTGGCTGGCGACAGGGCTGCTTTAAATTCCACTTTGGGGTTAACGGCGACGGCCTCGATGCACAAAAGAAACGCGGAGAGGACGGGAATTCCGAAGAGCCAGCCGCAGCGGTCGAGCTTCGACCCACTGTTTTGGCGTTGCACGAGCATCTTGGGCCTTGCGAGCCTTACCAAGGCACGCTCCTGAACATTCGATTAGCAGTGACGGCATCCAGTTGCACGCCTGAATGTTGACTTAAGGATTTCGGGCGGCCCCAAGGCGCAGCCTTCGAGGGACGTGGGCCCGGATCCGGGAAGAATCGCAGCAATCTCAATCAAGGGGAGCCGTTCCGAGGAATTTTAGCCCCGACGGGCACCGAGTGCTCTCGTTTTCAGCTCGGCAACTGCGGTTCCTGTGGGCGGTTCAGCTCGGCTGATAGCCTTCCGCCGCGATTGACTTGAATGCTTCGATGCGCTACGCTTCGCATGCGTGCAGTGCGCCGTCAACCAGGGGTGGACCAATGGGGGCATAGCGGGCTAATCCACGCCGGCTAGGCTCTTTTGTCGTGGACTGCCCCGAAGTCCTTTAACCCCAACAGAGAGGGCGGCATGGCCATGGCACTGACCAAGATTGGTCGGTACCAGATTGTTTCAGAATTGGGCCGGGGGTCGATGGGCGTCGTGTACCAGGCCCACGATCCCGTCATCGGTCGGATGATCGCAGTCAAGACGATGCTGACCGAGGGTCTGGGGTCCGCGGAATTCGTTGAATACAAAGCCAGGTTCCAACGCGAAGCCCAGACGGCTGGAGTTCTCGCGCATCCCAACATCGTCACCGTCTATGACTTCGGCGAAGACAATGGCCTGCTTTACCTCGCGATGGAAGTCCTCGAGGGACAGTCGCTTGAAAAAGTCGTAGAGGCCCAAAACATCCTGCCGGTTGAAACGATCATTCCCATCTACGAGCAAGTGTGCAGTGCGCTCCACCACGCCCACACCCACAATATAGTCCACCGGGACGTCAAACCTGGCAACATCATGATCCTGTCGAGCGGTCTGGTTAAGGTAATGGACTTTGGAATCGCAAAAATGATGTCCACGGGGATGACGCAGGCCGGTCAAATCCTCGGGACGCCGAACTACATGTCACCCGAACAAGTCAAGGGCCGCCCGGTGGATGGACGCTCCGATATTTTCTCTCTCGGCGTCATCCTCTACGAGCTGCTGACGGGCGAGAAACCCTTCGGCGGCCAAAATATCACCACCGTCATCTACAAGATCATCAACGAGAACCCGATTCCCCCGCGCGAACTCGATGCCGCGATCCATCCCGGGCTCAGCCACATTACGAGCAAAGCTCTGGCCAAAAACCCCGACGAGCGCTACCAGGCGTGCCGGGAGCTGGCCGAAGACCTGAAGAATTTTAAGAACCTGCCGGGGATCACCTCCCCAAGCGCGACAGTAATTTTCAAGGCGCCTCAATACCCGGCTGCCCCTCCGGATCCGATCGAGCGTAGACCGGCAGTAACACGCCAGCGACCCGAGCCCCCGGCGGCGCGCGACGCGGAACCGGCCCCTGCCCGGCCGCTCTCCGTCCAGGTTATTCCGCCCGCCCAGCCTCAGCCGCGAGAAACCTCGCTGGCCACCTGGGTCGCGTTGATCATCCTCCTGCTCGGAGGGCTCGGCACCGGCTATTACTACTACTTCATCTTCCGACCGAGTAGCGTCGGCAGCGTATCCGAGACTCCCGGGTCGGAACCCATTAAGACGCCGACTCCTCCGGGTGCTCCCAAAGTCGGCGCCCTGGCGATTACAGCAAACGTGATAGGCGCCAGGATTTCGATCGATGGCAAGTACAGCCCCGATTGGCTGACCCCTCACACTTTTACTGACCTCGACGCAGGACCTCACCAGGTGGTCGTATCAAAGGAAGGCTACGGTGACTTCGAGCGGACTGTTTCAGTCGAAGGCGACCAGACCACTCCTCTGACTGTTGACCTGGCATCGGTCCAAAAGCCGGAGCCTCCCCTCCCGCGCGCTTCACCCCCTGCCCCGAGGATGGGCCAGCTTGTTGTTTCAGCGAACGTCGATGGAGCCAGGATTTCCATCGATGGCCTAAGCGAGCCCGACTGGTTGACGCCTCACACATTCCCGGACCTGACGGCAGGCTCCCACGTCGTCGCTGTTTCGAAGGAAGGCTATGACAGCGTCGAACGCGTCGTGACCGTTCAGGGAGGACGGACCGTTCCCCTCGGCGTCGAGCTCCCGTTCCCTGGTGGCGTGATTAACATCGTGACCGTCCCGGCCGGCGCCGATGTGACGATTGATGATCAGCCGATGGGAACAAGCCCCGTGCGAGCCAATGTCCGCACAGGCCAGCACACGTTCACCGCGAGACTGCCCGGGTTGGCCCCTGAAGAGGGGACGTTCACCATGAAGAACGGCGGCATCCTGACGAAAAAGATCATCTGGAGCAATGAACCCGCGGCGCCAACCGGAATCGTCGAGGTCCGAACCATACCGCCAGGGGCCACTGTCCTCGCGGAGGGCACGCCCATGGGCTCGAAGACGCCGACCTCCTTCCGATTGTCCGTGGGGCACCACACGTTGACCATCTCGATGCCGGGCTTCGCAGACGCCCAGCGAGAAATTGACGTCCCAGCCGACGATCCGGCCCCAATCAAAGTAAACGTTTCCCTTGCCACACAGTGATTTGGGCACCGCATGAACGCGCCCGGAAACCACAGGAGGACAGTTATGACACGGCGGCTGATCCTGTCTTTTCTCACCTTAATCGTATTTGCCAGCCTGGCTTGGCCGCGATTTAAGGAAGAGGACCAGAAATATCTCGACGAGCAGTTCCGCTCGATTCAGGAGCAACTCCGGGCGCTGACGAAGCAGCTCCAGACCCTCGACGCCCGCCTCACGGAGGCGCGCCAGGCCCAGTCGCAACTCCAGGAGACGCTTACCCGTCAGCAGCAAGCCCTTCAGGAGTTGCAGCAGGTCGTCTCGTCCATTCGGACCAGCGGCGATGAAAACTACTCCAGCCTCAAGGCCACGCTGGCCCAGCTCCAGGCCGATACACAAAAGGCGGCCGCCTCCCTGGCCGCGAACACCGCCTCTTCGGTTGCTGGCACTCTGGCCGGGCGACCCACCGTCGCCCCGGTCACCCAGGGATACGTCACAAACTTAGATAGAAACGAGGTGGTCATTGACCAGGGCTCGGGCAAAGGGCTCCGCGTCGGCAGCCGGCTCGCTTTCTTCAAGGCGACCGATCCCACGACCCGCGTGGGAGAGCTCGAGGTGACCGTCGTGACCGGCGCGGGAAGTTCACGGGCCAGGATCCTCACGATGGCCGCCGGCGTCCGCCCTGAGTTCGGCGATATTGTCCGCCTAGAGTAGTTCAGGTCTCCCCCCATGGCTCGATTCATCATCACGGATCCGCAAAGCGTGACCCAGATATTCCAGATCAGCAGTTCAACGGTCAATATCGGGCGCGCTGATTCGAACGACCTCGTCCTCGACCACCCCAGTGTTTCCCGCCACCACGCCCGCCTGACGGTGCTTCCCGGCGACACCACGCTCCTCATTGACCTTGGAAGCCTCAACGGGACCCACGTGAACGGCCAGCAAATCCAGGAGCACCCGCTCGCCGACCAGGACCGCGTCTACGTCGGCATGTTCGAGCTGAAGTACCAAATAGCCGGCGACGCGGATTTGTACGTTGAGGTGGCGCCGCTACCCAACGCCGAAGTCAGTGGATTGATCGCCCCGGGTTCCCTTGGCACGGCCCTGAGGCTCCAAGCCGAGGCCGCCGCTGCCGCCCCGCAGACGACCAAAGAGCGGCTGAGGGACCTCGAGCGCGAAAACAAGCTGCTGAAGCTCCTCCTGGGTGTGGGGAAGACACTGGCTTCGGTCTTGACTCCTGACGAGGTGATGCGTCGGGTCATGGAGCTTGTTTTCCAGATGGAGAACGTGGAACGCGGTTTCGTGATGCTCCGCGATGAGGAGAGGAAGGTGTTCAGGCCGGCCGTCCTGCTTTACAAGAACGAGCGGCTCAAGTCCAACCCGCGCGAAGTGGTGCTTTCGAAAATGATTGTGGACCGCGTCATGACGGAACGGCTCCCCCTGCTCATCCTGGACGCCGCCAGCGACGAGCGCTTTGCCTCCAGTGTCAGCCTGCGCCTGGCCGGGATCCGCTCCGCGATGTGCGCTCCGCTGATTTATAAGGACAAGGTTTTCGGCCTCTTTTACGTGGACTGCATTGCGAAGGCCTACGCTTTCTCCAAAGAAGAGCTCAACATTTTTTCCGTCATCGCCGCAGAAGCAGCCATCAGTTTCGACAACGCCCGGTCACACGAGGAACTCGCCCGGCGCATCATCGAGCGGCAAGCCCTGGAGCGGTTCCTGAGCCCTCCGATCGTGGAAAGGATTCTGGCCAACCCGCACCAGGTGCACCTGGGAGGGGAGAACCAACTGGCCACGGTCCTTTTTGCCGACATCCGGGGGTTCACCCGCATGTCAGAAAACCTCGACCCTCCGCGCGTCGTGGATCTGCTCAACGAGTTCTTTACCCAAATGACCGACCTGCTTTTTGAAAATGGAGGCACGCTCGATAAATACCTGGGCGACGGCATTATGGCGCTCTTCGGCGCGCCCATCGCCAGAGCCGACGACATCCCCCGGGCGGTCAAGACCGCCATTGAAATGCAGTGTGCCCTGGAGAGACTCAACAACGTCTGGATGGCTCGCGGCCAGAGGCCTCTCCGGATGGGGATCGGGGTCAACACGGGCCAGGTGACCGCCGGCAACATCGGCTCTACAAGGCGGATGGACTACACCGTCATCGGCGACTCCGTGAACGTGGCTGCGCGTCTCTGCGCCCACGCGGCGGGTGGGCAAATCCTCATCTCCGAATCGACCTTCCGGGGGCTCGACGGGAGTTACCCCTACAAGAAGCTCGAACCCATCCGCGTCAAGGGCAAGGAATTGCCCGTCGAGACTTACGAGATCCTTTGGGCAGAGGCCGCCCCCCGCTCCACCGCCGTACCAAGCTCCGCATAAGCTGGCGCTTTGGCACCACCCATCGCGCGCGCTCGCGGGCTATTCGGAGGAGAACGCACTCGGCAAGATTTCCACCGTAGTCTATTGCCCCGAGGGGATGGGTCGGTAGAAATTTCAGTTCCTCCTTCAATGGCGCTTACCAGCGGAAGCCTTTTTGCGATAGACTTGCGTTTGCGCGTGGGTAGTCGGATCGGCGGCTGGAATTAGATTCAACTGGAAGGGCGTACGCGGGATCCCGCAGGGAAAGAATTTCGCTGTTATACTAATCCAATCTGGGTTCGTCTGACTGGAAGATAATCTGTGACTGCCACGATGCCGGCGAGGCCATTCTCATGACAGACCAGTCCAGTGAACAAGGGACGATAAGGTACGTTCGGTGTCCCTCTTGTGGGACTCCGAACGCCGCCTCGGTGGGCACCTGCCCGCGTTGCGGGAAGTCCCTGGAAGGGAATATCCGCCCGGCGCCTCCGCAGTCGGCCCCGTCTGTCGTCTGTTCAAAGTGTCGGAAGAGTCTCCCTCCCGGGAGCAAATTCTGTGGTTATTGCGGAGCGCCGTTACCAGGCCCCCCGCCGCAAGGGGTCCCGCAAACACCGCAGCGCCCCCAGGCTCCAGCTCAGGGCCGTCCTCCCGCTGGCCCCGTGCCGACCCCGAGTACCCCGCCGAATCTCGGTGGGGCTCCGCCCTCAGCGGCCAAAGCCGCCGCCCCTCCCCCCAGGCCCGCAGGCCCGCCTCCGGCGAAGATCACGCCACCCGTCGCGCCGAGACCCAAGGTCCCGACTGCTGCCCCCGTTCCGATTCCTAAGAGCCAGTCTGCCGTCCCCGGCGTCGCCATTCCCAAGGACGTGGCCAGCTTTTCGGAGGTGAGACCCGACGGGTCATTTGGAAAGACGGTCAATGTTGAAAAGGAATTGGTGATCGGCCGCGGAGAATGTGAAGTGCGCTATCCCGACGATGTGCTACTCTCGCCCCGACATGCCTCCGTGACGTTCCGGGACGGGAAACTCCGCCTGAAAGACCTGGGCAGTCAGAACGGGACGTTCATCAAACAGCGGCACGACACCGAACTCAGGCCAGGCGACGTCTTCCTGCTAGGTCGGGAGCTGTTCCGCTTCACGACTCAGAGTCTTGAAGAAAGCCAAAGTCAGGCTTCCCCCCAGGGCACCATGGTGATGAAAGGCGCCCCCAAGCTCCAGCGCGGGCCCATCACGGCCAAACTGGAGCACATCCAGTTAACGGGCGAAGCCATTGAGGAATTCAGCCTGGGAAAGCCCGAAACGACTCTGGGCCGGTCGAATGGCGACCTGGTCTTCAAAAACGACCCCTACATGTCCGGCACCCACGCCCGCATTACGGCCCAGCCCGGCCGCTTCATCCTTCAGGACCTGAAGAGTACGAACGGGATTTACCGGCGGATTGTCGGGGAAGTCGAGTTGAGGGATGGCGACGAGTTTTTCCTCGGCGAGCAACGCTTCCGGGTGGCCCTTAAAACTTCCTGAAAAAGCCGACCCATCCGATCAGGGCTTGGGGATGTTGATGCCGCGTTGCTCGAGTTGTTTTTGAACGAGCGGCGCGCGTTGTTTGATGTAGTTGTCCATGATTTTCGGCGGCTCCACGCGCAGCCGCGCCACGAGTCCTTCCTGGGCTTCCTTCATCTTCACGCCCATCTCCTCCTGACCTTTACAGCTAGCTCTCGATTCCGGTGGCGCTGTCATTGAGCGCCTCCAGGCGCTTCCGTCCCGGAGCCGGGCGCCGTCGTTACGCGCTCGATTCGAAACTGGTGCCGGTGGCCGCTCCCGAGGGATATCTCGTCGCCAGCCCGCAAGATTTTTTCCTGGACGCGCACGCCGTTGACGAACGTCCCATTCGCTGAGTGCCGGTCTCGGAGGGAAAGCTCCCCCTCATCGTTGAACCCGATCCAGGCGTGGAGCCGGGAAATTTCGTCGTCCGCGACGACGACCTGGCAATTGGCGGGGTCGCGGCCGATGACCAGGCCGTCGGGGCCCATCGTGAACGTGCGGCCCGAAAGCAGTCCGGAAGTGGCAACGAGCTTGTAAATGTGAGGGGGTTCGGCAGGAGGAGTCGGCACGGTCGGCGAGGCGGCTACCGGGGCGGGTATCCCCTGGGCAGCAGGCGCACTCGCCGGAGCCCCGGAGCTGGCGAGTTCCGTCCCACACTGCTTGCAAAAGCGATAGCCCTGGTTATTCGCCTCTCCGCATTTGGGGCATTTCATTGCCACGACCTGAGGTCAGGACTCGCGTGCGCGGCTTGAGAGAAGCAAGATTCGTTCGATCCGGCGCGGCACCAGCGATGGCCTCCGCCGGCGCGGGAAGACTCTCAGCGCCCGTCTTTGAAATTGTCGTATCGAAGGGCGGGAACCGTCGTCCGCGCACCCGTGCATCCCGGGTCACGCAGGCGTTTTGAAATCTTCTTTATCGACGTCCCGCAGCTCTACGGGAGCGGCTAAATCTGCCGGGGGCAACCCCGGCCCGGTGAGCTCGGCTATGATCATCGTGATATTATCCGTTCCCCCGCCCTCATTCGCCTTGTCAATCAGAGACTTGCACTTGGCAGGAAGGGAAGCCTGGCTGCTGACGACGCCCAGCAAGTCGGAACCACCGACCATGTTGTACAACCCGTCGCTACAGAGCAGGAGGGAATCCCCGTGTCGAATCTTCGTGTACGTCACCTTGACGTCAACCGTTTCGCTGGTCCCCACCGCCTGAGTCAGGATGCTCTTCCGGCTGTCCTTTTCGACTTCTGCGGGAAGTTCCGCGCCAATCTCCGCCAAATAGTTCAGGAACGTCTGGTCGCGGGTCAGCTGGACCATTGCCTTGTTCCGGATGAGATACGCCCGAGAGTCCCCAACCTGCGCCACAAACAGGTAAGGCCCGAATAGGGCCGCCGCAGTGGTGGTCGTCCCCATTCCCCGGTATGCCGGATCGCTCTGGGCCTTCTGGAAAACCACCTGGTTGGCAAACTCGATCGCCTCGCGAAGGAGGAGGACAAAATTAGTCTCGCTCACACTCTCGACCGTCTTGAGGTTGTCGAAGAGGCGCTTGGGGACGGTGACGCTGCAGAGCTGGCTGGCCACCTCCCCGCACGCTTCGCCTCCCATGCCGTCGGCGACGAGAAAGAGCGTCCCCATGGGGCCCAAGCGGTGGTTGCACAGGGCGGGAGTCAGGGTGACTTCGCCCGTCGTGAGGTTGCAGACTACAAAGTTGTCTTCGTTATTCTTGCGGACCTTTCCAACGTCGGACATCCCAAAAACATTGACGTTGATAGCCCCGATTCCCGTTCCGGAGGTTCCGCTCACGACGCTCATCGACCTCTTCCGCCGGTCAGCATCCCGGCCAACCACGCTCGCTCGAAAAGCAGCCTTCCAGCTTCATGGCGTGAGTGTGGGCTGCGGAGGGTGCCGGTGGAGCTTGATGTGGCCTCCCGAGCGAGCCCTCCAGTTGACCTATAGAAACAGGAAGAAGCACAGGATGCCCGACTAGGTGCGGCAATGCGTCTTTTTCTTACCATACACCGACGCTCGTATCAAGCGGCGCTGCCTTTCGGGCACAACACCGCGCGGAAGAGGGCCGCGGGGCGGTCTGGATCTCGGGCCGGCAAGGGGAAGGCGGGACCGCTCACTCCAAAATCGCCCGAAGCTCATTGACGATCTGCCGGGCAATGTCCCGTGCCCGCGCGAGGTCTGAGGGCGGGAGGGAAATGGCCGCCACTTTGGCGTGACCGCCGCCCCCGAAGCGCTCGCAGATCGTGGCCAGGTTCGCGGTCTTCGGCGTCGGGTTCCAGGGGTTGCTTCCCACGGCGATTTTGATCCGCTCCGCCGAGCGGCTGATGGCCACGCTGTACACGGCGGACGGGAACAGATAGTACGGGATGAACTTGTTGAAGCCCTCGAACTTCTGGTCGGCCAGATCGAGAAAAACGACGCCGTCTTCGAGTTTGGCGTGGGCGCGGATCAGGTCAATCGCCTTCACGTGCTTTTCGAAAAGCTTGTCAAACGACTGCCGGACGTGAGGCTGTTCCAGGACCTGATGGAGCGGCATGGTGACCAGGGCGGGGATCAGTCCCGCGACGAAGTCCTTGGACGGAGTCCCCTCCATCACGAGCGTCAGCCGCGTGGCAGGGTCGCGCATCTCGACAGCAGCCTTGATGTCCGGGTACTGCGCGCCGTCAATCAAATCGGCCCAGTGGACCAGGTCATCGAGTTCCGGGCAGCGGAATTTGAATTGGGTGGCAGCGATGTGCTGAATGAATTTGGTGCAGGAACGGAACTGAGGGTCGTAAAACTTCTTTCCGCTTGTGTCGCGACGAAAGTGCTCGGCATCCTCTTCGGAGAGGAACGCGCTCTGGTGATGGTCGAACCACCAGGTCAACCGGCTGGAACTTGAGTACTTAAAGTCCACGATCGCATTCACGTCACCGTCGAACGTGTCCTCACCGAAGAGCTGGCCGGCCCGGTGCACCAGGCCCCGGTAGTGAAACTCCGCTTGGGGATCGATCACCGTTCTGTAAAACCGCGTGAAGAACGCAGCGGAGCAAGCCCCGTCAAAACAGCGGTCATGGAAGCAGACGCAGACGTTCATCATAGCCGCCAGCAAAAGCTTCGCCGGCCACCCCTGGAGCGGACCGGGGACCCACGCAGCAAATTTGCTAAATTGACCCTCCCTCTTCCAATTGTCAAGTGGAAGTGCCGCCCCGAGACGAAAGTCCAGTTCGCTGCAGCGCGAGAGGGACTCGCGCCGGTTGCGGTATACTCCGCGCTTTGCTTTCGACGTGTGGCAGTTGGCCCCTCAATGCTGAAAATGCCCTCACGTGTTCTCGAATTTCTTCTCACGGCTACTCCCCGAGAGCGACGCGCGCTGTTGGGCGCCACCCTCGGCTGGATGCTCGACGGAATGGACGTGACGCTTTACGCGATTGTGATCCCGCAGCTCCTCGCCGAGCTGGGTCTTTCGAAAGCCCAGGCGGGACTTCTGGCCTCCTTCACCTTGCTCGGCTCGGCAGCGGGCGGGATTCTCTTCGGCGTCTTCGCGGACCGCGCCGGACGCCGGGCTGCGCTGATGGCGAGCATCCTGGTTTATTCCGTTTCGACTGCGGCCTGCGGCTTTTCGCGCGGGCTCGGGGACTTGGCGGTCTTTCGAGTGCTGGTCGGCCTCGGAATGGGCGGCCAGTGGGGGACAGGGGCTGCGCTCGTGGCCGAGACTTGGCGCGCCGACCACCGCGCTAAAGCCTTGGGCCTGATGACCAGCGGCTTCGCCGCGGGCTACGCGCTCGCCGCCCTGGTTGGGGCGCTGGTGTTGCCGGTGTGGGGATGGAGGGCGGTATTTTTTGCGGGAATCCTCCCCGCTCTCCTGACAATCTGGATCCGGAGCGGCGTCGAGGAATCGCCGCTGTGGCTTGCGCGGGCTCGAGACAAGACAGCAGTTCCATCCTCCGACTTCGAGCCGGCTGTCTCGACTGGGTCAGGGCCGGAGGCACTTCCCGTTCCCCGTCGGCACTACGTCAAGATCATCGTCCTGACCCTAAGCATGAACAGCGCCGCGCTGTTCGCGTGGTGGGGTCTATTCACCTGGATTCCTCCATACCTGGCCTTGCCCGTCAGCAGCGGAGGCAGAGGGCTGACCATCGCCACGTCGGCAATTTGGATCGCCGCCATGCAGGCCGGAATGTGGCTGGGGTGCGTCAGCTTCGGGTTCGTCAGCGACGTCGTCGGCAGAAAAAAGACTTACGTCTCGTATTTGATGCTGGCCGCCGCGCTCGTTCCCTTGTACGCGCGCGCGAAGGCAGGGTGGGCTGTCCTTACCCTGGGGCCCATCGTCGGCTTCTTCGGGACCGGTCACTTCACGGGCTTCGGCGTCATTACGGCCGAACTCTTCCCCACTCGCTTCCGCGCCTTTGCCATGGGGTTGACGTACAACTTCGGGCGAGCGCTCAGCGCCGCAGCGCCATGGGTCGTCGGCGCTCTGGCTGAGCACGAAGGTCTGGGCTCCGCTTTCTGGATCAGCGGAATTGCCTTTCTGGCCGCGGGCCTGCTCGCCCTGGGCGTACCGGAAACCCGCGGGCGCACACTCACGTGATTTCTGGTTTTGGATTTTTGATTGTGGATTTTCCACCCGGGAACTTCGAATGAGAGGGGGGATGGGAGTCAGTTGTGGACTGCTGGTTGTCTGTGCCCTAACTGCTGCCCATCACTACGTTAGGCGCGGGCCAAATTCCCGAGTGGGAGGGAGGATGAACGAGAGAGTCACTGCGCTACTGGCCCACAGTGAACCAAGTTCTTTTCCGACCCTGCGACAGGCCCTTCAGAATCAGAATATCGACGTGTCAAGCGCTCCGAACCTGCAAAATGCCTCGCTGTTCATTCGAAGCGCGCAACTTCCGGAGATCGTGTTCACCGACACGGAGTTCTCCGATGGTACGTGGGAGGATATCCTGTATATTGTGCAGAAAGCTCGACGCCCTTTGCAGGTGATCGTGGTTTCCCCTTACGTGGATATGAATCTGTATATTGAGGCTCAAGGATGGCGTGCTCGAGCTCGAAATGCCGAAAGCGGCGCTGGCTAAGAAAATCAAAGTCGAGCCCAAGGCGGCGCAAGTCGGCCGCAAGGCTGAAGAAAGTAAGTTTCGGCGGCCGAGGATCCTCTTGAAAACCGCGCGGGCACCAGAGGTGAGGTCACCATGAAGGGAAAAGTGAAATGGAAACCGGTCGGCCTTTCTGCAAAACACTGGCGGCACGCGGCGCAAACGAGGGGTCGAGCGGTTTCGCCGCCCTCCCCCAGGTTGATAAGGGAAAGGCCACGCGGGAACGCCCGGTTCAAATGCGTGGCCAACAGGTAAAGCTCTGGGGCCCGCCGGCTGCCCGCTGGATGCTGGCGATCACGGCCTCAAGCTGGAAGGGCTTCGTCAAGTAGTCGCCAGCGCCT
>WNEY01001911.1_pt1 | contig 20078 bp, 19 predicted proteins | sample 5400531 | NCBI WGS metagenome assembly WNEY01 (sample SAMN13153338, study PRJNA577476) | soil metagenome | isolation source: 200 cm saprolite under Douglas fir tree site 1 | place: USA:California | collected 2015-04-18
AAGCGCAAATTCAAACGAAACATTTTGATCGGCGGATAAATTCACAGCGCTGTGGGGATCCGTCGTAAAGCCGACGGCCTTGACTCGCACCTGATACTCGCCGGCGGGCAGATTCTCCACGCTGTAGCGGCCTTGCCTATCAGACAGCACACTGATAGTGATGTGTGTCTTCGCGTTAATGGCCTGGACGAAAGCGCCCTCAAACGGTGTGCCGTCCGGTCCTTTCACGTTACCTGTGACCGTCGCCGCATGGGCGAGTGAAGAAAAAAGGACAACTAAACTGACAACAGCCACAAGCTTACTCGCTGTTCGCATGGCTCTCCTCCTAAGCACGACTCACCTTGGCGCATCAGCCGGACGCTTACCGGTAACTTCTGTCGTTGATGGTTCAGTCTGAATTCGTACCCGCCGATTACGCAAACTTCCTCAGCCGAGACGATCAATTGACTCCACCCGCTACGTCAATCTTATACCACTCTCCTGGCCAATCATCTCCGCTTCGGTTACTTTTTTTGTTGGTGTGATGCGATTCGTTGTGTCCACGGCAGGAGCAAGGATAGAATATGCGAGCAAGAGGTCCAAACCGCAAAATCCGGTTTATGATTCTTCTGCATCGGTAGACATTTCTCCTAGTAGTACTAGAACGCGCTGTAGAGACTTAACATATTTGTGACTTGACTTGTATCGTTTGTCTCCTATTATGTGACCACCCGCCCGGACTTCCTGACTTTGTGTCGGATTTGGCTCGACTGAGTCGGCCCTCTTTGTCGATTCAATCAAACAGGAGGAGAACAAAGTCATGAATCATAGGAGAACCTTCAAGAGGCTCGGGGCAGTCTTTGGGATCATGGTTTTGGCGGCTTTGGCGGCCTTCGCCAGCACCTTTAGCGGGAGCCTGAAGTTTAGCAACACGGCCCTGTTGCGTCCTGACGGCAATAGCGAACCGGAGATCTCCATCGCCGCCGACGGCACGATGGGTATCGTCGGGCTGAGCTGGGTCGCCTTTGGCACGAACCTGTGGACGGGACCGTTCGGCTCCGCACCGGCCTTCCAAGGCGTGATTGATGCGTCTCTGCAGCACCCGGGCAAGGTCATCTTCGGTGGCGAGGACGCTGACGTGGATATGGGATCCACAGGGACGCTGCATGCCTCGACGCTCATTCTTCTGGGCAACCCGACCTTCCATAATGCACAGATCGGCGTTTCTGCAATTACTTGCCCGAACGCCGTCCCCATCTTCAACGCGAAGAACTGCACCGCCCAGATCATCGATACGACGCAGTCGGACCGTCAGTGGATCACCTCGGATGGCCCGCGCGTCTTCGTTTCCTACCACGACTCGGGCCACAGCAGCCTGATTCATGTCCAGCGCTCCGATGACGACGGCTTCACTTGGCGCCGAGTTGGCGATCCAATCGTCGGCCAAGGCATTGCAACAGGTCAAGCGACCTTCAACAATATCCAGGGTCCGATTGTCGTTGACCGCTTCACCCACAACGTCTACGACATTTACGCCGCCGGCGAAACTGGCATCCTGAAGGCCAAGACCACGGATTTCGACCATATTTATGTCTCTCGCAGCACCGATGATGGGAAGTCCTGGACAGCCGCACTGGTCTTCCACGCAGCGACCCCCGTAGGATTCGACAACGTCTTCCCGACGCTGGCAGCTGATCCCACTAATGGCAAACTCTACGCCGCATGGTCTGACGGAAAAACAGTCTCTTTCTCTACCTCGAGCAACGAGGGGAAAACTTGGTCACCGGCCGTGGGCGTTAATCTTGCCCCCGCCGCCAACACAGCTGTCTTCCCTTGGATCGCGGCGTACAACGGCACGGTGGACCTCGTTTATTACGGCACCTCTGCCTCGAGCAAAAACGACCCCAGCGCCGTGTGGAATGTCTACCTGGCGCAAACAACGAATGACGGCGCAAGCTTCCAGCAGAGCACAGTGAGCAGTACGTCGAATCACGTGGGCGTCATCTGCACCCGGGGCACCGGCTGCGCCTCCGGCACGCGCAATTTGCTTGATCTGTTCAAGGTCGCGATCGACTCGAGGAACGGGAACGCTGCCGTTATTTACACTGACGACACGCTCTCAAAGGACAGTTTCGGCAATCCGCTGCCGCAAATCGTTCTGGCGCAGCAGCAATAGAGCCGGCGCATTTGTCAGCGAGAGGGGACGAGGACAAAATTCATGGTGACGGTGGCAAATGGGTTGCCAACGCCAAGTTTCGCGGCTCGCTCAGGGTTGTTGTGATCCTCAAAATCGATAATCAGCGTCTCCTTCACGCCGAAAACTGCATCGGAATCAAGATAAGGACTTTTCCGATCGAAGTAGTGGGTGGTGATTGACTCGTAGCCTGGGGCACTCACGATGAAGTGCAGGTGGCCTGGCCGAAAATTATGGCGGCCCGACCGTTCAAGCAGACGTCCGACGGTGCCGTCACCAGGGATCGGGTAGAACCGCGGTTTGGCCGCTCGGAACCAGTAGCGTCCATCATCGTTGGCATGGAAAAGCCCCCGCAAATTCATGTTGGGCTGGATTCCCGGCTGTTGAACGTCGTAGAAGCCGTCCTCGTTCGTCATCCAAACGTCTAGCGCGGCGCCCGCGACAGGCCGGCCGTCGATGCTGGTCACGCGGCCTGAAACCACTACGGGCATGCCTTTGCCATCGAGGCAAATGTTTTCACCCAGAGCGCGTTCAGGAGCGCCGGATACATAGAAGGGGCCGAGGACGGTCGTTTCAGTGGCGCCCGATGGTTTTTGGTGGTTGATGGCGTCAACCAGCATGGATACGCCAAGGACGTCGGAAAGCAAGATCCACTCCTGGCGGGTGTCTGTGCAAAGTTGGCCGGTTCGGGTCAGAAACTTGATTGCTTCGAACCATTCCTCCTGGGTTGGCTGAATTTCCTTCACTGCCGCGTGAAGGTGCGTGATGATCGAAGTCATGACCTGCCGGAAGCGTGGATCGGAACAATTGTTCATCCGTCCAAGCACCGCTGCAGCCGAGTTCTCTTCCGTCAGATACAGAGCTTGTCTGTCTTTTGCAGCCTTCATCGATCTTCCCCCTGTCATCCTTGCGCGCCCTCCAGGTTACAGCAACAATGCGTGCATCGTCACGCGGGCAGACATGCCCGGCTACGCGCAAAGAGGAGGAGACGCATGAAAAACTCCAGGCAGGACGATGCTCTGAGACGCGGAAGACTCGTTCGGCTCCGGCTCCCTGTGTTTGCCTCACCAAAAATATGGGATCGCCACCCGTGGCAACAACAAACAACAAGAATAATGAATCTGTCAAGCCCGCAAGTTCAGTTCATACTACACTATCCCGATCGCTCGCCCTGCGAGCCCAACCCCGCTCCAGAGAACCAGCGATAGCACCGCGGCCAGTTTGCGCCACAGCGGGGATATCTGGGTCTCGTCGGACATCGTCACCTTGCGATGGAGAGTAAATGTGAATAGGATCGCCAGCGCAAGCGACACCATCTTTACGCGAAAGGCCCCGTTACCGTACATCTTCACCGACTCCGACGAGAAGAGAAAGAATCCGGAGACCAGCATCACCACAAGGCTCCCGAGCATCCACGGCTGGACGTCCCGGGCCAGTTCGGAAACACGCTCACGCTGAAATCGAATGCCGAGGAGGCGGAGGTTTACGATCAAAACCGTTCCACCCAGCATGCCCAGCGCCACGAGATGGAATACCTCGACAAAAGGAAATAGCCATACCGAGTTGCGTATCCCGTGACCGAAAAACGAATTGTCGGCCCACTCACAGAAGGACATTAAAAGCGAGCTGAGAGACATTCCAGGTGAACCTCCTTACGGGGGCGGCAGGGAATACGCGATAGCTCGTCCCGCGGCGACAATCGCAACCCACAAGACCAGAGAAAGGATCGCTGCTGCTTTTGCCCTACTTGGCGTCTTAGAGCCAAAGTCCCACTCAGCCATCTTGCGGCCTGCAGTGGCATTGAACAGCCAAACATTCAATCCAGCCAACAAAAGCATCAGCATCTTGATTTTGAAGAAAATGCTGTTGTAGAACGCGACCGGATCGCCACAGAATAGAAGGACCCCGGTGACAATCATCACCAAGAATCCTCCAATGAGCCATGGGTTCAGCTCCTCCACAACCTCCGAAGCACGCCGGCGGCGCATGCAAACGCCGAGAAGACGCAAGTCGAGCAGAACAGTAAATCCCAGGAACAGGGTCAGGGTCAAAACGTGGATCGTCTCAACCACGGGTTCGGCCCAAGTCGAGTCACGCATCGTGACACTGAATGCCGTGTCATGCAGCCACTGCATGAAGCGGATTACAGGCATTCTCGGAAAACCTCTTGTCCCGGTTCGGGCGTGCGGATGGATGTGCGGGTGCCGCGAATAACATCCGAACGCCTCGATCAGAAGGCAGGGTAGCCGATCATCGGTGGGTGCGGCTTGCAAAAACTCCACTTACATGAACAGAATTATGACCTTTCCATTCAAAATCAAACCAATTGTGTAGGTCGCAAGATTGGCCGGAAAACTAACTGCAGTCGTAAGGCTGCACAAAAGGGCAATTCTCCGCCGCAATGCCTCCTGGCGCCTTGAGTGAGGCTATGATCCACTCTGCCGGCGGTAGGCCGCTGGAGAAACTCCCACTGCGCGCAAGAACCAATTGCAAAGATGGCTTTGCGAGGAGAAACCGGAAGAGAGGGCCACCTCCACGATCGGAGAATCGGTGTTGCGTAAGAGATCCCTGGCACGCTCGATTCGCCGCGCAAGCACGTACTGATGCGGAGACTGACCGACGGCGGACTTGAACGCGCGTGGCAAATAGAGCGGACTGATTTCCACTTCTCCCGCCATGGCCTCAAGGGTGAGGTCGCCGTCGAGGTTTTCCTCAATAAACTCGATCAGGCGCCGGATTTTCCACGCGGAGATCGCCCTTGTTTTTGGCATGCGTGGCGGCCGCGACCGCGATGAATAGTGCCGCGCGAGATGCACGGCCATCATCTGGGCGATCGTATCAACGTAGAGTCCGTCTTCGACAGAGCCGTCTCGCAATGCTGTTGTGATCGAGATGGCGAGTTGCTCCAGCAGCGGGTCCAAAATCGCGAAGCGGGGCACAATCTCCGCCGCGGAGACATCGCAACCGTACATCTCATCGACAGCGGCCGCATAAATCGACTGGCGCAAGTAAACTTGGAGAATCTCCGGATGACCCGAATGCTGCCATTCCGTGGTTGCTTCACCAGGCGTCACGCAAATGCGGCGAGGGCCGATGAGCGCTCTCTCGCGCGGGGCGCCTTCAATTTTGCGCATCACCGCCGTGGGTCTACACAAATGGTAAATGAGTGAAGGGTGGCGAAGTGCCGGCTCTGTTGCATGGAACGGAGCCTCTTCGAAGATCGCGGCATAGAGAGAACGCCAGCCGGTTTCCTCGCTATGCGCGATCACGCGGTTTTGGATTCTGAGCACACGTCCGTGAGTTTCTCGAACGGTGAAAATCTGGTTCGCGAGCGAAATCATTGGACACCCCCCGCTGAAGAGCGCGGGCACTCCCACCTAGTGGCGCGATTATACAGAATTCGCACGCGCGGTCAAGGACGGGTGCAGATTGCACTCCGCTGCATTTCTGCTTGTTTTAAGGCTCCTGCAGCAGTTTTGCGCGGGATGGGCCGGCTCTTCGTTGGCAGAAACGTGGTTTGCCGCACGTGCTAAGCGGCGCGGTGGCAAGGCAATGGCTCCCATCCCCGGAGCCGGGGGCCCACGACTCAGCGCGACAGGAAGTCACGATTCTGCTCACGGATGTGGAATTTATGCAAGCCGCACAGTTTTGCCTTCGTTTAGCATTAGAATCAGCATGTACCGAACGGCGCCCGTCATGCACCACGTGTCCAAAATTAACGGAGCTGCACCACGGACGCCTGAACTCTATGACAAGCACAGCACAGGTTTCCGGCGCGCAACGTACGTGGACCATACGATGGGTTCCGTGCATATGGGGGTGGGCATCTGCTACCTTGACCCGAATGGAGTAATTCAACCGCACGTTCATTCCTTCGAAGAGAGTTTTTATATTTTGAGCGGAACGATAATCGCGCAGATCGGAGAAAGGAATGACGAACTGAGCGCCGGCCACTTCGGACTGATCAGTACGGGCGTGCGGCACTCTTGGCGCAATACGCGCGAACAGCCTGCGAGCTGGCTGGAAATGCAAGCGCCACAACCGCGTCCCATTGAGAGTGCCCGTGATACATTCTTCGCTGGCGGCGACGTGCCCAGCGTTGCGGTACCGCTTGCCCAGCAAGACGGAGCAAATGCTCTGGTCGGCTATTTCGACCAGTCGCGGCTGCCGCGACCCGGCGGACCATCACAAATGGAAGGGTTCAACCCGACTGCGGGTGTGGCGATCAAGATGTTCGTGGACCGTTCCTTCGGAGCAGTCCATCAATCGCTCTTTCTGATTCAGTACATGCCGGGCGCGAAGATCGATCCGCACGATCACACGTTTGAAGAGTCCTATTTAGTTGTCAGCGGACGGGTTCGCGCGACGGCGGACGGCCAAACCTACGATCTGGGCGCGGGCGATGTGATCTGGACGAGCGTCGGCTGCATTCACAGTTTCGAGAACGCCGGTTCGGACCCGGTGTGCTGGATCGAGACACAAGCGCCGCTGCCGCCGTCGAAAGAGGTATTCCGGTTCGAGCGCGATTGGCTACATTTGGGTGGGACGTTGTGAGACAAAGGCTTGCCCTCCCGGAATTGCTTTGATAACGATGGTGCATTGAATCCGGCATTTCCGCTCGCGGCTCAGAGGAAAAGCAGGGCGGCAGCGCCAAAGAGGACGGCTATGTTAACCAATCAGAATACACAGACCGACAAGGCGGACGCCGCGGCACGCACGCAACCCTTCACCTCACAGGAATATATTGAAAGCCTGCGCGATGGGCGCGAGATCTGGATTTACGGCGAACGGGTCAAGGATGTGACGACCCACCCGGCCTTCCGCAACACGATTCGCATGCTGGCCCGCTTGTACGACGCCTTGCACGATCAACGCAAGAACACTCTCTGCACCGAAACGGATACCGGAAGCGGCGGGTATACCCACAAATTTTTCAAAGCTACGCGAAACGCGGAAGAACTGGTGGGTGCACGCGATGCGATCGCGGAATGGGCGCGCGTAACGTACGGCTGGATGGGCCGCAGCCCGGACTATAAAGCCGCGTTTCTTGCAACGCTGGGCGCGAACTCCGAATTCTATGATCCGTTCCAGGAAAACGCCCGGCGCTGGTACAAGAAAGTGCAGGAGGAGGTTACGTTCGTCAATCATGCGATCGTGAACCCTCCGGTAGACCGCAACAAGGAACTCGCCGAGGTGCGCGACGTGTACATGCACGTCGAGAAGGAAACCGACGGCGGGTTGATTGTCAGCGGCGCGAAAGTTGTTGCGACAACCTCGACCCTCACTCATTACAATTTTATCGCCAACAATGGCGCCCTGCCGATCAAGACGAAAGACTTCGCCTTCGTCTGCATCGTGCCCACCGAAGCTCCGGGCGTCAAGCTTTTTTGCCGGCCGTCCTACGAGATGACGGCGGCGGCGATGGGCAGCCCGTTCGATTACCCGTTGTCCTCCCGACTGGACGAGAACGATTCGATCATCGTCTTCGACAAGGTGTTTGTGCCGTGGGAGAATGTATTCGCCTATGGTGATATCGATAAAGTAAATAATTTCTTTCCGCGTTCCGGGTTCCTCCCGCGCTTCATGTTTCACGGCTGCACGCGACTGGCCGTCAAGCTTGATTTCATCGCTGGGTTGTTGCTCAAAGCAGTGGATGCAACCGGTGCCAAGGATTTCCGCGGCGTGCAGGCGCAGGTGGGAGAGGTGCTGGCGTGGCGCAACCTTTTCTGGGGCCTGACGGACGCGATGGCCCGCACGACTACGCCGTGGACTCCAGGCTATGTGCTGCCGAACCTCGACTACGGCCTGGCATATCGCGTGGCGTCCAGCCAGATTTATCCGCGCCTGAGAGAAATCATCGAGAACGTTCTGGCCAGCGCGCTCATCTATCTTCCGTCCCACTCCGTTGACTTCAAGGTTCCGGAAATTCGCAAATACCTCGATCAATTTGTGCGCGGCTCCAACGGTTACTCCGCCGTTGACCGCGTCAAGCTCATGAAGCTGATGTGGGACGCGATGGGCACGGAGTTTGGCGGGCGGCACGAACTCTATGAACGCAACTACTTTGGCAATCACGAGGGCATCCGCATTGAAGCGTTGATGATCGCCGAGTTATTGGGCCAGTGCGCCAAGTACAAGGGCTTCGCGGAGCAATGCATGGCCGAATACGACATCGATGGCTGGACGGTGCCCGACCTGATCAATCCAGATGACATCAACCTGGTGATGAAAAACGGAAACCGAATGCCGTAAGCCATGAGTTAATTGACGGAGAGGAAATCTACGACTATCGGAAGCACTCCCACTTTCGACACGACTCGCTTTCGGTCCGCGCTGGGGCGGTTTGCCAGCGGCGTTACCGTGGTTACAGCCCAACATGAAGAGCATCCGCACGGCATGACGGCCAACGCATTTGTATCGGTCTCGCTTGATCCGCCGCTCGTGCTGGTGTCATTGGGCAATCGCTCGAACATGCACCGGATCCTGCCAGACATCGGCCGCTACGGCGTAACCGTGCTGGCGGAGGATCAAGAGGCGCTCAGCAACCACTTCGCCGGGCGTCCCGTGGATGGGCTGCGCATTCCCTTCATCATGCGCGATGGCGTTCCATTGTTGGATGGCGGCGTGGCGCACTTCGTCGTGCAGGTGATCGATGCCCACCCCGCCGGTGACCACACCTTGTACATTGGGCACGTCGAATACTTTGAGTGGCGCGACGATAAACCGTTGCTCTTCTACTCCGGACAATATCAGCGGCTGCGTGTCGAGGGGCCGAAGTCGTCACAGTGGCCGGAAGACGAATTCTCGCTATTTTCGATCGGTAGTTCTCCGTCCATCGCCTAGATCGAGGAAGCACATTGGCTCATGGGCCAAGATAAGATGAGCCCGCTTCACTCTTCTTCGGATCGCTAGATGCGGAGGCTTACGTGGCGGGGAGTATGAACAATCGGACTGAGAGGAGCGATGCCGTCCAGGGCTTCACGAAAAGCGGTCTGGAGACTGTCCATGTGGGAGAATCCGGCGACTGTCGAAATCGTCTGAAACTGCGCTGCAGCGGAGTGATTTGCCTTGCAAGCTAACGCATGAGCCTGATCGCAGGACTGATGCTCGCACGTGCCCATATCGATCAACACAGCGTGAGCGGGCATTTCTTGAGGCGCAGAGGAAACTATTTCTTGATTTGTTGAACTGCCGCCGGGTATTTCGGGCACTGTCATGCCGGCCATCGTCATTTCGGGCGATACTGATTCCTTGGGAGCCGTTTGCGGCGAGTGGCAATCCGACTGAAACTGTGCGAACCCACAGGAGAGATCGCACGCTGCCGCAAAGTAAGATGCGCACAACAGCAGCACTGCCAAAGAGCCCGCGAATATGCGTTTTGCAATCCCGGCAGAACCTTGCTTCCCGGTACGCCTGGATGCGTCAGGTTGCATCTCGCACTGGGCCACCTATCGATGCTACGACAAACTGTTTCCCCATTTCACCCCGACCGGTCCACGCTCTCGCTTCATGATTGGCTTCGCGCAGCGTAGTCTAAGTTTTGTGCCATTTTCAAGAAGCGCGATTCAAACGGGGCGCCAACGGCCTTTCGATATGTCCAATTCAACCCGCGGACATGCACGAGAGTCACCTTCATGGCTGCGGCTTTGCGGTAATGTTTCTCAAGGCTCATCGATTGCCTATTGAACATGCTGATCGAAGCGAACGTTCGAACAATACCATGGTCACGCGCGCAGGCGACTGTGGCGGAATGCAGGCAACTGTTAATCCTCCGCCCGCGCCACTTCGGAAGAACGAAGTTATCGTAGCGGATCGCCTCGCGAGGACCGACGATCCAGTTTACTCCGAATGCGAGTTCCACCACGCCACTCGTGAAGCTCAGCCATCCGTAACCGGTTGGTTCGCCGCCCGCGTAGGCGATTGCCACCTTGTCGCCCCGGTTGAATCGTAAGTCGACCTCTGCTGGCGCGAGCTGCCCCATCGAAATGATCTCCGCCTTAGCTCTTTCGAGAACCCCCGCGCCCGCATAGATCCTTAAGTCGATTTCCACGTTCTCATATGGTTCCGGAACAGGCTCACTTGTCAGGTCGATTTCGAAAATGTAATAGACATGCCAATACACGAGCGGACGAAAAAGTTCGCGCAGGCCTAGCATGAAGAAGAGAAAGGGACCTCTCCAGCGCAACGTCTCTTGAATCGTTGACCAATTCCACGAAGGCCGATTATTCATGCGCATCCAGGTGAAGGGCCGTACTTGCCCATCCGTGCAAGATAGCGATCTACTCCAAATAACCATAGAGACCACCAATAAACAAGCATCTGCGACACACAAAGTTACCTGTTAACCGACCCAAAGGCTGCGGACCATAATCCCCAGTCTCTCCCCGTTGTCCTATCTTCCGAATCATCACTCACCCACCTCTGGTGAGAAGATCGGGCTAGATCGAGGAGGCGTGTTGGCTCGTTGACCAGGATTAGATGAACCGCTTTACTTCACTTCGCATTTTGACGGATTCCAACCGGAAGCATCAGGAAGCCGCTTAAAGTTTGTACTCGTAATGAAAGGCTGGAGCAAATACTGAGGATCCGTGACAATGGTCGTCACGATCAGCCACTTATCGCCGTTCGGTTCGCTGAAGGATTCAAAATACTCTTCAACAACAGCATTCGCGCTGTAAGGAACGCCGTTCTTTCGCAAGTATCCAGGGCGCATGTGGTTCGTAAGCACTTTCAAAAATCCTTCTTTGCCTTGTCCTTCTTGGGCTTGTCCTGGGCCCGCTTGCGGATTTCTTGGTCTTTGCCCTTCCCAGGAAGCAACGGAATAACCTTGCCACGTCGCAGGTTCGTCGCTCGGGGCCTTCCCGCTCCCATTTTCCGCCGGCGATGGCTCTTCAAAATGCAAGAGACGAGTTTGGGTTCCGACGTCAGTATCGATGCGCAGAGTGTTGTCGTTTTCCCAGAAGACGTGCACGCGTCCGGGCACGCGCATGACGGCAGCCGCGCCGTAAGATTTGCATTGATTGCCGTCCGCCTCGTCCTTCTCCGGATCCCAGGTGTTGGCAAGGCGGCGCCCCTCGGGGTTGAGGGGGACACTCGAGAAGTCGCCCTTGTCCGGCGTGATCATTCGAAAGCGCCAATCCTCCGTGACAATCGATATCCAATAGCCGGTGAGATCGACTGGGGCGGCGGCCTTGGGTGCGAGTGGAGTCGCGGGTTGCTGAGCGCCCCGGGCTGCTTGGGCAACAATGTTCCCCGGTACCTCGAGCGACAACCCCGTCACGACTACAAATAGCAGAGCCGCTCGGCTGCGTAGAGTTCTGTAACTCATCCTTACTCCTTCGGCCTCGCATCCATATTGCGACTCACGCCATCTGGTGTAGGACACCTCGCACAGAGTTCATTACCTTCTCCCTCGCCACCTAGGTCGAACCGAAACACGCCAGCTCATTGAATAACGCCACTCCACTCCCATCCATCCGATGGCCGGCGAATAGTATGGATGCGAATCCTGTGCTCGTCAGGATCGCGCCCGGGATTGCCAGTAACGATTACGTGATCGCCTGGCTTCAATGTGTCTCTTGACACGCGCTCCCGGCTCAATTGGGCAGCGCCGCCCCACTCGATAGACCACGTCTGCATCTTTCCTTGGTCATCCGGCGCCTCCACTTTGACGAAGGAATGCGGATTGCGGTACAGAAATTGCACCAAATTTCCTTCGATCGTTATCGTCTTGTCCACGTAATAGGTCGCCGCAAAAGAGTGGTGGGCGTATGTCCGGGCGGCGCACAAGAACGCCGCGGCACTCAGCAGGACAAGAATTTTGCGTTTCATGATCATTCCTCCCGGGAGAAATCCTGACGGTTCGCACTCGCGCGGCACGCGGCCTACTTACTGAGCGTGACCAGCACGCCTAGTGTTTCTTATTAAGGCTGCGATACACCGCCTCTACGAACATATCCGTCGTCCACGGGCCCGTATTCGAGCCATATCGCGGATCATAGTCCGTGGTCGGATGGGCCGCCTTCACTTGCTCCAGCGTCATGCCCTTCTTCACCATATCTTGAATGCGATCGCGAATGATGATCACCATTTCCTGGTAGTAGATAACGTCGGCCTGGTCGCAGAGCCGTCCATGACCCGGAATCACGTACGTGCCGCCTTCTTCCTTATCTGCGGGAATCGTGATCTGGTAAACGAGGCGATTTAACCCATCGATGATTCCCTGGATGCTGCCGCCTTTCTCCAAATCGATGACGGGGTAGCCCGTCGTCGTGAAAATTTCACCCGTGCTTACCACATCGGAGCGGCGAAAAAAAACGAGGCTGTCTCCATCCGTATGCGCCGCCGGTTGATGAAGGATTTGAATCGCCTCGCCGTTGAAGAAGAGGTTTTTTTCATTGGTCGTAAAAGTATCGGTTGGCCAGGCGCCTTCGGGGGCGGGCGGCTTCTTGCCGGTCGGCGCGCTCATCCTGTCAAGAATTGTTTGAAACGCGATTACTGTCGCACCCTCGCCCGCGCTCGCGCCGATGGTGCCAACCACATTGCCGCCTGCTATGGTGCTGCCGCGTTTCGCAATGCTCTCATTTCCACCCGTGGATGGCGCATCGACGCTGGTATTTATGATGTAGCGAATCGGTTTGTCGGAAATCGTCCGGATCGCCGCGAAGATTTTGTCGCTCATGGGGGCGAGCCCCGTGTCCACCAGCAGGATTCCTTCCTTGCCTGCCTGCACTGTGATGTTGCCACTAGCGGCTGCCAGCATATAGACGTTCCCCTGCACGGGCAGCACGTGGATTTCCGAGTCATCGCCATTCCGGCTTTGCCGGGCGCCATTCTGATTCTCCTGGGCGAGAGAGAGCTTTCCCAAGCCGGCAGTTCCCAGAACGACAGTGATAGCGAGCACGAATATGGCGCCCAGCGGCTTTGGGAACACGAATATTCTTTTTACCATGAATCGCTCCAGGCTCCGGTTTGGGCTGAAACGCGCGGAGCCGCAGCGTAAGGCAACCAAGAACTCATCGCCCTGAATAACATCAAGGCCATGCATATGCGCCTAGCTTTCTCACGGAATGCCGTCATCTGTCCCCATGTCTTCCCGCTGGGCGCGGCAGCGTTTTCATATTTTTCAATTTTAATTTATATTCCGGATACATCGTCTCCGCGCCACCCCGCGTTGCTTCTGGAGGTATGCCGAACGCAGCCGGAAACTCGTTCAGAAAAGTGTTCGTCCCCGGCAAGTGGTGGGGCACGACACCCTGCGGCCGATCGGTCTCGTCTACAGCTTCGCAGGGGTACGGCGCAATTTCCTGTTGTGGGGCATACACGAAATCCGTACTGCGGACAAAAGGCTCGGTCAGATACACCGGGTCGTACACTAAAATAACAACCGTCAGATAATTGGCGTGCCGCAGAATTCGTGTGGTCACAGTCGCTTTGTCGCTTCGGGGAACGCCGTTTCGCCGAATCCAGCCTTCCTTGAGGTGGTCGGTCGTGACAGTGAGGATGTCGCCTTCCCATTTTCCAGTCGAGAAACCCTGCCAGGTGTGAGGCGCATAGTCAGGAGGATGCGGTCGCCCGTCCATATAGATCGTTTGCTCGGGGGCCTGCCATGAGATGTGCGTGTGATAAGCAACGAGCTTCTGCGTATCCCTGTCTATTTCTTTCCAGATTCGAAGCAGCGCCGGCCCGCGCCACGCGTAATCGGAAGGGTGCGGCCTGCACTGATTTTCGGGTAGCTCCAGAAGTGTCGCGGCCCAGCTATCGGCTCTCAGGCGCGCCGCATCATTGATCGGCAGTCCCAGGTAATCGCCAATTTCCGGACCGGGGATGCGCTCAGGCTCGTCCTCGTGAAACCTGTTTTCCCATTCCCCGGTCGGATCCATTTGCGCATAAGCCGGGACGCTCAGCAGCACAAGCAGAAACGAAAAACCTAAAAGTTTGAATCGGCTCGCGTTGCTCATATCACACTCCTGAGAAGACGCAGTGCAATGGAGTAAGAGAGCGAACGAGTTCTGGAAGCTACACCCAAGCGAGCTCCACGAATCATCGGTTCTCGCGTGTTAAATGGAATACTAGAACCGCAACCTCCAGCATATTAGATCGCCAGGCCGTGCGCTTGCACAAATTTCACCTGAACCAACAGAATCATGACCTTATGACTGCAAACTCCCGGGATTGCATCGGGCGGAAGCCGTCTTGATGGCAAATAGGCTAACGGAGACACTCCTCATTTAGATACGCAGCGGCATGGAACGCGACGAATGTTTCGGGATATCGGAATCTCACTGGGCCCTAGCCTTCCGCGAACAGCGGACCTGGCAGAACACACCGATCAAAAGCCAATTCCAAAGTCATTATTCTGTTTAGGAAGGTGTGGTTTCTGCAAGCCACGCGATTCCACGATGAATTAGCATCCCGCCAATCATCAATATCTCAACGCCTATGGGAAGAAGTTCTGTTTGAGGATGAGGTCGGTGAAATGAAGCCGAAGATTTTCTCCGCCAGCCGTTCAATTTGTCTGCAACTCTCGATTTGCGATTACTGTGAAGAATTTTTGGGTAGTGATGCGCATGTCAGGGGGCCTGGCGCGCCCAAGCGAGGCGGTTAAAGGGAGAAATAGTGGACACGAATAACAATGAAGTTTGCCAAGCACGCGAGTCTACCCCGGGGTCGAGGCTGTCTGGATTTAAGTTTGATGGAGGTGAACAACAATGAGCCGCAACTTCAAGGTTAGCAACTGGGCCCTCGAATGCGCTTTGAGCGCAATGATTCTTCTCGCCACAGCTGGCGTAAGCCGGATGGAAGCACAGACCAACGTCAACGCGCTCATCCAAGGCCGGCGCGACGGTCCAGGTAAAAAACACCGGGACGAGTCTCACAAGATCGGCCGTCACCGATAGCCAAGGGCGGTACACGGCGACGGATCTGATGATTGGGGAATACGAAGTTCAGGCCACGCTGGCGGGATTTGAGACTGCCGTTTATAAGGGGATCACGCTAAGTGTTGGCAGCCAACTTGTAGTCGACTTCACGCTGAAAGTTGGATCGACAAATACGACCGTGACTGTCGATGTCGAGGTGCCGCAAGTGGAGACCACTTCCGCGGCGGTCTCGAACCTGATCGATCAGACCCAGATGCGCGCGCTGCCATTGAACGGGCGGAACGTCGAACAATTGATCCTCCTGTCGCCGGGCGTTCAGCTCGTCACGATCGAGGCTTCGAACTCGTTTTTCGGAAGGCAGGCCAACTACTCCGTCGCGGGTGGAAGAGCCGAGGGGCAAGCATTCCTGCTGGACAATCAAGATATGCAGAATTTCTACGGCCATGGAATTGGTGCGAGTGGCATTGGCACATCCTTGGGAGTGGAGGGAATCGCGGAGTTCCAGACTCTGACCAACACGTATAGCGCGCAGTTTGGCGGCAACGGAGCCGCAATCAACTCGGTGAGCAAAGGAGGCACGAACCTGTTTCACGGTTCGGCTTATGAATTTCTCCGCAACAGCGCTCTTGATGCGCGCTTCTTCTACGATCCGGCGCAGATACCCGAGTTTCGCCGGAACCAATTCGGCGGCAGCGTGGGAGGGCCGGTCAAGAAAGACAAAGCGTTCTTTTTTGCGAATTACGAAGGCTTGCGGCAGTTATTCGGTGAAACGAAGGTGGCCAACATTCCCGATGCCAACCACCGCGTCAGTACTGCGGCCGACCCGGCAGTCGCGGCGGCTGTCAATAACACGCTGAGTTTGTTCCCGGCGACGACGTCGGTGAACACCGCTTCGAATATCGTCAAAATCCCCGTTGTCGCCAACCAGATTGCCCATGAGAACTATTTTCTTGGTCGCTCTGATTACACTCTCTCGGAGAAGGACTCCTTGTTTGTCCGCTACGTCTCCGACCGCGGAGACTTTTTGGAACCGTTCCCGAACGCTAATACTGCTCTAGCGTATTGGTCGGAACAGACCATCAACAGAAACCAGTTTGCGACAATCGAGGAAAGGCACATCTTTTCGCCCACGCTGATCAACACGGCTCGGTTCAGCTACGCGCGGCCAATCACGTCTGGCGTTACGTTAACCCACGCTCCGAACAACGCGACCAATTTCTACCCGGGTACGGGACGACAGGATGCGCAAGTCACAATTACCGGCCTGTCCTCGCTCGGCCCGAATAACACGACTCCGTTTACATTCGTGCAGAACAAATTCACCGGAGCTGATGACGTCGTATGGGACAAGGGAGGGCACACCATCACGTTCGGCTTCTCCGTTCTGAGGAATCAGACCAATACGTTCGATCAGTTTCAAATCGGCGGCGTATGGTCCTTTGGTGGTTTGACGCAATTCCTGGCAGGCACGGCAACGTCGTTTGTCGGAACGTTGCCGGACAACTTAGCGGCTGGGGGCGTTCAAATTTACAACCGAGATACCCGCGCCACTGAACTGACTCCGTACTTGAATGACGAGTGGAAAGTGCTGCCCAAACTGACGCTGAATTTGGGCCTGCGATATGACTTTGTGACCAACCCGTATGAAATCCACGGCTACGCCTATAATCTCACAAACCCTCCGAATGCGGCGGCGACCGGCGTCACAAACCTCTTGGGCATTCCGCAAATTCCGCATATTTTCACGGCGGGGAATCCCTCGAGATTTAATTTCGATCCGCGCATCGGTGTGGCTTACGATCCATTTGGAAACCATAAGACATCGATCCGCGCTGGCTTGGGAATGTTTCACGACGTAATCCAAGGCCGGTCGTATTTCCCGGGGACGTGGGACACACCGCCAACCAGTTTCGGCCAGCAATCGAATCCAAATTATGGAGTTGCCTTTGCGTCGGTCACCCCGGTCGCTCTGAGAATCAATCCGGGGACAGACTCACGGATCAACACCTCGCCCTACATGGTCCAGTGGAACCTTAATGTCCAGCATGACTTTGCCGGCAATGTGTTGTCCGTCGGCTACATCGGTTCCGTCGGAGTTCACCTGATCGTTCCGATGGACTTGAATCCGATTGTGCCGGTCAACGGCGCCTTCAGCAGGTTGATGGGCTGCAAGCTGGTAAACGGTGTGTACGTGCCCTCGGGATGCAAATTCGTTCCGTTTCCCCGCGTCAACACGGCCTTCGGCCAACTGTACCTTATGGAGGCTCAGGGACACTCGAGCTACAGTTCGCTGCAAGTGAACTTCAATCGCCGGCTGATGAGAAACGTGGGGGTGGGAGTATCCTACACATATTCTCACTGCATCGATAACGGGTCCGCTACCTATGGTCAAGAGGGCCAAAACAATGGAGGCAATCAGAACCCTTACGACCTCACGGCGGACCGTTCAAACTGCGGGTTCGATATTCGAGAGGCGATGAGAGCCAACGCCGTCTACTACTTGCCATTTCACGGCAACAAGCTTGTCGAAGGTTGGCAAGCAAGCACGATCGTGACTGCGACGACTGGTCCCTGGATTTCACCCATGACCGGATTCGATCAGCTCGGGTTGCAAAACGCCAATGCCGTCCGACCAAACATTGTTCCCGGCTGCAGCAATCTCGTACTCGGGAGAACCGATCATTGGTTCAACTTTGCATGCTTCACCCCTGCGGGGCCGGTCGCCGGGCCCGACGGCACTCTCGCCGGGTTTCTCGGCAATGCCAGTAGAACCAGCATACCTGGTCCTCACCTTACCTTGGTGGACTTCTCGGTGATGAAGGACACAAAGGTTGCAAAGATATCGGAGAACTTTAACATTCAGTTCCGCGCTGAGTTCTTCAACATCCTCAACCATTACAATTTCGGGCTCCCCAACGGAAATATTTTTACCCAAAGCGGCGGCCAGAGCCAGGCGGAAGGCCAAATTACTTCCATGGTAGGGACCCCGCGCCAGATTCAATTCGGATTGAAGCTTCTGTTCTCTCTTATGCCCTCCAATTGGAGACACAATGAGAATGCTGCCACGGGTGATGAGGTTGAGGAGGCGCTCCTTCCTAGGCACTATGTGTGGTATTTCAATTCGATCTTCGTGCTTCCGCAAAGCAGCTGTACCCACGCCGGGATCAGGCAGCGTGGCGCTCTGCTTTACCTGCGCGCATCCTTGCCTGGATGGTAGTATTTGCAGAAATTTGCAAGGCTGCTTGGAGCAAAAAGGGAACGAATGAGGGAGAGTGACGTAATGGCTGCTAAATACCGATTTAATGAAGTCACGATGATAGATCGGCGATCATTTATCCGCTACGGAACAGTAGCAGCTAGCGTGCTCGCGGGCGGCAGATTGGCGGAGGCGCTAACGCAAGAGAACAAAGGCGCTCCCGGCGCCACAGTAGAGACGGCGGCGGGTAAGCTTCGAGGCCTCGCGCAAGGCAAAGTCAGCGCTTTCAAAGGTGTTCCTTACGGCGCTTCGACAGCCGGGAATTTGCGCTTCATGCCACCGGTAAAGCCAAAGCCTTGGACAGGAGTCCGGGACGCCTTCGAGTTGGGCCGCAGAGCGCCTCAAAACCCCTCCGGCCTGATCCCCGAGGTCGCGGCAGTGGAAGATACCAAACCAATGGGAGAGGACTGCCTCTGCTTGAACATTTGGACCCCAAGTGTGGGCAGCGGACACAAACGTCCCGTGATGGTTTGGCTGCACGGCGGCGGATTCTCGACCGGATCCGGGGGATTCACGATTTATGACGGCGGGAACCTGGCCGCCAAACACGATGTCGTTACTGTTACGGTTAATCATCGCCTTAATGCCTTCGGGTATTTATATCTCGCCGATCTCGCCGGCGAGAAGTACGCCAATTCGAGCAACGTGGGAATGTTCGATATCGTCTTGGCCTTGGAGTGGGTAAGAGACAATATGTCCACCTTTGGCGGAGATCCCGGCAACGTGACGATCTTTGGCCAGTCAGGCGGCGGCAGGAAGGTCAGTACGCTGATGGCCATGCCCTCAGCCAAGGGTCTATTTCATCGCGCAATTGTGGAAAGCGGAGCTTCGGTGAGAGGGGTTCCTCGTGACGCCGCAAATAAATCCACAGAGGCTTTCGTCGCCAAGCTGGGCTTGAAACCTGACCAAGTCGATCAACTCCAAAAACTGTCCGTCGAGGAAATTCTGGCGGGGATGACGGGCGGCGGCCCAGCAGGAAATTCGGCGTTCCGAATGGAGCCGGTGGTCGATGGCCGCACGCTGCCTGCCCATCCCTTCGATCCAGCCGCTTCGGAGATTTCCGCGAATGTTCCGCTGCTGATTGGCTCGACGCAGACCGAGGCCGGATTCTTTCCCGGCACGCCGCTCGATCCAATCGATGAAGCGGCCATGCACGCACGCGTCAAGCAATCTTTGCGCTCGGACGATGCCGGCGCCGATCGAGTGATTGCGGCCTATCGGAAAGATCAGCCGAACATCAGCAATATCGATTTGGCGCTGCAAGTCGCTTCAGACATGTTCGCGTGGAACAGTTCCCTTACAGAGGCGGAACGCAAAGCGGCTCTTGGGAAAGCGCCTGCCTTCATGTATTACTTCACTTGGAAGTCGCCCGTGCGCGACGGAAAGTTGAAGGCGTTTCACACGCTGGAGATCCCCTTCATTTTCGACAATGTGGATGTTGGGAAACCCATGACCGGGAACGGCGATGATCGCTACGCGTTGGAAGACAAGATGAGCAGCGCCTGGGTCGCTTTCGCGCGGAATGGGAATCCGAACCACAAAGGGCTGCCGAATTGGCCTGCTTACGATACCGGCCGTCGCGCGACAATGTTCTTCGATAATGAATGCAAGGTCGTTATCGACCCGCGTCGCGCGGCGCGACTGGCGCTGACCTCCTTCCAACCCGCGTAACTCTATGCCCAGCGCCGGACTTCTGGGACGCGCAATTTTCGGTCCTTCAGCGCTCACTCTGGCGGCTTTCGTCCGAATGGACTACGCCTTCTCGCTT
>WNEY01000867.1_pt1 | contig 20075 bp, 22 predicted proteins | sample 5400531 | NCBI WGS metagenome assembly WNEY01 (sample SAMN13153338, study PRJNA577476) | soil metagenome | isolation source: 200 cm saprolite under Douglas fir tree site 1 | place: USA:California | collected 2015-04-18
TGGTGGCGATGATCCTGCTCAATAAGGGCCAGCCGCTCTTGCAGCAGGTCTTCCCCGCGGTCTTCCTGATCGCGTTCTTCATCCCGTTCAGCTACTTCACCGACTCGCTCGCGTACCGCATGTTCCAGAAGCGCCTCGCTGGGCGCAACAGCGCGAAGACCCGCTAGAGCGCCTGCCTCGCGGCGGAGGTCGGGTTCACGGCTTCCACCGGAAGACGTGTGGATGATCGGGATCGCCGACTCGAAAGACCAAAACGGCGTCGTTGTAAAAGACGACCTGATGCCGGCCCTCAGGGTCACGACTGCAGAAGAAGTTGGGGACATTGCCTTCATAGCTCGCTTCGCATCGCGTCGCAGTTGTCGGAACGTGGACTATGTCCCCGCCGCGGATCGTGTACGCGTGGGTAGTCGGCGCCGTCCGCGTGGTGCGTGGCGCGGTCTGGGTCGTGCTCGGACTCGTCTCGCGGCCGACGACAAATGCCACCGGTATCGAGAGAACGAGGAAAGCCAGGAACCAGCGCATCGCGCCCTCCTTCGGGATGTCAGGCCGTCAGCTAGTCGACTTTCACGTCGCCGCGGTAGTGGCCTTCACCCGGCCACGGCGCGAACACGAGGAGGATGCGTGCGCCCTCGTCCGTGGAGATCGACCGTCGCTCGTCTGCGTCGAAGGAGAAGAAGGAGCCTTCGCCGCCTTCGATCGTCTCGCCGCCCGATTCGACGCGGACGGAGCCATCGATCACCGAGATGAGCGCGCGTTCCTTCATCTGATGGTCGCCGAGCGCCTGTCCGGGCTCGAGCACGATCAGGACGGCGCGCGCCGATTCGTCGGAGCGTAGGACGACCGGCGAGCGAGTTCCGCCCGGCGTCTCGATCTCGCGCAGGTTCCAGCTTTGCACTGCGCTGATCTTAAAGGGCCGGAGCGAGGCCGCGGTTAGACTCAAACGCTTCGTGAGCCTTGCAGTGAACAGGTACGAGGTCGGCCAGATCGGCACGAATTGTTACGTGGTCCGGGCCGACGCAGCCGCGGCGGAAGCTGTCGTTGTCGACCCCGGGGCGGAGGCGGCACGGCTGCTCGACGAGCTCGGCGCCCTGGGCGCTCGCTGCACGGCGATTCTCATCACTCATGGCCACTGGGATCACCTGGGCGGGGTGGCGGATCTCGCGGAGGCGACAGGCGCGCCGGTCCATATGGCCGAAGGGGAGAGACTGCTGCTGGAGGATCTCAACAGCTTCACGCCTCCCAGCATCGAGCTCCGCCCCTACACGGCTGACGTGCTTTTGCAGGGCGACGAGACGCTCGAGCTCGTGGGCATCTCGTTCCAGACGCTGCGCGTTCCCGGGCATTCCCCAGCGCATCTCGCCTACTACGCCGAAGGGGCACTCTTCTCCGGGGACGTCGTGTTCGCCGGCTCGGTCGGCCGGACCGATCTTCCTGGTGCAGACTGGGACACGCTCGTCGAGTCGATCCGCATGCTCGCGGATCGGTATCCACCGGACACGATCGTCTATTCGGGTCACGGCGCGGAAACGACGCTCGGTACGGAGCTCGCACGGAATCCGTTTCTCGCGGAGCTGCGCGCGTGACGCGCTTCGAAGCGCCGCGCGGCACGCACGACATCCTTCCGTCCGAGCAGCCGCTCTGGCAGTGGGTGACGGCGGAGATGCAGGACGTCTCCGCGCTGTACGGCTACCGGCGCATTGACACACCCGCCTTCGAGGACACGGAGTTGATCGTCAGGACGTCGGGCGGCGGCTCAGACGTCGTGCAGAAGGAGACGTACACGTTCACCGACCGCGGCGACCGCTCACTGACGCTCCGGCCGGAAGCGACGGCGCCCATCTGCCGCGCGTACGTCCAGCACGGGCTTCATCGTGAGGCGCAGCCGCAGAAGCTGTACACGCTTGGGCCGATGTGGCGATACGACCGCCCGCAGCGGGGTCGTTACCGCGAGCACTGGCAGCTGTCGGTCGAGGCGATCGGCACCGATGATCCCGCGATCGACGCGGAGGTGATCCAGCTCTACTCAGAGCTCCTGCGCCGCGTCGGGGTGACCGACTACGTGCTCGAGCTCAACTCGATCGGCGACCGCAACTGCCGTCCGGCCTATCTCGAGCGACTCGCGAAGTGGCTCGACGAGCACGACCAAGAACTCGACGAGGAGGCGCGCAACAAGCGGGCGACGTCGCCGCTCAGGGTCTTCGACGTGAAGAGCGAGCGCGTGCAGGCGCTGCTGGCCGACGCGCCGAAGATCGGCGAGTCGCTCTGCGAGGAGTGCCGCGAGCACTTCGCCCGCGTGCGCGAGTATCTCGACGCCTACGGGGTGAGCTACCAGCTGACCCCAACGCTCGTTCGCGGCCTCGACTACTACACGCGGACAACGTTCGAGTTCAAGGACGAGGCGATCGGCGCGAAAGACACGATCTGTGGGGGAGGCCGTTACGACGGGCTCATCGAGCAGATCGGCGGGCCGCCGACGCCGGGGATCGGCTTCGGCGCCGGCATCGAGCGCCTCCTGCTCTCGATCGGCTCGGAACGCGCGGAGCCGCCGCACATCGACGTGTTCTTCGTGTGCGAGCAGAACAGCGACCGTGCTCGCATCCTTCCGCTCCTCGCCGAGCTACGTCGCCGTGGGTTGCGGGCCGACATGGATTACGCGGCGCGCTCGACCAAGGGCCAACTCACCCAGGCCGCGCGGCTCGGCGCGGGTTGGACAGTCCTCGTCGACGGCGCCCAGGCGACCGTTCGTCAACAGGGTCGCAAAGACTTCACCGCGCCGCTCGAGGAGATTGTCGACAGGATCACGGGATGAACCGCTGGCGTGATCTCTACTGCGGCGAGGTCAGCCCCGACCGCGTCGGAGACACGGTTTCTGTCGCCGGGTGGGTCGCGCGCCGTCGTGATCACGGCGGGCTGATCTTCATCGACCTACGCGACCACACGGGCATCGTCCAGCTCGTGGTCAATCCCGACCGTGCGCCGGGGGCCGCAAAGATCGCACACGACATCCGTTCAGAGTTCGTCGTACATGCGCGAGGTGAAGTGGTCCGTCGCGCGCCCGAGGCCGTCAACCCGAACATCCCCACGGGTGAGGTCGAGATCCAGGTCGACGACCTCGAGATCGTCGCGCGCTCGGAGCCGCTTCCATTCCAGCTCGACGACGAGGGAGTCGAGGAGCCGACACGGCTTCGCTATCGCTACCTCGACCTGCGGCGCGACCGCATGCAGCGGAACCTGCGCCTCTCCGCAACCGTGATCGGCGCAATCCGCGGTTCGATGGAGAAGCAGGGCTTCATCGACGTGTGGACACCGTCGATGACCCTCGGCACCCCTGAGGGCGCGCGCGACTTTCTCGTTCCGGTGCGCCTGCAGCCGGGCAAGTTCTTCGCGCTTGCCCAATCGCCGCAACTCTTCAAGCAGACGTTCATGATCGGCGGCCTCGACCGCTACTACCAGATTGCGAGCTGCTGGCGGGACGAGGACCTTCGCGCCGATCGTCAGTTCGAGTTCAGACAGCTCGATCTCGAGCTCGCCTTCCCGACACGCGAGGACGTCCTCGAAGTATTGGAACAGGTCGTTGTCGCGTCGTTCGAAGCGCTCGGCCGCACGCCGCCGAAACGGCCGTTCCCGCGGATGGCGTACGCCGACGCGATGTTGCGCTACGGCTCCGACAAGCCGGACGTGCGCTTCGGGCTGGAGATCCAGGACGCAACGGATGTCACTCGAGGTTCAGAGTTCGGAGTCTTCGCGGGCGCGGAGACGGTCCGATACCTGATGGTGCCGAAGGCATTCTCGCGCGGAGAGCTGCAGCGCCTGGAGGAGTTCGCGAAAGAGTGGGGCGCGAAGGGTCTCGCGTATCTCGTCTTCGACGAGTCCGGCGAGGTGCGCTCACCGATCTCCAAGTTCCTGTCGGAGCGCGAGCTCGAAGCGTTTCAGAGCCCACCCGGGTCGACCGTTCTCTTCGTCGCGGACAGCACGCCAATGGTCGAGCGCGTGCTCGGAGCCCTCCGGCTCCACCTCGGCCAGCAACTCGGGCTTGTCGACGATTCGCGAGACGAGCTCCTCTGGGTCCTCGACTTCCCGCTGTTTCTCAAGGACGAGGACACGGGCCGGTGGACGTTCGTGCATCACCCCTTCACGAGCCCCGTCGAAGGCCACGAGGACCTGATCGACACCGATCCAGGCGCCGCTCTCAGCCAGCATTACGACCTGATCTGGAACGGGTGGGAGCAAGGCTCGGGCTCGATCAGGATTCACCGCCAGGAGATCCAAGAGCGCGTCTTCCGCGCGATGGGGATGAGCGATGAGGAAGCAAAGGCGAAGTTCGGCTGGTTCCTCGACGCGCTTCGCATGGGCGCCCCGCCCCACGGAGGGTTCGCCCTCGGCATCGAGCGCTTCGTCGCGCTCTTCGCCGGCGAGTCCAATATCCGCGAGGTGATCGCCTTCCCGAAGACCGCCAGCGGCTCAGATCCCCTGACCGGCGCGCCGGCGCCGACCACGCAGGAACGGCTCGACGAGCTTGGAATCAGTCTCAAGACACCGAAGGCCTAAAGCCTCGGCATCTGCACGACCGATGAAACCTGCATACTTTCGTCAGAAGGGCTAGCCGCAAATGGCCGCAAACGAACCCGGACAACAACCGTCTCTCACCGCGCTCCCGCGCCTCGAAGACCTGCCCAGAAGCGGCGACGGCTACGACCCCGACAAGGTTCGCGAGGCCTTCGAGTCTTTCCGGCGCCACTCCGCCCAGCTCCAAGCGCAACTGCGTGTGCTGCAGGCCGCGAGCCGGAGCGGGCAATCCGTCGAGCCCACCGGGCACGCGGTGCGTATGGACGCGCTGCATCTGATTCGTACCGCCTCCGAGTTCGCCGACACGGTTGAGGCTGACGCCCAGAAGGCGTCCGAGGCGCAGCTGTCCAAAACCGAAGAAGAGGTGCGCCGTCGCCGACGCGAGCAGCAGGATCGCGAGGCCGAGATCGAGCGCTACCGCCAGGAAAGCGAGCGCCAGCGCGCGGAGATGCTGAACGCCGCGCGGAACGAGGCACGTGAGCTGCTCGCAAACGCGAACCGCGATGCCACGCAAGAGCTTCGCGAAGCCGAGGCGAAGGGCAACCGCTTGCTCGAGCAATCCCGCCATCAGGCAACCGAGCTGACGAACTCGGCCCGGGCCGAGGTCGAGCAGACCCTCGAGTGGGCGCGCGCGCAGGCTTCTGCGATCCTCGGCCGCGCACAGACCGGCGCCGAGCAGTTGCTCGCAGCCGCCGGGCTCGGCGAGGACGAGATCAAGGGCGTCGGCCAAGCGATCGTCGATGCCGTACAGCAGGCGACCGAAGCTTCCCGAACGCCGCCGGCCGCGACCCGGCCCGCCGCGGCGGTGGCTCCACCGCCTGTTTCGGCACCGGCAACACCCAAGGTCGAGGAGAAGAAGCCAAACCAGGCTGCGCCGGAGACTTCCGGCAAGCAAGAGGCTCAGTCCGAAGGCTCGGCGCCCTCGGGCGAGTCGCAGGACGAGCAACAGCCGTAGGATTCCCTCGTGCCTGTCGTCGGCTCCCGGTTCCTGATCGAGGCCGGATTCATCATTGCGGTCGCCGTGATCGCCGGAATCGAACGGCTCAGTACGTGGTGGATCATCGCGGTGGTGGCAAGTGCTTGGATCATCGTCGCGATCGTCGAGATCGTCGTCTGGGCCAGGCAGGTGGTCGCCCGCCAGCCGCCCGCGCTCGAGTTCTCGGGTCCCCAGCCGGAGGCGCCGACGTTCGTCGCTCCGGCGCCGGTTCGCGTTCGCGCGCAGCCACCTGTCGAGACGCGCCGTGAGCCGGAGCGCGAGCCTGAACCCGAGCCCGAGTCGGAGCCGAGCCTCGAGCCGCCGCGGATCGTCGCGGTCCCAACTCCACCCCCGGAGGCTGAGCCGCAGCTGGTGCCGGAGCCGGAGTCCGCGCGCGTCGTCGCTTTCATCCCCGCGAATGACGGCCCGAAGGAGTGGAATCTCTGGGAGCTCGAGCGCGCGGCACGCGATCACGCCACTGACGACATCGCGCGCAACGAAGAGCGCTCGTATCTCCTGATGTACTTACGCGAGTTCGCGGGCCCTGACGGAGTTCTGCCAACGGACTTCGACGGGCTGGTGCGGGACGCCTTCGGCGACGTGCTGCACACCGTCGGCGCGTGAGCCCGCAACTCGTCCAGCGGGCCCTCTGGCTGGCTGGGATCACTCTCGTGGCCGCGGTTGCTGCACTCGCGATCACCCGGCGCGATACCGGCAGCAACCGCAACCTTCCGGGCGCCGTCGTGGTGCCCGGGACGAAGAACGGCTACTACACCGCGAAGGCGGCACCGTACGGGCCGACCGCCGCGCACCGACGCACGGCGTGCGGCAAGCCTTTCCTGAAGACGACGGAAGGCGTGGCCCATCCCGTGTTGCCGTGTGGCGTGCGGCTCTACATCCGCTTTCAGGGACGAGAAGTCCTGACGCAGGTCGTGGATCGCGGCCCAAACGTCCCCGGTCGCGATCTGGACATCACGAAAGCACTGGCCAATCGCCTGGACCTGCACGGGACCCAGACGATCCAGTGGCGCTTCGCCAGATAGCGGCTACGCTGCGAGCGGCCGACCCTGTTCGTGGCCTGCGTATTCAATGTAGAACCAATAAAGACGCTAAGGGAGCCTGCGTCCGGTGAAGGCTTTCAGCCTGAAGCCGGCAGGGCACCCACCTGGCTATCCAGGTTCACAGCGGGCGCAGGTCACGACAGGGCCAGGCCGTGAAGTCCGCCGCGCCTTTGGCGCGGCATGATGACTTCACGGCCGAGAAGCGCGCACCCTGTACTTGGGCCCTGGGTGGCGAGCGCCGGCGGAGCCGGCACTCGCGGCCATTGCCGCTAGCCTGAGTTTGTGATTGAGCTCATTGGTGATTCTGCGCGTGGACCTGAATTCGCTCTCGTGCGGCTTAAGTTCGACCGCGAGCGCATCGTCGAGGCTGATGCTTCTGGGCTCGATCGTTCGCTCGTTGGGCTGACCTTGCTCGAGGCTGCTTCTGTCGGTGGCGAGACGCTCGCGGTTGACGCTCTGGCCAATGCGATCGGGCCGGTTTTTCGGGCGCCGCGGGCGGTTGGGCGCGTCGCAGTTGCGATGAGTGGTGGCGTCGACAGTGCTGTTGCGCTGCTCAAGTCGCTGCCGAACGCGATCGGTGTCACTCTGCGGCTCTGGCTCGATCCCGACGGGCCCGATGCTGAGCGTGCTTGCTGCTCTCCCGACGCGGTCCTTGCTGCACGCGCGACGTGTCATTCGCTCGGCGTCCCACACGTGACGCTCGACCTGCGCGAAGAGTTTCGCCGCTCCGTGGTCGAGCCGTTCGTGCGCGGCTACGAACGCGGCGAGACGCCGAACCCATGCATCCATTGCAACGGCGGCTTTCGCTTCGCCAGGCTGCTCGCCTTCGCGCACCGCGCCGGTGCGGACACACTCGTGACCGGGCACTACGCCCGGATCGCCCAGCACCGCGGCAGACTTCTACTCGCACGAGGTCTCGACCCTGTCAAGGACCAGTCGTACATGCTTGCCCGCGTCGACCCGGCGAAGCTCGACCGGATCTCGTTCCCTCTCGGTGCGCAAACAAAGGCCGAGACGCGCGCCGAGGCCGAGCGTGCAGGTCTCGCAGCTGCAGGGCGTGGAGAAAGCCAGGAGGCGTGCTTCCTAGCGGGCGACGACTATCGCTCGTTTCTCGAGCGGCGCGGGCTCGAGGCGCAAGAAGGGTCGATTGTCGACCAAGACGGGCAGGAGATTGGACGGCATTCCGGTTATTGGCGTTTCACTCCCGGCCAACGCAAGGGGCTCGGCGTCTCCGCGCAGCAACCGCTCTACGCGATCCGCTCCGATGCAAGCACGAACACCGTCGTCGTCGGCCGGCGCGAGGCGCTCGCCCGCACGACGATCGATGCGGCAGGCCGGCTCTACGTTCCTGTGGATCGTGCGCACGCGAAGCTTCGCTATAGGTCCGAAGCCGTGCCGGCCCGAATCCACCAACAGGAGGGCGGTTTTCGCCTCGAGCTCGACCAGCCCGCCTACGGCGTCGCCCCGGGACAGGCGGCGGTCCTCTACGAGGACGATGTCGTCGTCGGCGCCGGGCTCATTCAAGCCTGAGCCGTAGTATCCAAAGCAGGTGGCTGTCCTAGCATTCACCTGCGAAACCGACGGCGCCGGTTGTTCGTTCTACCCACGGGATCGGACTGGAGGGAGACGGTGATCGCTGACGAGATCTGTCTGACGCTGCCTGCTGATGACGCTTTCCACAGCGTCGCGCATCTCGTGCTGGGCGGGCTGGCCGCGCGTCTCAACCTGTCCTTCGAGCATCTCGAGGACCTCGAGCTTGCGCTCGACTCACTGCTCGAGCGCCCGAGCGACGGTCGGGAGGTGACCCTCCGAGTGGTCGTCGAGGACAGCGTGCTCCGGACGATCGTCGGCCCGTTCAGCTCTGTGCGCGCGGAGCTCGAGGAAGGCGGGACCGAGTCGTTGAACCTTGGCCGGATCCTCAGGGCCGTCTGCGACTCCGTCGAGATCGAGGACCGCGACGGCTCGCAATGGGTGGAGCTCACGAAGCGGCTGGACACCGTGAAAGGCGGAAGCAGTTGAGCGAGTCCGACAAGGTCCTGCTTCGCCGCTACCACGAGGACGGCGACCTGCAGGCGCGCGAGCAGCTGATCGAGCGGTACATGTCGCTCGTCCGTTCGCTCGCGCGGCGGTACTCGTATCGAGGCGAGCAGCTCGATGACCTCGTCCAGATCGGCGCGATCGGGTTGATCAAGGCGATCGACCGTTTCGACATCGACCGGGGTGTCGAGCTGACCACGTACGCGACGCCGAACATCATCGGGGAGATCAAGCGCCACTTCCGTGACAAGGGCTGGTCCGTGCGCGTCCCGCGCGGTCTCCAGGAGCTCAACGTCCAACTCTCGAAGCTTGTCGAGCAGCTAACGGTGCAACTGGCACGCTCGCCGACGATCTCTGAGCTCGCCAAGGGAGCCGGGGTGGAAGAGGAGGAGGTGCTCGAGGCACTCGAGTCCGGTCGTGCCTACTCGTCGCTCTCGCTCTCCACGGGCAGCGGCGGAAGCGACGACGGCGAGGAGCTCGATCCGCTCGAGTCGATCGGCACGCTGGAGCATCAGTACGACGTGTCGGAGGACCGCGCAGTGCTCGCGCCGGGGTTCCGCGTCCTCGATGAACGAGAGCGCACAATTCTCCATCTGCGCTTCTTCGAAGGATTGACGCAGTCGCAGATCGCCCAACAGGTCGGCATCTCGCAGATGCATGTGTCGCGGCTCATCCGGCGATCGCTCGAGAAGATCCGCGAGGAGATCGCCGCCGAGGAAGACAGCGAGCCGAAGGTCGCACGGGGCTAAACGCGACGAAGTCCGGCTCGGCTGCGCCGAGCCATGATGACTTCGTCGCGAGGCTTCTGCTGCCGGGCCTGGGCAGCCGCACCCGGCAAAGCCGGGCGCGGGGGCGGATGTTAGTCGGCGAGAGCAGTGCGGGCCGAGCCCGCGAACGACTCGACCTGCGCGCGCTCGAGTGGTTCTTCTCTCTCGAACATCGCCAGCTGAAGCTGTGGCCCGTAAAGCTGCCCGTACTCCTCCATCCGCGCGCGGGTAACGGGCTGGATGACGAAGTGGATGTGTCCCGGGACGCCTCCGCTGTGCGACCAGAGCGCAAGGTAGATCTGCTCGGGCTTCGTGAGGTCCGCAACTACGGCAGCGACGCGGGCAAGGAGCGGGCCGAGCGCGTTCGACTCATTCTCTCTGAGCTCCCAAAGATGGACGACGTGGCGCTTCGGCTTTACGACCAGCGTTCCGATTCCCAGAGGTCCTACACAGTGCTCGACAATCCACAGATCGGTCTCGAAGATCCTGCCGCCCGGAAGGTCGATCCTTCCTTCCGCCAGGTCGCAGGCGAGACAGCCTTCCACGCCGACGAGCCTAAACCCATGGACCCGGGTAGCCGAACCGCCCTCGTACAATCCCAAGATGCGCACGTCGGCTGAGCTGCGCGCGGGGTTCCGCGCCTTCTACGAGTCCAAAGGCCACGTCTTTTGGCCCTCCACGCCGCTGGTCCCACGTGCAGACGACCATTCGACGCTCCTGACGACGGCCGGAATGCAGCCGCTCATGCCCTACTTCCTCGGGCGTGAGCCGCCCCCGGCGCCGCTGCTCACGACCGTGCAGAAATGCTTCCGTACCCTGGACATCGACGAGGTCGGGCTCGACGGCTCGCACCTGACCTTCTTCGAGATGCTCGGCAACTTCTCGTTCGGCCAGTACTTCAAGGAAGGCGCGATCGAATTCGCGTGGGAGTTCGTCTTCGACCACCTGAAGATCGACCCCGAGCGTTTCTGGGTGAGCGTCTTCGCAGGCGATCCAGAGCTCGGGCTCGGCGAAGACACGATCGCCTACGACCACTGGGTGAAGATCGGGCAGCCCGCGGAGCGCATCGTCTTCCTGCCTCGGGCAGAGAACTTCTGGTCAGTGGGAGGTCCGGGCCCGTGCGGCCCTGACACCGAGATGTACTACGACTGGGGCGAGGAGCACAGCTGCGGCGAGCCGGACTGCAAGCCGAGCTGCACGCGCTGCGAACGCTTCCTGGAATTCTGGAATCTCGTCTTCATGGAATTCGAGCTCCACGTCGACGGCAAGCTGACACCCCTCCCGACGCAGAACGTCGACACGGGCATGGGTGTCGAGCGGACGGCCGCGATCCTGCAGAACGTCATGACGGTCTACGAGACCGACGTGTACCAGGCGATCATGCGTTGGATAGCCGAGCAGAGCGGCGTTGCGTACGGCGATTCCCCGGAGGCGACGAAGGCGCATCGCGTGCTCGCAGATCACGGTCGCGGAATGACGTTTCTCGCTGCCGACGGCATCGTGCCGTCGAACGAGGGCCGCGGCTATGTCATGCGCCGAATCATCCGTCGCGCAGTGCAGCAGGGAGCGCGTGTCGGGCTCGAGGCGCCTTACCTCGCACCGCTCTCGGACGTCGTGATCGAGCAGATGAAGCAGGGCTATCCGGAGCTCGAGGAGCACCGAGAGGAGATCCACCGCATCCTGACGGCGGAGGAGGAACGCTTCGGAAAGACGCTCGAGCGCGGGCTGCGCCTCTTCGAGGAAGTCGCACAAACAGGCGAGGCCATCTCCGGCGAGGATGCGTTCCGGCTGCACGACACTTACGGCTTTCCACTCGAGCTGACCCGTGAGCTCGCCCGTGAACGAGGGCTCGGCGTCAACGAAGAGGAGTTCACGCGGCTGATGGAGCTGCAGCGGACCCGCTCGCGTGGAGCGATCTCGAAGGACGACAAGCGCGCGGCCGAGTTCGCCAAGCGCGCCGACTTTCGCACCGAGTTTGTCGGTTACGAGAAGACCGAGGTGCTCACGCAGATCGGAGCAGTCGAGGACCTGGGCGACGGGTTCTTCCTGGCGAAGCTGCGCGAATCGCCGTTCTACCCCGCGGGTGGCGGTCAGGTCACCGACACGGGCTGGATCGAGCGCGACGACGGGTCGGGCACGCGCGCCGAGCTGCGTGAGGCATACCGGCTGGAGGAAGATCAGGCGCTGCTCTTCGAGGGTGACGCGTTTTCCGAGGGAGACCGGGTTCGAGCAGTCGTGGCCTGGGGCGTCCGTTTTCCGACGATGGCGAACCACACCGCAACCCACCTCCTGCACCAAGCGCTGCGCGAGGTGCTCGGCGAGCATGTCAAGCAGGCGGGATCCGCCGTGCGGCCCGACAAGCTTCGCTTCGACTTCACGCATCCGCAGCAGCTGACGGACAAGGAACGGGAACGAGTCGAGCATCTCGTCAACGAGAAGGTGTTCGAGAACCTGCCCGTTCGCACATTCGTGACTCCGATCGACGAAGCGCGGCGGCTCGGCGCGATGATGCTGTTCGGCGAGAAGTACGGCGACCACGTTCGCGTCGTCGAGATCCCCGGTTTCTCGCGCGAGCTGTGCGGAGGAACGCACGTCAGATCGACGGCGGAGATTGGGCCGTTTGTGATCCTCTCGGAGGGCTCCGTCGGCGCGGGCGCGCGCCGCATCGAAGCGGTGACCTCCGGTGAGGCGTACGCGTATCTCCACGCGACGATGCGCGAGACCGACGAGCTGCGTGCAGAGCTCGAGCGTGCCCGGAAGCAATCAAAGAAGCCGAAGACGGAGGCTGCCCCGGACTTCGAGATCGTGGAGAACGACGGTGGCGTCGTCACCGCCGAGGCGAAGTCGCTCAAGGGCGGCGCGCTGCGCGACCTCTCCGATCGCCTGCGCCAGCAGGAGAAGGCGGCCGGCGTCATCGTCGGTTCGGTCGACGACGGGCGCGTCTATCTGGTCGTCAACCTCGACGAGTCACTTGTCGGCCGTGGCCTCGACGCGGCGAAGCTTGTCCGAGACCTCGGCAAGCACATCGAAGGAGGCGGTGGCGGACGGCCCAACCTCGGTGAGGCGGGCGGCAAGAATCCCGCCGGATTGCGCAGCGCACTGGAAGCGGGGAAACAAGCGATCGCCGCAGCGCTGAAGTGAAGGTCCTCGCGCTCGACTATGGCAGGGCGCGGACCGGCGTCGCCGTTTCGGATCCGACCGGAACGATTGCACGGCCACTCTGCGTCGTCGAAGAGGCTGCGACGGGTGACGGGCTCGCCCGTCTCGCGACGCTGATCGGCGAGCACGAGGTCGACCGCGTCGTGGTGGGGCTTCCGCTCACCCTGCGCGGTGACCGCGGGGAACAGGCGCGCGAGACGGAACGCTTCGTCGAAGCCCTGACCGACGTCACGAACGTTCCTGTCGTCACCTTCGACGAACGCTTCACGACCGACCTTGCAGAACAGACACCGGCCGATGCACCAGAAGACGCGCGGGCAGCGGCACATCTTCTGTCCGGGTATTTGACGTGGGCGAGCAGCGCCCCGGCGTAATCCCGCCGCGGCAAGGGCGCCCGCCATCAGGGCCAACTCCTCGCCAGGTTGCTCAGCGGCGCGCGCTTGCGCTCGGCGTGCTCGTCCTCGTCCTAGGCGGGCTCGGCTGGCTCGCGGTTGCCGCCATCGGAGGCGGCAACAGCAGCGATCAGGCCGGACTGACGTCGACGCTCTCCAGCACGCTCGTCTACCGCACGGTGACCCGGACGACGGCGACCGGCATCGTCGAGACCGTGATCGCAATGCCGAAGCCGTTTCACGTTGTCTTTCCGGAGGGCTTCACGCGGAAACAGATGGCAGACCGCGTTGCCGCGGTAGCGAAAATCGCAACGCGCAAGCGGAAGGTCCGGCCCAGGCTGTCGCGCGCCGGCTACCTCGCGGCGACGGCCAAGCCGCGCGTGCCGCCCTGCTTCCGGAAGAAGGTGAAGACGATCGAGGGCTTCCTGTTCCCGGCCACGTACGAATTTTTCAAGGAGACGACCTCGGCGCAGCTCGTGCAAGATCAGCTGAACGCGTTCTGCAACAACTGGGGCCAGGTCGATCTTGGCTACGCGCGCTCCAAGAATCTGACGCCGTACGACGTGCTGATCATCGCGTCGATGATCGAGAAGGAGACCCTTTCGCCCGACGAGCGGGAGCTTGTCTCGGCGGTCATCTACAACCGCCTCCACGCCGGCATTTCGCTGGGTATCGACGCCACGCTGCGATACGGGCTGGACATCCCGCCCACCGAGTCGATTCGCCAGTCTCAGCTTGACAGTGCGTCGCCGTACAACACGCGCAAGCGTCCAGGCCTGCCGCCGACGCCGATAGCGAGTCCGGGGCTCGCATCGCTGCAGGCGGCTGCGCATCCGGCGAAGGTGAAGTACCTCTATTTCGTGCGCAAGCCCGACAAGAAGCATCATTTCTTCACCGCGAGCTATCAGGCTTTCAAGAACTACTCGGACGCGCACGGCTACGGTCCATGAGCTCGGGTGAGACACGGCTCGTTGGGTTGCTCGGCGATCCGGTCTCGCAGTCGCTGTCGCCGCTGATGCAGAACGCGGCCTTCGCGGCGCGAGGGCTCGATTGGGCGTACGTGCCGCTGCCGGTCGCTTCCGAGCGGCTGGCGGACGCGGTGAAGGGGCTGGTCGCGCTCGACTTCGCCGGCGCGAACGTCACGACGCCGCACAAGGTTGCGGTGGCGCGGCTCGTCGAGACGGACGAAGCGTCCGTCAACACGCTCGACATCCGCGACGGCCGTGTCTTCGGCTACTCGACCGACGCAGCCATCCTCGCTGAACTCGAGTTCGAGCGGGCTGCGATTCTCGGAGACGGCGGCGCGGCTGCGGCCTTCGCGGCGGCGCTGCCCGCTGCCTCACGCTTCTCACGCCGGGGAACCTGGCCACCGGAGGTGTCGGACGTCGACCTCATCGTCAACGCGACCTCGGAGCGCGACGAGGTCCTCGTTGAACTCGATGCCGGGCAGATCCTTGTCGACCTTCCGTATCCACGGACGGCAACCGCACACAAAGCCGAGGCCGCTGGAGCGCGCGTCGTGGACGGCCTCGACGTCCTCGTCGCCCAGGGCGCCGCGTCATTTGAGATGTGGACCGGCGTGCCGGCGCCGGTCGACGTGATGCGCGTCGCAGTACGCTCCGCCTGATGGCACTGAACCTCGTAACCGCCGGCGAATCGCATGGGCCGGCGCTGGTCGCGATTCTTTCCGGCCTGCCGGCGGGCCTTGTGCTGGACAAGGCGGCGATCGACTCGGACCTCCACCGTCGCCAGCAGGGCTACGGCCGCAGTCCCCGTCAGCAGATCGAGCAAGACGAGGTGGAGGTGCTTACGGGTCTCCGTCAAGGGCGCACGCTGGGAACCCCGCTTGCGCTCGTCGTGCGCAATCGCGACCACAAGAACTGGGGGTGGGGGATGAGCCCCTGGCAGCCGGAAGGAGAGCCTTCGGGGAAAGGGACGAACGAGGTCACTCTGCCCCGGCCGGGACATGCCGACCTCGCCGGCGTGCTCAAGTACGGCCTGTCCGACGTCCGCGACGCGCTCGAGCGCGCGAGCGCACGTCATACCGCCGTGATTGTGGCAGCGGGCTCGGTGGCGAAGGCGTTGCTCTCCGAGATCGGTATCGCTGTCGCGGGACACGTGCTCACCGCCGATCTCGAGCAGCGCGTGGACGACGCGCGCGCGGATCGGGACACGGTCGGCGGCGTCGTCGAAGTTCGCGCCGGCGGTGTTCCTCCGGGCCTCGGCTCGTACGCGACGAAGGACGAGCGCCTCGACGCCCGACTGGCCGCAACGCTGATGGGCACGCAGGCGGTCAAGGGCGTGGAGATCGGCGAAGGTTTCGAGCTGGCGTCAAAGCGCGGTTCCGCTGCGCACGACGAGATCCTGCGCGACGAGCGCGGGCTCTACCGGGAGACGAACCGCGCCGGCGGGATCGAGGGCGGCATCTCGAACGGCGAGGAGATCGTCGTGCGCGCCGCCATGAAGCCGCTGCCGACGCTGATGAAGCCGCTCGCCTCGGTCGACCTGCGCACAGGCGAGGCCGCGGAAGCGCTCGTCGAACGCAGCGACACCGCGGCGGTCGAGGCGCTGGCGGTCGTGGCGGAGGGGTGCGTCGCCTGGGAGCTTGCGCGGGCCGCAAAGGAGAAGTTCGGCGGCGACGCGCTCGGTGACTTCCTCGCCGCGCACCGCGCGTACCTGGAGCGGATCGACTGGTCACCAAGGTAGGCGCGCTCGGCCGTCATCTCGCGCTCGTCGGGTTCATGGGCGCGGGGAAGTCGACGATCGGCAAGGAGGTCGCGCGGCTCAGCGGCCGGCCTTTCGTCGACCTCGATCGGGAGATCGAGCGCCGCCACGGTCCAGTGACGGAGTTGTTCGAACGCGGCGAACCAGAGTTCCGCCGCATCGAAGAGGAGCTGGCTGCAGAAGTCCTCGGTTCGTCGACGCCGGCTGTGGTCGCGCTCGGGGGTGGGGCTGTTCTCTCCGAGCGCACACGGGAGCTGCTGCTGACCGATGCATTCACGCTTTGGGTGGACGTCGACGTGGGGGACGCGTGGAGGCGCGCGCACGGGAGCGGTCGCCCGCTCGCGCGGGACGAAACCCAGTTCAGGCGTCTGTTCGACGAGCGGCAGCCTCTGTACAAAGAGGTGTCGGCGGGACTGGTCGAGAGCGCGGAGGATGTTCTGCTCGGAGCGCTCCAGATCGATGTCGAGCGCGGACTGCTCGCTGCGCTCGGGAACCGGCTCGGCGAAAGCCTCGAAGACGTTGCAGTGATCGGTGACGAGCACGTGCTCGAGCTCCACCCGTTGGGCTTTGATCCCGTGAGCATCCACAGCGTGCCGCGCGGAGAGGCGGCGAAGACTCCGGCCATCCTCGAGCGGTTGTGGAGCGAGCTCGGGCTGCATCGAAGCGGCACGATCGTCGGCTACGGCGGCGGGTCGACGACCGACGTAGCCGGGCTCGCCGCAGCGACGCACCTGCGGGGCGTTCGCTGGATCGCCGTGCCGACGACGCTGCTCGGTCAGGTCGACGCAGCGATCGGCGGCAAGACGGCAATCGACCTCCCTGCAGGGAAGAACCTCGTCGGAGCATTCCACTATCCGGCCGGAGTCGTTGCCGACCCCGACGTGCTCGCGACGTTGAGCGAGGCACAACGACGCGAAGGCATGGCTGAGGTGGTGAAAACAGGCCTGCTCACGGGTCGCCCACTGTGGGAGCTGGAAGAACAGGCCATGATTCGCGCCTGCGCAGCCTTCAAGGCGGCGGTGTGCCTCGGGGATCCTTTCGATCAAGGCCGTCGCGCGATCCTCAACCTCGGGCACACATTCGCCCACGCGCTCGAGGCCGCGGCCGGCTACGAGGATCTAGCGCACGGCGATGCCGTCGCGCTCGGTCTGCTTGCAGCGCTTCGGCTCTCCGGCCGTCCAACGGACGTCGTCGAGCAAGTGCTCGATCCGCGCCCGGTTCGGGTCGACCGCGAGCGTGCGTGGGCTGCGCTCGGCCGCGACAAGAAGCGAGGGCTCGTTCTCCTCGGCGACGACGGCGCGCACTGGGACGTCCCCGTCCCGGCGGAAGACGTGCGGCGCGCCCTCGACGAGCTGATCTCCCCGTAGAGTGACGCGGTGCAAGTAGTCGTCCTGAACGGGGCAAATCTCGACGTTCTCGCGCGCCGCGATCCTGCGCTCTACGGCGGCATGTCTCTCTCAGAGCTCGAGACCCGCATCTACGAGTGGGCTTCGGCGCTCGGGTGTCACGTTCGTTGTCGGCAGACCAATCACGAAGGCGAGTACGTCGAGTGGTGTCATGACGCCCTCGACTGGGCCGACGGGGTCGTCGTGAACCCCGGTGCCTGGACTCATTACTCGTACGCGATTCGCGACGCCCTGGAGCTGTTCGACGCCCCCATCGTCGAAGTGCATCTCTCGAACATCAACGAGCGGGAGGAATGGCGGCGCACGTCGGTCGTGGCCGATCTGGCAGCGAAGCGCGTACTCGGCAAAGGCGCGGAGGGATACCGCGAGGCGCTCGAGTTCATTGTCCAGCAGGTGGGAGCGGCGCGATGAACCCTCGCATCGAGCGTCTGCGGGAGGTGCTCGAGGAGCCGCTGCTCGTCACCAACCCAACGAACATCCTCTACCTCTTCGGGTTCAGGAGCTCGAACGCTGCGCTCCTGGTCGAGCAGGACCGCGCTCGCCTGTTCAGCGACTTCCGCTACTCGGAGGCGGCGCGCGCCGTCGAAGGCGTGGAGTTCCAGGAGACGAAGCGGGCGCTGCTTGCCGATCTCGCCGGCAGGTTGTCGGGGCCCATCGGGTTCGAAGCCGATTTCGTCTCGTACTCCGGTTACGAGACTCTGCGGGGTGGCTCGATCGAGCCCGTTCCGCGGCGGGGTCTCGTCGAGGGGCTTCGTGCGGTCAAGGACGACGTCGAGCTCGCTGCGATCAAGCGCGCGTGTGAGATCACCGACCGGGTCTTCGAGCGGCTGGTTGAGCAGCCCTTCGTAGGGAGGGCCGAACGGGATATCGCGTGGACGATCGAGCAGCTCTTCCACGACGAGGGCGCCGAGGCCGTTGCGTTCGAGACGATTGTCGCGTCCGGGCCGAACTCCGCCCGTCCACACGGTCGCGCGACCAATCGCCAGATCGGCCGGGGTGAGACCGTGATCGTGGACACCGGCTGCATCGTCGGCGGCTACGCGTCCGACTACACGCGCACCTTCACGACCGGGTTCGTCGAGGGCCCGATCAAGGAGGCCTACGCCCTCGTGCTCGCCGCCCAGCAGGCGGGCTTCGACGCTTTGCGCGCCGGAGTCCGAGGCTTTGACGCCGACGCCGCGGCACGGCGCGTTGTGGACGAGACCGCTTTTGCCGGCACGTTCGGCCATGGGCTCGGGCACGGCCTGGGGTTGGAGGTACACGAAGCGCCGCGGCTCTCGATCGAATCGCAGGACACCCTGGCCTCGGGCAACGTGGTGACGGTCGAGCCGGGGATCTACCTCGAAGGCCGAGCGGGAATTCGGATCGAGGACAACGTCGTCGTCACGGACATCGGCATCCAGAACTTCACCGGGTTCCGCAAGGATCTGATCACCGTCGGCTGATAGCTACGCTCTCCGCCGTGGCCGAGACCGTCAACACGAACCAGTTCAAGAATGGAATGCACATCGAGCTCGACGGCGACGTCTGGCGCATCGTCGAGTTCCAGCATGTGAAGCCCGGCAAGGGCGGTGCGTTCGTGCGCACGAAGCTGAAGGCGCTGGCCAGCGGCGCCGTGGTCGAGAAGACGTTTCGAGCCGGCGAGAAGTTCGCGCGCGTGCGCACCGAGACGAAGGACATGCAGTACCTCTACGACGCGGGTGACGAGGTCGTCTTCATGGACCAGGACACCTACGAGCAGACGTCGCTGCCCCACGGGATGGTCGAGGATGCGCTCGAGTTCATGCAGCCTTCGAGCTTCGTGCAGCTGCTGATGGTCGGCGGGCGTCCGTCCGGCTTGCAGCTGCCGGCCTCGGTCGAGCTGACCGTGTCGGACACTGAGCCCGGTGTGAAGGGCGACACAGTCTCGAACGTGACCAAGCCTGCAACGCTCGAGACGGGCGCCGTGGTGCAGGTCCCGCTCTTCGTGAATCCGGGCGACCGCATCAAGGTCGACCCGCGCGAGAAGCGGTACATTTCCCGCGTATAGGCGACTTCTTCACGAGCTTCGACGACGCTTGGTCGTTCTTCCTTTCCCGGAATGAACCGTTAGAGCGCTTCTACGATCAGTTCCCCACTGACGAGCACGCGGTGCTCGAAGGCTGGGTCGTCGAGCCGTCTCGGGAGGTGAAGGCGGCCGCTGCAAGCGTTCAGGAGTCGTTACGCCGCTTCGACTGGATCGAGCTCCTGCCGGAGCACTTTCTGCATGTCTGGCTCGGAGCCCCCGGGCGTCTCGGCGAGGCGCCGCAGCGTTGGCCCGAGTTGCCGCCGTTCGAGATTGGTTATCTGCGCCCGAACTGCTTTCACGACGCCGTCGTGGTCGAGGTCACGCGGCCTGTGCGCCGGCTTGTGGCGGGAACGCAGAACGATCTACCGGAGTTCCTTCCGCACATGACGGTCGCAGTGACGCGAGTCGAGCATCCCGCAGGAGAGCTGCGCGACACGCTGACCGAGCTGCGTGAGACCGACGTCGGGGCTCAGACGGTCGGCGAAACGAAGCTGGTGCGCTTCCCGGCCGCTCAGTCGACGCTGTTCCAACCGTGGGAGGTCGTCGAGACGGTGCGCCTAGGCCAACGCCCGTCGTAGCGCGTCGGCGCCGTTCTCCAGAACCGGCTCACCGTGCGACACGACAACGAGCTCGACCGGAAGCGCGCCCAGGCGTTCCCGCAACTCCGGCTTGAGCTGCTGCTCGGCCCATTCCTGCTCGCCCATGGGGAACCAGCTAACCGTAAACTCGACGCCGTCGTCGACGCCGACGAGGAGATCGCCTGCGACGAGTGCGCGATGCGGCTCGAGGAAGAACAGCGCCTCGACCCAATCGCTGCCCTTGACCACCTCCGCGTGCACTCCGGCCGGGAGCTGGCCCTTCTCCTCGGGGCGCCAGAGCGTCGCTTTGTAGCGATCGAGCACGGTTGCGACGCTGCGCTCGTGCCAGTGCACGGTCAGCA